>ENA-OQCN01000437-OQCN01000437.1-human-gut-metagenome-genome-assembly--contig:-NODE-437-length-22511-cov-2.094755_pt1 | contig 22511 bp, 31 predicted proteins | sample MGYA00242497_ERZ504576 | MGnify/ENA primary metagenome ERZ504576 (study PRJEB26092, sample SAMD00036296) | human gut metagenome | host: Homo sapiens | study: EMG produced TPA metagenomics assembly of... | reverse complement strand
TGCGTTAGGTTTTCAAAATTTGACTGTCTGAGCGTATGCCGAGTTTCAAATTTTGAAAGCCTGCTTTTAGCAGAATTTTGCCCCTTTAGAATTGACCCGCCGATGGAACCTGAACAGGAACACCTTTTCAAGCTTTATTCCGGTTCGGGTATCCACAGCCTTCCTGAATTAAATCCCAATTGCGCTACGGTGATCAGCTTTCAATGAGTGGATCTAGCTCTGCCTTACAGCATCTCTATAAATGCCGCAATACGGGTATTCAGCTGTCCGATATCAGCCTGTGAGTAGTCTGTCTCTACATTGATATACGGGATTCCTTTCTTCTCATTTACAAATTTGCGGATAGAGAGTGACTCAACATTATATGTATGACAGGCCTGAAGTGTCATCTCTACAACTCCGTCTACCTTGAATTCATCGATCAGGCGGTCAAGGAGATCCAGTCTGTTTGGATTCGGTGTCATAACGGAACATCCAATATTCAGGTAACGTCTTGCCAGTGCATCATATACATCCGGATTCTCTTCATCAACTAATTTATCGAAAGATTTTGCTCCGTTGCAATTCTCGAACGCTACTACAACTCCACCATTGTCTTCTACTGCACGGATCACTTTCTCGGTTGCTCCTCCGATCGGACATCCGGTGATCAGAATACGAGGCATCTTATCAAGTCTCTTTCCTTCTTCATATTCTTTTTCAATCTTCTCTCTCATTGCTTCGATCTCTGCCGGAATTGCTTTACGGTCAAACTTGAATCCGCTTCCGTATAATACTTTGAACAGGTCACCGCCTTTGATCGGTGCAGGGTCAAGTGTCATAACGTGATACAGCTCTTTCATAGCTTTTCTTACTTTATTTTCTTCTTTTACAGCCTCTAATACAGCTTCATCTGTAATCTCTACGTCGAATTTCTTTTCCAAATATTTTTTGAAACGGATCAGCTCACTCTTCCACAGCTGTAATGCCATCTCACTCTGTGTATTTGGCAGTTCCATTACAAATACATCTTTGAAATCTGACATATACTCATACATTTTCTTCTTTCCGTCACAGGTTGTCTCCCCAACAACTACATCTGAGAAATAGAAGAATGGACATTTATCAGTCTTGGCAAATCCATAGCTTGATTTGATCAATGGACATAAGTTCTTTGGCAGGTCTTTCTCTGCATCCGGAATGGTCTCATCGGATACAGAACATAAGCCTACCGTAACTGCTCCCATTGCTCTTGCGATCTCTGCCGGGAAATAAGTACAATATGCTCCGACAACCGGAACTCCCTGATCCTTTAATCCTTTCATTGCCATAAATGATTTCTGACGCTGCTCGGCAAATTCTTCGAACACTTCCGGCAGTTCTTTAATTAACTCCATATTAAAATTCCTCCGTATTTTTCCTGATTTTTTGATAAATTTTTCATAAGACTATCATACCACTCACACTTCATTTTACCTAATAGGAAATATTAATAAATCGGTTCATTCTATCATTTTTATCTATAATCATCATTTGTTTTCTCTATGATAACGTACAAAGCTATATTATTTTTGATAATCCTCTGTATTTTCCATCCGGTAATCTGTTACAATATCGATAAATACTACACGAACTATATAATGTCTTATGGAGGTTTTCGATATGAATCAAAAAATATATTTTGACAATGGCAGCACATCCTGGCCGAAAGCACCCCAAGTTGCCTCTTCTATGTCAGAACTTTTAGAATCCGGGCGCCTTCAATATCAACCGGGGAAATTATGAAGGTGCGTATGAGCTGGAAAGTCTGGTGCTTCTCACACGTATGCAGCTCGCCAGACTTTTTCATGCACCGGATTCCAGACATGTCATATTCACACCGGGAATCACTTATTCCCTGAATTATCTGATCAAAGGTCTCCTGAGACCCGGAGATCACGTACTGGTCAGCAGCCTGGAACATAATGCCGTGATGCGTCCGCTCTGCCAGCTTGCTTCACAGGACATTCATTACACGATGATCCCTGCTGAAACAGATGGTACAACGCAACCGGAATCTGTCGAAGCACTGATCCGCCCGGAGACAAAAGCAGTCATCATGCTTCATGCTTCCAATGTATGCGGAACCATTCTGCCGATCCGGGAGATTGGTGATATCTGCCGGCGTCATCATCTGTTCTTTGCCGTAGACACTGCACAGAGTGCCGGTTCTGTCGATATCGATATGCAGGAATGCAATATTGATTTTCTTGCTTTTACCGGACACAAGGGTCTGCTTGGTCCTCAGGGTATCGGCGGCTTTCTGATATCGGAAGCACTGGATCATGAACTGACGCCTCTGATCGCAGGCGGAACCGGAAGCCAGTCAGATTCACTCCTTATGCCGGACTATCTCCCGGACAAGTACGAAAGCGGTACCATGAATCTTCCGGTATCATCGGACTTCACGCTGCCCTGACTTATCTGGAAGAAGCAGGCATTCCGGCTATCCATCAGAAGAAAATGGAACTGACCGGATATTTTCTTAAAAGAATACAGGAAATCCCACAGGCACATATTGCGGGAAAACAGACGATTCAGGACCGGCTTGCTGTCGTCTCTCTTGATTTTCCGGAGTATGATAATGCCGAGATTGCATTTTCTCTGGAACAGGATTACGGGATCATGACAAGAGTCGGTCTTCATTGTGCTCCGATGGCACATCAGGCCCTGCATACCATGCCACATGGAACCATCCGTTTTGCCTTCAGCACTTCAATACCACAGAAGAAATTGACTGCTGCATCGACGGGTTGCGAGAATTATTCTCAGTATAGAATTTATAAATATATCTTATTGAACTTGTGAATTATCTATAACCAATTCCTCCGGTATGCATTGCCCTGGCCTTCCAAACGTGTTACGGTTATTTTATCGATAACATCGGATCAATTACATTATAAGGAGGTATTTTAAAATGGCTGATTATCGTAAAATGTGGGAAGAACTTGGGATGGATGTAGACCTGCATGACCAGCTCTGCGCAGTACTGCCGCAGGCATTCGGGGATGTATTTTTATCACAGGAAAACCGTCCGGATTCTATGGACTATTATAATATGGTGGTTGCCGATATTCATGGTATCCGTCCTGCGGAACTGATCGAACATCAGAAAAAAGGCGGGAAAGTATTCGGTACATTCTGTGTATATGTACCGGATGAAATCGTATTCGCAGCAGATGCCATTGCTACCGGATTATGTGGCGGATCCCAGTTCTGGGTTCCTGGCGGAGAGAAAGTCCTGCCTGCCAATACCTGTCCACTGATCAAGCATCTGTCGGTGCACGTCTTGACCGTACCTGTCCATTCTTCCGTATCGCAGATATGTTCATTGGGGAGACAACCTGCGATGGTAAGAAGAAAGCATGGGAGATTCTTTCTAAAGATGTACCGTTACATGTCATGGATCTTCCACAAATGAAGCGCGCCAAAGATATCCGGGCCTGGGCAGAAGAAATCGAGATATTTAAGAATGTCGTGGAAAAATTTACCGGAAATGAAGTAACTGCTGAAAAACTGGCAGAAAGCATTACCTTAATTAATAACAAACGGAAAGCCCTGGAACGTCTTTATAACCTGCGCAAGAATGAGAATCTTCCGATCAGCGGATGTGATGTTCTTCTGATCTCTCAGATTGCATTCTATGATGATCCTGCAAGATTTACACAGATGACAAACAAGTTATGCGACGAGCTGGATCAGAGAGTGAAAGACGGTGTGAGTGTTGTTCCTGCCGGAACCAAACGTATCATGCTGACCGGAACTCCTCTTGCAATTCCAAACTGGAAGCTTCATAATATTGTAGAGACCAGCGGAGCAGCGATTGTCTGCGAAGAGATGTGTACCGGAACCAGATATTTCGAAAATCTTGTTGATGAAAGCAAGACAACCCTGGAAGACCAGTACATGGCTCTGGCCGAAAGATACATGAAGATCAACTGTGCATGCTTTACACCGAATGAAGGACGTATTGATGACATCTTACGTCTTGCAAGAGAGTACAAAGTTGATGGTATCATCGATGTGAACCTTAAGTTCTGTAACCTGTATGATACCGAGGGATATTTCGTAGAGAAAGCAATGAAAGAAGCCGGTATCCCTGTTCTTGGAATCGAAACGGATTACACCGACAGCGACGCCGGACAGCTTCGTACCCGAATCAGTGCATTTATCGAAATGTTAGATAACAAATAAGTAACCGAGGTAACAGATCATGCAAAAGATACAGCATTATGTATTATTTCCCAACCATGACAATGGGATGCGTCTGTACGGGATATTAAAAGAAGCCGGTATCAAGCCACCATCGCTCCTACGCCGCGCGTAGCCAGTAAGTGCTGCGGCATCTCACTGCTCGTCAGAGAAGAGGATCTGGACGCGATCCGGAAATTCATCGACGAGAATCATATTGAGATTTTGAAAATTGCCGCCATTGAACGGGATATTAATCCACGGCGGGACAAATATTGTTAAAAAATTAGTGTTAAGCGAGGAAAGTATTTATGAATTATATTGGAATTGATATCGGATCCACCGCATCCAAAGTTGCTGTAAAAGGAGATCACGATCTACATTTTGTGCTGCCGACCGGATGGAGCAGTAAAGAAACCTGCCAGACGATCAAGGACCGTTTACTGGAAGATGGTATCGATGTGTTATCGGACGATTCGAAAGTTGTCGCAACCGGATATGGCCGTGTTGCCGTAGATTTTGCTGATCATGTTATCACAGAGATTACCTGCCACGCAAGAGGCGGCCGTGAGATGGCCGGTGATGAATGTGCAATTATCGATGTCGGTGGACAGGATACCAAGATCATCCTGGTGTCCGGCGGTATGGTGCAGGACTTCCAGATGAATGATAAGTGCTCTGCCGGAACCGGTAAATTCCTGGAGATTATGGCAAATCGCCTGGGTGTTACACTGCAGGAACTGTTTGATATGGCGGATAAAGGAACTGTTCTTCCGATCAGTTCCCTGTGTACGGTATTTGCCGAATCTGAGGTCATCAACTATATCGGTGAGGGACAGAAGCGGGAAGATATCGCAGCCGGTGTTGTAGATTCAGTTGCAAACAAGGTGGCTCAGCTTGCCATGAAGAAAAACCTGCCGGAGAAAGTGATCCTGACAGGCGGACTCAGTAACAGCACCTATTTTACAAAGATTCTCTCACAGAAACTCGGACAGACAGTATCTCCTACCGAACATGGAAGATATGCAGGTGCTCTTGGTGCCGCACTCCTTGCAAAGGAAAAGAAAAAAAGATAATAAAAAATAACGCAGAACCGGATTTATGATTTTAGAAAATCCGGTTCTGGTTTTTTTTGTATACATAGATTGACATACCTTTTCTGTCTTTTTATAATGAACAGCGGAGACGGTATCTGTCCCTGGCAGAACCATACTCGGAACTGAAGCACTGGAATCTCATAATTTTCAACAAAAATGAGCTTATATTTTCAGGAAATAAGACTCAGGACCAGATGTATTCTGGCTGAATTTTTTCCTTAAAAGGAAAGGATATATGAGATGACACTTGAATTATTAAAAGGAAAGATCCACCGCGCTACTGTCGTTCAGGCAGAACTTGATTATGTAGGAAGCATTACGGTGGATGAAGCATTACTGGAGGCTGCTGGAATTCTCGAATATGAGAAAGTCCAGATCGTTGATGTAAACAACGGAAGCCGTTTCGAAACGTACACCATCAGCGGACAGCGTGGGAGTGGAATGATCTGCTTAAACGGAGCTGCTGCAAGATGTGTCAGTACCGGAGATAAGATCATCATCATGGCTTACGGACAGTATACGCCGGATGAAGCAAAAGAACACAAACCTGCGGTTGTATTCGTAGATGAGGAGAACAAGGTAAGCCGCGTGACCAATTATGAACGTCACGGACTGTTAAAAGACATGGAATAAAAAGATACTCAATTATCATAACGTATTTTTTTACATGCAATCACCTGAGATCACAGTGTATTCAGAAGAGAACTCTCCGAATTATAACGAATAAAGGAGAATACCAATGCAGGTAACTAACACAATTGAAAAAACAAGAGAACTCGTAAATAACTGGAAAAAAGAAGGTAAGACCATCGGTCTTGTCCCTACTATGGGATATCTCCATGAGGGGCATGCCAGTCTGATCCGTCGCTGCCGCGAGGAAAATGATATCGTTGTTGTATCTGATTTCGTCAATCCGACACAGTTTGGACCGAATGAAGATCTGGAAGCTTATCCAAGAGACTTTGACCGCGACAGTGCACTTTGTGAAAGCATCGGAGCAGATCTGATCTTCTGTCCGTCACCGGTGGAAATGTATCATGATCCACACGCATTTGTCAGTATCGATACTTTATCTGATACGCTGTGCGGCAAGACGCGTCCGATCCATTTCAAAGGGGTGTGTACCGTTGTATCAAAGTTATTTAACATCGTAAAACCGGACCGTGCTTACTTTGGACAGAAAGATGCACAGCAGCTTGCTATCATCCGCAAAATGGTTCTGGATCTGAACTTTGATATCCAGATTGTCGGATGCCCGATCGTACGTGAAGAAGACGGACTTGCCAAATCTTCCCGTAATACATACTTAAGCTGCGAAGAACGCAAAGCTGCCCTCTGCCTTTCAAAAGCTGTAAAGAAAGGTCAGGAACTGATCCGGAATGGTATCACCGCATCTGAAGTATTAGAACCGATGTGTGAAATCATAAACAGTGAACCGCTGGCACGTATTGATTACGTATCCATGGTCGATGCACTCAGCATGCAGCCTGTTGACTCCGTAAATGCTGATGTCCTGGTTGCTATGGCAGTTTACATCGGAAAGACACGACTCATCGACAATTTCAGTTACGAGGTATAAGATATGGAGCATGTTACAAAGGTATTATCACGGCTCAGCTCTGTTCTTACCAAATATATCGGAATGATTATTATCTGCTTTTCTGTCATTGCCTTCTTCTGGCGTGATGGATTTGCATGGACTACAAACTATACTTCGATCTTTCTCGGCGTTGCCATGTTCGGCATGGGACTGATATTCATATCGGAGATTTAAAGTAGTATTTACCAGACCCAAAGAGATCATTATCGGATTTATCGCACAATATACGATTATGCCGCTGATCGCATGGGGACTCTCGGTCCTCCTTCATCTGCCAACGGATATCGCACTTGGTGTCATCCTGGTCGGATGCTGCCCCGGCGGAACTGCCAGCAATGTGATTACTTATATCGCAGGTGGTGATGTTGCACTTTCTGTTGGCATGACGATCACTTCAACTCTGGCAGCACCGGTTATGACGCCGCTTCTGGTATATCTACTTGCCGGTGCATGGGTTCAGGTATCTTTTCCCGGGATGGTGATCTCGGTTGTAAAGGTCGTACTGATCCCGGTTCTTCTGGGTATCCTTCTCCGTAGACTGATCGGCAGACATATTGAGAAATTATCCGGCATCCTTCCGCTGATCTCCGTTGTATCCATCGTCATGATCATCAGCGGAATCGTTGCAGTAAATGCGGAAAAAATCATGACATCCGGATTCCTCGTACTCTGTATCGTTATCTTACATAATCTTGCAGGTATGGGACTTGGATTACTTGCCGGACGCATCTTCCATGTGGAATATGATAAATCAACTGCCCTTGCGATTGAAGTCGGTATGCAGAACAGCGGTCTTGCTATCACACTTGCCACCGCAAACTTTGCTGCAAACCCATTTGCCACACTGCCTGGGGCAATCTTCAGTGTATGGCACAATATTTCAGGCTCTTTATTCGCAAGTCTCCGGCGCAGCGGAAGGTATAAGATAAAGGAACAAATAGCCAAAGCAGAGCATGTAATTTAATATATACAGCAAAAACCTCCTGTGAATGGAACATATCTAATTCCATCCACAGGAGGTTTTTTATGCCTCTTTACATTACCAACGTACCAATCAGATGCACGATAAATGCTGCGATCCACGCAACCATACATTGTCCCAGCACCACATATGCCGCCCATTTTGCGCCAAGTTCTCTCTTGATCGATGCAATAGCCGCAACACATGGTGTATACAACAGACAGAAGACCAAAAGGCTTGCTGCTGCCACCGGCGTAATTGCTCCCGTCAGTTCTGCCGTACTTCCAAAGAGTACCGAAAGCGTAGATACCACACTTTCCTTTGCCATAAATCCTGTGATCAGTGCAGTAGAAATCTTCCAGTTTCCGAAACCAAGCGGAAGGAATACCGGTGCAATGATTCCTGCCACAACTGCCAGGATACTGTCCTTGGAATCTGCCACCACATTCATGTGTAAGTTAAATGTCTGCAGGAACCAGATGATAATTGTTGCAAAGAAGATTACGGTAAATGCTCTCTGCAAAAAGTCCTTTGCTTTTTCCCACAGAAGCTGCCCTACATTCTTTGCTCCCGGCATACGGTAATTCGGAAGTTCCATGACAAACGGTACGGCCTCACCTTTGAACATCGTTCCTCTTAAAAGCAGCGCCATCAGAATTCCCATCAGTATTCCACCAAAATATAACGCTACCATCACTACTGCTCCTTGTTTTGGGAAAAATGCTGCCGTAAAAAATGCATAAATCGGGAGTTTCGCCGAGCAGCTCATAAATGGTGTCAGAAGGATCGTCATCTTACGGTCTCTCTCCGAAGGCAGTGTCCTGCTCGCCATAACACCGGGAACCGTACATCCGAATCCTACCAGCATCGGTACGATACTCCGTCCGGAAAGTCCGATCTTACGGAGTAATTTATCCATCACAAATGCAACTCTTGCCATATATCCGCTGTCTTCCAGAATGGACAGGAAAAAGAATAAGGTAACGATAACCGGAAGGAAACTTAACACACTTCCCACACCATTAAAGATTCCATCGATTACCAGCGAATGAATAACGGAATTGACATTCCAGGATGTCAACGCACCATCTACCAGATTCGTAAGTGCAGAAATTCCCATATCCAGCAGATTCGACAACGCAGCTCCGATCACATTAAATGTCAGCCAGAATACAGCCGCCATAATTGCAACAAAGCATGGAATAGCTGTATATTTTCCCGTCAGGATCTTATCCATCTTCGCACTTCGCAGATGTTCCTTGCTTTCTTTCGGCTTCACAACCGTAGCATCACAGATCTTCTCAATAAATGTAAAACGCATATCTGCAATTGCTGCGGACCGGTCAAGTCCACGTTCCTGTTCCATCTGCTTTACAATATGCTCCAGGAGCTGTTTTTCATTCTCATCCAGCTTGAGCTGTTCCAGAATCAGTTCATCCCCTTCTGCCAGTTTGCATGCCGCAAATCTTACCGGAATGTCTGCCTTCTTTGCATGATCCTCGATCAAATGCATGATCCGTGCAGGCATCTGTGTACTGCTCCGCCATGGTCATCTGCATCACAGAAATCCTGTCTCCCCGGACTTTCCTGATATTTTGCCACATGCACGGCATGCTCGATCAGTTCGCCAATTCCTTCATTCTTCGCAGCCGAGATTGGAATAACCGGTATTCCAAGTTCCTGCTCCATCTCATTTACCAGGATCGAACCGCCGTTGTCCCGCACCTCATCCATCATATTCAGTGCCAGAACCATAGGAATATCCAGCTCCATCAGCTGCATGGTCAGATACAGGTTCCTCTCAATATTGGTTGCATCAACGATATTGATGATTCCCTTTGGATGCTCATTTAACACAAAGTTCCTGGTCACGATCTCTTCACTGGAATACGGCGACATAGAGTAGATTCCCGGCAGATCTGTTACCAGGGTATCACTGTGTTCCTTGATCACTCCATCTTTACGGTCAACTGTCACTCCCGGAAATTTCCCACATGCTGATTAGAGCCGGTCAGCTGGTTGAACAGTGTCGTCTTTCCGCAATTCTGATTTCCTGCCAGTGCAAATGTCAGTGTTGTTCCATCCGGCAGTGGATTCTCATCTGCTTTTTCATGATATTTTCCACCTTCTCCAAGTCCCGGATGATCAATCTTCTCTTTCGGAATCTGATTCTTAATCTTAATCTCATCACGGACATCTGTAATCTCTATCTTTTCCGCATCTGCAAGCCTGAGTGTCAGTTCATAACTATGGATACGAAGTTCCACCGGATCACCCATTGGTGCGTATTTTACCATGGTAACGTCTGCCCCCGGAATAAGTCCCATATCCAGAAAATGCTGTCTCAATGCACCTTCTCCACCTACGACTGTCAATGTTGCACTTTTGCCGATTGGTAATTCTTTTAATGTCATCGTCTGTACTTCCTTCCAAATTTATCTACAGGCAGTGGTATTATTTCCACTGTTACTGATAATTTTTCTCAACTCGTAAGGTTAGTATAGACTTATCGATAATTTTTGTCAATAACCACGGGTAACCACGGGGACAGGAAATTTGGCTTTTTATCTGTCCCTCATGGATCTTTCTGATGCTAGTTACCTCGTTTTTCTAACATTGACAAATATGAATCCCTTACCGTCTCTGTCTTTTCGCATCCCAACATTCTCATTAGCTCATATATCATATCCAATCCACCTGCTCGTTCTTCTTCTTTTGCAACAATTATTTCCAATTCCAGAAAGTTACCCAGATTCTCTACCTTATCTGCAGCCGCTGTCATATGATCTTTTATATAATAACCTCTTGTCTTCTTCACTCTGCAAGACGCTGGATAAAATTCAAGTTCTTTAAGAATGTCTTCCATCTTTTCCGGCTCATAGATATCAATCTCTGTTTCTTTCCTGGTCATGGATACCTGGTCTAATTTCGGTCCTTTGCAGTTAAGCTGTGCTTTTACTTCTCCCGTATCCAGATTCTCCGTCTTACGGATGCGCAGTGCCTTGTCCTTCTTCCGCATATCATAGTGATCGCTGATAAAATAAGTATCCGTCTCCACAACGGTTTTCTGATATATGAACCCTGTTTCAAGCAATTTTTGCTTTATCTTTTCTATATTTTCAATGGGTATTTTTACCTCTACTTCTATCATCTTTTTAATGCCTCCGATGATCCTGTTTTCCGCGCTTAGACGATTTCCAGAAATACATCCACTTCCCCGCCACAGACCATACCTTCTTCTTCGGCTTCATTTCCGGTCATGTCTACATGGCAGATCCTTGCCTGTTCTCCCTCTCCTGCTGCCATAAGTCTGGCAATCTGGATGACTCTTGCTTCCATACATCCGCCGCCGATCGTCCCAACGCAGCGGCCATCTCTGTATATCAGCATTTTGGTTCCCAGCCCCTGTGGTGCGGAACCATGTCTGGTAATGATCGTTGCCATTATCTTCTTTTCCGGATACGGTTCCTGAGCAGTCAGCGCACGCATAATTTCTTTGGAATATCCATAAGTCCGTTTCTTCCTGTTCTTTACTTCAATAATCTCTGCAATAATTGCCACTCCGATCTCTGCCGGTGTCTGCGCTCCGATATCCAGACCGATCGGTGTATACACTGCATCCAGTACCTCCTGATCCACGCCTTTTTCCGCCAGACTTTGTTTTACCAGTGCTGTTCTTCTGCGGCTTCCGATCATACCGATATAGGCATGCTCTTTTGCGGCTATTTTCTCCAGACAGATCTGGTCATACCGGTGTCCTCTCGTCAGGATCACAAAATACGTATCCGCACTTCCCTGTATCTTGTCCAGTGCTTCTTCAAATGGTTCGCAGATAACCTGTGACGCCCCGGCCAGTCTTGCATGATCCGCATACATCGGACGATCTTCCAGTACAATTACCTCGCAGTCCATCATCACTGCCATTTTAATCACCGGAATCGACACATGACCGGCACCACAGATCACAATCTGTTTTTCCTGTCCCAATGTATCGCAAAATACTTCTCATTTCCAATATAGGTGATTCCACTTTCTGTAATATTCTTTATCTCATCTGTATATCCATGAAAATAACCATTTTTCCTGCTTTCCCAGACAATTTTCCCACCTATGACCAGTGCCTTTTCAGAAATGTATCTGCCTCCCAGCAAAGTAAGCACCCTGCGTTCGGCCTGTCCTTCACTTTCCTGAATCGCTTCCATTAATTCCGTCATTCTACTTTCCATAATAGTTTCCTTTCCCACTATCTTTCTTCTGCATTCTATTGTAAAATTGAATGTACAATAAGTCAATGAACGGAAATGTTCTGAAAGGAGGGATTTTATGAATCCCACAAAAGAATTCAGAGATTATCTAATCTCGCAGGGTGCTGCTTTGGTCGGAATTGGGGATCTGACCGCAGTTCCATCTTCTGACTATCCGGTCGGAATTGCAGTCGCAGTTCCTCTACCGAAGCATATCATCAAAGATCTTCAGCTTGCTCCGACCAGAGAATACTACGAGCTTTATACTACTTTGAACGACAAGCTAAATGCCATCGTAACTGCCGGTGAGGAATATCTGATCTCCAGAGGCTATCATGCTTATGCCCTGACAACCGATCGGATAATGTAGATTCGGACAACCATAGTTCCCTGCCACACAAGACTGTCGCCACCAGAGCCGGCCTTGGCTGGATCGGCAAAAACTGTCTGCTGGTAACACCACAATATGGATCTGCCGTAAGGATTTCTTCTCTTCTGACCGATGCCCCGTTAACCTGCGATGCTCCGATCACACGCTCTCAGTGTGGTGCCTGTCATGCCTGCGTCCGGTATTGCCCTGCACATGCACTGAAAAATACATTGTGGCGTCCGGGTATGCCACGCGAAGATATCGTATCTGTCTCTGCATGTTATAAAAAGCAGCGTCAGATCATGAGAAAAAGCACCGGGATTGATACGGATCTGTGTGGAAAATGCTTTGCAGTCTGTACTTATACGAAGCAATATTTAAAGCAGAAACAAAACATAATCAGCCAATGATAATGAATGTGATAGCGGAATCTTAACCTTTGTGTGTAACTCAGAATTTCAGTATCGCAATGGTTAAGATTCCGCTTTTTAATTATTATGGCATGCGAAAGCACAGCAATAAAACTCCCCCGTATATCTTAACGCATATCATCCGTCTTGTTAAATGTGATCTCTACCGGATATTTTTCACTGCTGCTTCCACCGGAAGCTTCTGACGATACACTCGTGATCGTACCTTCAAATTCTTCTCCTTCGATAGCATCCAATGTAATTTTTGCTGTCTGCCCGGTCTTAACCGAGGTGATATCCAGTTCATCTACATTAATAACTTCTTGTTGTCCCTGATCCATTTCCACTTTCACCTGATGCATTTTCTGTTACGCCTGATGTATTTCCTGTTCTCCCTGATTCGCTGCTTCCGGATGTATTTTCACTGTTGCTGCTGTTGTTATTATTGTTGCTGTTATTATTGCTATTGTTGCTATTTTCTGTCTTGCATTTTACCAGAAAAACTTTAAATGTAACTAAAAAAGCCAATGCTTTATGCATCAGCTATTTTTCGTTTCTCTATTTCCATTGTCATCAGAATTCTCTCACATTCCAATCCATCTTTATCATCCAGATCCATTAGTTCATTGATTCTGGCTATTCTTGGAAGCAGGGTATTACGGTGGATTTTCAGTTTGGCTGCAGTCTGTGCAACATTTCGTTTCATTCTCAGATACCAGTACAAAGTCTCATATAATTCTCTTCCTTTATTCCGGTCCTCTTCTTCGATCTTTCAAGTTCGTCCAGATATAAAGAGTCTTCTCCCAGCCTGTCACTGATATAAGATACTGCGAGTTCATGATAATAATTTTCTACAAGCAGAACGGATTCTCTCGAATTTTTCCTCTTAGCGATTTCAAATACGTATTGTTGAAGTTTTCTGTTTTCTTCTTTCTGATTCAGATCCTGAAAGCCATTCCCGATTAAGATTCTTTCCTCTGCCGTCTCCATACAACGCTTGCATATGGTAATCACATTTTTTCTGACTTCTTTCCCCTGGATCCCTGAAATAAATATTTCATTTCCTTCATAATAATGCACTTTCACATCTGAAAGATTCTCCTTTTCTTTCATTAACTCTTTCTCGATATATGCGGCATCTTTTGATTCTTCTGCTATGATCCATAAGAAATCCGGAATTTCTTTTTCATCTGTACGTTTTGCCTGCATTTTCATGGAATAGCTTCTGACCAGAATTTCTAATAGTTTTGTGACATCTTCTTTCCGGACCTCTTCCGGAACGATTGCCATTACGGCACCCCCGCCTTCCGGAAATGCTCTTTCCAGCCTCTGTTCCTCTCTTTTATCAATTGTTTCTTTTTCTGTCCCGAACCATTCTTCGCTACCCTCTATATCCACTCTGATTCCTAATGGAATTCCTGTATATTTCCAGGTTTCTTCCAATATCTCTTTTGCCGTTTTTTTCTGTGTGATTCCGTTCAATACTATTTTATAGCAATAATTAATATCTACTCTGCTTTCTTCTCCTGGCTGTATCATCTCCAGAAAAGCTTCAAGCCTCGTAGAGATCTGTGCCTGATCCGCAGTCGAATAATCCGTATCAATTGCCATGTACGGCAAATGCTTTTCCTCCGTAACAAACTTTCTGATATAGATAGATTCCGCTCCCGTTGAATGACATCCTGTCAGAATCATCTCTACGACACCATCCACATGATATTCATCAATGATTTCTCCGATCAGATCTATTCTGTTGTCGTTCGGTGTCATGATCGAACACCCAGTAGAAAGGTATTTCTTGCGATTGCTTCGTAGATATCGTCCGTATCTTCCTCCACCGGATTCGCCAGTGTCCTTACTCCGCTGCAGTTTTCAATAGCAACAACGACACCACCGTTATTCTCTATCGCACGGATGACTTTCAAACTGTCCCCACCGATCGGGCATCCTGTTACCAAGATTCTCGGCCTTTTTCCCAGATGCTTTCCCTCTTCATATTCCCGCAGGATCCTCTCCCTGACTTCTTTTACAATTGCTGGTGTCGTTGCAAAATCAAACCGATATTTACTTCCCTGCACCATCTTCTGAATATCCTCACCAAGTACCGGTGCCGGATCCAGTTTCATCAGCTCACACAGACTTTTCAAAGACATACGGATCTGATTATTTAGATGCACCGCATCACGAATCATCTCCTCCGTAATCACCTTGTGGAAAAATTCTTCAAAATATTCTTTTGTGCGGATAATTTCATTTTTCCAAAAGGCCAGTCCTCTTTCTGACTGGCTGTTTGGCAGTTCCATCACGTGTACCGGTTTAAACTCCGACATCAGCTCATACATTTTCTTCTTTCCATCACAGGTAGTCTCACCGATTACCAGGTCTGCAAAGTGAAAGAACGGGCATCTGTCACTGATCGCAAATCCATAACTTGATTTTACCAGAGGACACATACTCTTTGGAAGGTCTCTCTCTGCCGCCGGAATCGTCTCATTTGCAAATGAACACAATCCTACCGGAATCGCACCAACTGCCATAGCAAGTTCTGTTGGAAAATATGCACAGTACATTCCTATCACTGGAATGCCTTTATCTTTATACTCTTTTATTTCAAGAAATGCCTCTCTTTTTTTCTCTCCAAATTCTTCAAATATCTCCGGTAAATCCTGTATCAGCTTCATTATTTATGTCTCCTTGCAATGTCATACATCATCATAAATGACAGTAATTCTCTTGCTGTCCCATTGTCATTAATATCGATTTCCATGCACTCTTTTATCTGTTTTAATCTGTATACCAGCGTATTGCGGTGAATATGCAGATTCTCTGCTGCCGCTGTCACATTATTTCCATTCAAAAGATACATTTTTAAAGTATGATAAAGATCTGTATTATTTTCTTCATCTTCCTGAATCAGTCTTAGAATCCTGTAATCACTGAGTCCGGCAGATTCAAGTAACGGTAACGTATATGTATATAAGCCCTGCACCGACCATTCCTTCTCTCGTTTCATAGTTGGATCAATCATGGTACCGCCAGCCAGTGACATTCTCTTCAGCAATCTATACTTTGCCGCACACCACGTTAACTCTCCAAATGGTTCACTGACACTGCATGGTATTTTCTGTTCCCTTATTCTATCATAAATCTCTGCAAGACTCTTCCCGCTCACTCCGGAAAATAATAAAAAGAGTTCATTTTGATCCTCATACACACAATAAATCTCTGCAAGACTTTCTATGCATAAAAGCTCCCTCTCCTGTATCTCTTGTTTTTGAAGTAACAGACCTATATACCGAGGCTCTGGTCTTTCTTCCATATTCTCAGGCAGTGTCTCTTCATGCAACAGACTCCATGCGGTAACCGACTTTCCAAAAGGCTGCGCATACAGATACCCTTCCTGTTCTTCTTCCAGATATTCTTTTACCGCCTGTCCAATTACCTGTACCAGTTCTCTGTAAAAAATCTGTTCATTTTTTTCTTTATATATAACAGCAATATATCCCTTGAATCTTCCGGAAAGCTCCACTTCTTCTACCATCAGCTGTCCTTCTCCGTCATACCCACATTTCCTGTAATGTTCATATTCTTTCTGCGTAATATGCTTTTGCTGTATACACTCTCTTTTTCCATATTCACAGGCATGCGAATATGCCAGGATCTTTCCAGACCCTGACACAAATATTACTTCTGCAGCTGTATATTTACTGATTCTATCAGCTATCTTTTCCAGTGCATTTTCTTCCAGCATTGCTTCAAAAATAATCTTATAACAGACATCTATTTCATACATATCCATTCACTCCCTGTATAAAGATATTTTCTCGTAGAAAATTCTTTCTGTCAAATAGAAAATCAGGACTATGTACTTTGTTCTTATTGATAATCTCTATAACTATTTTTTCATTAAGTTCTGAATCAGCGCATTCACACCGATTTCTACATTCTCTCTTGATGTTGCCAGATTCATTCTTATAAAGGTTCCAAAATGTTCTCCTCCAAACCAGTCCCCAAAATCTACTGCCAGATGGCATTTTTTCTGTATTATTTCTTTCATATCTTCTGCTTTCACATATGCTCCGAGATTGATCCAGCAAAGATATGTACCTTCCAGCGGTGTAACAACTGCCTCTGGCAGATTCTGTTCTAATTCTGTTTTCAAATAGTGATAATTCTCATTAATCTGCGTTAACACACTTTGCAGCCATTCTCCTCCACCTGCATATGCAGCCTCAGCTGCCACGTATCCAAATGCATTTCCTCCCAGCACCCGGTTTCCTTTTACATAAGTATCCCATTTTTCCTGAAGTTCTTCATCCGGAATAATGACCATAGAATTCTGTGCTCCTGCGATATTGAATGTCTTAGATGCCGCAACAATCGATACCATGATCTTGTCATAATCTCCTACTGACAAAGATGGAATATGCTTATGTTCCCCGAACACCAGATCCTGATGAATCTCATCTGATATGATATATACCTGATGTTTTTTACAGATTTCAAATAATCTCTTTAAGCTCTTCTTTTTTCCACACCCTTCCTGCCGGGTTATGTGGGGAACACAATATGAACAGCTTTACATTGTTTTCTTCTATTTTCCGCTCAAAGTCTTCAAAATCTATACTATATACCCCATCCTGTTCTTTCAGATCCGAACAGATCAATCTTCTGTGATTATTTTTACAGCATCCAGGAACGGATAATAAACCGGTGTATTTACGATCACAGCATCTTTCTCTTCTGTCAGCATCTGCACCAGCCAGTGAAATCCTGCTACAACCCCCGGAGAAAAACGAATCCATTCTTTTTTCACTTCATATCCATGGTGTTCCTTTTCCCAGTTTATAAATGCCTGATAATAAGCATCCGGTATTTTATAATATCCGTAAACGCCGGATTCTACATATTTTTTCAAGGCTTCAACGACGCATTCTGGTACACGGAAATCCATATCTGCCACCCACATCGCATGCAGCCCTTCTTCTCCGAACATCTTGTACTGTCCATCCCACTTATTACAATTTGTATTTCTTCTGTCTACGTATATTAATTTTTCCATATCTTTTTTTCCTCTCTTCTTTTTCAGTTTTCCGTTCTATTCTTCTTCAAGTTCTCCCTGGCATCCTTTGATTCCAATACTTGCAAATGCTGCAGCTGCTCCTGAAAGTACAGAATCATCAAAACGATATTCCGGACTGTGCAATCCAGGTATCTCTGCTCTGCCTTCTGGTTTTATTCCTATGAACATATATACAGATGGAACTCTGCTACTATATTCTGCAAAATTTTCTCCTCCAAGATTATCTTCTTCAATGATATATACATTGTCTTTTCCGAGTACATCTGCTGCTGCATTCTTTACCCCATTTAACAATCCCGGGGCATTCTTCACACTGCCACCATGTATTTCAATCTTTGCTTCATAAGCAGCTCCATACACCTGACACACTGCCTTTATTTCTTTTTCCAGTTCCTGTCCCATTTTTTCAAGTACTTCTTTTTTGGCAGCTCGCATGGTACCGCCGAATTCGCATTCCTGAGGAATAATATTTCTTACGCCATTCTCTCCTGCCAGCATATATGTAACAGAAAGGATCTTAGGTTCCGTTCCACTAATTGTACGTGTCAGTATAGACGGTATATGCTGATAGATTTCATTTGCCACAGCAATTGGGTCTACCGTCTGTTCCGGCCATGATGCATGTCCCTTTTTTCCTGTGATCTTAACCTGAAATCCGCCTACACATCCGAACGCATATCTTCTTACGATTCCAATCTTACCACTTTGTACCGAGGCCATCCATGTGCTGCAAAAGCCATATCTATCTTCGGTTCTTCCAGTACCTTATCTTCCAAGATCATCGTATCTGCTCCAAGTCCGACCTCTTCTCCCGGCTGAAATGCGAACCTGATACATCCTCCGAATTCACCTGTGAGCCTTGCCAGTATCTTTGCAGCACCGATCAACCAGGTGGCATGTCCGTCGTGCCCACATGCATGCATCTTCCCCGGATGGGTGGATTTATAATCACAGTCCACCTGTTCTTCCAGCGGCAGTGCGTCAATATCTGCACGCAGAAGGATATTCTTCCCCTGCGCTTTCTTTCCCTGTAGCTCCGCAATAATTCCATATCCGCCTGCCATGTGTTCACGAACCTTCAGGTTTGGAATCTTTTTTAACTCTCTGCTGATGATCTCATGCGTTTTCGGAAGATTGATTCCAAGCTCCGGATACTGATGCAGTTCTCTTCGGATACTGATAAGTTCCGGTTCTGCCTCTTTTGCGATTTGTTTGATTCTGTCACTTATGTCCTGCATTCTTCTACTCCTTTTACTAACATTCTTTGCTCTTTAAAAAAAGACCTGCACCAAACTCGTGCAGGTCTTTCAGACATTCTATTTTCGATTAACAAAATTCAGGAACTGCTGAAGTCTTGGATTCTCCGGATGATCAATGATCTCCTCCGGTGTACCATCCGCTGCAATCTTTCCGCCATCCATAAATAAGATTCTCGTTGCAACTTCTCTGGCAAATCCGATCTCATGTGTTACCAGAATCATTGTCGTTCCTTCTTCTGCAAGAGATTTGATCGTATTTAATACTTCCCCTACCAGTTCCGGATCAAGTGCAGACGTCGGTTCATCAAATAACACAACATTTGGATTAACAGCAAGTGCCCTTGCAATTCCAACCCTCTGTTGCTGCCCGCCCGATAATTTAGACGGTAGAAATCTTTTCTCTCACTCATTCCGACCTTATCCAGTAATTCCAAAGCGATTTTCTCTGCATCTGCTTTCGACTTCTTCTGTACCACGGTCAACGCTTCCATTACATTTTCCAGAGCTGTCTTATTCTTAAATAAATTGTATCCCTGAAATACCATTGATGAATGTTTACGGAGCTCAATCACATCTTTTTTCGAATGATTTTCCGCATCAACTGCTATATCACCAATCGTAATCTTTCCTTTTGTCGGTACAGTCAAATAGTTCAGACATCTGAGTAACGTCGATTTTCCGGTACCAGAAGGTCCCAAAATAGCAATTACTTCATTCTTATTGATCGTCAGATTGATGTCACTTAATACTTTTGTATTTTCATCAAATTCCTTATATAAATGTTCAATCTTAACCAGCTGTGTTTCTGTTCCCATATTTTTCAATCTTCCTGACTTATGCTTATTTCTGAATTAATTTTGTCATGTCAGCATACATCCACTTTTCAGTGATCTTTGCTACAGTTCCGTCATCCAGCATCTCCTGAATTACATCGTTAAGTTCTTTTGTAAGTTTCTCTCCGTCATCTGTCTTCGGAAGGAAGTAAGCTACATTGTTAGCAAGGAGCTGCTCATCAAAGAAACGGAATTTTGCATCTGAGTTGTTGTGTGTAAATGCGTTTACATTTGTTGTTGTATTTGCATATGCATCGATTCTTCCAAGCTTCAGATCGTTCATACCTACTGCACTGTCTTCATAAAGCTTTACAGTAAATCCTTTTTCTGCAGCCATATCTTCAATATTGTCTGTGCTGCCTGTCCATTTGTACATCCGACTGTTTTTCCTTTTAAGTCATCAGCTGTCTTGTAATCTGAATCATCATTAACGATAATACACTGAGAATCTCCATAGTATGGAATTGTTGCATTGTATTTATCTGTTCTTTCTGGTTTTACAGCAAGACAGTTCGCAACTACATCTACACGGTTTGTATCCAGTTCACCCCACATAGCGTCAAATGATGCCTGCTTTACTTCTACTTCCCATCCAGTACGCTTTTCAATCTCATCCCACATGTCTGCATCGATACCTGTCCATTTTCCATCGTCTGACAGAAGGCTGTATGGCTCTCCTGTTCCAGAAGTAACTACAGTTACTTTCTTTCCAGAATCTTTTTTTATCATCACTTTTTTGCATCTGAAGTTGTCTTCTTATCTGAATCATCAGATTTCGAACTGCTTCCACATCCGGCAACTGTTCCTACAGTCATCATAGTAACTAATAAAGCTGCTAATACACGTTTTTTCATAATACTTATCTCCTCTTTTTCCTTATTAATAATAAATCTATCTCAATGGTTTCCCATTTAAGATCCTAATTAGTACATATTTGCACATTTTTTTTCTAACAATTTATGTAAAATTCCAAGTACAAATATGATCAGCCAGTAAACTAACATTACAGCTGCATATATTTCAAAGTATCTGAACGTTCTTGCACCTTCTATTTTGGCAGCTCCCATAATATCCGGCACCCCAAGCATAAATGCAAGTGAAGTCATCTTGATCAGATTGATAATGTCATTAAATAATGGCGGTAATGCCACACGTACAGCCTGCGGAATTACAATTCTCGTAACCAGCTGAAAATTAGTCATTCCCAAAGAATATGCGGCCTCTTTCTGTCCTTCATCTACAGATAAAAGTGCTCCTCTGATACTTTCCGACATAAAAGCTCCCATATTCAGACTCATAACAACCGCTACTGCGATGAGTGGTGTCATATTTCTTACAATTGCACTATATAACGCTATTCCATAATAGAAGAAATATAGTTGCGCAACAACCGGAGTTCCCCTCATGATAGAAACATATACCCTGGTTAACTGATATAACCCCGGAATTTTGTAGTATCCAATAATTGCAATAATTACACCTACGACCAATGCAAAGATAGTTGCCGCTATCGTCAGTTCAAACGTAACGTTCACCTTACTTGCAATGATCGGCAGGACTTCTAAAAAATAACTTACTTTAAACATTTCACCTACTCCAGACCTCTTATTTCTATTCCTAACAGGTTAACATTTTAACATATAAAAAATATTTCATCTCATTGCATGACAAAGCCTTTGTTTATTTTTGTTATTTTTCGCACAAATTCTATAAATGTTTTAATTTATTTACAAATCTCTATATATCCAAGCTTTATGATTCTATATGATATTCCCTCAATTTCACACGACGTTCTTTATAATCTGGCATATATTTTTCTACAACATCCCAAAATGCTTTCGAATGATTCATTTCTTTTCGATGTGCCAGTTCATGTACGACTACGTAATCCACCAGTTCCTCCGGGACAAATAGCAATCTGTTATTGAAATTCAGATTTCCCTGACTGCTGCAGCTCCCCCAGCGTGTCTTCTGATTCCTCATGGAAATTCTCTGATACGTCACTCCCATTATCCTGGCGTAATATGCCACACGTTCTTCTATTAATTTTTTGATCTTTTGCTTTCCCTCTTTTCTCCACTGCGTAGAATCTTAGATGAATCTACCGCTTTATTCATCCCCCATTCGCATCTCTTCTTCAATATCCATTCTTTATGTTCTTCGATAAAGCGCTCCACAATTTCTCTTGGTGCTCTCATTGGCACTCTGGCATTTACGGTTCCGTCACCTTTTACTTCCAGACCTAATGTTCTCCGTCTGGATCTTATAATTGTTATTTCAATTCTTTCACTATCTGTTTGTAATATATATTTCATCTGTTTTCCCTTTCTCTTTTCTTACAGCGATGAATTCTTTTCATACTTTGGTATACAAAAAAACAGAGATTAAATCAATCTCTGTTTTAAACATCCCCGAGTTGGGTTCGAACCAACGACCCTTCGGTTA
>ENA-OQCN01000436-OQCN01000436.1-human-gut-metagenome-genome-assembly--contig:-NODE-436-length-22517-cov-2.612461_pt1 | contig 22517 bp, 32 predicted proteins | sample MGYA00242497_ERZ504576 | MGnify/ENA primary metagenome ERZ504576 (study PRJEB26092, sample SAMD00036296) | human gut metagenome | host: Homo sapiens | study: EMG produced TPA metagenomics assembly of... | reverse complement strand
CCGGCCCGGCGGAGGGTAGAAAGAAGCGCCGTCTGACTCGTGCCGCTGTCCGCCGCCGCAGGGCCATCCGCCGCCTGACGGCGCTGGCGCTGCTGCTCTGCGTCATCGGGGTGGGCGTCTACCTCACCGTGACCATGCTCTTCAAGATAAACACCTTAGAAGTGGCGGTCGATGGAGAGGTGGTGCAGGAGGTGGGCGGCTATTCCAGCGCTGAGATCCTGCAGGCGCTGGGCGTCCACGCGGAAGAGAACATCTTCAGCTTCGACCCCGCCGAAAAGGCCGCTGCGCTGGAAAAGCAGTTCCCGCTGCTGGAAAATATCCGGGTGGAGCGGGATTACCCTAACACCGTAGTGGTGCGGACCAACGCGGCCACTGCCGTCTACGCCATGCAGACGTCCGGCGGCTGGCTGAGCCTTTCTGCGGGACTGAAGATACTGGATAAGGATTCGGCCCAGCCGGATCTTATCATCCTCTGCGGCGGCGAGCCGGTGTCCACGACGCCGGGTACACAGCTGGAATTTGAGACAGGACCGTCCGGCGCGTCTTCGGACAGCGCGGCGTCTGACAGCGCCGCATCCAGCGAGGCCGGACCGCCCACGGATAAGCGGCTCGAGTCCCTGAACACTCTGCTGACCGCACTGGACAGCAGTGAGCTGGGGGCGGATGTCACCCGCATCGAGTTCGAGGACCCGGAGCAGATGGCGTTTTTGTATCAGGGCCGCATCAGCGTGCTTCTGGGTACCCTGAATGAGCTGGACTACAAACTCCGGCTGGCAAAGTATGTCCTGCTCAACGAGGACGGCAAGGGCTGCTCGCCCACCGACACCGGTATGCTGGATCTGAGCCACCTGAGCGCCTCTTCCAGCCGCAAATTCCGCTTTGCACAGGGTGAGCCGACCCTGCCCTCGGGCTGGACGGCCCCGGAAGAGCCTGTCGCCCCGGCGGAGGCAGAAGCCGAGAGCCAGCCGGAGGAAGCCTCCGGCACCGAACCCGATACTGAGGGCGCGGAAGCCGCGCCCGCCGAAGACCCTACTGCCGCAGCGGCAGAACAGCAATAAGGAGCATTTGAACGATGAAACTGGAACAACTGTTGGAGGGCGTGTCCTATACGCTGGTGCAGGGCAGCTTGAACTTGACATCGAGGACATCATCTACGACAGCCGCAAGGCGGCCCCGGGCCGACTTTTCGTCTGCATCGTGGGTACCCAGCGGGACAGCCACGACTACGCCGCCCAGTGCGTGGCCGACGGCGTGACGGCGCTGGTGGTCCAGCACGACATCGACCTTTCCACCGTCCCCGGTGCTGCCGTGCTGAAGGTGGAGAGCAGCCGCTATGCGCTGGCACTCATGAGCGGCAACCTGTTCGGCAACCCCTCCCGCCGGATGACCATGATCGGTGTCACCGGTACCAAGGGCAAGACCACCACCACCCACATGATAAAGAGCGTGCTGGAAGCCGCAGGCCGCAAGGTGGGCATGATCGGCACCAACGGCATCTACTTCCTCGGCCACCATCAGGAGACGGCTAACACCACCCCTGAGAGCTATGAGCTGCAGAAGACTTTCCGGGAGTTTCTGGACGCCGGCTGCGATACGGCGCTGATGGAGGTGTCCAGTCAGGGCCTCATGATGGACCGCGTGGCGGGCATCCATTACGACATCGGCGTCTTCACGAACATCTCGCCCGACCACATCGGCCCCGGCGAGCACAAGACCTTTGAAGAATACCGCAGCTGGAAGGGTCAGCTTTTCAAGCGCTGCACCACCGGCGTCGTGAACATCGACGACGAGAACACCGAGGCCCTGCTGGAAGGCCACACCTGCAAGCTTGTGACCTACGGCTACAGCGAGAAGGCCGACTACCGCGCCGGTACTTACCAGCTGCTCCGCACCCATGACTTCCTCGGCGTCCAGTTCCATGTCTCCGGCAAGGACGATATGGACGTCAAGGTGAATATGCCCGGCGAGTTCAGCGTCTACAATGCGCTGGCCGCTCTCACTGTGGGCAAGGTGCTGGGCCTGCCCGATGAGGCCATCCACGAAGGTCTGGGCCGCTGTGTGGTCAAGGGCCGCGTGGAGCTGGTCCCCATCAGCAGGAAGTTCACCATCCTGCTGGACTACGCCCACAACGAAGTCTCCACCGAGAGCCTGCTCACGACTCTGCGGGCCTACAATCCCCACCGTCTCGTGGTGGTGTTCGGCTGCGGCGGCAACCGCTCCAAGCTGCGCCGCTACGGCATGGGCGAAATTTGTGCCAAGATGGCCGATTTCTCCATCCTCACGGAGGACAACAACCGCTTTGAGAAGGTGGAAGACATCATCGCCGACATCCGCGTGGGCATGAACAAGGGCAACCCGGACGCAAAGTTCGTGGAGATCCCCGACCGTCTCGACGCCCTGCATTATGCTGTTGACCACGCACAGGAGGGCGACCTTATCGCCGTCATCGGCAAGGGCCATGAGACTTACCGTGACCGCGAGGGCGTCAAGACCCCCTTCCTCGAGCGGGAACTGCTGGAAGAGTACGCCCGGCAGATCGGCCTTGAGTAATATCTGAACATAAAAATACCGGCTGTGTTGAATGCACAGCCGGTATTTTTGTATCTGATGGGATTTAGTTCTTTTCTGCCAGAGCCTTCTGAGCCTTTTCCTCGGGGATGAGATTGGTCATGCTCTTGAGCTGATGCCGATGGTGGAGAGGTTGTGCAGCATGGCAGAGGACGCAGGCTGCAGGATGCCCATTGCCCCCAGCGCGATGAGCAGAGTTGAAGGTCAGCACAAAGTGGTAGTTGGCGCTGACACGGCGCTGCAGGGAGTTGGCGATGGTCTTGAGGATGACCAGCTCCTCGAGGCTGTCGGCTTGATGGTCACGTCTGCGATCTCGCGGGCGATGGCAGCGCCGGAGTTGATGGCGATGCGACGTCAGCGGCAGAGAGGGCGGGGGAGTCGTTGATGCCGTCGCCGATCATCACGACGGTGTGGCCCTCGCTCTTGGCCTTCTGGACGAAAGCAGCCTTGTCCTCGGGCAGGACTTCGGCGAAGAACTGGTCCACACCCACCTGCTTTGCGATGGCGGCGGCGGTGCGCTCGCTGTCACCGGTCATCATGACGGTGTTGGTGATGCCGAGGCGCGCAGAGCGCGCAGCACGCGGGAAGCTTCCGGACGCAGCGGGTCGGCGATGCAGATGACGCCGGCCAGACGGCCCGAAGCGGCCAGATAGAGGTGAGAATACTCCGGCTCAAGGTTATCGAACTTCTCGCGCTCGTCCTCGGGGATGGTGCAGTGCTCGTCCTCAAAGACGAAGTGGTGGCTGCCGATGACGACCCGCTCACGCTGACGCGGCTGGCGATGCCGTGGGCCACGATATACTCCACCTCGGAGTGCATCTCTTCGTGGGAGATGCCGCGCTCTTTGGCCTCCCGGACGACAGCATTGGCCATCGAGTGGGGGAAGTGCTCCTCGAGGCAGGCGGCCAGCTGCAAAACTTCGCTCTCGCTGCAGCCGGAGAAGGGGACGACCTTGACCACCTTGGGGGTAGCGCGGGTCAGGGTGCCGGTCTTGTCGAAGACGATGGTGTCGGCCTGGGACAGGGTCTCGAGGTACTTGCCGCCCTTGACGGTGATATGGCTTGCGCCGCACTCGCGCATGGCAGAAAGAACGGCCAGCGGCATGGAGAGCTTGAGGGCGCAAGAGAAATCGACCATCAGGCAGGAGATGGCGCGGGTGGCGTTCCGGGTCAGGGCGTAGGTGACGACGGTAGCACCGAGGCACCAGGGGACCAGACGATCAGCCAGAGCCAGCGCACGGTTCTCGGTGCTGGACTTCAGCTTCTCGGACTCCTCGATCATGGCCACGATCTTGTCGTAGCGGTTTGCGCCGCCCTCGGCCTTGGTGGTCAGGACGCACTCGCCCTCTTCCACACAGTGCCGGCGTAGACGGTGGCACCGATGGTCTTGCGCACCGGCATGGACTCGCCGGTCAGAGCGGCCTGGTTGACCATGCTTCGCCCTCGATGACGGTGCCGTCCAGCGGGATCATGTTGCCGGAGCGGACGACGATCTCATCGCCGGGGTGGACCTTGGTGAGCGGCATGAGCACTTCGGTGCCCTGTGCGCGGACCCAGACCTTATCGACATTCAGGGCCATGCTGCGGGCCAGGTCGTCGAGGCTCTTCTTGCGGGTCCACTCCTCCAGCAGGGAGCCGACGTTGAGCAGGAACATGACGGAGCCAGCGGTGGCGAAATCGCCCCGCAGGATGGAAACGCCGATGCTCAAAGCATCCAGCACCTCGACTTCCAGTTTGCGGCGCCACAGGCAGCACACGCCCTTCCAGAGGAACTCGATGGAGCGGAACACGGTGTAGGCGGCGTTGAGCGGGGCGGGCAGGAACAGATTGCGCAGCACCCGGCCTGCCACGAGGTTATACATCTTTTCCTGATATTCCTGATTGATGCGGCGGCTGTCGGCGCTGGTGACCAGTGCGTCCAGTTCGGGGTCATCGAAACGGTAGGTGCTCAGGGCGGTGACGGCGTCCTTGCGGGAGCCGGTGTAATACACCACCACATCGCCCGTCCGCTCGTAGACCTTGGCCTTGCTCACAGCGTCGTGGTGGTTCAGATAGGCTTCCAGCACATCGGCCCGGTGAAGGGTCATCCGCACATTGCAGACGTGTACCCGCAGACGGCCGCGGCTCTCATGAAGAATAGTACATTTCATATCAGAATATCCTCTGCGTATTGCAAAAAATAACCATAAAAAGAGCCGCCCGCAGGCGGCTCAGAGACTGCAAAATTACTCGTTGGTCTCGGTGGTCTCTGCCTCAGCAGCGTCCTCGATGACCTCAGCCTCAGCCTTGGCAGCGCGGGCCTCGTTGATGGCCTTTGCATCCTCGAGGATGTCACCGGCCTGCTCCTGGACCTTGCTGACGGTCTCCATGGTGGAGTCCTTCATGCGCAGGACAGCAGCGGTGGTCTGGGTGTAGACCTTCTTGGCATCGCTGCTGGACAGCAGCTTGAAACCAGCGGAACCGAACAGGGTGCCGGCAGCAAACAGAGCAATCTTCTTCATATCGACCATAGTAGTATACCTTCCTTTTTATCGTATTCCCTCATGTACCCCAAAGGGCATGGAATAAGTGTTTCTGCGGATATTATAGCGCAGATTTCGGAATTTGCAAGGTTTTTTGACGATGTTAAGACGTATTAACTTTTTACGGGAAGTAGTTTGAAATGTCTATCTTTACGTGTTTTTTGCCGCAAACTACAGTTTGTATTTTCAAACAAACTCCGAGGTGCCGAAGAAATATAACAAAGAGTCTTGCGCTGAGAGGTGCATTCATTGTACAATAAAAAAGTATGCGATAAAATCGACAGGGTCGGGACGTTCCGGCCTGTAAAAATAAGTGAGGCTGGATATGGAAAAGAAAGATATTCGTGTGCTGGCGCTCGACCTCGACGGCACCCTGACCAATGACCAGAAGGTCGTCACCCCCGCCACCCGCGCAGCGCTGGACGCAGCTGCCGCCAAGGGTGTGACCATCGTGCTGGCCTCGGGCGTCCCACGGCAGGTATCATGCCGCTGGCAAAGGAGCTGGGACTGGATAAAAAGGGCGGCTGCATCCTCTCGTATAACGGCGGTGCCATCATCGACTGTGCTACCGGCGAGACGCTCTACCGCAAGCAGCTGGATGCAAAGTATGTGCCGCAGCTCTGTTCCTTCGCCAGGGAGCAGGGCGTGGTCATCATTACCTATAATAAGCAGGGCGTCGTCACCGAAAGTCCCGAGGACGAGTGGGCGCTGAAGGAGTGCTTTACCTGCAAGCTGCCCATGCAGAAGGTGGAGGACCTTGCCGCCTATGTGGATTATCCCATCTGCAAGATGCTCATCACCCTCGACCCCGCCCGCCGCGACGAGGTGCTGGAGGCAGGCCGGAAACAGTTTGCGGGCGAGATCGACCTCTACCCGTCCAGCCCCTTCTTCATCGAGGCTGTGCCGCTGGGGGTCGCCAAGGACGTGAGCCTCGGCAGTCTGCTGGAAAGCAGGGGTCTGACCCGCGACAACCTCATGGCCTGCGGCGACGGCCTCAATGACTGCTCTATGATACGCTTTGCCGGCGTGGGTGTGGCCATGCAGAATGCAGAGCCCCCCGTCAAGGAGGCAGCGGACTATGTAACTGTTGCCGACAACAACCATGATGGCGTGGCTGAGGCCATTGAGAAGTTCATTTTTTGAAAGGATACCAGACACAAATGCCGCGCAACTTAGTTTTATTCGATTTGGAGTGGAACATCGGCTATCAGCCGTTTATCTTTAATTATCACGGTGTCCAGCAGACATTCCGGGGGGAGATCATTGAGATCGGTGCTGTCAAGATCGACGAGGACGCCAACGTGCTGGATACCTTCTCCATCCACCTGCGTCCCCGCATCTTCCGCTGCCTGCAGCACCACATCGCCAAAGTCACCGGTCTGACGCAGGAGGACCTCGACAAGGGTGAACCCATCATCCAGGGCCTCCGCCGCTTTATGAAGTGGTGCGGCCCGGACGCCGAGTTCGCCGAGTGGGGCATGGATGACGTGCCGGTGCTCAAGCAGAACCTTTTCCTCTGCAATCTCGACGAGAGCCGCCCGACGGTCTGGTACGACCTGCAGCAGCTCTTTCTGCGGGAGTACCCCCGCAAGGAAGGCGAGGGGATGAAGCTGGAAAATGTCGTCACCCGGATGGGCATCCCGCTGGAACGCCCCTTCCACGACGCTTTGTCCGACACCCTCTATACCGCCGACCTCTGCCGTATGCTCGACCTGCGGGCCGGACTGGCCGCTTACCCCAGCGAGGAGGACACCCTGCGCCAGAGCCTTTGCCCCACGCCGGGCGACTACCGGGATTTCAGGGTCTTCCGGGGCTATCTGGAACAGTCTATGTGGAAGCTGGACCCCGTCATCGGCACGATGGCCTGCCCGGTCTGTGGCACGGCCCTGCAGCCGGATGACGTCTGGCTGAAAAAAGGGAGCAGCGGCTGGTACACGCTGTCCCAGTGTCCCGTCTGTAAGGCCGGGGCGGTGAGGCCGGCCGGGGCGTGTTCCAGAAATACCGGATGTCGCGCCGGGACGGCCTGCACTGGGCCTTCGCCCGCTGCGTCCAGATGCCGGACGATGCAAGCCTGGTCCGCTGGAAAAAGCAGAAGGCCCAGTATCTGGAGCGTCAGCGCCTCAAGGCCGAACGGCAGGCCGCCGAAGCAGAGGCCGCCCGGCACATCTTCTGAGGCAGAAGAATAAAATATCGTGCAGGAAAGAACAACGCTGTTTCATATTGTAAGGAGAGACAGGAAGAAAAAGGCAAAAATGCTCAGATTTTGTTCATATCCCGGTCATAGATGCTGGATATACTAAGAAGAAACATCAGGCAGAAACGAAAGGAATGGTACGAGCACGATGGAAACGACGCTCATCGACTGGCTCCACCAGCTGGGTACGCTGGAATTCTGGGAGGCATTGTTAGAGGGCTTTGAAGGGCTGGGGCCGTTGGTCCCTATCCTGCTGGCGATGCTGGAATCCATTTTTCCGCCGCTGCCCCTCATCGCCATCGTGGCCCTCAATATCGCGGCCCACGGCGGATTTCTTGGCTTCGTCTACAGCTGGCTCGGTGTGGCCGCAGGCGGCACGGTGGTGTTTTTATTCTGGCGGCGGGTGGTCAAACGCTTTTTCTGGAAGCTGGCCTCTCGCTCCGAACAGCTGAAAAAGGCCCAGCAGTGGGTCAGCCATGTGGACACGGCCAGCCTCTTCATGCTGGCGTCCTGCCCTTTACGCCCACGTCGTTCCTGCATCTGGCCTTTGGCATCTCGGATTTTGACGAGAAGCGCTATCTGCTCACCCTTCTGGCGGGCAAGGCCGTTATGGTGGCCATGATGGCTCTCTTCGGCCAGTCGCTGCTCAGCTCGCTGAAAAATCCGGTGTATCTCATCCTCGCCCTCGCTATCTGGGCCGGGATGTACTGGGTGAGCAGGAAGTTCTGTAAGAAGCACGATTTGGATCGATAAAATTGCGAAGCGCTTGACTTTTTGCTGAGAGTGCATATAATAAAAGCAATGAAAGAAGATATTGCTTCATAGGTTTTCACCAATGAGCAGCAACGCCCCACGGTACTGCGAATACCGCGGGGGCGTTTTGCTTACTAGGGGTTAGTGCTTACCGGCCTTAAACTGTTCGTCAAGCCACTTGCCAATGCAATGAGCCACAACATTGGCTGCGACGGACAGAATGAAAGAAGATAACATTTCCATAGGTTCTCACCCCCTTCCCCAATTGAATGGAGTCGGAAGGCCGACAGCTAAAGAATATCATAAAATTCGACAAAACACAAGAAAAAGCCGCTGTACAGCTACAAAACTGCACAGCGGCTTTCTATATATAAAGTTTAGTTCTCGGCCAGATTACCGGTATAGAGCTGGTAATACTTGCCCTTCTTGGCGATGAGCTCGTCATGGCTGCCGCGCTCGATGATGCGGCCCTGCTCCAGGACCACGATGCAGTCTGCGTTGCGGACAGTGGAGAGGCGGTGGGCGATGACGAAGCTGGTGCGGCCATACATCAGGCCGTCCATGCCGCGCTGCACCAGAGCCTCGGTGCGGGTGTCGATGGAGGAAGTAGCCTCATCGAGGATGAGCACCGGCGGGTCAGCAACGGCTGCGCGGGCGATGGCCAGCAGCTGACGCTGGCCCTGCGACAGGTTCGCGCCATCGCCGGTCAGCATGGTGTTGTAGCCCTCGGGCAGGCGCTTGATGAAGCCGTCGGCGTTGGCCAGACGGGCTGCGGCGATGCACTCCTCGTCGGTGGCCTCCAGACGGCCATAGCGGATGTTCTCCATGACCGTGCCGGTGAACAGGTGGGTATCCTGCAGCACGATGCCCAGAGAGCGGCGGAGGTCGGCTTTCTTGATTTTATGGATGTTGATGCCGTCGTACCGGATCTTGCCGTCCTGGATGTCGTAGAAGCGGTTGATAAGGTTGGTGATGGTGGTCTTGCCGGCGCCGGTGGAGCCGACGAAGGCGATCTTCTGGCCCGGACGGCCATAAAGGTTGATGTCGTGCAGGACGGTCTTGCCCGGCACATAGCCGAAATCGACGTCCGTAAAGGTGATGTCGCCTTCCAGCTTGTGGTAGGTGGTGGTGCCGTCGTGGTGGGGGTGCTTCCAGGCCCAGATGCCGGTGCGCTCGTTGGCCTCCACGAGGTTGTCGTCCTTGTCGTACTTGGCGTTGATGAGGGTGACATAGCCTCATCGGTCTCGCTGGGCTCATCCATCATCTTGAAGATGCGCTCTGCACCGGCCAGTGCATGATGATGCTGTTGGCCTGCATGGACACTTGCTGATGGGCATATTGAAGCTCTTGTTCAGGGACAGAAACGCCATGACAGTACCCAGCGTGACGCCGCCCATGCCGGTGACGGCCATGGCTGCACCCACCAGAGCGCAGATGGCGTAGCTGATATTGCCCAGCTGAGCGTTGACGGGCATCATGATGTTGGCGAAGCTGTTGGCCTGCTTGGCGCTGTCCTTGAGCTTGTCGTTCAGCTCGCGGAAGCCTCGAGGGCCTTCTGCTCGTGGGTGAAGACTTTAACGACCTTCTGGCCTTCCATCATCTCTTCGATGTAGCCGTTCACTTTGCCGAGGTCGCGCTGCTGTGCGATGAAGTACTTGCCGCTCTGCTGGGTGATCTTCTTGGAGCAGAAGAGCATCAGGGCTACCATCAGCATGGTGACGATGGTGAGCTGCAGCTCAGCATGCACATGCTGGCAAAGACGGAAACGATGGTGATGGCGCTGGACACCAGCTGCGGGATGCTCTGGCTGAGCATCTGGCGGAGGGTATCCACATCGTTGGTGTAGACGGACATGATGTCGCCGTGCGGATGGGTGTCAAAGTAACTGATGGGCAGGCTCTCCATGTGGGTAAAGAGCTGGGTGCGCAGGTTGCGCAGGGTACCCTGGGTGACGTTGACCATGATGCGGGCGTTGAGCCATGCAGCGAGGATGCCCACCACATAGATGCAGCCGACGCGCACCAGCGCACCGGCCAGCGGTGCAAAGCTGGGGTCCTGCTGCTGGGTCATGGGGATGATATAGTCGTCGATAAGGGTCTGCAGGAACAGGCTTGCCTGCACATTGGCCAGCGCGCTGACCACGATGCAGATAAGCACGAGGATGCAGTGAGGCAGATAGTGCTGGAACACCTCTGCATGATGCGCTTGAGCAGCTTGCCCGGGTTCTCGACCTTCGGACGCGGGCCTCCCATGCCGCGGGGGCCGGGGCCATGGACGACTTTTGCTTTCTGTTCTGCCATTACTGCTCACCTCCCTGCTTGTCGAAGTCGCCGCCGCCCTGAGTCTGGCTGTTGTAGACTTCCTGATAGATCGCGTTGTTCTTCAGCAGTTCCTCGTGGGTGCCGAGGCCGTTGATCTGGCCGTTGTCCAGCACGAGGATGCGGTCGGCATCCTGCACCGAGGAAATGCGCTGTGCAATGATGATCTTGGTGGTGCCGGGGATCTCCTCACGGAACGCCTTCCGGATCTTTGCGTCGGTGGCGGTATCCACGGCACTGGTGGAGTCGTCGAGGATGAGGACCTTCGGCTTGCGCAGCAGGCGCGGGCGATGGTCAGACGCTGTTTCTGGCCGCCGGACACGTTGGAGCCGCCCTGCTCGATCCAGGTGTTGTACTTGTCCGGGAAGCGCTCGATGAACTCATCGGCGCAGGCCAGCTTCGCCACACGGATGCACTCTTCCTCGCTGGCGTTCTCGCTGCCCCAGCGGAGGTTGTCGAGGATGGTGCCGGAGAACAGGACGTTCTTCTGGAGCACCATGGAGACCTCGTGGCGGAGGACGTCGAGATTGTAATCCCGGACATCCACGCCGCCCACGCTGACAGTGCCGGTCTCGGCGTCGTACAGGCGGGGGATGAGCTGCACCAGACTGGACTTTGCGCTGCCGGTGCCGCCGATGATGCCCAGTGTCTCGCCGGGCTTGATGTCAAAGGTGATGTCGTTCAGGACAGGCTGGCCGGAGCCGTGCTTGTACTTGAAGGTGACGTGGTCGAAGCGGATGCTGCCGTCCTTGACTTCCTGCACGGGAGCTTGGCGGGGGGCAGGTCGGTCTTCTCGTCCAGGACTTCCACGATACGCTTTGCGGAAGCGGCGGACATGGAGATCATGACGAAAGCCATGCTCAGCATCATCAGAGCCATCAGGATGTTCATAATGTAACCGAACAGAGCGTTCAGCTGGCCGGTGGTCAGCGCGCCATGCAGGATGTACTTTGCGCCGAACCAGCTCAGGGCAATGTTGCAGCCGTAAATAGCCGTCAGCATGGCGGGGTTGTTGAAGCTCAGACGGCTCTCTGCGTTGACGAACTGCTGATACAGACCCTCGCAGGCTTTGGTGTACTTCTCGTTCTCGAAGCCCTCGCGGACGAAGCTCTTGACCACGCGGATAGCGGACACGTTCTCCTGCACGGAGGAGTTCAGGTTGTCGTAATTCTTGAAAACACGGTCAAAAATTTTGAAGGTGGGGACCATGATGCTTGCCAGCACGGCCAGCAGAAAGGCGATGGCCACCACGAAGATGAGGGTCAGAGGCCGCCGATGCTGAACGCATGATGAGTGCGAACACCAGATGGACCGGGGCGCGCACACACATGCGCTCCATCATCTGGAAAGCGTTCTGCAGGTTGGTCACGTCGGTGGTCATACGGGTGACGAGGCCGGCGGTGGAGAATTTGTCGATGTTGGAGAAGGAGTAATGCTGGATATTCTCATACATCGCATCGCGCAGGTTGCCTGCAAAGCCGGTGGACGCCTCGGCGGCGTACTTGCCGGCCAGAACGCCCAGCAGCAGGGCGATGGCCGCCACTGCGAAGGTGAGCAGGCCGTATTTGACGATGGCGTTCATATCGCCCTTTTCAATGCCAAGGTCGATGATGAACGCCATGATGGTGGGCAGCAGGATGTCCATGACTGCTTCCAGTGCGGAAAACATCGGCGTCAGGATAGCGGCGCGTTTGTATTCGCCCAGATGGGAAGCAAGCTTCTTTATCATACTTTGAGCCTCCTTTGATAAATTGTTTGGTACGGAACAATTTTATACAAAACAATATTAAAGTCAATGCTTTTTCCAAAGTTTCGGAAAAAGTTCATATTTGTTTCACTTTAGTCCCAGATACAGTTTATTCAGCAGCCGCAGCAGCTCGGTATTCTCTTCTTCGGTGAGCAGGCCGGCCACATATTCATCGGTCTGGTGGAAGGCCCGCATGGTGTCCTCGTGGAACTGGCGGCCTTTTTCGGTGAGGACCAGCTGCTTGAGGCGGGCGTCCTGCTCCACGCTCTGGCGGGTGATGTAGCTTTGCGCTCCATGAGCTGCAGGATGTTGGTGACAGTGGAACGGGTGATGGAGAACTCCCGCTCGATGTCCCGCTGGAACACTGGGGTCTCGGAGTGCCGGTAAAGATACTCCATGATCCAGCCGTGCATGGGGGTCACGGCCTCCACGCCATTGGTGCGGGCGATCTGGCCTATCTTGCGGAAAATAAGGTTGTTCACCCGGCGCAGCTGGGCCGGGATGACCTGCGGAGCTCCCACGGCGGCGCGATGGGGGTGCAGGCGGGTTCAAAGGCTTGGTTCATAGTATCATCCTTCTGGTTTGACTTTTGATGTGAATGTTCGAACGCCGAACTGTTTCACATAAAACTGTTCGATACAGGACTATTATGCTCCAAAAAAGAGGCTGTCAACCCTCTTTGGATGATTCGTCCCACTGGCCCAGCCCGGTGAGGATGGAAACAGCCACCTCGGGCTTATTCGTGACCACAAGCTCCGGGTCCAGCCGGAACAGCTGGCGCAGGTCGTCCCGGCTCTCCACGCCCACCGGCCAGGGCGCGACCTTGAAGCCGCGGGCGTGGGCATTGGGGATAAGTCTTTGTCCCGGAAAAGGCGTGGTACTCCGGCCCGACGTAATCCACCGGGAAGCCGAACTGGGCCACATAGTTCACAAAATCCGTCTGATAATAATACTGCTGCAAAATTTCGGCCAGGTTCATGCCGGGGAAGATGGAGTAGAGAAAATCGAGACGGTCTTTCAGGTAGTAGATGAGGACGCTGTTCTCTTCGTCCAGACTGCTGGGGTCTTCCAGCAGAGCGGCCGCTTCGCTGAGGGCCTGGGGGCTGGAAAGCTTCTCCACGAGAGGGTCGGTCTTCTTGAGGCCCAGTTTCTCCCAGAAGGTGGCCGGCTGGCTGAGCTGGGATTCGGGGCTGAGGGTCATGGCGCAGGTGGCCATCTGGGGCATCCGCTCTTTCACCCGGCGGAGGGCGCCGTACTCGAAGGAGGTGAGCACAGCCTTTTCTTCCAGCCCGGCGTCAAGGACGCGTCGATGATCCGGTCCACGATCTCTTCGTCCCGGTCCAAGTAGGGCTTCAACTCAATATGTACCATCCTGAAGTCCTGCGCGACTTCCAGAACCTCTTCGAGGGTGGGAATCTTTTCGCCCGCGAACTCCGGGCTTTTCCATTTTCCGAAATCCAGCTGGCGCAGGTCGTCGAAGTCCATATCCGGGATGTTGCCGTGGACGCCGGTCTTGAGGTCGGTGAGGTAGTCGTGGGCCACCACGAGATGACGGTCCCTGGTGATTTGAACGTCACACTCGAAGCCGTCCGCACCCAGCGTCTTTGCCAGACGGAACGCGGTCAGCGTGTTTTCGGGGGCCAGATGGGACGCGCCGCGATGGGCGATGATGAGAGGGCGCATGGCATGGACCTCCTTAAAAGACAAAAGTTGAAAAATGCGATGCTGTTACCCATGATACACGTTTTCACAAATTCGTCAATGACGGCGTTTCGGTCAGCAAGGCAGGCAAAAATGGGGCGAAAGTACGACTTTTGCCGTCAAAACGACGAAAAATTAAGTTGAATTTTAGCACTTTTCACGAGAAAAAACCAAAAATTGACCCATTTCTCTCCCATCTGTTTCTTCCCAACGGACAATTCCTGTGATAAGATTATAGTGTAAACGGTGAAACCTCTCCGTCACGCCTACGGCGTGCCACCTCCCCTATCGAGGGGAGGCTTTGGCATTCCGTAAAGCTTTATCTCTTCGCCAGAGGCTCCCCTCGCTAGGGGAGCTGTCGAGCGAAGCGAGACTGAGAGGTTGACTCAGGGCATCCGAGCTGTTTTCTTACAGACTGTTATCCGGGGTCAGGTACTCCGAGATGTCGATGGGCTCACCGTCGGCCCACAGGTGCTCCAAATCGTAGTAGGTGCGGGTGTTGGGGACGAAGACGTGGACGATGACGCTGGAATAGTCCAGCAGCACCCAGTTCTTGGAGTCAAAACCCTCCGTGGTGTGGGGCTCGATGCCGCTCTGGGAAAGCTCATACTCCACCTCGTCGGCCAGAGAGCCACCTGCGTGGTGGAGGTACCGGAGGCGATGACGAAGTAGTCAGTGAGGACGGTCAGGCTGTCCACCTTGAGCACCCGCACGTCCTGAGCCTTCTTCTTGTCGAGGATCTTTGCGATCTCAATGGCAAGGGTCTTGCTGTCGATGTTCTTATCCATAGATTTTTCTCCTTATCATTGTCCGGCCGGCTGACCGTCGGTGGTGGTAGCGCCCGCCACGTCGGTGTCGCCGCTGAGGATGGCGTCGTCCGACTCCTTATCCAGCTGGCCCACGAACTGGACGTTGGCGCTGGTGGAGGCGGTGCCGTGGGGCCAGTCGTTGGTCACGAGGTTCAGCTCGCTGGCGCTCACCGGGCCGGTATAGTTGCGGAAATAGGTGTTGAGCAGCTCTGCGATGGAGCCGGCGTCCGGCACCACGCAGGAGTAGCCGTCAAAGGTATCGGTCACGCCCACGTTCGGCACACCCATGAAAACGGGGGTCTGTGCCAGCATGATATTGGCGCTGTCGATGCGGGTGAAGGACACCAGCATCTTTGCATGGTGGTCAGGTCCATATCCGTGTGGATATAGTTGTTGAAGACGAGGGGCAGCTGGTTGAGCACATCGGTGATGCCCATGCTGCGCACCCGCTTGAACAGGCCGGCGTAGAAGTAGCGCTGCATGTTCAGGCGGTCGATGTCGGAGTTGGAGTAGCCCTGACCGTGGCGGCAGCGGACAAAGAACTCCGCCGATGCGCCGTTCAGATTGCGGTAGCCCTGCTTGAGGGCACTGCCCGCAAAGGACATATCGTGGGGATATAGACCTCGATGCCGCCGAAGTTGTCCACCATCTCCACCAGAGCCTGCATATCCACCGTCACGTAGTAATCGACGGGCAGCTTGTACTGGTCGTAGATGACCTCCGCCAGAGCGGCAACGCTGCCGCCGTTGGAGAGGGCCACGGAGTTTATCTGGTAGTTGGTGGCGGCGTAGGTCTTGCCGTTGGAAAGGGTGACTTTGCGGCTCTTGGTACACACGATGCTGTTGCGGGGGATCTGCAGCATCCGCAGCGCGCCGCCCTTGATGTCGAACTGGCAGTAGAGGATCATGTCCGTCATGCCGTCGTTGGAGGTGGGGTCGTTGGAGTAGTTGCGGCCTTCTTCATAGTCGATGCCACAGACGAGGATGTTGACCACATCGCCCTTGTACTCCTCGAGGGTCTGTATCTCCTCGGTGATGGAGGGGGCGTCCTCCTCCGGACGGAGGTTCTCTTCCACCCTGCCCACCATACCGACGGCATACACCACCACGCCCGAGATGACGGCCAGCACCGCCAGCGTCACAGCCAGCGGGAGCCAGAGCGGGGTCTTTTTCTTCTTTTTGCGGCGGCGGGGAGGCTCCTTGCCGCCCGCAGGGGCCGAATGACGGGGAGGCTTTGCGCCGCCGCTGCCGCCTGCGCGGCGGGGAGGCTCTGCGGGGGCGGGCTTTTCCTCTGCAAAGAAGTCCGGCTGGGCAGGCTGCACGGGCCGGGATGCAGGAGCCTTTTCGGCCCGCCGATCCGTCGGGCGGTTGAGTGAACGGTCTGTCTTGATATGACGCGGAGTCTGACTCATTCCATCTTATTCCTTCCAAGCGTTTTGGGGAGCCGGCTGTTGGCCGAAAAACTCCTGTTCAGGGTTTTGTACTCTTTAGTATACCATTCTTCCCCACGATTCGCAATCAGCATTCTTTCTTCTGATGGGCCAGGATGTCTTCATAGGCGGCAGCGGACTGGGGGTCCAGCGGCTTGCCCTGGGAGAGGACGAAATCGTTGGTCTGTTTCAGCGCAGCTAGCATGGCGGCGTCGAGGTCTTTCATTTCCAGCTTCCGCAGCTTGCCAACGCCCGGCCAGTCCCGCTCTTTGCTGGTCATGTCGGCCAGGTAGACCACCTTGTCCAGCTTCGACATTCCGGCCTTGCCCGCCGTGTGGCAGGCGATGGCGGAAAGGATGGCCTCATCCTCCACGCCCCACTGGGTGCGGGCGAGGATGGCCGCACAGATGCCGTGCCAGACGGGGTTAGGCCGCTCTTCCCCGCCCTCGGCGTACTGGGGATACTGCCGCATCAGTTCTCGCATCTCGTCCTTGGAGATCTCCTTGGCCGAGTCGTGGAGCAGGGCGGCCAGCGCAGCCCTGTCCTCATCGACACCGTAGCGCTTCGCCAGCTTAACGGCCATTTTTTTTACGTTCAGGGTGTGCTCGTAGCGCTTGTCACTCAGCCGGCTGCGCACAAGCTCTTTTGCCTGTTTCTGATTCATTTGTGACTTCGTCTCCTTTGGTGTACAGCCCCTCGCGCGGATGACCCGGCGCACCGAGACCGGAAGCTCGTTTTCACATTCCTCTCCGGCGGCGAGGCGGGTGCGGAGACGCTGGACGCCATGGGCAGAGCCTCCACCGGCGCGAACAGGATGCGCGCGCCGGAAGCGTCCAGCTGCCGGGCCTTGGCGTGGAGAGCCGGGTCGTCGCCGATATTCCGGCTCGTGACCACCAGATGGGCCAGACGAAGGATGTCCTCCCAGCGGTGCCACCCGTCGAAGCTCAGCAGCATATCGCTGCCGATGGCGAGGTACAGCTCATCGCCGGGATTCTCCCGGGCCAGCTTTTCCAGCGTGAGAACGCTGTAATTCTTCCGGCCCTGCTCCGCCTGCTCCACCTCCCAGCCGCTGACCTCGAGGCCGAAGCCCATCTCCCGGGCCAGCTCCGCAAAGCAGCCGCACATCTCCACCCGGAGCGGGCCGGGGGCGGATGTCCCCTGCTTGAAGGGGGAGACACCCGCCGGCATGACCACCACGCGGTCCGGGCAGACCCGGGCAGCGGCGGCGCGGAGGTTGTTCAGGTGGCCGTAGTGGGGCGGGTCAAAGGAGCCGCCGTAAAGCAGGATACGCATCACTTCAGCAGATCGGCGTAGGCGCTGTCCTTCTTTTTCTGGAGGTAGAGCACGAACTTGGAGCCGATGACCTGCACGCAGTCGGCGCCGGTGGCTTCGGCCAGCTTGACGGAAGCCTCGCGGGCGTTGTACATGCTGCTCTCAAGCACCTTGAGCTTGATGAGCTCCCGGGCGTCGAGGCAGTCCTTCACACCCTGGATCATGGTCTCGTCGATCTCACCCTTGCCCACGATAAAACGGGTCCATGGTGTTTGCCTTGCCGCGCAGAATGGCGCGCTGTTTGCTCGTCAGCATAATAGTTTCTCCTTTAATTTGCAGCTTATTTCTGTTTTCTATTAAGTTTTCTCTTCGTACAACCTCTCAGTCTGCTTTGCAGACAAGGCCGGGTTGCGGCACCCAGCATCCGCTGCGCTCCGCTTGCGTCTTGCTGGCCGCGGCCCCAACAATGACTCCCTGCTTCCGCCACTGGCGGCGGTCGTCGTTGTTGCCCCTAGTAGGGGAGCCTCTGGCGAAGAGGCGAAGCTTCACGAAATGCCAAGGCCTCCCCTCGGTAGGGGAGGTGGCATTGCGAAGCAATGACGGAGAGGTTAATTTTCCGCCAAAAACTCCGGCAGCTCCTTCTCCATCTCCGCCAGCGCATTTCCGCGGTGGCTGATGGCGTCCTTCTCGTCGGGAGTCAGCTGGGCATAGCTGCGGCCCTCCGAGTTGGGGCGCTTGTCCGTCTTGCCCACACCGCACTCGTCGGGGATGAAGAGCGGGTCGTAGCCGAAGCCGTAGTCCCCGGCCAGCCGCTCGAAGGCGACGCGGCCCGGGCATTCGCCCCGGCAGGTGAGGTGCTGGCCGGTGGGCAGGATGAAGCAGACCGCCGCCACGAACTTCGCGCCGCGCTGCCCCGCCGGGACGTCCTTCATGTTCTCGAGAAGCTTGTCGTTGTTGGCTCGTCGTCGCGTGGTGGCCGCAGTAGCGGGCGCTGTAGACGCCGGGAGCGCCGTCCAGCGCATCCACGCAGAGGCGGAATCGTCGGCGATGGTGGGCAGGCCGCTGGCTTTGCAGATGGTCTCGGCTTGATGAGGGCATTGGCCTCAAAGGTAGTGCCGGTCTCGTTCGGCTCGATGGTGATGCCAAGCTCCTTCTGACTGACCACTTCGTGGCCCTGAGCTCGAGGATGCGCCGCAGCTCGCGGAGCTTTCCGGCGTTGCCGGTGGCTGCACAAATTCTCATTGGGGTTACTCCCTTTCTATGTCTGCTGCTCCCTGCCCTTGGCAGCGGAGCACTACATTTTGCGCCATATCAGGCTTCCAGCAGTCCGCTCAGAGTTGCCCGACCTGCCAATGGTGCTTCGCACCCAGGTTGCGGCGCGAAGCGCCTGAGAGGTTAATGCTTCCATCCCGTGCGGGGGATGAGCTCTTCCACAAAGCCCTCCGGGGTGAAGGGGATGAGATCGTCGATGCCTTCGCCCACGCCGATGAACCGCACCGGCAGGCCGAGGCGCTGCTTGACGGCCACCACGCAGCCGCCCTTGGCCGTGCGTCGAGCTTGGTCAGGATGATGCCGGTGGCGTCCGCAGCCTTGCAGAATTCCTTCGCCTGGCTGATGGCGTTCTGGCCCGTGATGGCGTCCAGCACCAGCAGGGTCTCGAGGCTGGCTTCGGGAGCGGCCTTCCTGACGCTGCGGCTGATCTTGGACAGCTCGCTCATCAGGTTCGGCTTGTTGTGGAGACGGCCTGCGGTATCGGCGATGACCATGTCATAGCCCCGGGCGGTGGCAGACTTCACGGTGTCGAAGATGACGGCGGCGGGGTCTGCGCCCTCGCCGGCCTTGACGATCGGCACACCGGCGCGGCCCGCCCAGATCTCCAGCTGCTCGCTGGCGGCGGCGCGGAAGGTGTCGCCTGCGGCCAGCATGACCTTTTTGCTGACGGGTGTAGTAGTCGGCCAGCTTTGCGATGCTGGTGGTCTTGCCCACGCCGTTGACGCCGATGACGAGGATGACGGCGGGATGGCCGTCCAGCGCCATTTCGGTCTCCGGGCGCATCTCGTCGGCGATGATGTCGCGCAGAGCGTCAGCCGCCTGTTCGCCGGTCTTGAGGCCCTTTTCCTGCACGCGGTCGCGGAGGGAGTCCACCAGCTTCATGGCGACGTCGCACCCACGTCGGCGAGGATGAGCTGTTCTTCCAGCTCATCGTAGAGGTCGTCGTCGATCTTACTGCCGGTGAGGGTGTTCAGGATGTTGCCCCAAAAGCCCGTGCGGGTCTTTTCGAGGCCGTCTTTCATTTTGTCCTTTTCTTTTTTGCCAAATCCAAAGAGTCCCATGGGTTCTCTCCTTAATATGTTTTGTTGGGGGATAACCTCTCCGTCACGGCTAACGCCGTGCCATTGTCCGGGTTGCGGTACCCAGCATCCGCTTCGCTTTGCTTGCGTATTGCTGACCGCGGCCCCAACAACTCCTCCCTGTTTCCGCCACTGGCGGCGGTCGTCGTCGTTGCCCTACCAGGGGAGCTGTCTGCGAAGCAGACTGAGAGGTTGGACGAAGGGAAGCCTGTCCGTGAAGCATTGACGGAGAGGTTCAATTCCATCTTATTATACCTACGAAACCAGTTCCGCGTCAACCTGTTCCAAATCGAGTTTGAGCAGTTTGGAGACGCCGTCCTCCTGCATGGTGACGCCGTAGAGGACATTGGCGGCCTCCATGGTGCCGCGGCGGTGGGTGATGACGATGAACTGGGTCTTGTCGCTCACCCGGCGCAGATACTGCGCAAAGCGGACGACGTTGGCGTCATCCAGCGCGGCTCGATCTCGTCGAGGATGCAGAAGGGCGCGGGGTTGACGGCGAGGATGGCGAAATAGATGCTGATGGCCACCAGCGCCTGCTCGCCGCCGGACAGGGCTTCCAGATTCTTGATGACCTTGCCCGGCGGGGCCACCCGGATGCCGATGCCGCAGGAGAGCACGTCGCTCTCATCTTCCAGCACAAGGCTGGCCTCGCCGCCGCCGAACAGTTCGGTAAAGACGCGGCCAAAGTTCTCGTTGATGGCCCGGAAGCTGTCGGTGAAGATGTCTTTCATCTGGCCCGACAGGCTTGTGATCATTCTGGTCAGCTCGTTCCTGCTGCCCTCGACGTCCTCCACCTGAGCGCGGAGGGTGTCGTAGCGGGCCTTGACCTCCTGATACTCCTCGATGGCGCTGACATTGACGTTGCCCAGAGCGCGTATCTTGCCCCGCAGGTCGGCCACCTGCGCCCGGAGGACGTTCACGTTCTCGAACTCCACGCAGAGCTCTTCGGCCTGAGAGAGGGTCAGCTGATACTCGTCCCAGAGCTTCGCAGCCATCTGGTCATATTCGCCCTCGGCGGCGGCTTTCCGCTCCGCCAGACGGGCCATCTCGCGGCCCATCTCTTCCCGCTCATCGGCGGCGGCGCGGCCTTTTGCAAGAGCCTCCGTCTCGTCCTTCTGGCAGAGCAGGCGCTTCTCGGTTGCCTCGCGTATCTCGGCCTCTTTTGCCGCGATGAGCGCGGTGCTGTCGGTCTTGGCCCGGCGGATGGCCTCTATCTCTTCCTGACAGGCCCCGCTGCGGGCGGCGAGGGCCGTGAGGCTCTCTTCCAGCGCGGCGCGGCGGCTCTCAGCGTCTCTGGCCTGTTTTTCCAGCGCTTCGATCTGGCTGCGGGCCAGCTCGGCGTCCTTCTGACGGGCCAGCTGCTCCATCCGCTTGGCGCTCAGGCGCTCGGCGAGGCTCCGCTGCTGTGCAAGGAAGCGTCGTCGCCCTCGGCGATGCGTTCCAGCTCGGCCGTCCGCGTCTCGATATCGGCGGCAAGGGCTTCTTCCTGCTTTGCGGCGTCTTCGGCACGGGCGCGGGCGCGTCCAGCTGGCTTTCCGCCGCTCCATCTCATCCTGACGCCCGGCGAGCGCTGCTTCCGACTGCTCCACAGCCGCCTCGAGGCGTTTCTGTTCGGCCTCGGCGCGGATGCGGTCATTGGCCGCCGTAATGATCTCGCTCTCGGTGGCGGTCAGCTCTGCGGCCAGCGCATCCACCTGCGTTTTCAGCTCGTCGGTGCGGTCCTGCGCCGCGAGGCAGTCCTTCTGGAGCCTGGCGGCCCTGACGCGCAGCTCTTCCATCTCCTGCTTGCGGGTAAAGAGGCCCGCCGACCGCTGAACGCTGCCGCCGGTGAAGCTGCCGCCCGCGTTGATGACCTGACCGTCCAGCGTGACCACCTTGTTGTGGTAGCCCAGCTCCCGGGCCACACGGGAGGCTTCGTTGATGTCGTCCACCACCACGATACGGCCCAGCAGATTCGACACGATGTTCGCATAGCGGGGGTCGGCCTTGACGAGGCTGGACGCCAGCCGGGCCGAACCGGAGAGACTCCCCCGGAAAAAGCCGGGCTGAACGGTGTCCAGCGGCAGAAAGGTGGCGCGGCCCGCGTTCTCGCTGCGGAGCAGGGCGATGCCGGCCTTGGCAGCGGCTTCGTTCTCCGTCACGATGTTCTGCAGCGCGCCGCCCAATGCCGTTTCAATGGCGACTTCCCGCCCCGGCTCGACGCTCAGGATGGACGACACCGGCCGATGATGCCCCGCAGGCGGCGGGCGACGCGGCCCGCATGACCGTCTTGACCGAGTTCTGGTAGCCGTCCATGTTCTTTTCCAGCTCTTTCAGCACGCCGAGACGCTGACGGGCGGCGTCCAGTTCACGGCCAAGCTTCTGCTCGGCGGCATCGGCCTCATTGAGGCAGTGCGGCGGCCTTTCAGTTTGAGCTCCACGCCGGCCTTCACATTTGCCAGCTGCTTTTCGTTCTCGGCCAGCATCTTCCGGTACTCGATGGTATCGGCAAGGTCCTGCTTTGCCTCGTCCCGCTGGGCCTCGAGGGCCTCGGTGTTCTCGGCAAGGGCGGGCAGCTGCTCCTGCGCGCCTGAGCGGCGGCTTCGGCGGCGGCTTTCGCCACCTGTGCCTCGGTACGCTTCGCCGTCAGGTCGGCCACCTCGGCCCGCAGGATGTCCCGGCGGCGCCGCTGGCGTTGTTCTCGCTGGTCAGGCGTAGGAGTTCCGCGTCCAGCTCGGCCAGCTCTGCGGCCAGTTTCTCCCCTGCCGCTGCCATGGACCGGGCCACGGCGCGGTGGCGTTCCAGCGCGGCGGCAGCTCGGTGCTGTCCTGTTCGCCTGCGGCGATGTCCTCCCGCAGTGCGGCGGCGCTCT
>ENA-OQCN01000434-OQCN01000434.1-human-gut-metagenome-genome-assembly--contig:-NODE-434-length-22597-cov-2.033066_pt1 | contig 22597 bp, 27 predicted proteins | sample MGYA00242497_ERZ504576 | MGnify/ENA primary metagenome ERZ504576 (study PRJEB26092, sample SAMD00036296) | human gut metagenome | host: Homo sapiens | study: EMG produced TPA metagenomics assembly of... | reverse complement strand
GCAAGTGGAGTAGTTATTTCAAAAACGCTCTGGTAACAGTATATCACAAAACAATATCACGGAGTTACAATTCGTGCTATTTTCTGTCGCTTCGTGACAGAATTGTTGAAATGATTTCTGCCTTTCTTATAATGAGAATAACAAATGAAACTAGCTTAAATGGAAAGGAAGGGGAGTGTTGTCGTGTATTGTATTGCCATATTGACCGACCAGGAACAGGAAGGACAAAAAAGTGCGGAATATATCAGGAATTACTGTACAGAGAAGCATGTCTTTCCACTGATTGAAATTTATCAGAAGCAGGAACAATTTTTTGCACAGACATTGAAAACAGTACCGACAGTGGTGTTTCTCGCATTACCGGGTGTGTCCGGCCTGAATGCAGCAGAACACCTTCGTTCTCTGTATCCGAAATGTGGAATTATCTGGTGCAGTGACCTTGATTTTTCGCTTCATGCGTTCAGGCTGCGGATAGAGTATTTTTTATGAAACCTGTGGAAGAGCAGAAAATAAAAGAAGGCCTTTCCATCTGGTTTGAATGTAAAAAAGGAGGGGGCTATGAAAGAAAAGAAAGTAATTGATTACACCAGAACCTATCGAAGAATTGAGGCAGATAAAAAGAAATGTATTCTGTATATTGTCATATTGCTCCTGCTTGGTTTTCTGCTTATGTGGACTCAGATCGATGATCTGACTAGGATGATCTGTAAGATATGTACCGGTGTTTTAAAGAAATATGAACCGCATATGTATGTTGGAATCCGTTCAGAAACATATCCTCTGTTTGGAAAGATCAGCTATCTCAGTGCAGGAACTGTATATCCGGGAATACAGTTAAGCCTTATAAATACAGGAATTTCTCTTGGAGTAATCATTCTGCTGGCGGGACTTCCATGGAAAGGCCGCCTCTTGCCATATATCTGATCCTGTGCAGTGCGATTCATCTGATAAACAGTCTGTGGTTTGTGTTTGGGGAAAAATATTTTCCGTATACTTTAACCGTTTATTCAAAATTATATATGCTTCAGGAAATATCATAGCAGGGCGTCTTTTTTCACCATTTTGCATGGCTGGCAGCGTTCACAAATTCTTCACAAAAAATTAGCACTCACCTCTTGATAATGGAAGTCGATTTTTGTCCTGTCTTGTGTATCCCAGAAGTGCCTGTTTTACAGGCTTTCCGGGGCATCAGTCATTTTGTCTGGTATTGTAAAGCAGTGTCAGAATTGTCGTAAATGTCGTAAATTTGTGGTCAAAAAATGATGAGAAATGGAGAGTGCTAATAAAATGAACGCAGGCAGCGAAGCAACTGCGTTCATGAGCAAGTAGCGAAAGCGGATTGCGAATGTCCTATTTATATAACGTATACAAATGTAAATGGATATCTGATCCCGAATCTCACCTATAAATCCGGTGAGCAGATGGAGCAACTTGGCAAGTATGGTTTTCTTCGCAGAGATTATCTGAAGAACCATCGAAATTAAACTTATCAGGTGATGCTTCTGCAGGATACGATTGGAGAGCATCTTCTGGAAGTAGACAAGGCAGCCAGAGAACGGGAAGAGGTAATTCTGAAACAGTTGGAAGAAAAAGAATCACTGCCGGATAAAGAGAAAGATCAGATTGTCTGGGTATGATCTGGTTACGGACAGTCCGACAAAGAGAATCTATGAAGCAGTGAAGCGTATTCCGAAAGGACATGTGGCAACTTATGGGAAGATCGCAGAGATGGCGGGAGACCACAGAATGGCAAGAGCCGTGGGCAATGCACTGCATAAGAATCCGGATCCGGAACATATTCCGTGCTTCAGAGTGGTCAATGCGAAAGGTGAACTGGCCGGGGCATTTGCGTTTGGTGGAGAGGATGTACAGGCAGAACTTCTTCGAGCGGATGGAGTTGAAGTGATAAATGGAAGGGTAGATTTGGAAAAATATGGAATATGTGTCTGCGGAAATCTGGGAAAAAATTCCGGAAGATATTAAGAAAGATGATAAATTTTCAGCGGATCAGCTGTTAACAATGGAATAAAAGCTTGACAAATTTCTAAATTTTTATATAATTATCAAAGGTAATTAACTGTGATAATTACTAGAAGTGCCATGAATGCAAAAGAAAGTATAAGTGGTGATTTTACTGATAATATATAAGGAGGACAGAATATGACAAGTGAAATAATAAAAAGGATGTTCGATGCATGTTATCAGGCAAAGCGGACCCGGGAGATGCTCCCACCGTTGCCCGAAGGTGTTCGTTCATCCTTTATTCAATATCTGGATACGATACAGTCTTTGGAAGGACAGGGCGTACAGGTAAGGGTGTCGGATATCAGTGATGCAATGGAGCTTCCAAGACCGGGAGTTACAAGAACTGTCAAAGAGATGGAAGAAAAAGGATACCTTAAGAAAATGGCTTCTGAAGCAGATGGACGTGTCACATACATAGCTGTTACAAGAAAGGGAACAAATCTTTCGCAGAAATATGACGAACAATATTTTAAAAGTCTGCTCCCTTACATGGAAGAAATCTCGGACGAAGATGCAGAATGTATGATACGGACGATAGAGAAATTTTATCAGATCATGTGCGAAAGGAGAAAACATTACGATGAACGATAAGGCAGATTTTACACAAGGAAGCATACTTAAAAAACTGATTGCATTTATGATACCGGTGCTGGGAGCATTGATCCTGCAGGCGGCATACGGTGCAGTGGATCTTCTGGTAGTTGGAAGATTCGGTTCTACATCCGGGCTTTCAGCGGTTTCTACGGGAAGTCAGGTATTGAATCTTGTAACTTTTGTAGTGACACAGTTTGCAATGGGTATTACGGTACTGATTGCGAGATATCTCGGTGAAAAGAGACCAGAGCAGATTGGATCGGTCATTGGCGGATCAGCAGTTGTATTTACGATGATTGCAGTCGGATTATTTATCGTTATGGTTGGATTTGCACATCCAATCTCAGTCCTGATGCAGGCTCCGAAAGAGGCGGTTGAGCTGACCTCGGTATATGTGCGTATCTGCGGAGGCGGTATTTTCTTTATTGTTGCATACAATCTTTTATCAGCAATTTTCCGTGGACTGGGGGACAGTAAATCACCGTTGCTATTTGTATTTGTTGCATGTATTGTAAATGTGATCGGAGATATAGTACTTGTGGCAGGATTTCATATGGACGCAGCAGGTGCGGCGATTGCAACTGTTACAGCGCAGGCACTCAGCGTAGTATTTGCTATTGTTATTCTGATCAAAAAGGAACTTCCATTTAAGATTACCAGAAAAGATTTCGGGTTGAATAGTCAGTGTAAGAAATTCCTAAAGATCGGACTTCCGCTTGCACTGCAGGAGTTCCTGACACAGATGTCCTTCCTGGCACTTTGTGCATTTGTGAACCGGCTTGGCTGGAAGCTTCTTCGGGTTACGGTGTTGCATGTAAGATTGTCAACTTTGCGATGCTGGTTCCAAGTGCGCTGATGCAGTCGATGGCATCCTTTGTATCTCAGAACATCGGAGCAGGCAAGGCAAAGCGTGCGAAGAAATCCATGTTTACCGGAATCGGTGTTGGCCTGGTTGTGGGATGTATAGTATTTTTATTGGTGATGTTTGGAGGCGATATACTGGCAGGGTTCTTCACAACGGATGTAGCCGTTATCCAGAAAGGGTATGCATATCTGAAAGGATTCGCACTGGAAACAATCGTGACAGCAATTCTGTTCAGTATGGTCGGATATTTCAATGGTAATAACAAGACGGTATGGGTAATGACACAGGGATTAATCCAGACATTGCTGGTACGTCTTCCATTTGCCTATGTGATGAGTATCCAGCCGAATGCAAGCCTGACGAAGATCGGTCTTGCGGCACCAGTATCGACAATGGTGGGAATCGTGCTAAATGTTGGATTTTATATTTATCTTGACCGTGCAGAGAAAAAAGTAACGCTTTATAAATCATTATATGTTTAAAAAAGGGAGCGGGAGAGACACTGCAGGTAATTGCTTGAGACCAAGGGAATGCTTCTGGATGATGCATACAGCGTATCAGCCGGTTATATAATGTCAGTGACCAGGAAGCAGCAAAGCTGATAGAGGATACAGATAAAAGGCGTATGACAAATTATAACTTTTATACTGGGCAGAAGTGGGGAAAGGCCAGCAATTACACGTTGTGTCTGAACAGTTCACAGCTTGGATATGGCAGATGTGAAGCGGTTATTATGGAGTGCGCGAAATAAAAAATCCGGTTATAGTAAAATCCCATCTTTGGCAGTTGGAAAGAAAAAATGGCTGCATACCAAGCAAAATCAAGGTGTGCAAAAAAATCTCAAATAATTAGCACTCAATGCTTGACAGTGCTAACAAAAAGGTGTAATGTTATATTGCAAATAGAACAAGAGCAAAAAGGAGGTTGTCTATATGAATATAAATAAATTTACACAAAAATCACTGCAGGCTGTACAGAACTGTGAACGTATTGCAATGGACTATGGCAACCAGGAGATTGCACAGGAGCATCTGCTCTATGCATTGCTGACACAGGATGACAGTTTGATTGCAAAACTGATGGAAAAGATGGGGCTGGATAAGAATCTCATCATTAACAGAGTAGAAGAAGCTATTCAGAAACGGCCAAAAGTTCAAGGCGGGCAGCAGTATGTCGGACAGGATCTGAATAAAGCATTGATTCATGGTGAAGATGAAGCCAAAGCAATGGGAGATGAATATGTATCGGTAGAGCATCTCTTTCTTTCTATTATGAAATATGCAGGCAAAGAAGTAAAAGCACTTTTCCGTGAGATGGGTATTTCAAGAGAAGGATTCTTACAGGCACTTTCAACCGTCAGAGGTAATCAGAAAGTGACCAGTGATAACCCGGAAGATACCTATGATACATTGAATAAATATGGTACAGATCTGGTAGAAAGAGCAAGAGAACAGAAGATGGACCCGGTCATCGGACGTGATTCCGAGATCCGGAATGTGATTAGAATCCTTTCTCGTAAGACAAAGAATAATCCGGTCCTCATCGGAGAACCTGGTGTAGGTAAGACTGCCGTTGTCGAAGGGCTTGCACAGCGTATCGTGCGCGGTGATGTACCGGAAGGTTTGAAAGAGAAGACAATCTTCTCCCTGGATATGGGAGCGCTGGTAGCCGGTGCAAAATATCGTGGTGAATTCGAGGAACGTCTGAAAGCAGTACTGGAAGAAGTGAAGAACAGTGACGGAAGGATCATCCTGTTCATTGATGAATTACACACAATTGTCGGAGCAGGTAAGACAGACGGAGCTATGGATGCCGGTAATATGTTAAAACCTATGCTGGCAAGAGGAGAATTGCACTGTATCGGCGCAACGACACTGGATGAATACCGTCAGTATATTGAAAAAGATGCAGCTCTTGAGAGACGTTTCCAGCCGGTTATGGTAGAAGAACCAACCGTTGAAGATACCATCTCAATCCTTCGTGGACTGAAAGAGCGTTATGAAGTGTTCCATGGTGTAAAGATTACAGACGGTGCATTGGTAGCAGCTGCAACCTTATCTGATCGTTACATTTCTGACCGTTTTCTTCCGGATAAGGCCATCGACCTTGTAGATGAGGCATGTGCACTGGTTAAAACAGAACTGGATTCTATGCCGGCAGAGATGGATGAATTGAATCGTAAGATTATGCAGATGGAGATTGAGGAAACTGCATTGAAGAAAGAAGATGACAGATTAAGTAAAGAACGTCTGGAACATTTACAGCAGGAACTGGCAGAACTCAGAGATGAATTTGCAGGAAAGAAAGCACAATGGGATAATGAAAAAGTCGGTATCGAGCGTGTTCAGAAACTCCGTGAAGCGATTGAACAGGTTAATAAAGATATAGAAAAGGCAAAGCATTCTTATGATCTGGAAAAGGCTGCAGAACTTCAGTATGGTAAACTGCCACAACTCCAGAAACAGTTAGAGGATGAAGAAGCAAAGTAAAAGATGAAGATCTCTCACTGGTACATGAAAGTGTCAATGATGAAGAGATCGGAAGAATCGTATCCCGTTGGACTGGAATTCCTGTTGCAAAATTAAATGAAAGCGAAAGAAGCAAGACTTTACATTTGGGTGATGAACTGCATAAGAGAGTTATTGGACAGGATGAAGCGGTAGAACTGGTAACAGAAGCCATCATCCGTTCCAAAGCAGGAATCAAAGATCCGACCAAACCAATCGGCTCGTTCCTGTTCCTTGGACCTACCGGTGTAGGTAAGACAGAGCTTGCAAAAGCACTGGCAGAGAATCTGTTTGATGATGAGAATAACATGGTACGTATCGATATGAGTGAGTATATGGAGAAATATTCCGTGTCCCGTCTGATCGGAGCGCCTCCGGGATATGTCGGATACGATGAAGGTGGTCAGCTTACAGAAGCAGTCAGAAGAAGACCATATTCTGTCGTATTGTTTGATGAAGTGGAAAAGGCACATCCGGATGTATTCAATATTCTGTTACAGGTATTAGATGATGGACGTATCACCGATTCACAGGGACGTACCGTGGACTTTAAGAATACGATTCTGATCATGACATCCAATATTGGATCTCAGTATCTGCTGGATGGTATGGACGAAAATGGCAACATCAGCCAGGAGAGCCAGAATGCGGTAATGGAAGACTTAAGAGCACACTTCAGACCAGAGTTCCTGAACCGTCTGGATGAGACGATCATGTTCAAACCATTGACGAAAGACAATATTTATGACATTATTGACTTATTAGTAGCTGATGTCAACAACGTCTGGCTGATCGTGAGATTCTATTTTCCTGACTGACGATGCGAAGAAATATGTCGTAGACGGAGGATATGATCCGAATTATGGTGCAAGACCACTGAAGCGATTCCTCCAGAAACACGTCGATACACTGGCAGCAAACTGATGCTGCAGGGCGACGTAGGCGCACAGGATACGATCATCATAGATGTGGAAGACGGTAAGCTTGTGGCAAGGAGTCAGAGCGTGTGCGAATAATATTTCACATAGATGTCAATTCAGCTTATCTTAGCTGGACTGCAGTAGAACAACTAAAGAATGGAGCGAAAGTGGATATCCGGACGATACCGGCGATCATTGGCGGCGACCAGAAGTCTCGCCACGGTATCGTTCTGGCAAAATCCATTCCGGCAAAAAATATGGCATTCGTACAGGGGAACCTGTTGCGAATGCCTTTCGTAAGTGTCCGAATCTGAAAAGTTATCCGCCGGATCACCAGATGTACCGCGAATACAGCCGGAGACTTATGGATTTCCTGCGTACTTACACGACACATATAGAACAGGTCAGTGTGGATGAATGTTACATGGATTTTACAGAAATCGCAGACCGGTTCACATCTCCTGTGGAAGGTGCGAATGAAATTAAAGATGAGGTGTATAAAAGGTTCGGATTCACGGTAAATGTGGGGATATCTTCCAGAAAAGTTCTGGCAAAGATGGCATCCGACTTTGAAAAACCGAATAAAGTGCACACGCTGTTCCCGGAAGAAGTTCTGGTGAAAATGTGGCCGCTGCCGATCGGAGAGTTATTTATGGCAGGTCGTTCCAGTGTAGAGACGATGAAGAAGCTGGAAATCTATACGATTGGAGATCTGGCGAATACAGATCCGGCGATTCTGGAATTACATCTGAAAAGTCATGGAAGAAAGTTATGGGAATTTGCCAACGGGCTCGATGATTCGGAAGTAGAAAGCGTCCGGGCAGAAGCAAAAGGAGTCGGTAATTCTACGACACTGCCAAAAGATCTGACAACAGAGGAAGAGGCATTGCCGGTGTTAAAAGATCTGGCTGCAAGCGTGGGACGACGATTGCGAAAAGCCGGGCAGAAAGCCGGAATGGTTAGTGTGGAGATCAAGTATCACACTTTTAATCAGGTGTCCCATCAGATGCAGATGGAGAAAGCGTCGAACCAGGATCAGGATATTTACCGGAGCGCTATTGAATTATTCCGTGAATTGTGGAACGGAGAACCTATCAGACTTCTTGGAATCCGGACGTCTAAATTATCGGAAGAAAGCGAACCGGAGCAGTTGAGTCTGTTCGATATGAAGTTCGAATCCGAAGAGACGAGGAAGAAAAAGGAGAATCTGAAAGAGGCGTTGAAGAAATTAGAAGGAAAATATGGGGACGGGATTGTCAAAAAGGGATGGTAAAGGAAAAATCCTTGACAACCATAATGAAATTTGCTATAGTTATGAACATAAGAGCAGTTGCGAATTATATTTACATATAATTTGTGGCTGCTTTCTTTGTTTGTCCATAAATAAAGAAAGCGGACAATCATCGAACGACGTTAGTCGTGAGATGTATGTCCGCGGAAAATGTAAAAATAAATCTAGGAGGAATGGAAATGAAAAATGTAAATTGGAAAGAATTATTCATTGATATCCTTGTGGATATCGTAGCAGGTATGATCATAGCAGTTGGTATTTACAACTTTGCGCTGAATGCAGATTTCCCGGTAGCAGGATTTTCCGGTATCGCGATCATTCTGTATCACTTATTCGGACTGCCGGTCGGTGCCGGAACCATCATCTTGAACGTACCTGTTGCAATCTTCTGTTATAAATTTTTAGGAAAAGAATTTTTCTTAAAGTCCATGAAATCGATGATCATTCATCATTACTGATGGACTACGTAGCACCGCTGTTTCCGGTCTATGACGGAAGCAGACTGCTGGCAGCTCTGTGTATGGGCGTATTATGCGGAATCGGATATGCCATGATCTTCATGAGAGGTTCTTCAACAGGCGGACAGGACTTCATCAGCGTGGCGATCAAGAAAGTAAAACCACATATTACGCTTGGAATTATTACATTTGTCCTTGATATCTGTACGATCATTCTTGGCACAGTACTGGTATTCAAGGATATAGACGGCCTGATCTATGGTGTCGTCGTTACTTATCTGATGGCAATGGTAATGGATAGAATCATGTACGGTATCGATGAAGGTAAGATGACCCTGATCGTAACCGACAAAGGTGCTGAGATTGCAGAACAGATTGACGCTTACTCAGGAAGAGGATCTACAATCTTAAAAGGAATCGGAAGTTATTCAAAGAAAGACAAAGATGTCGTAATGTGCGCCTGCAATAACAAGCAGATGTATACCATTAAGAAGATGGTACATACCATCGATCCGAAAGCATTCACTATTATCGTAGAATCGAACGAAGTAGTAGGAGAAGGATTCAAGGAAGAACTTCCGGATATTGAACTGTAAAAAAGTAAGAAGACCAGCCGATTACCGGCAGGTCTTCTTGCTTTAAAAAGAAAATCTTTACATTGCATACAATTTCACAAGCTCTGTAACAACATCCACACTCTTATCCATACCCTCAACTGTAATATGTTCGTAAGGACCGTGATAAGCATGTCCGCCTGTTCCGAGATTCGGGCAAGGCAGCCCCTTGAAGCTTAACTGACATCCGTCTGTGCCGCCGCGGATCGGAAGTACAAGTGGTGTCACATCTGCATTCTCACACGCTTTTTTCGCATTGTCGATCAGGTGCATACAGGTAGCAATGATCTCTGCCATGTTGCGGTACTGCTCGGAAATTGTAAGCGCTACAGTGCCTTCGCCCCATTTTTCATTCATATCTTTCTCGATTAATTTCAAGTTTTTTTCTTTGCTTCAAAGAGATCTTTGTCATGGTCTCTTACAATATAATGAAGCTCAGCTTCCGCAACTTCTCCGGACATGCTCATCAGATGATAGAATCCTTCATAATCCTCTGTTCCGCGAGGCGTCTCCATAGATGGAAGAGCATTATTGATCTCCATAGCAACCAGACTTGCGTTGATCATAGTATCTTTGGAAGAACCAGGATGTACGTTAAATCCTTTGATCACGAAATCCGCTTTGCATGCGTTGAAGTTCTCGTACTGGATCTCGCCTTCGGTATCACCGTCCAGTGTATAGCCGTAGTCAGCACCGAACTGCTCTACGTTGAAGTGAGAAGCACCGGTACCAATCTCTTCATCCGGTGTAAATGCTACGCACAGAGGTCCGTGAGGAATCTTTTCTTCCTGAACGCGTTCGATCATTGTCATGATCTCTGCGATTCCGGCTTTGTCATCAGCTCCGAGAACGGTTGTGCCGTCAGAAGTGATCAGTGTACGTCCTTTCAGACCTGCCAGATGCGGGAAGTTCTTAGGACTTAAAATAGTATCACTTGTTCCGAGTCTGAGTTCACCACCGTCATAATTTTCAGTAACAATTGGTTTGATATCATGGTCACAGAAGTCTGATACGGTATCCATGTGTGCGATGAATCCGATCGCCGGCTTGTCTTCCAGGCCTTCGGTAGCCGGAAGCTTTCCGTACAGGTAGCACTGGTCATCCAGAATAACATCTGTAAGACCCAGTTCCTTCATCTCCGCTTCCAGAAGTCTTGCAAGATCGAACTGGCATGTGGAAGATGGTACAGTTTCGCTGTTTTCGTCACTTGGTGTGCGGACAACAACATAATTCAGTAATCGTTCATAAGCTTTCATAAGTTACATTCCCCTTTTCTATATTTTCAAAATATTCTAACTACTACTATAACATAATTTTTCCTTTGCTGCATGGGAAATGATGGTATACTTATGATATTGTAGGAAAATAGGAGGCAATCAGATGAAATTAACCCAGTTACTGGAACGTTAGAATATGAAGTAGTACAGGGAGATGATCAGATTGAAGTTACAGAACTGATCAATGATTCCCGAAAAGTATCAGAAGGCAGTGTATTTGTATGTATCAGCGGAGCAGTGTCTGACGGACATACATATATAGAGCAGGTTGCAGAAAAAGGCGCAGTAGCTGTCATTGTAGAAAAGGATGTGGAAGCACCGGAAGGACTGACAGTGATCAAAGTAAAGGATACCCGTTATGCGCTGGCAATGACATCAGCAGCATATTTCGGATATCCGGCGGAAAAACTGAAAGTCATCGGAATCACAGGAACCAAAGGCAAGACAACAACAACATACATGGTCAAATCTATCCTGGAAGAAGTCGGTATCAGAGTCGGACTGATCGGTACGATCGAGGCAATCATCGGAGACAAGAGCATTCCGGCGAATAATACAACACCGGAATCTTATACTATTCAGAAATATTTTGCAGAGATGGTAGAAGCAGGATGCGAATGCGTTGTCATGGAAGTGTCTTCACAGGGACTGAAGCTTGACCGTACAGCCGGCATTCCGTTTGAGATCGGAATCTTTACGAACCTTGGCGAAGATCACATCGGACCGAACGAACACAAAGACTTTGACGAGTATAAGTATTGCAAGAGCCTGTTGTTTAAACAGAGCAAGATCGGAATCGGCAATGTGGATGATAAATGGTTCAAAGACATTTTCAAAGATGCGACATGCGAAGTTGAGACATTCGGATTTTCTGATAAAGCAGATATCCGTGCCACAGATGTAAAACATATCTCCAGACCAGGATATCTGGGAGTACAGTATCATGTGGCAGGTCTTATGGATTTTGACGTAGAGATTGATATTCCGGGAGATTTCAGCGTATATAACTCACTGACAGCAATCGCAGTATGCAGACATTTTGGTGTGCCGGTAGAAGATATCAAGAAGGCACTGAAAGTTGCAAGAGTTAAAGGCCGTATTGAGATGATCAAGGTATCTGACGACTTCACATTGATGATCGACTATGCACACAATGCAATGGCACTGGAAAGTCTTCTTGATACATTAAGAGACTATCATCCGGAAAGAATCGTGACCGTATTCGGCTGCGGTGGCAACAGATCTAAGACAAGACGTTATGAGATGGGCGAAGTATCCGGTAAATTATCGGACTTTACGATCATCACATCGGACAACCCGAGATTTGAAGAGCCGCAGGCAATCATTGATGATATTGTAGTCGGTATGAAAAAGACAGATGGTAAATATATCACCATCTGTGACAGAAAAGAAGCAATTAAATATGCAATCGAACATGGCCGGCCGGGAGATGTCATCATCCTGGCAGGAAAAGGACATGAGACATATCAGGAAATCAAGGGTGTCAAGTATGATATGGATGAACGTGTTCTGATTAAGGAAGTATTAGAGGAATTAAAGAAATAGATGTACGCTGATATTATCATCGATATTACGCATGAAAAATTAGATAAAGTCTTTCAATACCGCATCCCCTCTCATCTGGAGGGGATGCTTAAGGTTGGAACAGAAGTTGTGGTTCCGTTTGGTAAAGGAAATAAAGAAATCAACGGCTATGTGACAGGATTCTCTGAGCGTGCGGAGTATGCACCGGAGAAGATCAAGGAGATCTTAAGGATTGCCGAAGAAAGTGTAGCGATCGAGAGCAGACTGGTTGCATTGGCAGCTGGATGAAAGAGTCTTATGGCGGAACAATGATCCAGGCACTGAAGACCGTCCTTCCTATCAAGAAGAAGGAACGTGCGAAAGAAAAGCAGAAGGTAAGGTTGCTTTTGACAGAGTCAGAAGGAAAAGAAAAGCTGGAGCTGTACCTGCATAAGAACCAGAGAGCGCGTGCAAGACTTCTGGAAGCACTTCTGGATCAGCCGGAACAGGACTATGATTTTCTGATCCATAAGCTGAATCTGACAAGAAGTGTGATAAAGGCACTGGAAGAACAAAAAGTTCTTATACTGGAATCGGAACAGGTATACCGTAATCCGGTGATTTACCGGCAGAAAAGACAAAAAGAAATCATTTATACAGAGGAACAGAAGATAGCGATCCGGAAATTTTTCCGGGGATTATGACAGGAAAATATATAAGACTTATCTATTATACGGTGTAACTGGAAGTGGTAAGACGGAAGTATATATGGAAATGATCGCCAAAGTCCTGAATGACGGAAGACAGGCAATTGTACTTATTCCGGAGATCGCACTTACCTATCAGACAGTAATGCGGTTCTATACACGATTTGGTGAACGTGTGTCTATCCTGAATTCCAGAATGTCGCAGGGAGAACGGTATGATCAGATGGAGCGTGTGAAAAAAGGTGAGGTTGATATTATGATCGGTCCGAGATCTGCACTTTTCACACCATTTGAGAAACTGGGGCTGATCGTGATTGATGAGGAACATGAACCGACTTATAAGAGCGAACAGGTACCGAGATTTCATGCAAGAGAGACAGCAATCGAGCGGGCAAGGATGGAAGGTGCCAGTGTGGTACTGGGTTCGGCAACTCCCTCGCTGGAAGCATTTTATGCATGTGAATGCGGAAGATATCAGATGTTACGGCTTAAGATGCGTACCAGGAAACAGGAACTTCCGCAGGTATATGTGGCAGATATGCGGGCAGAATTAAAGCATGGGAACCGGTCAATCTTAAGTGACCGACTCGAAGAATTGATGCAGGATCGTCTGGATAAGAAGGAGCAGATGATGCTTTTCCTTAACCGGAGGGGATATGCAGGTTTTGTTTCTTGCAGAGCCTGTGGATATGTAGTAAAATGTCCTCACTGTGATGTGTCTTTGTCGGTACACAGAGGTGGTAAGATGGTCTGTCATTACTGTGGCTATGAGACACAGACCGTTCGCAATTGTCCATCTTGCGGTTCAACGTATATCGGTGGTTTCAGGGCAGGAACACAGCAGATTGAAGAAATAGTGAAGCGCAAGTTTCCGCAGGCAAGGGTTCTTAGGATGGATATGGATACCACAAAAAACAAAGGAGGGCATGAGAAGATCCTGTCGAAGTTTGCAGATGAAGAAGCAGACATTATGATCGGAACACAGATGATCGTAAAAGGACATGATTTTCCGAATGTGACTTTGGTTGGGGTTCTGGCAGCAGATATGTCTCTGTATTCGGATGATTACCGTTCGGGGGAACGTACGTTTCAGCTGCTGACACAGGCGGCAGGACGTGCAGGACGGGGAAGAAGTCCCGGGGAAGTAGTGATACAGACTTACAGTCCGGAGCATTACAGTATACAAATGGCTGCAAGACAGGATTATGAAGGCTTTTATGAAAAAGAAATGAACTACCGGGATCTGATGGGATATCCGCCTGCGTCACAACTGATGGCAGTTTTGATGACAGGAGCTGATGAGGTCAGGCTTGCAACAGCAGCAGAATATCTGAAGAAATACGCAGTCAGGGTAAACACAGGTGAAGAGATACAGGTGATAGGACCGGCAAGTCCGCCAGTCGGGAAAGTGAATGATGTATACCGGAAGGTTCTATATCTGAAAAGCAGAGAATATAAGGAACTTGTGTGGATCAAAAATCATATGGAACGTTATATAGAGATCAACAGAGGATTTGCGGACATGAGAATACAGTTTGATTTTAATCCGATGAATATTTTTTAAAAGTATTTTATGAATTAAGAAATAGATAAGTAATAGTGATAAAGGAGAGACAAAAGAGATGGCACTTAGAAAAATCAGGGAATTTGGTGATGAAGTTCTGAACAAAGAATGCAAAGAAGTAACAAAGATGACAATCCGTACAAAAGTACTGATCAATGATATGCTGGATACAATGTATGAGGCAATGGGAGTAGGTTTGGCGGCACCACAGGTTGGAATCCTGAAGCGCATCGTAGTTATTGATATCGGAGAAGGTCCGATCATCCTGATCAATCCGGAAATCATAGAGACATCCGGAGAACAGACAGGCGAAGAAGGATGTTTAAGCCTTCCCGGAAAAGCAGGAACTGTTACAAGACCGAATTACGCAAAGGTAAAAGCATTGAATGAAGATATGGAAGAAGTAATCTTAGAAGGAGAAGGACTTCTTGCAAGAGCATTTTGTCATGAGATCGATCATCTGGATGGTAAATTATATACCAGACTGGTAGAAGGCGAAGTACATGACGTAAATTATGAGGAGGAAGAGTAACATGAAGGTAATATTCATGGGAACCCCGGATTTTTCGGTCGGTACGCTGGAAGCACTGATCGGGGCCGGGCATGAAGTTGTACTTGTAGTCACACAGCCGGATAAGCCGAAAGGACGTGGCGGCAAGATGCAGTATACACCGGTTAAAGAGGCAGCCGTGGCACATGGGATTCCGGTTTTTCAGCCGGTGAAGATTAGAGAGCCGGAAGCCGTAGAAGAGCTTCGCAAATATAATGCTGATATCATGGTAGTCATTGCATTTGGACAGATCCTTCCGAAGGAGATTCTTGATATGACGCCTTACGGATGTATCAATGTACATGCATCTTTATTGCCAAGCTACCGTGGTGCTGCACCGATCCAGTGGGCGGTCATCAACGGAGATAAAGTGTCCGGTGTAACGACTATGCAGATGAATGAGGGTTGGATACCGGAGATATGATCATGAAGACAGAAGTTCCTTTGTCGGAAGATGAAACAGGAGGAAGTCTTCATGACAAGCTGGCAGAGGCTGGCGCAAAACTCTGCGTTGAGACGTTAAAGGCACTGGAAGATAAGACAGCAACCTGGGAAGTACAGGGAGAAAGTCCGACAGCATATGCGAAGATGCTGGATAAGAAGCTTGGAGATATCGACTGGAGCAGATCTGCAAAGTCAATCGAATGTCTGATCCGTGGATTGAATCCATGGCCGAGTGCTTACACGGACTGGAACGGTAAAGTTATGAAAATATGGGAAGCCGGGGTACTGGACGAGAACACAGATGCAAAACCGGGAACAATCGTGAAAGTAGAAAAAGACAGTTTCTCCGTACAGACAGGAGATGGGCTTCTGAAAGTTCTTGCACTTCAAATCCCGGGAAAGAAGAGAATGGAAGCGGACGCTTTCTTACGCGGTTATCAGATCGAAACAGGATGTGAACTTTCTTCACAAATGATTAAGAATTGTTAAAAATGTATGAAAAGCTGCTATTAGGGTAAATTTTCGTATATAATGCAGGTCATAGAAAGCAAGGAGGCTGATAATGATGTATTATCCAATGTATTTTGATCCAACGTATATATTAGTGCTGATTGGTGTCGTGATCTGCCTGATCGCATCAGCGAAGATGAATTCCACATTCAGCAGATATTCCAGAGTAAGGAATCATTCCGGTATGACAGGAAGGGATGCAGCAGAACAGATTCTTCACAGAGAAGGCCTGTATGATGTGCGGATCGAGCACATTTCCGGTAATCTGACCGACCATTATGACCCGAGAACCAGGACATTGAGACTTTCGGATGCAACCTATAATTCCACATCGGTAGCTGCACTTGGAGTAGCAGCACATGAATGCGGACACGCGGTACAGCATGCGGCCGGATATGTACCGTTGAAGTTAAGAAGCAGTCTGGTACCGGTAGCAAATTTCGGAAGTTCTATCGCATGGCCGCTGATCATCCTTGGATTTTTCTTCAACAGCAGTACAACCTCTGTGTTGTTTATCAATCTCGGAATTCTTGCATTTTCGCTTGCAGTGTTATTCCAGATTGTGACATTACCGGTGGAATTTGATGCGTCACACAGGGCATTGAAGATCCTTGGTAATACAGGCATGTTGTATGAGGATGAAGTCAGAGATACCAGAAAGGTGCTGACAGCGGCAGCACTTACTTATGTAGCCGGAGCAGCATCTGCAATTCTGCAGCTTCTGCGTATATTGCTTCTGACTGGAAATCGAAGAAACGATTAATTAACGAAAGGGAAGGGGATATAAGCCGCTTCCCTGATTGTATATCTATGGAAAGAGGAGGGGACGTATGCAGGCGTCTGTAAATGAAAGAGAATTAGTGCTGGACATGCTGCTTCAGATTACAAGAGACGGTGAGTACAGCCATATCGTGATAAAGAATGTTTTGGATAAATATCAATATCTGGACAAACGGGAACGCGCATTTATTACAAGAGTAGTAAATGGAACACTGGAGCGTATGATTGAGATCGATTATATCATCAATCAGTTTTCCAAAGTAAAAGTAAATAAGATGAAACCTGTGATCCGCACGATTTTAAGAAGTTCGGTGTATCAGATGAAATATATGGACAGCGTACCAGATTCGGCAATTTGTAATGAAGCAGTAAAACTTGCGGGAAAAAGAGGGTTTGTGAACCTGAAGGGATTTGTCAATGGAGTACTTCGTAATATCGGCAGAAATCTGGACAAGATCAGCTATCCGGATGAGAAAGATCAAGAGGCCTTCATTTCCATAAAGTATTCATTGCCGGAATGGATGGTAAAGCAGTGGCTGAAAGTATATGATGAAGAGACGGTAAAGATGATCGGAAAAGCATTTCTGGAAGAAAAGCCGCTGACAGTCCGGTTTGATGAACATAAGATCAAAAAAGCAGAGCTGATCTCAATTTTGGAAAAAGAAGGTGTGACGGCAGGGGAAGTGCCAGAGATTCCATGTGCACTGTATCTGTCCGGATATGATCATCTGTCTGCACTTCCAAGCTTTTGTGAGGGACTTTACCAGGTACAAGACTTAAGTTCTATGCAGGTAGCATTATGGTCGGAAGTGAAAGCAGGAGACCAGGTGCTGGATGTGTGTGCCGCACCGGGAGGAAAGGCGATACATATTGCAGAACTTCTGAACGGAACCGGTCATGTGGAAGCGAGAGATCTGACAGAGTATAAGGTGGCGCTGATCCGGGATAATATTGAAAGAAGCGGTCTTACAAATATTAATGCAGTATGTCAGGATGCTGCAATATACGATCCACATAAGAAAGAAACGGCCGATATTGTAATTGCAGATCTTCCGTGTTCCGGGCTTGGTGTACTTGGAAAGAAGCCGGATCTGCGCTATAAGATGAATGAAAAGACAGAAGCAGATCTGGTGGAGTTACAAAAGAAGATCCTGTCGGTAGTAAAGGATTATGTAAAGCCAGGTGGAAAGCTTTTATATAGTACCTGTACGATACACAGAGAAGAGAATGAGGGGAATGTGGAGTGGTTTCTGAAAGAATATCCGGAGTTTGAACTGGTGAAAGAAAAACAGATGATTCCGGGAAGAGATGCGGGAGACGGATTCTACATAGCAATATTAAAAAGGGTGAATCATGAATAAGAAAGATAATATGTTCCTACAATTATGATGAATTAAAAAGAAGAGATGCTTGCAATCGGAGAAAAGGCATTCCGGAGCAAACAAATCTATGAATGGCTTCATGTAAAGCTGGCAGATGATTTTGATGAGATGACAAATCTGTCCAAAGGGCTGCGTGAGAAGTTGAAAGAAAAACTATGAGATCCGGAAAGTGAAGATGATCGATCATCAGATATCGAAAGTGGATCCGACTGAGAAGTTCCTGTTTGAACTGGAAGACGGTAATATGGTAGAAAGTGTTCTGATGAAATATAATTACGGCAATTCTGTGTGTATCTCTTCGCAGGCCGGATGCCGTATGGGGTGCAGGTTCTGTGCATCAACGATCGGAGGACTCGTCAGGAGTCTGGAGACATCGGAGATGCTCCGTCAGATCTATCATATTCAGAAGATTACAGAAGAAAGAATTTCCAATGTGGTGGTTATGGGAACCGGAGAACCGTTGGACAATTATGATAATTTCATAAAATTCATCCATATGCTGAGTGATGAACACGGGCTTCATATCAGCCAGAGAAATATTACAGCATCTACCTGCGGGATTGTCCCGAATATGAGAAGACTTGCTGAAGAGGGACTGCAGATCACACTGGCTCTGTCACTCCATGGATCCAGCCAGGAAAAACGTAAGAAGCTGATGCCGGTAGCAAATAAATATGAATTGTCTGATGTACTGGATGCCTGCGACTATTATTTTGATAAGACAGGAAGAAGAATTACCTTCGAATACAGTCTGGTGGCAGGAGTCAATGACCAGCCGGATGATATCAGAGAACTGACGGCGATTTTAAAACGAAGAAACTGCCATCTGAACCTGATCCCGGTGAATCCGATCAAAGAGCGTGATTTTAAAAAGCCAGACCGCAAAAATGCCTTGGAATTTAAAAATAAACTTGAAAAAAACGGAATTAATGTTACTATAAGAAGGGAAAGAGGCTCTGATATAGACGGAGCTTGTGGACAGCTGCGCCGCAGACACGCAGCCAAAAGCGAGGGAGAGACAGATGAAAATATATGCAATGACTGATGTAGGAAGAAGACGTGAGGTCAATCAGGACTATGTATACGTTACAGACAGACCAATAGGACCATTTCCAAACCTCCTTACGGTCGCCGATGGAATGGGCGGACATAAGGCGGGAGATTTTGCGTCCAGTTATACGGTAAATGTATTAAAAGATGAGTTGAAGAAGACACCGATGGATAAACCCGAGGAGATTCTCAGAAGCGTAGTCAGTATTGCAAATCATAAATTAATCGAGGCAGCTTCAAGAGATATCAAGCTGGAAGGTATGGGAACAACACTGGTAGCGGCAACTGTTGTTGGCAATACATTGTACTTTGCCAATGTGGGAGACAGCAGACTTTACCTGATCAATGACAAGATCCGGCAGCTTTCCAAGGATCACTCGCTGGTAGAAGAGATGGTAAGACTCGGCGGAATCAAGGCAGAAGAAGCAAGAAACCATCCGGATAAGAACATTATTACACGGGCAATCGGTGTAAAGGAAAATGTGGAACCAGATATTTATGAATATCGTCTGAAAAAGGGTGACATCATTTTGATGTGTACAGATGGACTCAGCAATATGGTTGAGGATGAAGATATGTTCAATATTGTCAAGGGTTCCAGGGATGTAGTAGAAGCTGTTCAGATGTTGATAGAAAAAGCAAACAGCAATGGCGGGAGAGATAATATAGGGGTTATCGTAGCAGAGCCACTTGCTGATGAGGTGAGTGTATGGTAAAAGATGGAATCGTACTAGGCAAGAGATATGCTGTACTTAGTAAGATCGGTGCCGGTGGAATGGCGGATGTCTATAAGGGCCGGGATCAGATGCTGAACCGTTATGTGGCGATTAAGGTTTTAAAGAAGCAGTATAAAGAAGATGAAAATTTCGTAAGAAAATTCCGCTCGGAGGCACAGGCTGCAGCCGGACTGATGCATCCGAATATCGTGAATGTATATGATGTCGGAGAAGACCGCGGCCTTAATTATATGGTCATGGAGCTTGTAGAGGGGATTACCTTAAAAGAATATATAGAGAGAAAAGGAAGACTGTCTCACAAAGAGACAATCAGTATTGCAATCCAGATGTGCAGTGGTATCGGTGCGGCGCACGCATCAGGAATTATCCACCGTGATATCAAGCCGCAGAATATTATCATTTCCAAGGATGGAAAGGTAAAGGTTACAGATTTTGGAATTGCGAAAGCTGTAACTTCGAATACAGTAAGTACGAATGCAATGGGATCCGTGCATTATACATCACCGGAACAGGCGAGAGGCGGATTCAGTGATCAGAGAAGTGATATCTATTCCATTGGTATTACCTTGTTTGAGATGGTGACAGGGCAGGTTCCGTTTGATGGCGAGACAACGGTAGAAGTTGCGATGAAACATCTGCAGCAGGAAATTACACCGCCGTCGGAGTTGGTTCCGGATATTCCTTACAGCCTGGAACAGATCATTCTGAAATGTACACAGAAGAGTTCTGAGAGAAGATATGCGAGTACAGAAGCCCTGATTCAGGATCTGAAGCATTCACTGGTAGATCCGGATGGAGATTTTGTAAGAATTGCGTCGGCAGGCGGGGATTCCGATACGGTTATTATGACAGATAAAGATTTGGATGATATCCGTAACGGTTACGATGATGACGACGAATATGATGATGAATATGATACTGCAGATGTATATTCGGGAAAAGGATATAACGATAGAGAAGATGGTGACGACGAATACGATGATTATGCATCAGGGAGAGATTCAGATGAAGTAAATCCGCATATGCATAAGATCATGAAGATCCTGACGATTGTGGTAATTGCGATCATTGTGCTGATCCTTGTATTTACAGTGGGAAAGGCAGCGGGGGTTTTCAAGTCGTTTGGCGGAATTACTACAGAGGATGATGCAGATACGTCAGGAAAAGTTACAGTTCCAGATATCCGTGGTATGACAGAGGAGCAGGCAAAGGCTGCACTGAAAAAGAAAGATCTTGGAATAAAACCGATTAAGAGAACAGAATCTAAAAATATAAAGCAGGATTGATCTCCAAACAGACGCCGGAAGCCGGTGAAAAGGTGAAAAAAATACAACAATAGAAGTTGTAGTAAGTTCAGGACAGGTAAAAAGTAAAAAGCAGGTACCGGATGTAAGAGGTATGAGTGAAACGGAAGCACAGAAAGAACTGGAAGATGCAGGATTTAAGGTGACTTCAAGTTTCCAGTATGATGACAGTGTAGCAAGCGGCAGTGTCATCAGTACGACACCTTCTGCCGGAACAAAGGCTGAAAAGGGTTCTACAGTTACCATGCTGGTAAGTCAGGGTACAGATAAGAAGACGGTGCCGGATGTAAGAGGTATGGCAGATGCAACTGCACAGAGTACGATCAAGAATTATGGATTCAATGTAGGAACTGTAACATATGATTACAGTGACAGTGTGGAAAAAGGAATGGTTATCAGCCAGACTGTAACACCTGGAGGTAAGGCGGCAGCCGGAACAACCATTTCAATCACGGTAAGTAACGGACCGAAACCGGAAGAAAAGATTGATATCCAGAGCTTTGTAGGACAGCAGGAGTCAGCACTTAAGAGCTGGGCATCCCAGAATGGTCTGTATACAAATGTATCGGATTCACAGTACAGCAGCAGTTATGCAAAAGGATGTATCATCTCCATGAGTCCTTCTTCTGGAAATATTTCCAAGGGAGGTACGATCAGCTATGTGGTGAGCCTCGGGGCGAAACCACAGGAGCCGACAAATGGAGGAACCACAGGAGATAACAATAACCAGAATGGGTCTAATACAAATGATGGAACCACGACTGGCCAGTAAAAGATTATGCAGGGAAAAATTATAAAAGGAATTGCCGGATTCTACTACGTTCACGTAGTAGAATTCGGTGTTTATGAATGCAAAGCCAAAGGTGTATTCCGGAAAGAAAAGATCAAGCCTTTGGTGGGAGACAATGTAGAGATAGAGATTCTTGATGAATCGGAAAAAAAAGGAAATATAGTGAAGATACTGCCACGGCAGAATGAGCTGATCCGCCCGGCTGTGGCCAATATCGATCAGGCATTGGTAGTCTTTGCAATCACGAAGCCGAATCCACACTTTAATCTGCTGGACCGCTTTCTTGTTATGATGGAAAGCAAAGAGATTCCGGTTGTGTTATGCTTTAATAAAGAAGACATTGCGACAGATCCGCAGGTGAAGGAATTGGAATCAATCTATGAATCATGCGGCTATCCGCTAGTATTTGTCAGTGCGAAAGAAGAACGGGGGATTGAAAATATACGTGAACTTCTGAAAGGAAAGACAACAGCGATCGCAGGTCCGTCCGGAGTGGGCAAATCTTCGATCATTAATATTCTGCAGCCGGAGGCAGATATGGAGACAGGGGCAATCAGTACGAAGATTGAGAGGGGAAAGCATACCACCAGACATTCGGAATTGTTCGCCATTGATGAAAATTCATATATCATGGATACACCGGGATTCAGTTCGTTATATGTGAATGATTATGAAAAAGAAGATCTGAAGTACTTCTTTCCGGA
>ENA-OQCN01000432-OQCN01000432.1-human-gut-metagenome-genome-assembly--contig:-NODE-432-length-22617-cov-5.877679_pt1 | contig 22617 bp, 35 predicted proteins | sample MGYA00242497_ERZ504576 | MGnify/ENA primary metagenome ERZ504576 (study PRJEB26092, sample SAMD00036296) | human gut metagenome | host: Homo sapiens | study: EMG produced TPA metagenomics assembly of... | reverse complement strand
CCGGGCGATGAGATATACATTTGGCGACAAGGCAGAAATCTGCAAATGGCAGAAGGTGGTTGCATCTGTTAAATGGCAGGGAAGAATGGAAGAGGTTCTTCCCGGAGTTATCTTTGACGGGGCGCATAATCTTGCGGCAATCCGTGAATTTACAAAGAGTATCCGGCTGCAAAGAGAGGCGGAAGGGGAAATCCATCCACTGATAATCCTTTTTTCAGCCGTTGCAGATAAGGATTACAGTCATATGATCGAGCTTTTATGCAGAGAATCGAAAGCAGATGCTTATGTCATTGCCAAAGTAGACAATAAAAGGGGAGCGCAGGCAGATACACTTGCCGCGTTGTTCCGGAAGTATACAGACAGACCGGTCTATCGGGAGGACACGCTTGCTGATGCATTTACACGTGCATTGAATGAAAAGGGCAGCGAAGGGAAACTTTACTGTCTGGGGTCGCTCTATCTGGTAGGGGAGTTAAAAGAACTGATAGGAGGAGAAGATGCTTAATTTTGAAGAAGAACTTAAGAAGTTCAAACCAAGTCTGGAAGTAGAAGAATATCGAGAATGCAGTATATCAGGAGGATCTGTCTGATATGACAGATATCTTAAGAGAGATGATGGATCAGAAAAAATAGGGGAGATTTTGATGGACTATAAGCAGAAACTCGAGTACCAGTCGAACTACTGGTACAATGATGGACTGAAGAAAGCGCAGATCCGGGATCTGTCCGGGGCAATTGTGTCGTTAAAAAGAAGTTTGCAGTTTAACAGAGAAAATATCACAGCGAGGAATCTTCTCGGACTTGTCTATTATGGACGTGGAGAAGTAGCGGAGGCTCTTGTAGAGTGGATCATCAGTAAAAACTTCAGGCTTCAGAGAATATTGCCAGCTACTATATCAGTAAGGTTCAGGATAATCCAAGTGAGCTGGAGAAAGTGAATCAGGCAGTTCACAAATACAACCAGTGTCTTGGATACTGCAGACAGAATGGAGAAGATCTTGCGATCATCCAGCTGAAAAAGGTGGTTGTGGCACATCCGTCTTTTCTGAAGGCATATCAGCTTCTGGCACTTCTTTATATGCATTCCGGACAGTATTCCAAAGCAAGACAGAGCCTGAAGACGGCACTCAAGCTGGATGTGACGAATGATATTACGCTCCGGTATATGCATGAGCTGAACCGTCAGCGGAATCGGCAGGTTGCACATATTAAAGAGGAAAAGCATGGCAGACAGTCGGTTGTCACATACAATCTGGGAAATGAGACGATCATCCAGCCTGCAGCAACACTGCGAGACAATGCGGCAGTGATGACAGTTGTCAATATTCTGATCGGTATGGTGGTTGGAGCGGCAGTGGTGTGGTTCCTGATCGCTCCGGCGGTAAACCAGACAAAGTCGTCTACAAAAAACCGGAATGTCATTGCACTAAGCGAGCAGATAGCTTCACAGAAGACACAGATCCAGACGCTTAAGGATGAACTGGAGGGATACCGTAACAGCAGTGATGAGGTAGAATCGGCAAAGCAGACCGCCGCATCCACACAGGACAGCTATGATGCCCTGATCAAGGTATATCAGCAGTATTATGGCGGAACAACGAGCAATGCGGATATGCAGATACGTTGCTTGGACTGAACAGGGATTCGTTGGGAGAAGAGGGACAGAAAATCTACGATTCGATCTCCGGTTCCGTGTTCCCGCGAGTATGTGTGAGCCTGTATTCGACTGCGCAGTATGAAGTGCAGAGTGGAAATTATGATGATGCCATTTCGGATCTTGAAAAGATCCAGAAGATGGATGACTCTTATAGTGATGGTGGTGTGTACAAGCTTCTTGGAGACGCGTATGCCGGTAAAGGTGATAAGGACAATGCAAAGAGCAATTACGAAAAAGCAGCGACCGATTATCCGGGAACACAGGCAGCATATTCGGCACAGAGCGCACTGGATGCAATGGGATCAGATGGAACTTCGGAGAATACTTCCGGTGGAACAGGCACCCAGGGACAATAAAATATAAAAGGCACAAAAGAGAAAGTAGCGAAAAAGGCGTTACTTCTCTTTTGTTTATAGGAAATTCCGAAGGACTTCCTATAAAACAAAAGGCACTATGTGCCGTAAATGCGCACTCTTTTTATAAATCCATCAAGGCTATTGGCGTATTTGTATAAATAAAAAGACAGAAAGGGTTTAAGCAAAATGCAGTATCAGATCAAAGAAAATTGTCTTACGATTTTTCTTCCGGCGGAGGTGGATCATCACAATGCGGAGGAGATTAAACGGGAGGCGGATAAGGTGATCGAGGAGCAACATATCAAATATGTGATCTTTTGATTTTGGAAGAACGAATTTTATGGACAGTTCCGGGATTGGAGTGATCATGGGACGGTACCGGCATATCTTTCTTCTTGGCGGGGAAGTATGGGCGATACATACAAGTGAACGGATGCGGCAGATTCTGAATATGTCCGGCGTGACGAAGATCATACAGATTTATGAGGAGGGAATGATGTAATGGAATATTTTAACGAGATGGAAGTAGTTTTGACAGCAGATCGGAGAATGAGGGATTTGCAAGGGTGGCAGTGGCTGCGTTTATGACGCAGATGGATCCGGTTCTGGAGGAAGTGGCAGACGTGAAGACAGCGGTCTCCGAAGCAGTGACGAACAGCATTATACATGGATATGAGGGACGGACGTCCGGAAAGATCACGGTCTGGTGCGGGATAGAAAAAGATAAGAAGACCATTCTAGTCACAGTGAGGATCAGGGCATCGGTATCGAAACGTGGAGCAGGCGATGGAGCCACTCTATACGACCAGGCCGGATATGGATCGGTCCGGGATGGGATTTGCATTTATGGAGGCATTTATGGATGAAGTACAGGTGGAATCTGTGCCTGGAAAAGGGACTACGGTTTGGATGAAGAAAACGACAGGAGGGGAAAAGAAGGAAGCTGTATGGACCACACAATCGCATTGATCAGACGGGCTCACGAAGGGGATGAAAATGCGAGGGCACAGCTTGTGAGGAAAACACCGGTCTGATCTGGTGGCGTGGTGAAAAGATTTTACGGACGGGGCACAGAGGCAGAGGATTTATTTCAGATCGGAAGCATCGGGCTTTTAAAAGCGATCGATAAGTTTGATCTGGGCTATGATGTGAAATTTTCTACTTATGCAGTTCCCATGATCATCGGAGAGATCAAACGTTATCTCAGGGACGACGGGATACTGAAGGTAAGCCGTTCTCTGAAGGAAAATCACTACAGGATCTATCAGGTGAGAGAAGCACTGACGCGCCGGCTGGAGCGGGAACCTACGATGGAGGAAATGGCAGCGGAAATGGGAATTTCCATAGAAGAACTGGTAATGACTATGGAATCCGGTGCAGAGGTGGAATCTCTTCACAAAACGATCTATCAGGGTGAGGGAACGGAGATTTCTCTGATGGACAAGCTCCCGGAAAAAAGAAAATCGGCAGGAAAAAGCACTGGACAGGATTTTTCTGGAAGAGATACTGGGAGTCTGAATGCAAAGGAGGCGAAAAACTGATTTACATGCGGTATTTTCAGAACAAGACCCAGACGGAAATTGCTTATGAGCTTGGGGTATCCCAGGTGCAGGTATCCAGAATGGAAAAAAGGATCCTGCGCAGTCTGCAGAAATCGGCAGAGATAAAATAAAAGGGAGCCATGAGAAGTGCTGCTGTTTTCTCATGGCTCCCTTTTGCGGGCAGCAGATTTTGTCAGGCTGCTGCTTTTTTATGAAAAAGTATATTTTTGTATTTGGAAAGTGCTCCAAGAAGGATCATACCGATCACACCGGCTGAGATAAACTCGCCGGCTCCTACTGTGAGCATCATAAACGGGATGGGAAGATTGATGCCATATCCGTAACGAAGCACAAGAGGAACGATCACAATGTTGGAAATAATCGGTGGAATCGGGGCTGTCCATTTACCTGTATTGCGAAGCTTGTAGGTGAAGAATGCACCAATGAGTGTGGCAATGCTTCCGAAAATGATGTCAACCGGAATCGCACCGCCCAGAAGATTGGCGATGATACATCCCACAAAAAGTCCCGGGATGCAGCCGGTGTGAAGAACGGAAGCACAGTCAGAGCCTCGGAAAAACGGATCTGAACTTCACCGAAGCTAAGTGGTGCGAATACCAGTGTCAGGACAACATATACAGCTGCAATGGCAGCTCCCTGTACCAGAAAATGAGTACCTTTGTTTTTCATATTCAATATTCTCCTTTAGTTTTGTTTTACGAGTGGAAGGTCACGAACACTCGGCACATTTATAGGCGGTGACCGCCTTGTAAGCCCTGTACGACCTTGGTTTTTGCGGGCTTTTGCAGCGAAACTGAGTATAGCATAAAGGGCGTGGAAATGCAAGGTACGATCCTGGCTATTTGATGACCCTGGCCTGTGTGGACAGCCCCTGACTCTGAAGCAGCTTTTTGTAAGAAGAAAGTTTGTTTGCCGGAACCTTTACAGTCAGTTTTTTGTAATTATTCTGACCTGCTCTTGTGAAGATATATTTACCTGAGCTTTTGGAAGTAAGACGTCCTGTCTGTATGGTGACAGAGGTAAGGGCCTTACAGTCACAGAAAGCTTTCGTGCCGATCGCAGAAACTCGGGAACCGATTTTTACAGTACGAAGACTTGTGCATCCCTGGAAGGCTCCGGCACCTATGCTTGTGATATTTCCTGAAATCGTTACCTGTTTCAGGTTTTTACAGTTTTTGAAGGCATTGGCTGCAATGGCTGTGACTTTGTAGGTTTTTCCGTTAGCTTTGACAGTGGCCGGAATCTTTGCAGTGACAGTATTGCGTGAACGTGGTCCCTTCAGTGCTACGGAAGTCCCGGTGGTATTGACTGTGTAGACATTATAGGCATCCCGGAATGTTTTTGCAGTCTGTGGCTTTGGTGTGGCTGCAGGAGTGATCTGGAAATTTAAGGTGATGGTTCCGTAGAAATGGTTATCACCGATGATCTTCAGGGTAGCAGTTCCTGCTTTTTTATTGTTCTGGTATGTCACATGATAATCATTGATGCCAGAAAGCTTTGCTTTTCCAAGAGTTACGGTTGGAACGGGCCTTATGTTAGAGCCTGTATAGGTATATGTTTTTTTGATCCCTGTTACAGATGCATCGGAAATATTGCATGCATAGCTGATATTGTTTTTCTTGGCATATGTAACTGCGTAAGAGCGTACGGAGCATGGATCTTGCAAAAATATGCATGAGAGCTGTCAGACCAGTAATAGCCGCACCATACAGCATCCGTTCCAATGCTTTTAACGGTATCAGGTATGTTGATCCTGGATAGATTGTTACAGTAGGCGAAAGCTTCTTTTCCAATCTTTGTGCCCCCTTTCTGGATGTCCACCTCTTTCAGCTCAGGAAGATAAGCAAAGGCCCTTTCGGAAATACTTGTGATCCCGGGTTTTATTATGATCTTTCTGATTTGGTTTTTGATAGTTTTCCAGGAGGAATCGCTGGAGAAGGAAAACCAGCTTTTTGTTGAAGAAACCGGGTACCTGTTGTTTTCCTCTGTGGAAATAGAAAGTGGTCCGTAGCCGGAGATTGTAAGGATACCGTTTTTGAAATTCCAGGTTGCGTTGTCACCTGCGATATGGTAAGTTTTTTTGGCAGCTTTTCCGTTGTCGGAATTAATGGAATAAAAGTTCAGGGTGTTGGAGCTTGAAGCATAATAAACGACATTGGAATTCTTTACCACAGGCTGACAGTCAGAAATCGGAGCAGCTGTTGTAAACTCTTTGCTGAGGCTCTTTCCCTTTCCGTCCACAAAAAGATAATGAAGGGTGCTGGAAGAGAGCGGATCATTAGCGGAAGAGTTTTTCTTGTTATCGTCGGAGACGTATTCCTCCCAGGAAATCATAAAACGGTTGTCATTTATTTTGGCGATTTTTACGCCCGCAAAGCTTTTTCCTCCGCCTGTAAAGTTGGTAAGCTTCCTGGTTGTGGTTGCTTTTTCGGAAAAATTAGACATTGGTGTGACGGACAGATAAAGATTATGAGGCGTGTTTTCAGATACCTTATCATATTTGGACTGATCGATGGAAGTGCCGATGCATAATACACTGTCAGAGGAAACCGCCATGCCGTCAACGCTTGCGTAGCAGGCCAGTGCCCACATAGAAGTACGTGAGCCTCCGTATGGCAAAAGCTCTATGGTGGTGCGGTCAAGTGTATTGCTGTCATATCTGGAAAGCTTTGTACATCGTGAACCCTCACTCTGCTCCAGTACGTAGAGATAAGAACCATGTGATTTGATATACTGTGCAAAGGAATGCCACAGATCGCAGGAAACGATCTTTCCTTTCATGGTTGCCTGGTCGATCTCGGCCATAAGGAAGCCCTGATGTCCCTGACCGACAGAGGAATCTACATATCCTTCGTGACCGGTAACAACATAGAGTTTGCCGTTGCTTTCTGTCATTTCCACACAGCCATAGTTAAAGGGCGTGCGGACCTCACCGCCAAAAAGCTCAGGGTTACTGGTAATTGCTGCCGCACCGGTTCGTTTCCAGTTTGCATCGTAGCGGATGACGCGGATAACCTCAGCGGAATCGTTTTCTTTGTTGTTTGTCCGGCCTTCTACCAGATAATATCCGTCAGATCCGGCATAAAAGCCACCCCACAGCGGAAGCTCCATGTTGATCTTGCGTTTGCTTCTGATCTTCAGATTATTATCATAGTATTCAACGCCAATAGAATTTTTCTGGTGGAAGACCCTCATGTATCCGCTGGAAACAGGAACAAGGTCAGAGGTACGGCGTAACCTGACATTGAGATTGTCCTGTGCGGTTGGCGTAAGAGAGCCTGCCCTGGCTGTCTGCGGAAACAGGATGAGACAGAAGCAAAGACAGCAGAACAGAAATAGCAGAGATGTTAATTCTTTTAGCTTTTTCATAAGTTTCTCCTTTGTATGTGTTTTTAGATGATCTCCTGTTTAGATTATAATTCATGGGACAGAATTTACAATACAAAATCGGGCGTTATGTAACTCCCGGTTCTCAGGATTTCTGTAAATTCTGTTCACAAAAAACATCTTGCGGAAATACTGCCGGTGGGCAGTAACATCAGAAACAGGAACCTTATGGAAACAGGGGCTTTTTTCTTGACAGTTTTTTGTGATATTGATAAAATATATTTCAGTATATAGGTTAAAGGGGCATTGGTTTTGATCTAAATCAATGTCTTTTTATTTTATGTATCACACATATTACACCAGGGAGGTAGAAAGATGTTAAAAGTATGGATCGCAGGTGCCAACGGACAGATCGGACGGGCGCTGAATGATGTTCTGGATCCAATGCAGATCGAGACTCTGAACACAGACCTTGACGAGCTGGATATTACAGACACAGATGAAGTGATCAACTTCGGTTCCATTAACCGTCCGGATGTGATCATCAACTGCACCGGTATCACAGATACCGATGAGTGTGAGAAGAACCCGGAACATGCATACCGTGTTAATGCACTGGGAGCAAGAAATTTAAGTATCGTTGCAAGAAAATGCGGAGCAAGATCGTACAGCTTTCCACAGATGATGTCTTCGACGGAAAGAGCAAAAAACCGTATACAGAGTTTGACGATACTAATCCGCTGACTGTTTACGGCCGTTCCAAGAGAGCGGGAGAGAACTATGTAAAAGAGTTCACACACAAACATTTCATTATCCGAAGCAACTGGTATATGGAAAAGGCGGGCACAATTTTGTAAACCGTGTGCTTGAGACTGCAGAAAAAGGTCAGGCACTTTCCGTTGCTTCTGATCAGTTTGGATCACCGACCAGTGCCAAGGATCTGGCAAGAATGATCCTGTATCTTATCGATACCAACGAATATGGAACTTATCACGTAACCTGCAGCGGTGTATGCAACCGTTATGAGTTCGCAACAGAGATCCTTCGCCTTGCAGGAAAGGAGATCGAGCTGAGATCCGTGCCGACAGAGCAGTCAGATCTTTCTTCTGTCAGACCGCCGTATGCCGTTCTTGATAATTTTATCCTCCGTATCATTGAAGTGTATGATATGCCAGACTGGAAAGCATCATTGAAAGAATATATGAATGAAAGAACGGAGGATTAGGATGAAAGAAAAAAATATAAAAGAGAAAACACAGCAGAAAAAGAAAATGGGTCTTACCACGAAAATCTTTGTGGCGCTGATCGCGGGTGCGATACTGGGAATCATTCTCTGTTACCTGGTTCCTGACAGCAGCTTCAAAAAAGACGTGATCGTGGAGGGAATCCTTTATGTGATCGGACAGGGATTTATCCGTCTGATGAAAATGCTGGTTGTACCGCTGGTATTCTGTTCCCTTGTCTGCGGAAGTATGTCCATCGGTGATACTAAGAAGCTTGGAACCGTAGGAGTGAGAACACTGGTATTCTATCTGGCGACTACAGCTCTGGCTGTTTCTGTTGCTCTGACTGTAGGTAATCTGATCAATCCAGGTGTGGGACTTGATATGAGCTCTATTCAGTCCTCCGCTTCCTCTGTGGAGACTATGGAGGCTACCTCTCTTACGGATACCATCCTGAATATCATTCCGGACAATCCGATCAATTCCCTGGCAAGCGGAACCATGCTTCAGGTTATCGTATTTGCCTGATCGTGGGTGTGATCCTTGCGAAAATGGGAGAGCGCGCAGAGACAGTAGCGAACTTTTTCAGCCAGTTCAATGACATCATGATGGAGATGACCATGATGATCATGGCACTTGCACCGATCGGTGTATTCTGCCTTATCAGCAGAACCTTTGCAAACATCGGTTTCAGCGCATTTATCCCGCTGGCAAAATATATGATCGGTGTTCTCCTTGCACTGGCGATCCAGTGTTTCGGCGTATACCAGATCCTGCTGAAGATCTTTACAGGACTGAATCCGATAAAATTCATCAAGAAATTTTTCCCGGTTATGGCATTTGCGTTCTCAACAGCTACATCCAATGCCACGATCCCGATATCCATTGATACCCTGTCCAAGAAAGTGGGTGTTTCCAAGAAGATTTCTTCGTTCACTATTCCGCTTGGAGCTACCATCAACATGGACGGTACCTCCATCATGCAGGGTGTTGCCGTTGTATTTGCAGCGCAGGCTTTCGGTATCCACTTAAGTCCGATGGATTATGTGACAGTTATCGGAACTGCAACCCTTGCTTCTGTAGGAACTGCCGGTGTACCAAGTGTTGGTCTTGTTACCCTGACTATGGTATTTAACTCTGTAGGACTTCCGGTTGAGGCTATTGGTCTGATCATGGGTATTGACCGTATTCTGGATATGACAAGAACAGCGGTTAACATTACCGGTGATGCAGTCTGCACAACCATTGTTGCACACCAGAACGGTGCACTGGATAAAAAGGTGTTTAACGAATCAAACTAAATATCCGGTTCAGAAAGAGATCCGACTCTGTCGGGTGAGATAAAAAACGAAAAACGGCTGTACATATCGTAAGAGCGATATGTGCGGCCGTTTTTTAACGGATCTGAGAGGAATCCTGTAAAGCTGCCTATTCCTGCTCCAGAACACCCATGACAGAGGGGAGTTCCAGCTGCTGATAGGTGTGAAGGATCTTTTCCAGCTCAAAGATGGCAGGGGTAAGAAACTTATTCTTGTGATAGACCAGCTTGAATTTCCGGTTCCATTCCCCTGCTTCGTTGCAAAAGACCCGGACTGAACGGTGACGGATCTCATGATGCATAAGACGGATGGACATAACAGAGAGCATCTGGTTATACAGTACCGCGTTGAGCAGTGCCTGTGGACTGTGGGCTTCCCAGGCAGTCAGGATCTTCAGATCATGGCGAAGTGTATAGTCCTCAAAAAGCTGTCTTGTACCGCTTCCATATTCCCGGACTGCAAATTTCTGGTTGTTCAGTTCCTGGACATGGATGCGTCCTCTGCGGTAAAACGGATGCTTTTTTCCGGCGGCAAGGACCAGACAGTCGTCGATAATGGGAAGAACGACAAGATCCGGAGAATGGATCTCACCTTCTACCACTGCAGCATCCAGCTCTGAACGCAGAAGCTTCTGTTCGATGTTTTTGGTATTGGTGACAAAGGAGTAAACATCAAGCTCCGGGATTTTTTTCTGCAGATCCAGGATAATGGATGGAGTCAGGCAGGTTCCCACAGTGAGGGTGGAACCGAGCTTCAGGGTGGAAGATTGTCCCTGGTTCTGCATCAGCTCCTCCAGCTGCTGAAACTGGCGGATCATTTCACGTGCATGGGGAAGAAGAAGCTTCCCGCGGTCTGTAAGATAAAGCTTTTTTCCAAGACGTTCAAAGAGCAGTCCGTTATAATGAGTTTCCAGTTCGCGGATGGCCTGGCTGACTGTTGGCTGAGAGAGATAAAGATGCTTGGCGGCAGCACTCATAGAGCCCTGTTCCGCAACAGCTGCAAAAACAGTGAGATGGCGGATGGTCATGTGGGATCTCCTTTTATTGTAAATTGATATATAGGCAAAACCTATTGTTTTTATAAAATAATATCATTTTTCAAATATATCTTCAAGTGGTATAGTAGGAAGTACGTGAACACGATTTCAGTATTACGAAATACAGGGCACAGATATCGGGGGAAAGTATCGGAATGCCAGTGAGAACAGGAGGAGGAAATATGTCAGCATTAACTGTAAGCAAAGATGAAGAAAAAAGACTGAAGGGTCAGGGATTTTTAAATAACCGGGGAACGGATGAATTTTCCGCACGGGTGATCACCGTAAACGGAAAGGTGACAGCAGCACAGCACAGATGCATGGCGGAAGCAGCAGAGAAATTCGGCAACGGAAATCTTACCTATACGACCAGACTTTCTGTGGAGATCCAGGGAATCCCCTATGAAAAGATCGAAGAGTTTCAGGAATATATTGCGAAAGAAGGCCTGGAGACTGGAGGAACAGGAGCAAAGGTCCGGCCGGTAGTATCCTGCAAGGGAACCACCTGCCAGTATGGACTTCTGGATTCCTATGCAATTTCAGAAGAGATTTTCCGGAGATTCTACAAAGGCTACCGTCAGGTCGCACTGCCGCACAAATTCAAGATCGCAGTAGGTGGATGCCCGAATAACTGTGTGAAACCAAATCTGAACGATGTGGGGATCATCGGACAGAGGATCCCGCACTTTGACAGCGAGGCCTGCAAAGGCTGTAAAAAATGTGCCATTGAAGCTGCATGTCCAAACAAAGTGGCGAAAGTCGTTGACGGGAAACTGCACATTGATGAGGAGCTTTGCAGACATTGCGGAAGATGTGTGGGAAAATGTCCGTTCCATTCCATCCCGGACGGTACCTACGGATTCAAGATCTATATCGGTGGACGCTGGGGAAAGAAAATTTCCCATGGAAAGGCGCTGAACCGGATCTTTACGTCAGAGGAAGAGGCTCTGGATGTTATTGAGAAGGCAATCCTGCTTTTTAAGGATCAGGGATTAAAGGGAGAGCGTTTTGCTGAAACTATAGAACGAATTGGATTCGAAAATGCAGAAAAACAATTATTGGAAAATAATCTCCTGGAAAGAAAAATGGAAATTTTGTCCAAATAGAGATATAAAAAAACTTCCTATTATATAAGCTGTCTGAAACTGAAAAAATGCGAGCAATAATATAAAAATTTTTTATTTCATTTATATAAAATTTTATTATATCACAATATTAACAAAAAACTAAGTGAAAATTCTATTTGAAATATGCAAAATAATGTGATAAAGTATTAACAATACATGAACGGAGGTAAAAAGAGTGGAAAACTACATGTATTTGGTGCCAGTGGCAGCAGTACTGGCACTTCTGTTCGCAGCATACCTCGCAGCTAAGGTCAGCAAGCAGGATGCAGGAACAGACAGAATGAAGGAGATCGCAGGTGCGATTGCAGAAGGTGCCCGCGCCTTCTTAACAGCAGAGTACAAGATCCTGGTTATTTTTGTAGCCGTACTTTTTGTACTGATCGGAATCGGAGTTGGAAGCTGGGTAACAGCAATCTGCTTCGTAGTAGGTGCTTTGTTTTCAACAATCGCAGGATACTGCGGTATGACCGTTGCAACAAAGGCTAATGTAAGAACAGCAAATGCAGCAAAAGAGGGAGGAATGAACAAGGCTCTTTCCATTGCATTCTCCGGCGGTGCTGTTATGGGTATGTGTGTTGCAGGTCTTGGTGCACTTGGTGTCAGCGTTGTGTATATCATCACAAAGAACGTTGACGTACTTTCCGGATTCAGCTTGGTGCTTCTTCCATCGCACTGTTCGCACGTGTTGGTGGCGGAATCTATACAAAGGCAGCTGACGTAGGAGCTGACCTTGTAGGTAAGGTTGAGGCAGGAATCCCGGAGGATGACCCTCGTAACCCTGCTGTTATCGCTGATAATGTAGGTGATAACGTAGGTGATGTTGCCGGTATGGGCGCAGACCTTTTCGAGTCCTATGTAGGATCTCTGGTATCTGCCTTACACTTGGTGCGGTAGCCGGAGCAGTTTCCGGTGTTCTCTATCCGCTGGCTATTGCAGGCTGTGGACTGATCGCATCCATCATTGCAACATTCTTTGTAAAAGGTGATGATAATTCCAATCCGCAGAAAGCCCTCGCAAGAGGCAGCTATGTGTCTGCAGCACTTGTTATCATCGTGTCCCTGATCCTCAGCAAGACTCTCTTCGGAGACATGAAAGCAGCTATTGCTGTGATCGCAGGTCTTGTTGTTGGTGTCATCATCGGAAACATTACTGAGTATTACACATCTGCAGATTACAAACCGGTTCAGGGAATCGGTGAGCAGTCTGAGACAGGTGCAGCTACAACTATCATCAGTGGTATCGCAGTAGGTATGAAATCTACAGCATTCCCGATCCTGCTGATCTGTGTTGGTATTTTTGTAGCATACGGTGTGGATGGATTATACGGAATCGCTCTTGCGGCAGTTGGTATGCTTTCCACAACAGGAATCACAGTTGCAGTTGACGCATATGGTCCGATCGCTGACAATGCCGGTGGTATTGCAGAGATGTCCGGACTTGATGAATCTGTTCGTGAGATCACAGATAAGCTTGACTCTGTAGGTAACACAACAGCAGCTATGGGTAAAGGTTTCGCAATCGGTTCAGCAGCTCTTACAGCACTTGCATTGTTTGTATCTTATGCGAATGCAGTAAATCTGGATGCGATCAATATCCTTGCTCCTCGTGTTACGATCGGTATCTTTATCGGTGGTATGCTTACATTCCTCTTCTCAGCCTTCACAATGGAATCCGTTTCCAAGGCTGCTTACAAGATGATCGAGGAAGTAAGACGTCAGTTCCGTGAGAAACCAGGTATCATGAAAGGTACTGAGAAACCGGATTACAAATCATGCGTTGCGATCTCCACAACAGCAGCTCTTCACGAGATGATGCTTCCTGGAATCATGCAGTCGTTGTTCCGGTTATCGTAGGTGTTGTTCTTGGTGTTGAGGCTCTTGGAGGACTTCTTTCCGGTGCTCTTGTAACAGGTGTACTGATGGCAATCTTCATGTCCAACGCAGGTGGTGCATGGGATAATGCTAAGAAATACATTGAGACAGGACATCACGGCGGAAAAGGCAGCGAGGCGCACAAAGCAGCCGTTGTCGGCGATACAGTCGGCGACCCGTTCAAAGATACTTCAGGTCCGTCCATCAACATCCTGATCAAACTTATGACTATTGTATCTCTGGTATTTGCTCCGCTGTTTTTATCCATCGGAGGACTTCTGTAATTAATATTTCAGAAAAACAGTAAACCCATATTTATATAAAAAAGCTCTTTGCAGAAAAAAATCTGCAGGGGGCTTTTTTACATCATGAAAAGGTCGCTCAAGGTGATCCGCAGCAGACAAAAAATCCAGCAGGCAGACCTCTTTCTTACATGATCTGCGGATGTTCTGTCCAGAGCTGGTACAGGATTTTGCCTATGTTTCTTTCGCAGGATTCTGCGTTCGCTCTGCCTGTTCGATCAGAGTCTGGTTCACATCATCCTCGTAGGTACGCATCTGCACCTGCATAGGGGTGGGATCATCAGAAAGTTTGAGATGACCGAAGTGGTTGAAAAAATCAGGACTCCAAGCCCGATCCCGACAGAATAGGAAATCTCAAGGACAGTGAACCCGCTGGAGCTTTTCCCATAACAAGGTGTAGAGCTGGTCAAAAAGATTTCCCAGATCAACATCATTATTGAACGTCATAATGGAGAAGGCAGCCCCGAAAAAAGAAACCAGGCATACAAAGAAGATTTTGATGTACCGGAAGATCAGACTGGTGACAGAACTGATCTTGTAGGTGATGATAAAATCTGTTTCTCCAATCGGAGAGATATCAACAGAAGGTTCTGTTTTTGGATCATTTTCAGAAGGTCTGAGACAGACATTACATAGCGTCCGGGTTTGGCCGGATCCAGGACCATTACCTGCATGACACGGAGACGATTGAGTTTTTTTGCGTCAGCCATGGACAGGGCTGCAATATCCTGGAGATATACGTGTGGGTTAGTGACCTCAATATTCTGATCCAGCTGCAGATATAAGGTATTACTCATGTAAAACATCTCCTTTCAGCAGTAACGCTGTTCCTGCCTGTCTTGCGACAGGCGGTGCGTTCCGCAAAATATTGCCTGTAAACAGCAGCACACCGATTACTTCTTCATTTTAGGCCGGAAGATGAAGCTGGCCAGATAGGAGAAGATAAGCGCAGAAGAAACGCCGGCAGCGCAGGCTGTAAAGCCGCCGGTAAAAAGCCCCAGGAGTCCGTCCTCCTCAATGGCTTTTTTCATGCCTTCCCATAATACATGGCCAAATCCGATCAGAGGTACGGAAGCACCTGCACCTGCGTAATCCACAAGAGGTTTATAGATGCCGGCTGCGCTGAGAACAGCTCCGGTGCACACGAGAAGGACCATAACCCGGCCGGGCATCAGTTTTGTTTTATCCAGAAGAATCTGGACCAGTGCACAGATCAGGCCGCCGACCCAGAATGAGTTGAAATAATTCATGGTCACACCTCCATATGTTCAATGACAACCGCATGGGCAATTCCCGGAATGCTGTCGCCTTCGTTGAAACTTACTTTGGAAAGAAGAGCACCCGTTGGAACAAAAAGTATCCGTTTCCATTCCCCGCACACCACTTTGGGAAGGATATAGGCGGCAAAAACTGTGGCAGAACAGCCGCAGCCGCTTCCTCCTGCGTGGGTGTCCTGAGTTTCACTATCATAGATCAGAATACCACAGTCCTGATGGATGCAAGCGAGATCAATATTCTGTTCATTCAGAAGATCCAGGAGTATTTTTTTCCGATCATGCCAAGGTCGCCTGTAAAAACTGCATCGTAATCAGAAGGGGAGCGACCGAAATCAGCAAAGTTCCGGGCAATGGTGTCACAGGCAGCAGGAGCCATGCACCCACCCATGTTCATGGAGTCTTTCAGACCGTAATCCATGACTCTGCCGGCAGTGAGCCCTGTGATGGCAGCACATCCGCAGGAAGAACGAAGAGGGGATTTTTCCCCGGGAGGAGCGGTATTTAAGATACAGGCTCCGCTTCCGGTGACAGTCCAGGTTGCAGAAAAAGGCCGCTGGTTTCCATATCCAAGTGGAAAGCGGAACTCTTTTTCCGCGCTGGCAAAATGACTGGAGGTTGTGCATAGAACACGGCTTCCGAAACCGGCAGTGAGAGCTAGGGAACCAAGGGAGAGAGATTCGCCCATGGTAGAGCAGGCTCCGTACAGTCCGTAAAAGGGAATTCCGATTCCGGCGGAACCAAAACAGGTGGCAGCAGTCTGAGCAAGCAGATCGCCTGCAAACATAAGCTGCACATCTTCAGGCATAAGACCGCAGCGATTTATGGCAAGAGTGGCAGCCTCTTTTTGAAGAGTGCTTTCGGCTGCTTCCCAGGTGTCGCAGCCGAACATGGGATCTTCACAGATCATGTCAAAAAGATTTCCAAAAGGTCCTTCTCCTTCTTTCTGGCTCACAATGGAGGCACAGCTTTCAAAATAAATCGGAGAGTTGAAGGAGATGCTGGCAGCACCTTTATGAAGATTTTGTATCATGAGATCACCTCCAGGATTTTTAAAATGTAGTAGAACACGCCAAGAACCCAGGCACTCATGATGCCATAGAGGATGACGGGTCCGGCAATCGTAAAGATTTTGCAGCCGATACCGAATACCTGTCCTTCTGCACGGAACTCAATAGCAGAGGCAGCTACGGAATTGGCGAAACCGGTGATCGGGACAAGGCTTCCTGCACCACCGAATTTGCCGATCTTCGGGTAGATACCGAAACCTGTCAGGATCACACTGAGCAGGATAAGGAGAACAGAACACCAGGTTCTGGCGTCAGAGATATCAGCGCCAAGAGAGTGGGCGGTATCTGTAATAAACTGTCCCAGCAGACAGATCAGTCCCCCTGTAAAAAAAGCTTTCAGCATATTTGAAGACAGGCTGTGTGTCGGGGTGATCTCCTTAACGTATTTTTCGTATTGTTTTTCATCAATATTGCGCATGAAAATGCTCCTTTCACGAAAATATGAATAGTAGATATAAATATCCGTAAGATAAGTTTTACATCCGTTTCTGTGATTACATCCAGCCCTGTGCATAATAAAGAAGGGAACCTAAACTTTTTCCGACGGCAATGGAAATGATTACAAGAGACATTCCCTGGGTGAGTTTCAGTCTTCGGATAAATACAGGGAAAACTTTTGCAATTTCTGCAAGTGCAAGGATCCAGCCGCCCAGGAAGATGCCGAAGAAAACTCCGCACAGTGCAAGAAACCACGGACCAAGAGAAAGCGGGATATGAAAAAGAAAGATCACAGTGCCTGCCACAGTTCCCAGAAGGGACATATCTTCATATAAAAAAATACATTCAGCCGTATGAGTGATCCCTGCATAGCGGGGAACAATGGAAAGGCCGATCAGAAGGCCGGAAACGCCTCCTGCCACAATGATACCAGCACAGAACCCCATAAAGCATAAAAAAAACAGTTCAGGCATAATAAGGAACCCTCCTTTGATAGTAAAGATAGTATTGGAAAATATAAAAAAATTTATGCGCAGATATGAAAAAATAAGAATATCTGTACATTTTCAGTTACAGATAGTATAATAAAGTTGCCATTTACCCGGTAAATGGCAGACGAATGAAGAAAAATGTGGAAACATCGTAATTTGACCGAATGCGGATTGCGAATATCCGTCTGATATGTTTTCACAGTGTAAATACATTGATCGGCAGAGGAGGACGGATATGCAGGACGCTTTTTCTCGTATGGAATTGCTTGTGGGAGACGCAGGCGTAAAAAAAATCAGCAGGGCGAAGATCGCAGTATTCGGCCTTGGGGGAGCTGGTTCCTGTGCAGCTGATGCACTTGCAAGATGCGGCGTGGGAAGTCTGACTCTGATAGATCATAGAAAAATCATGCTTCCTGATGTAAACAGCCAGATCCTGGCAGTACATTCCACTGTAGGAATGAGTAAGGTTGAGGCAGCGAAGAACAGAATTCGTGATATTGATGAGAATATCCTGGTGCATACTTACGAGACCTTTTACAATGATGAAACAGCAGGCATGTTTGATCTCCGGTCTTTTGATTATGTAGTGGATGCGATGGGCACGCTTCCGGCCAAGCTGCTTCTGATCAGCAGGGCGAAAGAAGCACGTGTGCCGGTAATCTCATGCCTGGATATGGGGAATAAGATCGATCCGTCCAGACTGGAGATCACAGATATCAACAGGACAGCTGTATGTCCGGCCGCAAAAGCCATGAAAGCAGAACTGCGGAAACGTGGGATCCGGAAACTGAAAGTTCTTTATTCCAAGGAGCGGCCGGTCAGAGCGAAGATTTTCAGACGCAACCGTAATCATGCGGCAGTTCAATCCAGGGAAGGAAATATTTCTTTTGTGATGGGAACAGCAGGATGTTTTCTGGCAGGGGAAGTGGTACGGGATATTCTTTCGACAGGAATCACCGGACGGAATTAACAGGGAAAGAAAAGGATATTATTGTCCTTATGACGTATAAATAGAAATATAAACAGAAAGACAGAGGAACAGAAATTTTGAATCAGGAAATAAAAAAAATGTTTTGCGAGCTTCTTGGCAGGGATCATGTTTTGACTGATGAACCGATGAAACAGCACACAACTTTTAAGATCGGAGGTCCGGCAGATTATTTTCTGGTGCCGGAAACAGGAGAGGAAGTTGGCGAGATCATAAAAATCTGCAGGAAAACAGATACACCGTATTTTATTCTTGGCAACGGAAGTAATCTTCTGGTTGGCGACGGCGGCTACAGAGGCGCAGTGATCCAGGTTTACAGGAATATGTCGGCAGTGACAGTTGAGGGAACAACGATCACAGCCAGGCAGGTGCGCTGCTCTCCGCAGTGGCAGCAGCGGCTAAGAATGCTTCTCTTACAGGTTTTGAGTTCGCAGGCGGGATTCCGGGAACTGTAGGCGGTGCAGCAGTGATGAATGCCGGTGCTTACGGAGGTGAGATGAAAGATGTTCTTGTGGAAGTTACAGTAATGGATGCAGAGGGGAAGATTTTTGCGATATCTGCGGAGAAACTGGAACTGGGATACCGCACCAGCGTTATTAAAAAAGCCGGTTATATCGTACTGGAGGCAAAAATCCGTCTGAAAGAAGGTGATCAGGAAGCTATCCGTGAGAGAATGAAGGAGCTGACGATCCAGAGGACCACCAAGCAGCCACTGGAATATCCAAGTGCAGGAAGTACTTTCAAGAGACCGGAAGGATATTTTGCAGGCAAGCTTGTGATGGACAGCGGACTTCGCGGGTATCAGGTTGGAGGAGCCAGGATTTCCGAGAAACACTGCGGCTTTGTGATCAATGCGGGTGATGCCACAGCGAAGGATGTCCGCACACTGATGGATAATGTACGGGATATCGTATATGAGAAATATGGAGTTACCCTGGAACCGGAAGTGAAGTTCCTGGGTGAGTTTGACTGAAGAAAAGGCAGGAGAGATTGCTACGGGTTGCATGGCCGGAGGCAGGACCGGATAATGGGAAAGGAAGAGGGACTATGCGTTTTGTAATTGTGACAGGAGTTTCAGGAGCTGGAAAAACAGCTGCACTTAAGATGCTGGAGGATATGAATTATTTTTGCGTGGATAATCTTCCAATTCAGCTGCTGGAAAAATTTGCCTCTCTTCTTCCTGAAATGCAGAGTGAGAATGTGAGAAACGTTGCCCTTGGAATTGATGCAAGAAGTGGAAGCGCGCTGGACGAACTGGAAGTTGTTCTGGACCGGATGAAGGATACTGGATACGATTACGAGATCCTTTTTATGGATGCAGAGGATTCGGTGCTTGTGAAGCGTTACAAGGAATCAAGAAGAAGCCACCCTCTTGCAAGAACCGGAAGGATCGATGAGGGAATCCGTCTGGAACGGGAGAAGATGAATTTTCTCCGGAAACGTGCAGATTATATTATCGATACCAGCCATCTTCTTACAAGGGAACTTCGCCAGGAAATAGAGAAGATTTTTGTGGATGACAGAGAATTCAGTAATATTGTGATCTCCGTTCTTTCCTTTGGATTTAAGTATGGGATTCCGGCAGATGCAGATCTTGTATTTGATGTGCGTTTCCTGCCGAACCCTTATTATGTGGATGAGCTCCGGCCTCTGACAGGAATGGATGATGCGGTATTTAATTACGTGATGGAGAGTGATACAGCGAAAGTCTTTGCTGATAAGCTGGAAGAGATGATCCGTTTCCTGATTCCCAACTATATTAAAGAAGGAAAAACAGGCCTTGTGATCGGAATCGGATGTACGGGCGGTAAACATCGTTCTGTCACCATCGCAAGAGAACTTTTTTCCAGACTATCTAGGTCAGGAGATTACGGAATCCGCCTGGAACACAGGGATGCGGAGAAAGACAGACTTCTGAAAAAATAATAAAAAAGAGGGTTCGGGATGTCATTTTCAGGAAAAGTCAAAGAAGAACTTGCAGGTCAGTTCAGTCCGGCCAGGCATTGTCAGGTTGCGGAGATGGCAGCATTGCTCTGCGGATGCGGACATGTGGAAAAAATGCCGGATGGAGCAGAAAGCTGTGGATCCAGACAGAAAATGAAGCTGTTGCAAGAAAAAGCTTTACATTATTGCGAAAAACATTTAATATAGAGACAGCGATTGTTATCCGGGAGGGTACTCACCTCAAACGGGGTAAGGTGTATCTCGTGGAAGTGACAGATCCTGCGAAAGCAGAGCAGGTTCTTCAGGGAACGAAACTTTCCGTGGATAATGAAACCGGGTTACTTGAAATGGATAATTCGCTTGTGGTTCAGATGAATTGCTGCAAGCGTGCGTTTATTCGCGGCACTTTTTTGTCGTCAGGTTCGATCAGCGATCCAGAGAAAGGGTATCACTTTGAGATTGTGTGCCCTGACAGCAGGAAAGCTGAACAATTACAGGGGATTATCCGCAGTTTTCACGTGGAAGCTAAGATTGTGGTGCGCAAGAAATCATATGTGGTCTATGTGAAAGAAGGTGCGCAGATTGTTGACATGCTGGCAGTCATGGAAGCGAACGTAGCCTGATGGATCTGGAGAATATCCGGATACTGAAGGAGATGCGTAATTCAGTAAACCGCAAGGTGAACTGTGAGGCTGCGAATATCAATAAAACGGTAAATGCGGCAGTGCGGCAGGTGGAAGATATACAGCTGATCAGCAGGACCGTTGGTTTTGAGAGTTTAAGCGACGGGCTGGCACAGATTGCCAGGCTGAGACTTAAGTATCCAGATGCCACACTGAAAGAATTAGGTATGATGTTGAATCCGCAGGTGGGCAAATCAGGTGTGAATCACCGGCTTCGTAAGCTGAGTGAGATCGCAGATGAGCTGCGGGAGAACAAGGAGGAGCTATTATGATTAAAAAACCAATCACTATCAACTTATCCACTGGGCTGGAGGCAAGACCTGTAGCACAGCTTGTACAGGTTGCGAGCCAGTTTAACAGTGAAATATATGTTGAGATTGGCAAGAAAAGAGTCAATGCCAAGAGCATTATGGGAATGATGACACTTGGACTTGACGCAGGAGAAGAGATCACGCTTTCTGCCAATGGTGATGATGAGAATGCAGCTATGGAGAGCATTGAGCAGTATTTAAGCAATCAGTAATCAATCTGGACAGAGCAGTTTGTGGAGAGAACTTCTTCCAAACGTGGAACATAAAGGGATACAGACGGAAAGGAAGACCGATTCCCGCTGTATCCCTTTCCGCTTGAGGCGGATTTCTACTAAGCTACTAAGTAAGAAAGAGGAAGATTACCTATGTCGAAAGTATTAAAATTTATTGTACATCTTGTTGTAATATGTACTCTGATCTGTGTGCTGGGACTTGTTCTGCCACCATTTTTCGGAGTAAAAACTGTAATTGTAGATAAAGCAGGAGAGGAGACGAACCTTCCTGTAGGTTCCGTTACATATGCGATCCCACAGAAAACTTCCGAGGTAAGCGTAGGAACACCGATCCTGGTGCAGAAGGATTCCAGAACATACAAATATACCATCACTAATCTTGACACATCCAAGGGAACAGGTACTGTTACTGACCAGTCCGTTTCCGGAGGAAAGACACTGACAGTTAAAGTTGGAAATTACGTTCCAAAGGTTGTTATCACTATTGGCTTTATAGGATACCTTCTTGTGGCTACGCAGAGCATTGAGGGTCTTATTATCATGGGACTTGTAGTGCTGTTTCTGATCATTCTTTATGTGATTGCAGAGCTCTGGAAGAAAGAACCGGATGATGACCGCGATGATGATATGTATGATCCGGAACCTGGTTATGTGAAATCAAAGAAAGAACTTAAACGCGAAGAGAAAGAGCGTGCAAGAAGAATGAAGGAAGAGGACAGGGAAATCCTTCAGGAAGAGAAGGCACGCAAGCGCAGGAAAAAAACAGATAAGCGTAAAGTACGTACAGGCGGTTTCGTGGACGAAATAGATGAAGAGGATATTTCAGAACACGTATCTGGCAGAAAAGTATCTGCGATCCAGCAGACAGCACAGACAGCAGCCAGCGAAGCTCATGCAGAGCTGAAGAAGGAGATTGCAGCGGCTACGTCTGAAGAGAATGATGTAGTCTCGCGTCTGGAACGTGCACAGCGTACAGCTACAGCGAACATAAAGGCTAAACCACAGCGGAAAAAAGTTGAGAAAGCTCCGGGAACAGAGGAAAAGCCTGTTGCTCTTGGAGATCTTGCTATGCCGTCTTTTACAGCAGCGCAGCTTGCAGGCCGTGTGAAGAAAGCAGGAGATGCACCGGACATCGTAAAAGATGATATCACCAAGGTTACACTGTTTGATTACTCAGATATCATCAGTGGTGAACATGATGATCTGGATATTGACGAATAAGAAATTATTTATTACTAAAATAACTACTTATTGTATAAGAAAGAAACGGTTCGTAAATACGTACGTCTGAGCATCGATCGATGTACAGCTACGTACGTCTGAGCATCGATCGATGTACACTACGTACGTCTGAGCATCGATCGATGTACAGCTACGTACGTCTGAGCATCGATCGATGTACAGC
>ENA-OQCN01000431-OQCN01000431.1-human-gut-metagenome-genome-assembly--contig:-NODE-431-length-22637-cov-4.378765_pt1 | contig 22637 bp, 32 predicted proteins | sample MGYA00242497_ERZ504576 | MGnify/ENA primary metagenome ERZ504576 (study PRJEB26092, sample SAMD00036296) | human gut metagenome | host: Homo sapiens | study: EMG produced TPA metagenomics assembly of... | reverse complement strand
GTGAGACCGATGGCAAGTTATCTGATTTCAGATGCACCATACGCACCCTGGCTCTCGGAGGTTCTAGCTACACTGGAAGAGCACAAGATCGACCGCATCACCGTAGCAGCGCCTCTGGCAGACGGTGAGGTGTTCACGGGGTACTACAACATGAATACCCAAGACAAGGCCCTGCTGGCATCCAATATCCAAGCAGATGCCGTTCTGGATGCGGTGTGTCACAACGGACAGCGCATCCAGCAGGCGTGGGAAGATGACGAGGAGGGGTGAGACCGATGTGGCAGTTTATCACGGAGTATTGGGCCGGGTGGCTCTGTGCTCTGATCGGCGGCGCGATCCTTGCCGCCATCCCCAAGATCAAGGCCCTGTGGGACGCGGTGCTGGCCCTGCTGCACGACCGCATCTATACCGAGTGCTACCGTTTTATGGAGCTGGGGTACATCACCCGCGACGGCCTGCGCAACCTGAATTACCTCTACAAGACCTATCATGTGATGGGCGGCAACGGCACCGGCACGGAATTGTACAAGAGAGCCTGCGCTTTACCCATCCACGACTGAAGAAAGGAACTGACATTATGAACGCACACATCACTGAGAACAACACCCCCGCCATCCCCGCCGCGACCATTGCCCGCACTGTCGTGCTGGCACTGGCCCTCGTCAATCAGCTGCTGAGTGCAGCAGCAAGCCGGTGCTGCCCATCGACAGCGCCAGCGTAGAGCAGTGGGTGACGGCTGGCCTGACCACCGCTGCCGCCATCTGGCATGGTGGGAGAACAACAGCTTTACTCCCGAGGCCATCCGCGCCGATGAGCTGCTGGATCAGATGCAGGGGAAGATCAAGTAAGATCCAATTACCGTACATAGCAGCAGCCCCGGGGGACCTGATGGTTCCTCGGGGCTGTTTTCTTTTGGCATGTTTCGGCATATTCCGACGCATTCCGCATTATCCAGCACATTCTGACATTTTCCGGTTAAAGTTGGATAGAAAGGATGTGCAAACTATGCCCGACGTGAAACTTCGAACTCCCCCGCCCAGCTGGATCAAATCCTCCGGCCGCTGGGAATTACCCGGAGCTCAAAGAATTACCGTATCCTATGCGAATGCGTGGCTCTGATCTGTGAGCAGGAGGACCGGCTGGAAGCTGTACAGAAAGAGATCTATACCCCCATCTCAGACCAGCGAAGCTGCAAGTGGTCTGCCATTCAAAGTGCCGTTCGGCGTGCAGCAGAGAAAGCCTGGGCGCTCAATCCCGAAGGCGTTCAGCAGTTGGCTGGCTACCCGCTGACCGGTGCACCCAGCGCGGTGCAGTTCCTGGAGATGCTTTACAATGCCGTGGTGAGAGGGTAACGAAACGGCTGCCATGCGAGTGTGATGCGTGGCAGCCTATTTTTGCTTGATTTTCGCATAGTTTCCCGCAAAAGTGGGTTTGACTGTGGGTTACAGCAAAAAGAAAAACACCCGGAAACTCACGTTTCTAGGTGTTTTATCTTGGTGGGCGCGGGTGGATTCGAACCACCGAAGCTGAAAAGCAGCAGATTTACAGTCTGTCCCCATTGGCCACTCGGGAACACGCCAGATTCTGTTCACGTCCGTTGCCGGACGACTTATTTATTTTATCAGACTGCGGGCGATTTGTCAACTACTTTTTTCGGATTTTTGCTGCTTTTCTGCGGAAACTGTCGGCAGGATCAGTTTTGGGTCAGATGTTTCCGGCGCTCGTAATCCCGCAAGGCGGCGATGGCTTCGCCGGACATGGGGTATAGGGCAATGAGATTGAATATGGTCATCAGGCCGATGCCCACGTCGCCCAGGTCCCACACCACGGTATAGGCCTCCAGGCGCCCACCATCAGCATGACAAGGGCCAGCACCTTATAGGCTGTCTGCCAGCCCCAGCGGTTGCCAAAGAGGTACGCCACATTGGAGCGGGCATAGAACAGGATGCCGATGAAGGTGGAGAAACTGAACAGCGCCAGCGTGACGGCAATGAACACCACGCCAAAGCTGCCCAGATGGTACTGCGCCGCTGCCTGCAGCAGGTCCATGCCGGTCAGCCCAGTGGTGACATTTGCGGGAGCCAGCAGCATCATAAAGGCCGTGCAGCTGCAGATGACCACCGTATCGATCAGGACACCCAGTGCCTGCACAAAGCCCATCTTCACAGGATCATCGCAGGAGCAGCCGCTGCGGCACAGGGGGCCGAACCGCTGCCCGCTTCATTGGAGAACAGGCCGCGCTTGACACCGTTCATCAGCACCGCGCCAAAGCCGCCCGCGGCACCTGCCGCAGACCGAAGGTTCCGAGAAGATGCGGCCCAGCACAGCGGGCAGCTGGCGGAAATTCACCGCAATGATGATGACCGTCATCACGAAATAGCAGACCGCCATGATCGGCACGATGACATCCAGGCTTTTCACGGTGGCATCCCTGCGCAGGACAATGACCGCCGAGAGCACCACCAGCACAACCGTGGTCACAATGGGCGGGATGGAGAACGCATTGGCAAAGGCAGAGCTGACCGAGTTGCTGATGACCTGGCTGATGCCGCACCAGCAGATGAGTCCTGAAATGGCAAACAGCACCGCGACGATGGAATGACGCAGCTTTTTGCCCCGCTTACGCTCGGCCAGCACATGGATGTAGTAGGCCGGGCCGCCGCGCTGCCCGCCATAGAGCGGGTCAGGCTGCCGGTACTTCTGGGCCAGTGTGGATTCCACAAAGGAGGTGGAGGCCCCCAACAGGGCCGTGACCCACATCCAGAACACCGCACCGGCACCACCGGCAGACACTGCCGCCACCACGCCCACCAGATTGCCCATGCCTACGGGTGGCCGTGGAGACGATGAGCGTCTGAAAAGAGGAAAGGCTGTCCATGCTCTGGTTCTTCTCGCAGACAGCGGCGATCATATCCCGGAACAGCCGCACGGGCAGCAGCCGGGTGCGCAGGGTGAAGAACACGCCCGCCGTGAGCAGCAGCACCGCCATCAGCGAAATGCCGATGCCGCCGCCCACCGGCAGGGTGAACAAATCACCCCAGAGCAGGTTGTATACCGTTTCGATCAAATGGGACATTCTGAGGAGCCTCCTGTTGTGTGATTACTTTATTATAATACAGCACTTCAGGTTTGTAAATCAGAAAATCCCAGCGCAAGGAAAATAAAAAATCCGAACCCTTCTCTTTCGAGAAAAGGTTCGGATTTTCATTGTCTGGTGCGGATAAGAGGACTTGAACCTCCACCGAGTTGCCCCGATTAGAACCTGAATCTAACGCGTCTGCCAATTCCGCCATATCCGCATATTCTGTTTTGTTCGTGGGCCGTTCGGCTCGGAACGTTAATTATTATACCACAGCCACAAGAAAAGTCAAGCACTATTTTCAAAATTGTTCGACAAAAAAATGCTCTAAATTTCGGGCACTCCGTACAGGGGCATTTGGGCCGGAATATGGTACAATAAAAGCTGACCGTCCGGCCTGTATGCCGCCGGGCGAGTAATGACGGAATGAGGGAAACTGAATGTTCAATGTTCTGATCTTCATCATCGGCGCGGGCATCATGTTCTACATGGGCCTGCGCAGTGTGCTGCAGCGCCGCCGCTTACAGCAGAAGGGCCAGCGTGTGGAGGCCCGGGTGGCAGGCACTGTTCAGAGCCGGGACGGCACGGCTTATCTGCTTGAGTTCGAAACCGAGGGTGGCAGCCACCGCCTGCACTACCCCAAAGCCGCCAAAGGCAAGGGCTTTGCCAGCGGGGAAACAGTCACGCTGTACTACGACCCCGAAGATCCCGAAAAGATGTATGTGGAGGCGACCGCTCCGTTCTGGGGGCCGAGATCCTCTATTTCTGTCTGGCCGTTGTGCTGCTGGCACTGATGGTCAGCTTTATCCGCTGAGAGGAGGTCACCGCAATGGTATTGGAACATGTAGGAATGCCCCAGCCCGGGGACTGCCGGGTGGTATTCTCCGCCAGCGCCGAGGAGCTGGAAGCGGCCATTCAGGCCGAGCAGGCCGCAGAGAACCCGCCGCAGGCAGAAGAGGACCTGCTGACCGCCGCCGTGAACCGGGCTATCCTGACCGGTTTTTCCACTTTATATCAGGAGCTTGTGGAAAAAGAGCATCTGGTTCCCGTGACCGATCCGGATTTTGAGCTGCTGGCCGTCAACCGGGCCGAGGGCTTCCGGGCGGGGGCAGAGTTCTACTGCCTGCCGCCGCTGAAGCTGGAACGTTACACCGGCTTCACCCAGCCCATCCAGCCCCGGCCCATCCGGCAGGTGAGCATTGAGTTGGAAGTGAACACCCGGCACGGCGATGAAGACCGCGCCGCCGATGCCGCAGGCAAAGCCGCCCTGCGCCAGCAGGTGGCACGGGAGCTCTATTCCCAGCGCTGTGCGCAGGCCAGAACACTGGCCCGCCGGGAGCTTATCTTCCAGCTGGGCGGCTGTGTCAAGGGCACCCTGCCCAAGGACCTGGTCTCCGGCAACTATTTTGCCGAACAGCGGAACTTCAACCTGCGGCTGCAGGCCAACAACGTCAACTTTGACCAGTACCTCAAGGTGCGGGGCCAGACCGTGGAGCAGTTCCGCACTGAGCTTCACGCACAGGCAGAGCAGAAGCTGCGGGGCAGTCTGGGCCTTCTGATGGTGGCCGAGCGGGAACACCTCTGGCCCACCGATGCGAGGCGGAGGCCGCACTGGCACACTGGAAGGGTGAGCGCACCTTCCCTGCCAACGATTTCCGCAAGGTGCGGCAGGGCATCGCCAGCCAGCGGGCGGCAGAGTTCGTGGAAGCCCACTCCACCCTGCTTCCCCCGCCGGAGGAACCGGTGCTGGAAACCATCGCATAAAAAATGGGAGATGCCGCTGTTGGCATCTCCCATTTTGTTTTTTCAGGTCTCTACGCCCTCGAACTGGCTGTTATAGAGCTTGGCATAGAAGCCGCCCTGCGCCAGCAGGGTGTCGTGGTCGCCCTGCTCCACGATGTGGCCATCCTTCATCACCAGGATGACATCGGCCTCACGGATGGTGGACAGGCGGTGGGCCACGATAAAGCTGGTGCGGCCCTGCATCATCCGGGCAAAGGCAGCCTGGATGCGCACCTCGGTGCGGGTGTCGATGGAGGAGGTCGCCTCGTCCAGGATCAGCATGGGGGGCAGGCAGAGCATCACGCGGGCGATGCAGAGCAGCTGCTTCTGGCCCTGACTGATGTTGCCGCCGTCCTCAGCAATGACGGTATCGTAACCCTTGGGCAGGCGGCGGATGAAGCTGTCGGCGTGGGCTGCTTTGGCGGCGGCAACGATCTCTTCCTCCGTGGCATCGGGCTTGCCGTAGGCAATGTTCTCCCGCACGGTACCGGCACGCAGCCAGGTCTCCTGCAGCACCATGCCGTAGCTGCCGCGCAGGGAGGCGCGGGTCAGGGTGCGGATATCGTTTCCGGCCACCTCAATGGAGCCGCCGTTGACATCGTAGAACCGCATGAGCAGGTTGATGAGGGTGGTCTTGCCGCAGCCGGTGGGGCCGACAATGGCGATGCGCTGGCCGGGCTTCACATCCAGATTCAGCCCTCGATGAGGGGGCGGTCCGGCAGGTAGCGGAAGGAAACGTCCTTCAGCTCCACATGGCCGTCGGTCTCCAGCACCTTGCGTTCTCTGCCTCAGGCACCTGATCCTCGGCATCCAGCAGCTCGAACACACGGGCCGCACAGGCCAGTGCGTTCTGCAGCTCGGTGACCACGCCGGAGATCTCGTTGAAGGGCTTGGTGTACTGGTTGGCATAGTTCAGGAAGATGCTCAGCTGGCCGATGGTGATGCCGCCCGCCACAGCGTAAACGGCACCCACCAGACCGACACCTGCATAAACGATGTTGTTCACAAAGCGGGTGGCGGGGTTGGTCATGCTGGAGAAGAAGATGGCCTTCAGGCTCACGCTCTGCAGGCGGCCATTCACCTCGTCAAAGGCGGCAAGGCTCTCGGCCTCATGGCCAAAGGCCTGCACGACCTTCTGGCCCTCGATCATCTCGTTGACCAGGGCGGTCTGCTCACCGCGCACGGTGCTCTGGCCCTGGAAATACTTGTAGCTGCGCTTGGCAAGGAAGCTTGCCACCACCAGGCTCAGCGGGGTGATGCAGACCACCACCAGCGTGATGGGCACATTCTCACTGAGCATGAACAGCAGGGTGCCAAGGATGGTCAGCACACCGCTGAACAGCTGGGTAAAGCCCATGAGCAGGCCGTCCGCAAAGGTGTCCACATCGGCGACCATGCGGCTGACGATATCGCCGGAGGGGTGGCTGTCCAGATAAGAGAGCGGCAGGGTCTGGATCTTACGGAGCGCGGCGTTGCGCAGGTCCCGGCTGACCGAGAAGGTGATGCGGTTGTTGCAGACACTCAGCAGCCACTGGGCCAATGCAGCCACCACGGCCACGATCACGATCTCCACCACGATGCGCAGAACACCGTTGAAGTCCACATTCCCCTTGCCCAGCATCATATCAATGGCACTGCCGCAGAGGATGGGAATATACAGCTGGGCAGCCACGCTCACAGCGGCCACGATCAGACTGCACACCACAAAAAAGCCGTAAGGGCGGATCTTTTCCAGCACACGCCGAAGCGTTGCGTTGCGCTGTTCCGGGGTCAGCTTACTCTTTGCTTTTGCACTCATTTCTGCGCATCCCCTTTCTTGAACTGGCTGGCGTAGATCTCCTCGTAAACGGGGCAGGTCTTCAGCAGGTCGGCGTGCCTGCCCAGACCCACCATCCTGCCGTCATCCAGCACGATGATCTGGTCGGCGTGCTGCAGGCTGGCGGCACGCTGGCTCACGATGAACACGGTCAGGTCACCGGGCAGAGCGGCAAGTGCCTTGCGCAGGGCCGCATCGGTGGCGTAATCCAGCGCGCTGGCGCTGTCGTCCAGGATCAGGATCTCCGGCTTGCCCACCAGCGCACGGGCAATGGTCAGGCGCTGCTTCTGGCCGCCGGACAGGTTCCGGCCGCCTGCTCCACAGGCTCGTCCAGCCCAAGGGGCTTTGCCCTGACAAAATCCGCAGCCTGCGCAGTCTCCAGTGCGGCCCACAGGTCAGCGTCCGCCGCGTTTTTGTTGCCCCACAGCAGGTTGGAGCGGATGGTGCCGCCAAACAGCTGGGCTTTCTGCATTACGACCGCCACACTGCCGCGCAGAGCCGCGCGGGGGTACTCCTGCGCCGGACGGCCCAGGATCTCCACGGTGCCCTCCGTGGCATCATAAAAGCGGGGGATCAGTTGATGAGGCTGGATTTGCCGCTGCCCGTGCCGCCGATGACACCAATGGTCTGGCCGCGCTTTGCGGTAAAACTGATATCGGTCAGGTGGGGGCACCGGCACCGGCGTAGGTCAAGCTGACATGGTCGAACCGCACAGCATCCCCGGCCTTGTCTGCAGGTGCCTCGCCCTTAAGGGCCGCGGGGAACTCCATGCCGGGCTCGGTGTCCAGCACAGCCTGCACACGGCCGGCACAGGCCAGCGCCTTGCTCACCTGCACGATGAGGTTTGCCAGTTTGACCAGCTCCACCAGGATCTGGTTCATGTAGTTCACCAGCGCGATCACATCGCCGGAAGCCATGCCGCCCACATTGATCTCGATGCTGCCCACATAGAGCAGAGCCACGATGGCCAGATTGATGATGACGTAGGTCAGCGGGCTCATCAGGGAGGAGATGTGGCCCACATGGAGCTGCATCCGGGTCAGCAGATCGTTGGCCGACTCAAAGCGGTCGATCTCGCTCTGCTCCTTATCAAAGGCGCGGACCACGCGCACACCGGTCAGGTTCTCGCGGGTCAGGCCCAGCACACGGTCCAGCCGGGCCTGGGCCGTTTTGTACAGCGGTTGGTGATGACCATGACCCCGAACACCACCACGCTCAGCAGCGGGATGGCGACCACAAAGATCCAGGCGGCCCGCACATTCACGGTGAACGCCATGACCATGGCACCAACCACCACGAACGGGCTGCGCAGGAACAGGCGCAGGAAGAGGTTCAGACCGCTCTGCACCTGATTGATGTCACTGGTCATGCGGGTGATGAGGGTGCTGGTGCCCATGGTATCCATCTCGGTAAAGCCAAGCCTCTGGATGTGCTCAAACAGGGCATGGCGCAAGGAGGTGGAATAGCCCACCGCCGCCTTGGCCGAGAAATACTGGGCCGTCAGGCTGCAGGCAAGGCCCACAACGGCCAGCAGCAGCAGGATGCCGCACCGCACAAGGATATAGTGGAAATCATGTGCTGCAATGCCCACGTTGACGATGTCTGCCATGACCAGCGGCACAAACAGGTCGAACGTGGCTTCCAGCATCTTGAACAGCGGTGCAAGCACAGCCTCGCGCTTGTAGCCGTTCAGGTGGGTAAGCATTTTATTCAAGGGGTGATTCTCCTTTCCCAGTGATAGCGGGTGTAAACTTCACAGCTCTTTATTATAGTACAGGAAATGCAAAAAAGCCAGTACAAATCACGCCATTCCACATCGTGCCCTGCCAGAACAAGGAAAGGGACTGCCGCACAGGGGAAGATCCCAGTGCAGCAGTCCCTTTTCATAGGAGGTAATGATGTTGAAGTGGGAGCAGACGGTGGAGCCGATCAATGTCCTCCGGGGTGGCGTTCTGGTCAGCCCCTTTCGCCTTCGGTTATTTCGCCTGCAGCATCGGGCTTCTGGGCCTTTTTGTAGCGGTACATCTCCCGGTCGGCCCGATTCTTCACAGCCAGCACATCCTCCCCCAAAAAGGGAGCTGAGCCAAAGGACACCGTGGGCAGAAAGTCCACGCTTTTCGCCGCTGTTCCAGCTGGAGTACAAACTCCTGCGCGCACTGGGCCTCCCGGTCGGCGTTTTCCATCAGCACACAAAACTCGTCGCCGCCGGTACGGTAGCAGTAGCCGCTGCGGGCATAGGCTTTTTTGATGCAGCGGCCGATCTCGGCCAGACAGAGATCCCCCTGCAGGTGGCCGTAGCGGTCGTTGATCTGCTTGAAGTCGTCCACATCGAACACCACCAGCACCCCGCCGCGGCGGCGCATCTCAGCAGTGCGGTTCAGATAGCTGTTCTGATTCAGCAGCCCGGTAAGGCATCCAATTGGTTCCACATCTCGCTGCAGTAGATAAAGTACAGCACCGACAACAGGGTAACGCACAGCCATGTAACGTGGAGGTCCGGCAGTGTCACCTGAATGATGGTCTCAATGAGCAGAAAGATCATCAGGGGGTAGATCAGCGCCCGGCTGCGGTTCTGAAATTCCCGCGCCGTAACGAAGGTGGACACCGAAAGATACACGATGGCCGCAAAATACAGGATGATATAAATATAGAAGTATTGCCCACGGGAATAAACGTTGTCGGCGCTGACGGAGAACACCAGCCCGGCGGGGATGGACAGAGCAAGGAACAGCAGGTAGCACGCCTCGCAGCACACCGCCGCCCTGAACCAGCGGTTCATCCTCTTTTTCCGGTCCATGACATACACAAGGCAGAGACACACTCCCGGGGACAGGCCGAACCCCAAATAGTTGGACAGGATGTTCAGCCAGCGGTAGCCCGCCGGGATTCCATCCACCGCCAGTGTCACCACCTCCAGCACCGAGATCGCCGCGATCAGCGCAAAAGCAAGGAAAAATCCCTGCTTCTGCTTTTTGTTCAGGGACTCGCTGAGCTTTGTGAGGATGCACATGAAGCTCAGCACAAAAGGTCAATGGCCGTTAATACATAAAAATATCCATTCATTGTGGCTTGTTTCACCCTTTGGACTTCTGTGATCTGGTCAGCGCGCCGACCACCTCCACATGTGTATCATTGTCCAAACTTATTTCCATATCTTCCTCAATAATCGGGAGCTTGAATTTAATGGATTTGAGCCACTGTCCGTTAGGCTGGCGATCTTCATAAATCTGAATTTCAGAGATGAGCGTTTCCATTACTCGACGCCGTTCCACATCATTCATGGCTGAATACAATTTATCAAAATACATCAATACCTTGTAGATGTTATCACCGGTCAATTTCTCAGCTTCAATCGCCTGTCTTTTGGCTCTTGCCTCAATCATTTGCGATTCTTCATCTTCTATCTTATCATACATCCGATAAAGACGATCATCAAGATCTGCTTTCCGTTTGAGATAGTGACGATCATCAGGGTCAAGGGAATCTATTTCTTCCATCAGTTTCGATTTTATGGAATAGAACTGACGTAGCTGCTTTTCATGGTTTGCAATCTCCTGATCCAACACTGAAGTATCAACTTTCATATTGATTTTTTCCTGCATCATAGACGCAAATTTAGGCTTGCTAACCAATGCCACAATAACCTCTGCCACCGCATCGTCTAACAGTTCCTCCCGAATCTGCTTTTTGTACGCGCATTTGTGCCCCCGTGTCATGGTACGATGCTTGCAGCCATAATAATAAAAATCCTTGTACTTTGTACCATCTTTTTTATGCTTGATACACTTATTTCCGTACATCCCTGCGCCGCAAATAGGACACTTCACAATACCTGAAAGCAAGTGGGTTCTGGTATCTTTGCCCTTGTTTACATGCTCATATTTTTTGGCTTGGGCAAGTAACTTAATCTGTGCGGCCTGCCAGGTTTCTTCAGAAATAATAGCTTCATGCAATCCATCTACCAGCAAATAATCATCTTGCTCAACAAGATGATAATCGTTTCTGGTTCCATGAACTTTTTCTGTTCTTCTGCGTCCATAAGCGATTTTCCCACAGTACACTGGATTTTTTAGAATCAAGCGAATTAAATGAGCATCGAACAAAGGGTTCTTGCCATTCTGCCGTTGGATTTTTCGTATTCCATGATTCTCCAGATATTTTGCAATGCCATTGGAGCCGATGTCTGTATTAACATACTGATCATAAATCACTCTGATTGCAGCCGCTTCTTCCTCGTTGATCTGCAACTCTCCATCAATAAGCTGATAGCCATAGGGGGCAAACCCTCCATTCCACTTTCCTTCTCTGGCTTTCTGGATACGCCCCTCCATTGTTTGGACACGAATATTTTCACGCTCAATCTCAGCAACCGCAGAGAGAACCGAAATCATCAGTTACCGGCATCCTTAGAAGAATCAATTCCGTCCTCAACACAGATAAGGTTTACCCCAAAATCCTGCATAACCTGTAAAGTTGAAAGCACATCCGCCGCATTTCTTCCAAAACGAGAAAGTTTAAAAACAAGAACAAAGGAAACGCCGTCTTTTCCCGACTTAATATCATCCATCATTTGATTGAACTGTATCCGTCCCTCAATGGATTTTCCAGATTTTCCGGCATCCTCATATTCTCTAACAATCTCATAATCGTTATAATCAGCAAAGGCTTTTATCCTGGACTTCTGGGCATCCAGAGAATATCCGTCAATCTGCATTGTCGTTGACACTCTTTTATAGGTATACACTTTCACTCTTTCTCTGTTCATATTCAACCTCACTCATAGTGCCACAACAATGCACTACTTAATTGTTATTCGTTTTTGTCTTAACACCTAAGTCGAATTTATTTGATGCTGCTCTACAGAGCTGCACACTTCTTCGTCAGGTGTTTGGACTTGATTATCACGATACAATTATATCATGCAGCCTTTTGATTTTCAACAGTTTCTCGCTTTAAAGCATTAAATTCCTTTGACCTTTTTATCTTCGGCGGTTCTGGCAAATTATCAATATCCAATTCGTCTGCATACTTCTCAATCAAGTTAGCAAGTAAATCTGCAAAACCGCTCCATTCATCTCCCATAGGCTACCTCCATAGATAGAAAAAGCCAGCCTCCTGCCACATCATCACACCTTTTTATATCAAAAAGAAGTGCTGCACCGGAATAGTCCAGTGCAGCACCGCTTTAGTCTTATTTTTGATACCGTATTATCTGGACAGCAGGACTGCCCATCAGCACACCCCCGGTACTGGGAATATCCAAGCCGGTTCAGGGTTTCCAGCCAGACGGCTGCTGAACTGCCGCATACCGCCGATAGGTGGTTGACACCATATTCGCAGTAAGTTTCGGTGAGTGGCACGGTTTCTTATGCTGCGTGTTATGGCACTTTCCAGCCCACCACAGGCCGGTTATCAGCCACCAAATAACCGCTCGGCCCCTTTGATGTCATCGTGTTGACGGATGCTCTGACCATCCGCAGGGGGTCTTGGCGTTTGTGCTATGTGATGCTCGGCGCAGCACTCAAAAACTTGAATACTGGATATGAACGGTTGCCCGCTGTTTGTCAAGGTTCCATGAGTGAAAAGGGAAGATTTCCCCTTTCACTATAAAGGACTGGGAACGGGCAAAAGTTGTCATCACGCAGCCAGCTTTTTCTGAATTTTCTTCAGCGCCACCTTTGCGGAACGCATCACGGTTGACTTATTGCTTCCCTCCATTTTTGCGATCTCCATGTATGTATACCCGTAGGCAAAATGGAGCAAGAAGCGCCGCCGCTGTTTCGGAGTAAACTCATTAAGAGCTTCCTGGATTTCATGCAAAGTCCTTATGCGCTCATAGGTCTGCTCCAGCGTTTCCGTAGATACTTCAAAGATCAAGCAGGTATCCCAGGAACGGGCGTCACGGTGTCTAAAATCCGCCTTGCGCTGACGTTCAATTTCACGCTCGTAATCAACAAATACCTGATAGATTTCACGGGATACCTCAACCGTAACCGGGATTCCATTTTCATTCAAAATCGTAACTCTGCACATTGGATACTCCTTATGCGGCTTCATCCAGCCGCACCAGAATGCCGTCAAGAAAAGGAGCATCCTCGCAGGTGTCATTCTGAATCATGCAGGCACAGCAGCACGGGCAGGGCGCAGGCTTGTCCTCTGCCAAAATGACAACTGCTTCACCGGGTTGTAATTTAATGACTCGTACCAATTTTTCCATCTTATAACCTCCAAAATTATATTGAGGGCTTGTCCCTCTACTTATCGGAGATGCCAGAGGGGAAAAATTAAGGAGTAGAAGAAATTTTTTGAAAAACTCTATTACTGAATAGACAAAAGTAACGACAGCATCTCAACTTGTGGGATGCTGCCGTTGCTTTTACCTATCCATTAGATAAACACGGAGCTGTTTATAAACTCTGTGCATCAAATCTGTTACCGCCGCCGGACTACAACCAAACATCGTTGCAATCTCTTTACATTGATATCCTTTCCAAAAATAAAGCTCAATGACTTGCCGCTGCCGGTCGGTTAAATGCCGTAAACCCTCCGCCAATCGCTCATTCTGTATGGTATCTATGAAGTCCCGAATTTCACACTGGACTGTAAAATCTTCTTGTATGTAGAAGCAGCGCTCCTGGAATGTCAATTCCTCGCTCATACTCTCAAGAGAATTACAGTGATACCGGTACTTGCGATCTGAATTGCTCAATAGACGATCTTCCTCTTTTAAGACCGCCACCCAATATTCTTCGGTCAATGCCGTATGCTCCTTTCATCAGTTTTTGGGCAGAAACTGATAAAAGGCGGGCCACGGCATCTATACCATCGGGGGATTCTCCTAAAAATCGACAAACAAAAACGCAGGAAGCTGTTGAAACTTCCTGGCGCTCAAACACTCCGTTTGATATGGGGATTCATAATGCTGTTTTAATATATACTCTAGTGCGGTTTTTAGAGCGGAAAGCTGTACTTTGAAAATACCAATTTTTTTGGTATTATCCTCGGTCTATTCTTATGTTCTGGATAAAGAAAAATGCCCATGACTTTCTCCGACAGCAAGTCACAGGCAGTAACTCAATTAAACCCTGCTGTGAGAAGCCGTTTTTTTTATTGGCTATCAACAGGGCTTAATTCAATTCAAGTTAAATTATAAAAATCGGCATAGTAGCACGTTTTCTATACATACTTTAGAGTGATTCCTTTTCGCTTATCGGTACGATAGAATATATTTGAGGTGAACCACTATGCCGGAAGATAAGCTTAAGTTTTTGGGTGACCGCATTCGCTCGGCACGAAAAGACTGCGGATTGACCCAACAGGCGCTGGCTGATCAGGCTGATTTGGCGGTTAAGACCATTCAAGACGTAGAACGAGGGAGAAAGAATACAACTTATGAAACCCTTTGCCAGCTAATTGAGCGGCTGGGGATTTCTCCTAATTCACTGTTCCCATCGCAGATGTCCCCGGAAGATGAAGCAATCCAACGCTTTATAGGTAAATTTAGGGCTTGCGATCCTGCAAACCAGGAGATCCTCCTCAGTACATTGGATTTTCTGGCTGAAAAACTGTTGGCTCGTCAACATACATCTGAATCAGACAGTTCCAAGTGAACCAGCAGACAAGAAATTCTTGTTTCTGCTGGTTTTTATTTTATCTCTCAAAAATGGACGGAAATTCTTTCGATATTCAATAGGAAAAATTATTTTAATGTCTTGTTCGACAAAATTCTTCTTGCATAGAAAAAGCCAGCAGGTAAAAGACTTTACCCACTGGCTTTTCTACATTAACGGCTATCTAAATCAAGAAAACCGGGCTTTACTTCAGCATATTAATCGCCACTGTTTTGTTTTCGATATTCAGCCGGTGCGATCTTCAAAACATCCCGAAAAGCTGTTGCAAACTTGCTCTGATTTTCATACCCGACCTGGTTGGCGATTTCCGCTATGGTTGCCTGTGTCTGCCGGAGCAGAATAGCAGCCTGTTTAATTCGGTATTCTTTCATGTAGGTTCCGATGGGTTGTCCATAAATTCCCTTGAATGTATCTTTTAAAGTCGCAGTATTGATAAGATATTTTTTGGAAAGTTCCTCAATCGTTGGCCGTTTCTGTAAATCGGAAATCAGCATTTTGTGAATCTCTTTTACAACCTCCACCTGGGGAGAAGTATAGATCTCACGCTGCTTTTCTTTTTTTACATCGACCAAATACAAGAACAAAAGCAGTTCTTGTACTTTAATCTGGAAATAAGGTTTTTGCAAACAATCCGGTACAGAGTAAAGTTCGGAAAAGATATGCTCAATTTCGTCTTTCGCCCTCATAATGAAGCAGGCTCCGTCCGTGCAGAACTTTTCCTTAAATTGCAGAATGTCAATGCCGCTTTCAGCCAATGTTCCCGGAGGATTCTTTGCCACAGCTTCCAAATTCAGCACAACGGAAATTCCACGGTAATGCTTGAGTGGGAAAGACATTTCCGATGCACAGTTATCCATTGTGTGGATGGATAAGTCACCCTCGCCCAGATAAAGACAGGAACCGCTGGGCAAGCGGCAGCCCTCACGCCCCTCTCGGCAATGGTTGATTTCCAGTATATTTTTATCAATATTTCCATCCCAATAACAGCCCGTTGCTTCAAAATCATTGTAAATAAGCTGTATGCCGGGATAGACCTGATAAACCGTCATAAGACCCAGGCCATCTGCACAATCCATTTTATAGACGGTACAATACCCGTCATTATCTTTCGGAATGACAGCAGATAACCCTTTTGACATGGTAATAGGGTTCTCGTCCATAACATTCCTTTCTGGTGTTCCAGAGTTATTTATTTGCTCTGCCAAAATCTTTCTGGCATCTTTTATTATATATTCTTTTCTCATTTTATTCCGCTCCAATCAGCAGGATTTACAATCCAATTTGAATTATATTACATCCCTGCCAACTGTGCAAATGGAGAAAAGAAGCCGATACCCTCCGTTCAGAAAGCATCGGCTGAACATCTATTTATTTGCTGCAATATTCCTTGCCTACACAGCCGGAGCAGCTACCGCCGCAGCAGGCGCCGTTCTTGCGATCCTTTCGGATTTTCCGAACAGCCCATACCGCATAGACCGCTACTCCCAAAACGATAATACCCGTAACAAGCATTTTATCCGCTCCTTTCTCAGATGAAAAGTCCGATACGATAAACAATAAATGTGACAACCCAAGCCACAACCAACTGGAACAATGCCGATAAAAGCATCCAACGGGTGCTGCCTGATTCCTTACGGATCGTTGCCAAAGCTGCCGCACAGGGAATATAAAGCAGACAGAAAACCATCAGACAAAACGCATTAAGCTGTCCAAAGCCGGAAGCACTCAGGATGCCGACCAGCGTATCCATTCCTGCCCCGGAATTGATATTCGGAACACCAAACAGAACGGCGCAGCTGGACACCACAACTTCCTTTGCGGAGATACCAGCAATCAGCGCAACCGCAATCTGCCAGAAGCCCAGACCAATCGGCGCAAAGAACGGCACCAGCCAATGACCCAAGATTGCCCCGAAACTGTCTGCCATTTCCGTGGTGTAACCCTGCGGCCCGAAGTTTAAGATCACCCACATCAGGATAGATGCCACAAAAATCGTAGTTCCCGCTTTGGTGAGGTAGTCCTTTACCTTTTCCCACACATAGATTGCCACGGTTCTGGAACTGGGGATTTTATATTCCGGCAGCTCGATCAGCAGATAGTTTTCCGACTTTCTGCGGTCGATCAGATGAATGACCGCAGCGACCAGGATAGCGACCAGCAAGCCGATTAGGTACATGGAGTAGGCTACCAGCATGGCGTGTTCCTGAAAGAACATCTCTGCAAACAGGATATAGATTGGCAGACGGGCGCTGCAACTCATAAATGGTGTAATCAGCATGACTTTGAAGCGGTCACGCCGGTTCTCCAAAGCCCTGGACGCCATAATTGCCGGAACCGTACAGCCAAAGCCCAGTATCATGGGAATGAAAGCCCTACCGGATAAGCCCAGCTTACTCATAATACCCTCCATGACATAGGCGACACGGGCCATGTATCCGCTGTCCTCCAGGAATGCCAATGCCAGGAACAGGATAAAAATGTTTGGCAGAAAAGTGAGGATTCCACCTACACCGGCTACAATACCGTCCACCAGCAAGGAACGCAGCATCTCGTTTACCCCGGCAGCGACTAAGCCATCGCTCAACAGTGCTGACAGGCTTTCAATGCCCATTTCAAAATATCCTTTCAGCCAGTCGCCAATGGTAAACGTCAGGAAAAATACCACCGCCATGATACCAAGGAAAATCGGGATACCCCAAACCCGGTGGGTCAGTGCCCGGTCTACTTTTTCAGTCAAGGCATCCTGCCGGTCTTTATTTACCAATACTTCCCTGATGATCTCCTGGATAAAATCGTACTTCTCATTGATGATGTCCGATTCATAGTTCCGGTCGATCACATCCGGGAGGCTTACCGGATAGCGTTCGGAGATTTCCTTATCCTGCTCCAACAGCTTAATTGCGTGCCACCGGTAATTCGTTAGGTTCGGATATTTCCGTTTCAGTTCCGCCATAATAAGGTCAATCTTGTCCTCAATAGCGTCGCTGTAAACCATCGCATATTCTGAATGATGGTCGTGCCGGTGCTTTGGCTTGTATTTGTGGTGATGAATCAAGCACTCCGGGTCTTTGCAGTCCTTGTGATGTGCCGCTGCGTGAAGAAGCACATCCAGGCCGGTTCGCTTTCTGGCTGAAACCGGAATGACCGGGATGCCCAGCATTTCCGGCAGCCTGTGTGTGTCAATTTCCATGCCACGCTTCTCCACAATATCCATCATGTTTAACGCCAGCACGACCGGCTTGCCCAGCTCTAAAAGCTGCAAAGTCAAGTATAAGTTTCGCTCCAGAGCGGAAGCGTCCGCAACATCAATAATCACATCGACTTCATCACTTAGTATGAACTGCCTGGATACCTGTTCTCCATCGTGTAGGAGGTCAGGCTGTATGTTCCGGGAAGATCGACCAGACGAATATTCAAATCATGGTCTTTAATGGCGCCCTCTACTTTTTCAACCGTAACTCCCGGCCAGTTCGCCACTTTTAAGTTTGCGCCGGTATACGCATTAAAAAGCGTAGTCTTTCCGCAGTTCGGATTTCCGATGAAGCCGATTGTCAAGTTTTCTCTCATCGGAATTTACCCCACTAAAATATTTTTGGTGATATTGCGCCCAAGAGCAAACCGTGTTCCTCTCACCTTGACGATCAGAACACCGTGGCTTTTGCTGTTCAGAACGGCAACGGAAGTCCCACGGGTCATGCCCAGGCTTCCAGCCGCTTTTCCATATTGGTGGGCAGCTCAATATCTGAAACTTTGTAGTTATTTCCTATCTTTCCATCGCAGAGGTACATATACGGCCCTCCTTATCGCTTTACGCTGGAAGTCGCCGGCATCTTGCCAAACTCATACAGCATCATGGAAATCGTGATAACGACGAGGATCGCATCGGTCAGCGCAATCGCCAGCCACACGCCACGGATGCCCATGCCGCCGATCATCGGCAGAATGACGCAAAGCGGGATAAACAGGATAATCTGACGGAACAGCACCAGCCAGGTCGCCTTATTTGCCTTGCCCAAGGACTGGAACAAAGTTACGGCAATCAAGAAGCTGCCTTGCAGGATATAGGTGCTGAACATGATACGGAAGTTCGTGGCTCCCGATGCGGCGATACCCGGTGTTGTTAAGAACATAGACAAAATCTTTTCCGGGAACAGCTCCACCGGAATGTAGAATACCAGTGACAGTAACGTAGCGGCAATGATAAACACCTTTGTCAGCTTCTTTACACGGTCATAATCCTTTGCGCCGTAGTTCGTACCGGCGGCAGGCTGGAAGCCCTGGCTGATACCCCAAAGAGGAACAAAAGAGAAGTTCCAGAACCGGAGTGCTGCTCCCAAAAGAAGCTGGGAGGTTTCGCCGCCATAGTTGGATGCCACACGATAAATTACAGTCTGCTGTACCAGCGTCAGGATCTGCATCAACAGAGCAGATACGCCGACCGAAAGAACCTGCGGGAGCAGCGTGCCGTCGATGCGGATGCGTCCGATTTTCACGTTTGGGCTTTTCTTCTTGAAATACCACAGGGTAACAGCGGCCTGGATAAACTGGGAAAGGACGGTCGCATAAGCAGCGGCCTCAATGCCCATGCCATAGGGATTTAAGATCGTAATAAAAATCGGGTCGAGAATGATGTTAAGGATTGCACCGCTGGCGATGATGGTCATTGCTTTTTTAAGCTGCCCCTCACCACGGATTACCATGTTTGCACTCTGGAAGAAGTTTACGAACAGAGAACCGGCAAACACGATCCGCAGATATTTTTCAGCATAGTTCAGAATATTGTCGCTTGCACCGGCCAGGGACAGAAGCTGACGGGTAAACGTCATGCCGATCACTGTGTATATCACCGACAGCAGAAGAACCATAGCAACCAGGTTGCCCATGATCTTTTTGACGGTGTTTTCGTCCTTTTTGCCAATGGCACGGGACAGCACCGAAGCGGAACCCACGCCCAGCATAGCGGCTGAACCAGCGTTGATTAAGGTAAACGGATAGGATACAGAAACGGCTCCCATCTGTACGTCGCCCACCAACTGGCCGACAAAGATGGAATCCATCATGTTGTAAAGCCCGACAACCACCATGCCCAGGACAGCAGGGATGCTCAGTTCCAGCATGAGAGGCCAGGGACTTTTCGTTAAAAGTTTTGTTCTTGTGTCAAGTGCCTGTTTCATCACTTATTTCCTCCTGATCTTCATTCATTAGCCACATCTAACCACCTAAAGTATATAAAATTAGGGCTTTTTTGTACGCTCCTAATTGCAGGATTTACAATCCAATCCGAAACGAAATTAGGAGCGGAAAGGCAAGAATCCCTTTCCGCTCCTGGTATTACCGTGCCATTTTTTCAAGTAGTTTCAGGGCTTCCTCCAGCTTCGGATTTTCTGCATCGGTTTGCAAAGCCTCCCGGACACAGTTTCGGATATGTGCCTGTAGAATCTGTTGATTTACGCTCTTTAACAAAGCCTGCACGGACTGAAGCTGCGTGGATATATCTACACAATAGCGATCTTCCTCAATCATTTGCAGGATACCGTCTATTTGTCCTCTGGCAATCTTCAATTTGTGGGTAATATCATCTTTTTTTGCTTTCATAGGCCGCCCGTTTACTGGATACCCACAACCTGATAGCCGCATCCTCAATCGCCGCTTTCAATACTTCATCCGGCACATCCTGATTAAGCTGCACCTGTGCCGATTTGTTTTCAAGGCTGACAGAAACCTCCCTGATGCCCTGGATTTCACGCAGCGCCTTGTCAACGTGCTTTACGCAGTTCATGCAGACCATCCCCTCAATATTCAATACTTTTTCCATTTCAATCGCTCCTTTGCTTATTTTTTTAGCTGGTGTTTCTGCATACGATTGGGCCGTGTCTGGCTCCGTATGGGATAAATGCTTTGCCTTGAACCATCTCAGCCGCAGGGCGTTCGATACCACAAATACAGAGCTGAAGCTCATGGCAAACGCACCGATCATTGGATTCAATTTCAGGTCAAAAGGCAGGTAGAAAAGCCCTGCTGCCACCGGAATCCCGATAATGTTATAGATAAATGCCCAGAACAGATTCTGCTTGATGTTGCGGATCACCGCCTTACTAAGCTGAATTGCCGTCGATACATCCAGCAGGTCACTTTTCATTAAGACAATATCTGCGGATTCAATCGCCACATCGGTTCCCGCTCCGATGGCGATACCGACATCTGCTCTGGCAAGTGCCGGTGCATCATTGATGCCGTCGCCAACCATCGCAACCTTTTTCCCCTCGTTCTGTAATCGCCGGATCTCCTTTTCCTTGTCCTGGGGAAACACCTCGGCAACCACACGGTTCACACCGACTTGACGCCGGATTGCTTCAGCAGTCTTGGCATTATCCCCGGTCAGCATGACGACTTCAATCCCCATGCGGGCCAGTTCCTGCACCGCCTGTCTGCTGGTGGGCTTCACTACATCGGCCACGGCAATGACACCAATGAGCTGCCCGCCACGGGCAAAGAACAGCGGTGTTTTGCCATCCACAGCCATTTCCTCGCCCAACTGGAGGAGTGCGCCGCCCTGGATACCATTTGCCTCTATTAACCGGCGATTGCCGGCAAGGCAGGTATCATCACCGATCCAACCGACAATACCCTGGCCGGGAATCTGCTTAAAATCGCTCACCGGCAGGAAAGAAAGCCCCTCTTTTTCAGCTTCTGTTACAATCGCATCTGCCAAAGGATGTTCGGACAGTTTTTCCAGAGAAGCCGCAATTTGCAGCAGCTCTTTTGAGCGGATACCCTCTTTGCAGAGCATATTTGTTACCACAGGTGTACCCTGGGTAATGGTTCCGGTCTTGTCCAGAACGACCGTATCAATGTTATGGGCGGTTTCCAGGCTTCCGCTGATTTAATCAGGATGCCATTTGTCGCACCTTTGCCGGTTCCAACCATAATAGCAGTAGGTGTTGCCAGTCCCAGCGCACAGGGGCAGGAAATGACCAGAATGGAGATACCGATAGAAAGGGCAAATTCAAATCCATAGCCAACAACAGCCAGACTACAACGGCAATCAGGGAAATCGTGATAACTACCGGTACGAATACGCCGCTAACTTTATCAGCCAGCTTTGCAATGGGGCTTTTGAACTGGTCGCCTCATCCACCAGGCGGACGATCTGCGCCAGCGTTGTATCATCGCCCACTTTGGTAGCCTGCATTTTGAAATAGCCGGACTTACTTGTTGTCGCACCGATCACTTTGTCCCCAATATGCTTTTCCACCGGGATGCTCTCACCGGTTAAGGCGGATTCATCAACAGAGGAGAATCCCTCAATCACAATGCCATCCACCGGCACGGATTCTCGGCCTTGACAATCAGGGTTTCACCTAACTGCACATCTTCAACAGGAACTTGAAGTTCCTGGCCGTCCCGCTCCACGGTAGCAGTCTTGGGAGCCAGGTTCATCAGTTTTGTAATCGCATCAGAAGTTTTGCCCTTTGCACGGGCTTCCAGAGTCTTGCCCAGCGTAATCAGGGTTAGGATCATACCTGCGGATTCAAAATACAAATCCATCATAAAGCTGTGAACCGTAGCCATATCCCCGTAACCGAATCCGATGCCGATTTTATAAATGGCATAAATACCATAGACGATTGCCGCACTGGAACCTATGGCAATCAGGGAATCCATATTGGGCGAACCGTGGAACAAAGTCTTGAATCCCATGCGATAGTATTTGAAATTGATAAATACCACCGGGATCAGCAGAAGAAACTGGGTAAATGCAAAACTCATCGCATTTTCCATGCCCAGCAGAAAACCGGGCAAGGGCCAGCCCATCATGTGACCCATAGAGATATAAAACAACGGTATCGTAAAGAGCGCAGACAGCAAAAGCCGTTGTTTCATCTGCTTATATTCTGCCTGCGCTGTGCTGGCTTCCGGCTTTGCTGCCGGGGCAGCCGTGTGGCTTTTCGTTTGTGCCGGAGTTTTTGGAAACGCACCATATCCGGCTTTTTCAACTGCCTGGACAATTCCCGCCGTGTCCAAAACAGACTCATCATAAGAAGCAACCATGCTATTCTTCAGCAGATTGACGGACACTTCTTTGATGCCGGGGAGCTTGCCCACGCTCTTTTCAATCCTGGCAGAGCAGGCCGAGCAAGTCATACCCGTAATGTCAAATTGCTCCTTTTGCAAAAATTATCCCTTGCAACGGTGTACAAAGGAACATAATAAAAAACTTAATAATGGACTGCCAATCTTACACAAAGTACCGCCCAAACGAGACTACGGGCGGTATTTTTGTATCATGGCGGAGAAAGGAGGAACTTCCCACGGGGGCTTGACTGAA
>ENA-OQCN01000430-OQCN01000430.1-human-gut-metagenome-genome-assembly--contig:-NODE-430-length-22655-cov-2.503462_pt1 | contig 22655 bp, 18 predicted proteins | sample MGYA00242497_ERZ504576 | MGnify/ENA primary metagenome ERZ504576 (study PRJEB26092, sample SAMD00036296) | human gut metagenome | host: Homo sapiens | study: EMG produced TPA metagenomics assembly of... | reverse complement strand
AACGGGTATGTCCCTGATCCATCCAGTCGCCCGAACACACCATAAATATCGATCCCATAACTCTTTTATCCGCCCGGCTTTGGCATAAGCCAGAAACTCATAACCTTCTCATAACTGACCACCTCATAATAGTTCGGCAAATTCGGCAGAACATTTTCAAACAGGTTGTCATAATGTTCTTTGGGAAAGATATCGGCCAGTATTCCCCAATATTGGGCATGATGCGAAATACGCTTGTCCACAGTCACATTGTCATTCATTGTACCGTTGATGAAGACTTTCCGGTCATTATCCCAAAAATGTTCAAAAATCTTCTTTTTCAGATTCCGGGCCAACTTGCGGTATCTGTCCGCCAATGCACTCTCCTTCCACAGATCCGCGAAATAAGCTCCGGTCACATAATTATAATAGAGCATGATCTGGCATAGGCCGCCACCCCTTTCCGGGCAGGACCGTTATAAGTGGACCATCCGGGGGTATAACCGAACTGTCTGTCTCCATAATTGCCGTGTACAAAACCATTCTCATCCACGATGGAGGCATAAAAATCAAGCAACTGGATGATGCGGTCTTTGTATTGAAGGGAAGTGGTCAAGTCACCGAAACGCAGATAGTTCTGTTTCAGCCGAACAGGGCATGCAACGGATAATCAGGAATCCCTATATCTGATTTCTGCGGATCAAGCGGCATCAGTGCTATGGAAATTCCGTTTTTTGACACCTGCTGGTCACCGAAAAGATAATCCCCCGCCAGTGCTGACCAGCGCATCCATGGACCAGGAAGAAAATCACGCTTCACCCCGTCCAGATAAAAGCGGTGCATACTAGTATGCAATGTCGCACTGCTCATTTTGAACAGGTTGTTCACATAATCATCATCCGTTTCAAACTGCATCTGGTGCTCTACCGGCCACAATGACGCATCAAAACGAAGGGAGGTAATCTCAGCCCCCTTGTCGCATTCCAGTGAAACATATCGGAGAGCGCGTTCCGGCAAAGTGATGGTGCCTCCTTCTTCTGACAAGGTAACAGGAGCCAATGGATATTGTTCCAGTTTCTTATCATCCCGTTCCAGTGCTTCTTCGGGAGTTTCGCCAACGCGTACGGTTATAGTTCCCTTTCCTTTCGCTTGAAAGGTCAGTGTTCCAATCTCAAGATGGAAAAAGTCGATGAGGACATAACCATTCTTTCCGATACTAATTCCGTCTTTACCTTGCATCTCAGCATTGCGCATGGGGAGTATTTGTGAAGGTTTAATCCGGGCTGTCATATCTTGCGGAGCATCCGGCAGCACGCCCGGTTTATTATACATGACGGCACTCTCGGGTATTGTCCAATGCTCTTTATCCATGCTGACTTGCCATTCATCCGGATTTTCCAGTCCCGCCCCTTTCAGAATGATACAAGGTAATGAGTCATCCGTTGTCACCTCAAACAATAAAGAGGATCTGCCCACGGGTAAAATAACCTGTTTACCGGAAACAGACTGTTTTACACCATTTATATAAAGAATAATATCCGACGGACCCTCCCAGCAAAGACTACTTTCCTTTTTCAATCTTACCTCTTTTCTGAACCAGGCATGATTGTTCTTTGCAAAAAATTTACCCGGATATCCTACATTAACGCAACGCTCTTTTGAGATACGGGCACATTGTTGCTGGTAGAAAGCAGCCAGTTGTCCCGGATACCACATATAGCGACTGTTCCATTCCTCCTGAGATTGCGGCTCACGATGGTTACATTAGGATCCAGAGAAGGATCGAACTCTTTTGTCTGGGCATAACAACATAAAGATGCTGTTATAAAGATGCCAAGTAATTTTAATCTTTTATTCATATATTTCCTTTCATTCTTTTATCGTTTTCAACCGAAGTGTGCCTTTCAATCCAGCTGAGGATATTTTGACCGTAACATTCCCAGCCTCCTGATCGCTTCGGAGAATAATTTGCATCCTTCCCTGATACATTCGTTTGGAAGTTATGCCATGAAAGAGCTCATCCGTATAATGATCCCCGTTATCCAATGCCACCAATCGTGCCGCACCTTCCATTTGTAAAGTAAGTGGCTCGTTGTAGTCCCATACCGGACGACCTTTTTTGTCTATGACCGTCACGTTTATATATTGCAAGTCCATACCGTCTGCCTTCCAGTCCGTCGGTGTTTCCGCCTCAATCCGGAGTGCCACGGCTTTTCCGGCAGTTTCAATACGATGACGCGCCACTTCTTTGCCCGACTTGTCACGGGCTATTGCCACCACAGAGCCACCGTTGCCATAAGGAACATCCTTCCAATAAATCATATTACGCAGGTTTGCCCGTGTCGTATCGTTTTTTTGAATTCCCATGCTCTGACCGTTTACCAACAACTCTACAGAATGTGCATTAGTGAAGGTGAAGAGTGACCGTCTGCTGCCCGGAGTATGATTCCAGCACTCGTTCAGCGCCATGCGCCCCACTATCACATCATTCCAACTGACGCTTTCCGCTCCCGCCGCATCGACCACTCCGATATGTACTTCAGGAATCTCCGGCATGAAAGCCGTTTTAATAAGATAGGCCTGGGGATAGGGGCGCATGGTATGCTCAAAGAAGGAGTAGTTCCACCCTTTCTTAGGCCATTTATTGGATTCCCCCCAATACTCGACCGAACCCCAATAGGCGATACCGACCATCCGCTCTTTATCCATATTATAATAAGGCTGCAACAAGTTGCTGGTTTCAGCCTCACTCTGGAACAGGATAAGGTCCGGCCGGTATTTCAAATAAGCGTCATATTTGTCCGACTGGTAATTGAACGATGCCACTTCTGTGGCACAAGCCAGTTCAGGCGGTACTAAATAGTCGTTGAACTCCTTGTCGTGCCGGGTTATAGCTCCCGCACGGGCGGGGAACATGGCTACAGTGGTGAGACGTGTATGATCCCATCTCTTTACCAGCTGGTTGAATATGTTATAGGTAGTGATTCCCCAGTCGTTGGTTCCTTCGAAACCTGCCCATCCTTCACGAATCTGAAGTTCGTTTCCCAAGCTCCACAAAATGATGGACGGACGGTTACGGTCGCGTTTGATCCATTCTGTAATCAGTTTGTGCCAGATATGGGTGAATGGCTGGCGTCCGCCCCAATAGTCATTGTCACTCCATTTGTCCGTCAGTTCGTCCACCACCAGTATCCCCACACGGTCTGCAATGCGGGCAAAACTGTCACTGTACGGATTATGTGAGCAGCGGATACAGTTGTAACCGAAGGATTTGAGTTGCAGCATCATGCGTTCGATGGCCTTGTCGTAACAGGTGGCTCCCAGTGCACCCAGATCATGATGGTTGGCATTGCCCTGCAGGAATATCTTCTTCCCGTTGAGTTTGAAGCCGAACTCCGGTGAGAATTCCAGACTGCGGATACCGAACTGTTCGGTCAGGCTGTCCACCACCATACCGTCTGCCGTCACCACCACTTCGGCATTGTAGAGCTGTGGGGACTCACATGACCAAAGTTGCGGATTCTCCAGAGTAAGCGCCGGTAACCTCACTTCCGTGCAGGTCTGGTGCGTATGTTCGGGCATACCGGATTGCACGGAGCCCACTATGACACCTTTCGGATTGCGGAGGGTGGTCCGTATCCGTACATCATGCTTCTGCCAGCCGTCCACCTCAACCTGTACGGCTACCGTTGCTCGGGAGGAGGAAACTTCGGGGGTGGTGATATACACCCCGTGGCGGGCGATGTGTGTGGGATTCTGCACCTGCAGATACACATCACGGAACAGACCGCCTCCCGTGTACCAGCGTGAGCCTTTCTTGGGACCGGTGGAGGCATAAACGGCTACCACGTCTCCGTCGTGACGTAGAAAAGGGGTAAGGTCCGCTTCAAGCCCCACATATCCATAATCTGTCGAGCTATTTTTGTACCGTTCAGATAAACATCGCCCAGATAAATGATACCTCCGAAATCCAGAACCACCCGTTTCCCTTTCCACGACGGATCGGTAGGGAAAGACTTGCGGTACCATCCTTCGCACATGGGTTTAAATCCGCGTGCACCTCCACCATTTTCAGTCCAAGGTTGTTCGAACTGGAAATCATGAGGAAGGTCCAATGTACGCCAGGAAGAGTCATCCAAGGCAGGTGAGGCGAAATCGGTATTTTTATTCTCGTTTGTAACCAACTGGAATTTCCAGCCAAAGTTAAAAAGGACTTTCTGCTGTGATGCAAAATTTTCCAAAGGTACATTGACCAAAGGGGCTTTTTCCTGTGCTTTCTGATATTGGGCTGTTACTCCGACAGGAACAAGCATCAAGAAAAAAAATGATAACGATGTTTTTTATTTGATACATTATTATAAAGAATGAACACCGATTTGTATCGGCTTGTGTGTATTCACAAATATCGGAATTATAAAGAGTTGCAGACATAGAATTTAGTTACGATTCCTGTATCATCGTACAAGTAGTACATATGATGGCTACTCTTTTCTTATCAATCATATGATATCGAGTTGTCATTAGGGCACTCCAATATTTTATAATTGGAATGCCCTAAAACTTATCTTTCAGCAGGCATATCCGGTACTATGGGCCAATATGGATTTTGATAGATAGGAGAATTTTCTACTGTTTTGTTATCGGGGGCGGTAATCAAAAACTGCTTGACCATAATGGGATGTAGATAATGAGCCATACGCCAAGTAAAACCATTATAACAGGTCTGTTTAGAATTCTTCTGGTAAGGGCGCAAGTATTCGCTGACATTAGGTGAAGAAACATTGGAAGCGTCTGATCCGTCATATAGCAAATCTGCATACCAAGTCTGCATAGGAGTGTTCCATAAATGGAAACCTTCCGGTATATAAGGTTGTTCAATCAACTGGTCCATAGCACGCCAACGGCATAAGTCCATATAACGAAGCCCATCCGCCATAAATTCACATCGGCGCTCACGACGTATATTATAGAGAGTTGCGTCTATTAACTTACCACCGGAATACGCTCCCCAATCATTTTCAGCCTCTTTACTCATATCCGTTAAAGCAATAGTCTTTTGAAAATCCTCATCTACATGAGAACGACGGCGGATAATTTTCCAATATTCGGTCGCTGCTCCGTCCAAGGTACCATTCTTTTCATAACTGGCTTCCATGTAATTCAACAAGGCTTCTGTCGCACGATAAGCAATAGAGGCGGTATATCCTTTTGAATTGGAATAATATTTCTGATGGAAAGCTCCTCCTTTGCGTAAGGCATACCCAGTTACATAACGGCGTGCTCCGTCTGTAATGGTAATCAATGGATAAGTTTCTTCAACATTGGCAGTCTCACCAACCACATCTTTTATTAAGATGTTATGTTGTCCGGGTTCTTTCAGAAAGATAACCAATCGGCTATCTCTGTTTTGACGAACGTCGTGTATGGTTTTGTCTCCCATATAATATCCATCTCCGTTCATATAATCACCGTGGGTATAAACAGGAGTGCCGTCAGCCATCAAAAAGTTATTCACAAAGCTGCGAGTGACACCCACGCCATTGTTTCCCCAGCTGGCATATACATTTACGTTGTGGTGCACTAAGTTATAAGCGTATCTACGCCATAACAGAACTTCGTCGACTGAAGATAAATCTTCTTGAGCAAACATGTCAAAATAAGGGTTAGCATCTTCGTTAGTTGACTGCTGCAGAACGCCTGTATTTTCTGTAAGTCTGTTTTTATAGCGTTCTGCGATATCTTTAGAGGCAGTCATGGCGATTTCCAAGAAATAATCTATCTCACTGTCAATATTCCCACTGGGATACTGATAAGTGGAATTATAATCTTTTGTCTTGCCAGGCCAACCGTCACCATTGGGTACAAAAGCCGTATTCTTAAAATATTTCAACCAAGTACCTTCAAATAGAGCCACACGCGACTTTAATAAAATAGCAGCATCCGCATTTATTCTGGTTGTCGGCATATTTTTAGCTTTTAACAAAGTAATAGCTTTATCCAAATCACTTAGAATAAAGCGAGCCACTTCATTGCGTGGTGATCGTTTACTGGCTTCACTCAATGCTTCTTTGTCGTCCAGCAATGGGTGGGTAATTATGGGAAAATCTCCAAACAGCTGATAACGTTTAAAATATTCACAAGCACGTAAAAAAAATAATTCACCAATATAATGTTTTATGCTGTTAAGATCACCATTGATGGTATTGGCATTGCCGCTCAAGTCGTTTCCATCAGCATTTTTATCTCCAAAATTAGGCAACACATTCGATAATACAAAATTGATTTTGTATATTTTATCAAAGTTCCAATTGCTGGTTTCCGCATTGTCCACTTTCCACAAGGTGGAAGTAAAACGATTGGGGGCTGTAACCTCTATTTGATTGTCCGTTGTTGCATCATCTTTGTAGATGCCATATGTATTTCCTGTTCCGTGAGAGGGAAGAATATCAGAGTACAAATTATCTGCAGAGGCTTGAATATGGGTTGCCTCTGTAAAATATACTTCTGGGGAAATAGATGCCTCAGGTACTTCATCCAAATAGTTATCGCAAGCAGTAAATATAAATCCTGATGAAGCGATTAGTACAGATAAGAATATATGTTTTATTTTCATTGTATATGTATATTAAAGTGTTAAACTTAAGCCAAAAGACCAGGTGCTTGATAACGGATAAGCATTACCACCATTACCTCCACTAATTGTTTCCGGATCAAACAAAGAAGACAATGATGTTCCAGTCCAAAGATTTTCTCCGGAAACAAACACACGGCATTTGGTCAAACCCATACTTTTCATCCATTTTGCTGGGAAAGTATAACCTAATTGGAAATTTTTTAAACGGATATAGGATGCATCTTGCAAATAACGTGTCTGAATTTCTTGGTTCTTACCTCCTTCGGAGAAAATAGGACGAGGATAATAAGCGTCAAGATTTGCAGGAATGGTATGACCTGACAATCCTATATCCTCTGCACGAAAATAATCCTCATGTTCCTTAAGTCCACGAGCCCCCCACATACTTTGAGTTCCATAAGCACCAAACAAATAACCACAGAAATTATTTGTACCCCAAAAATCACGCTTCATTACACCTTGAAAGAATAAACGTATGTCGAATCCTTTCCAATCAGCATTCAAGTCAATACCAAAGAAATATCTAGGAGTACTATTGCCTATTACTTTCAAATCTCCATGATCATCCAATGTACCCGCACTTTTAGATATTTTTCCATCTTCATTCAAATCACGATACATAATATCACCGGCAGACCATTTGGAACCAATCGCATCCTGTCCTCCATTAGGAAGGGAAAGGAGATGGCTTGCATTTCATTTTCAGATTTTGCTATTCCTATTGTTTCCAATCCCCAAATCTCGCCCACTTCGCGTCCTTCAACGTATTTGTTCAAACCGATAGTATTTGTTGCGTTGCTCGGATAGCTGGTAACAATTGTTTTAGCATCGGAAAGAGTTAAATTAGCACTATATCCAAACCCGTTTTTCAAACGGTCTCTCCATCCAATAGATAGTTCCCATCCATTCGTTCTTAAATTACAATTGTTGGTTTTAGGAGCAGATGTACCCAAAATAGATGGGAGTTCAGGTGCAGGCCCTACCATACCATCCGTATAACGAATATAGTAATCAAAACTACCTGTCAAACGATTACTGAGAAAGCCATAATCAAAACCGATATCCCAAGTACGAACCTTTTCCCAAGTCAAAGAATTGCTGACCAAATTTCCCGGCTCTGCTGTATTAGGCTTCACTCCATCTTGCAACCATGTTCCATTAGAAGACTTCAGTATCATATCACGATAGGTAGGATACCATGCTGTAGTATTCTGGTTGCCCAATTCACCGTAAGAAACACGCAATTTTAATGTGTTGGCTATATCTGTCAGCGACTCCCAGAATTTTTCCTGAGCGATGTTCCAGCCTAAAGAGAATGAAGGAGACCATTGCCAGCGACTTCCTCGACGGAAACGGGAAGAACCGTCATATCGCATATTGATTTCCGCCAAATAACGTCCCAGGTAATCGTAATTCAAGCGACCGAAGAAACCTGCCGTTTTCCATCTTTTCCCATTTCCACCCGCTTCTGTCGCTTTGGGGTTACCTTGTCCGTCCAATCCGGTTGTGACATCAAAATAAGGCATCCCCCCCATCATTACACCATACTTTTTTGTAGAAGAAAATTCCTGTTTCATATCTTCTGTCTGGAAGCCAAGCATAACTTTTGCATTATGGGCATTATTAAAAGATTGGGAATACTCACTATAAATATTTAGGTTCAGATAGTTCTCTTTAGTCTGATCTTGATAAAGATAAGACGTACCATGAGTATCTATTAAATTGCCTTCCACATCATGATTATAAGTAGGAATTGAAGTTTCTTTTACCGATGAGTTCATTATACTGTAATTAAACTCCACATGTGTAATCCAATTTTTGATCGGTTCAATTACTAAAGACGCTTGTTGATAAAGACGGTCTGTTTGTGCATTACGTTTTCCACCTTCAACAAGATTTTGGACTGGATTAGTCCAACCATTATTGGTATAATAGCCATTGGGATCTTTTACGGGCATATTGGGCCAAGTAGCTCTTCCTAACTGGTCATAAAAAGAACTGTTGAAACTGGTAGGACGCCATACATCATTACGAGTAAAACGGGTACTGTAATTGAATTTTAACCATTGAGTCAAATCAGCATTGATTTTAGCTGTTACATTGTAACGATGAAGTCCATCGTCACCAGCTTTCAAAAGTCCTCCTTGATCCAAATAATTGAAAGAAGCATAATAAGCTACAATATCACTTCCTCCATTTAGACTAACGTTATGTTCTTGAGAAAAACTTGAAGATTTGTAAACTTCATCATACCAATTTGTATTAGCCCAAGCTGTTGTAAATGGATCATAGTCTGGTTTACCCCATTGACCGTTGGATGAAGCTTTTACTCCCCCCGTGCTTCCACCTCCGGCAGCTTGCCAATCCAGCATATCCTGCATCAGGTCTTCTGTAAAGATAAGCCCACCACCCTGATTAAGCGAACCGGCGTTCATAAAGTTTGCAAAAGTGTAGGAATCCATCATCTTCGGCATATTTACAGGAGTAGATATACGGAAGCTATTGTTATAGTTTACAGAAGTCTTTCCTTTTTTGCCCGATTTGGTAGTCACCAGAATTACGCCGAAGGGGGCACGGGAACCATAGATGGATGATGCGGCAGCATCTTTCAATACAGAAATATTTTCTATGTCTTGAGGATTGACTGTATTCAAATCTCCTTCCATTCCATCAATTAGAATAAGAGGTGCACCGCTGGAACCCTCACCAATAGTTCCTGTACCACGGATACTGATATCTGCGGTCTTGTCCAGTTCACCCGTACTTGTTGATATCTGCAAACCAGGTACCAATCCTTGTAAGGCTTGTGTAGCTGAAGTCACAGGACGAGATTCTAATTCTTTAGCAGTAGCAAGTCCTACAGCTCCTGTCAGATTCACTTTCTTTTGCGTACCAAATCCAACCACCACCACTTCATCAAGAGTTTCTGTATCCTCCTTCAATACTACATTAAGTTCTTTCTTCCAAAAACTTCACTTCTTGAGAAACATACCCGATATACGTAATCTGTAAAACGGCATCTTTCGGGGCATCCAACACAAACCGCCCATCTATATCTGTTATCGTACCTATTGACTGACCTTTCACTGTTACATTGGCACCGATTACCGCTCGCCATTCGCATCTTTCACAATACCTGTCACTTTATTTGCCTGTTGGACAGCTTCCCCGTCTTTCGCCTTACTCATCAGCATGATATTCTTACCCTCCATGGCATAATAAATATCAGTACCTTCAAAAACCTTATTCAACACTTCGGCTACAGATTTGTTCTGCGCATTCACCTTCACATTGCGCTTCAGATTCACCTCGTTCACATTATACACAAACAGATAATCTGTCTGTTTTTCTATTTCACTGATTACCTTGCCTGTTGACACGTTATCCGCCACAACAGTCACCTTCATTGTCTGAGAATAAGACTCAGTGGCAAAGGCTGTTCCGGCAAAGACAAACAGAGCTAAGAGTGTGTTTCTCATCATACGGAATAAATGTTTAATTTCTACAATAGATTCCTGATACAAAATATTTTTCATATATTTGCATTACTAATTTTAGGTTCAACTTAAGATTATTTGAGAAAAAATTGTCAATGAGTCATTGACATTCCATGGGATGGTGTTGCAGCACTATCCCATTTCCTTTTTAGACCAGGTGTGTTATTTCATAGGCATATTCTTTTTTAAGGGTTAATTAATTGTTATCACATTTGTCTCATCATTCTTTGTATAAGTAAACTTATTATTGAGTTTCAAAACTTTCAGTACGTGTTCCACCCCATCTTTCGTGCGGAATTTACCTGTATAACGGTTCTTTAGAATCCGGGTATTATTTACTACAATATCCACCCCATAATACAGTTTCAGTTTCTCTATCATATCACGTACGGATATATCATTGAAACAAAGCAAGCCCTCACGCCACAAAAAATAATCGGCCTCCTTGATGCGTCCTTTCACCAGTCTGTTGCCTTTCAAGCTGGCCATCATGTTCGGTTCCAGCCTCATTCCACTGTTATTCGAACCGGGCACTAAAATTTCTACAGCACCTTCCAACAAAGAAGTTTCCCATACGCTATCCGCTGCATAAGCCATTACATTGAACTCTGTACCCAGCACCTTCACATTACATTTGTTCGTTTCTACAATAAAAGGCTGTTCCACATTCTTTGTCACCGCAAAGTAACCCTCACCATCCAATTTCACATTTCGGATATTCCCTTTGAAACTTCCCGGGAAAGTCAAGGTACTGCGTGAGTTCAACCAAACCTTCGTACCATCCGCCAACATCAATTCTGCCCGTTGGCCCGCCGGCACATAAATAGACTGCCATGTTTTGTCTTCCGGTACCTGATGTTTTCCTGTCCAATAATGTGTACCCAACAAGACGATCGCCAATACCGCTGCTATCTTGGCAGCTTCCATACATACTCCGCGTAACGAGAAATGTTTCCTTTCCCGCTATTCTCCTCCGCCACAGGTTCCGTACGCCACAATGCCATATCATGCAGCTTCCGTTGTGCCATATATTCACGCATGTTCTCAGGATTTTCCTGTATCCATTTCGTCACACGCTGCTTTTCGGCTTCAGTAGCATTTCCGGCTATATATTTTTGCAATAATTCAGGATTCATATTCTATGCTGTTTTATTAGAAACGACTCAAGAAGAAACTACCCTAAAAGAAAATGAAGAAAAATATAAAAAAAATCATTTCTGTCCTCAAAAACATCCGTATCCCCATCCGGTCAGGCTTAATAATAAAAGAAGAAATAAAATAAAGGAAGATAATCTTTTAAAGTCACCCGCAGTACTTTCAATGCTTTTGATATATGATATTCCACCCCCTTTATAGAGATTTCCATCTCTTCGGCAATCTCTTTATTGGATTTATTTTCAAAACGACTCAAGATAAATGCCCGTCGCGTCTGTTCCGACAAGGTACTTAAAGTAGCACTAATGATTATTTCCACTTCTTCCGAAAAAATCTCATCAGGATTGCACGCTTCCAAGGCAGACATACGGATAGACAATTCCTGTTGTTGCCAGTCGGCCATCACTTCAAAAGCACTGCGTTTTACCTCCTCGTGCTTTAGATAGTCCAAAGCCTTGTTCTTCAAAATTGTCAGTAACAACGGTAAGATATATTTCTCTTCAACAGACTCGGCCTTCAACTTTTCCCACAACTTTATTAATGCCTCGGAGGCAATATCTTCTGCCGCCAAATCATTATGAACGTATGATTTGGCAAAGAAAAAAGACTTCTTATAATAAGAGGTATAGATATCATTAAAAGAATTTCCAGGCATTTTGCTCATTTGTATATCGGTTGTGCTTTTCATCCATATTACGATGGTAGAGCAAAGTTAGCAATAAACCTTCGATAAAAACAAAATTATCCTGTTAATTCTTTCTCTTATATGCTATGAGCTTGCCTTATATGCAATCGCGCCCTCCACCGTCAGACCAAGTGGCAAAAAGGAAAAGTTGCCATAGATATGAAATTCACGGACAAACACCCCTACGCTGTCCGACCGGAAGGAAACTTTCAACTGCAAAGTATCTCCCGGAGCAGCATGAAACTTGGAGCATCTCGTTTCCGGATAATCCCAAGAAGAAACAATGTAATAAATATGTAAACTGTCACTTCCCATGTTTTTATAGATAAAAACACCACCAAAAAAGTCGAACAAACAAATCGCCAAGCAATCTTTTTCATTTATTTCTCCTTATACGATTCCCCCTGAAAAATCCTTCAAAAGCTTCAGTCCTCCCGCAAACCCTTTGCAGGAGGCGTTCCGGCTGAAGGATCACACCGGGAAAAAGTTTCAGGCTGCGGAAGAATCCTTCAGCTTCACCAGCCGGTACACATTGCCATACTCGGTATGAACACGCTGTATCCCCAATGCAACCATCATCCTGCCCAAGCGGTTCGGAGTCACCCCGCGCATGGCAGCCGGATAATGTTTCTGCAAATAATTGAACAAATCCGTCGTGGTATAGGGCTTGGACAACTCCCCTTCCTGCGGCATCCGGAAACAACGCAAAAACAATTCCTGTTCGGCAGGCATTTTATAAAAATTCCGGTTGCTGTGCTGTATCTCCTTTTCTTCCTCTTCCGAGAACCAGTAACGCTCTCCTCCGGCCAGCTCCGCTTTCAGCTGGGCGAACAGCTGCGCATGATCGGGCGGTGTACAATCAATCTTATCATCCACTTCCGCACAGAGGAAACGGCGGCTTCCTGTGGGATCAGTCAGCAGATCCGTCATATTGGACGTACCGATGAAAGAGGCGATACGAGGCAGATGACTGAATGCCGGACGATGTGCCCTGCGGAAAGTCAGTGTGGTCATCTGCATCAGATTCTTTAAGGCAGGCATCTGTCCGGCACGGTACTTGTCGAACTCATCCATATTGATCAATCCGAAAAGCGAAAGTTTCTGTTCACATCCACTCTCGCTCGTCAGGTCGAACTTGTCTATATAATAAGGTGTAAGTTCCTTAGGCATCAAAATCTTGCAAAAAGAAGACTTGCGCTTCCCCTGCTCACGGCTCACCAACATAGGCGCCACCGCATTGGCGCAATCCTGCGCCTGCCCCAGCCATTGGGCGGCAACACCCAGCATCCAACGGTGAAACCCTTTCACCCACATCGGCTTACGCGATATACGCACGGCCAGCGGAGTTACACGATCCACTCCGTCCCACTGAGGCAAGTGGCTCATATAATGTAGAAAAGGATGATAGTTTTCCACCTTTCTGGAATGGAGCAGACGGCTCACATCCTTATCCCAGCAGTTGATGCCACCGGAACGCGCCTCCAGACAGAATGTATTCAAATCGCGTTGAGCCACTATACCATACTCTTCATCCGGCATCTCTTTCCCACGATACTCCGTCTGTTCGGTGAGAAGGTTATAACGGAAATCATAGCGTGCGGTCAAAAAGCACTGCAAGGCCGCCAGCATATTCTCCGGTTTCTTGCGCCCCGATTTGCCAAAAGTCGCCTTTTCATCGATAGTTTCTGCCATGCCAGCTGTTTCGACAGCCGCTGGGAGAACAATTTCATCCACCGTTTCCGTAGCCGTTGAAGGCAACACCCCTTCCGCATTTCCGGTTTGCCCCACCGACTGCCCGGTAACCGGAGCCGTGCTTTTTCCCACGCATCTCCTCATTTTCATACTCTTTTTGCACCAACTCAGTAATTTTTCCACTAATTTTTTCATCCTTTTTCATTATTTGGGGTTGTGTAATATCACAAAGATAACACTCAAAACACCCTTTTACAAGCATTTACCCCACACTACCGCAAAAAAGTGACTAAGCGAAAATAACTGGGAAATTATTCGTTTTTATCAAGACTATTTCATACTTTTGCACCGTCAAGTTAATCGTTTCACTAGAATGATGAAATTTCATCACCTAAGTGATACAACTTCATCACTAGAGTGATATGATTTCATCACTAAAGTGAAACGATTAACTTGAAAGGAAGTTGCAGCAAACTCTTCCGTACAAGAAAGCATAAACAACCGGATAAAAACAAATAAGCGAATGGCTATCAAATTTGAATTTTATGAATCACCCAATACGATAGGTACGCGCAAGAAGCGCTATCACGCCCGTGTAGTAAACTGGCAGCGCATCAACACCGACTATCTGGCACGGGAAATACAGTACGGCTCCTCGCTCACCGTGGCGGACATCAAGGCAACCATTATCTCGCTCAGCGAGAAACTGGCCTACTACTTGAAGGACGGTGCCCGGGTACATATCGAAGGGATAGGATATTTCCATATATCGCTTACCTGCCCCGAGACACGGACACCAAGCTCCACACGTGCCAACAAGGTGAAATTCAAATCGGTGACATTCCGTGCGGACAAATACCTGAAGCATCAGTTGAGCGACGTCAAGACCGAGCGTTCGAAATACAAGCCGCACTCCATGCCGGTAACCAAAGAGAGTATAGACGAAGCACTGACGGAATACTTCTTGACAAACAGCGTGCTGACACGCCGGAAGTTTGAATCGTTATGCGGACTGACACGAGCTACCGCGGGACGTTATATCGCTCAGTTGGCGAAAGATAAAAAACTGCGCAATATCTCCATTCCGCGCAACCCCATCTATGAACCGATGCCGGGATTCTACGGAAAAGAGAAATTGCCCGAACCGGAGAACGAAACGGAAAACGTATCGGCAACAAACGACACGGACCTGACAATAAAGTAAATATACAACGAAACAATATAATAGAAAACTTCTACAAACGAAGCTCAAACCATAAAGAGCTGAAACTTCTACACTAGGCTGAAGGAATTCCGGGAGGAAATCCTTCAGCCGCTTTTCTTTATTGACGGGCGTTTGCGAAGGGGCTGAAGGATTTGAAGGAAAAAACAAGGGAAACTCAGGGAGAGGTACTTTTCAGCCCACCAGCCATACCAGCATGGGCAAGTAATCCTTTAAGGAAACACGAAGCAGCTCAATGCCTGCTGGATGCGGTAAGCCACCGTCTGTGGCGACACATCCAGCACTTCAGCAATTTCTTTATAACTCAGTTCCTTAAAGCGATGCATCACAAAGGCTTCCCGATAACTGTCGGGCAGAGCAGCCATCGCCTCCTTTATTTTCCGGTCCAATTCCTCAAAACGACCATAGTCCACTTCACACAATGCCGCCTGTGTCCGCTCATAAAAGGCAGCTTCCGCCTTGGTTTTCACCTGTTCCCGCGTCAAGTGGTTCAAGACCCTCCGATAAGTCATTTTGAACAAATACTGATTCAATGAAGACTCGATTATCAAATCCCCACGATTCTCCCATAGCCATAACATTACCTCCTGAACAATCTCTTCGGCATCTTCCAACGATACCAACCGGTGGGCATAGGCACACAGCATAGGATAGTATCTTCTGAATAAATGGTCAAAAGCATTACCATCCCCCTGTCGGAGAGCATTAAGCAAAGACAAGTCTTCGACGGTATGATTCATAGTATAATAACTGTTTTCCTTGCGCACAAAGATAGCGGTTTTTATCGGAAAAAACTTTTTTTTAAAAAGCATTTTTCGTTTAGATACCTTTCATTCTCGCTTGTCTTAATAATATAAAGGAAAACATTAAAGTATAATTCATGGAAAACCATACCGATATAGAAACTTTGTTGACCAAGTATTTCGAAGGAAACACCACTCCGCCGGAGAACGAACAGATAGAAGCCTGGCTGAATGCCGATGAGGAGCATTTGCGTATAGCCAAGCAGCTGAATACGCTCTATCTAGCTGTAGACACACAGCACATCACAAAGAAGATAGATACGGAAAAGGCATTAGACAAGGTAAAAAGCAGAACAAAAGTTAGAAACCTGTCCTGGTGGGGATGGACACAACGCATTGCGGCCATCCTGTCCGTTCCCCTCCTGATAGGTGTATTGGCTCTGTATACGGACAGACAGCAGCCGGTAGTCACCGCTCAGATGGTGGAAATAAAAACCAATGCAGGCATGACTACCTCCGTCCTGTTACCGGACAGCACGGTAGTTCACCTCAATTCGGAATCCTCCCTCCGCTATCCCACCTTTTTTGCCGGCGATGTACGCCAAGTGGAATTAAACGGTGAAGCTTATTTCGATGTGACCCAACATCCCCGGAAACGATTCATCGTTTCCACCCCTCACCATTCGCAGGTGGAAGTGTACGGAACAAGTTTTAATGTGGAAGCATACGGTAATGAAACTCCCATTTCCACCACGCTTATCGAAGGCAGCGTAGGTTTATTTATAAGAATAGCAAAGGAAAATTTCAAAAGAGTATGCTCTCCCCCAGACAGAAGCTGGTTTATTCTCCACAAACCGGAGATATCAAGTGCTACGCTACCTCGGGCGAATCGGAAATTTCATGGAAAGACGGCAAGCTTATCTTTAATGACACTCCGCTGGATGAAGTGCTGCACATGCTTGGAAAGCGGTTCAATGTGGAATTCGTATTGTCCAACAAGGGGCTGAAAGGCTGTTCGTTCACAGGAACATTCACCCATCAGCGTCTGGAGCGTATTATGGAATATTTCCGGATTTCTTCCCACATACGCTGGCGTTACATTGACAGTGCAGATATAAAGACGGAAAAGCTGAAAATAGAAGTGTACTAATATACGTTTAACCCTTAATTTAAATACTAGAAAAATGAACAGACAACAGGCTCCCTAAACAAAAACATACGGGAGGATATTGGCGTATCACCCCGTATGAAAAAATCATCTTTCCATGCTTGTTTGGCGACAAGCAAAGACAACATTTTATTCACTTTATCTCAATTACAAAATTATGAAAATTTATTTTAGCGTCCAATTATTATGGATGATAAAGTCGTGTAGGTTAATCTTAAATAAAACTCCATTACCTATGAAACTGAGTGTACTCTTTTTAATCTGTTCGCTAAGTATGACTTATGCGGCAGAGTCGTATGCGCAAAAGACCATGATCAGTCTTGAAGTGCGTAATGAAACAGTTGGCACTGTGTTGGAAAAGCTGAAAAAAGAATCGGGGTTTGATTTCTTCTTCAACAATAAACACGTAGATCTGAAACGTATTGTATCAGTTTCGGCAAACAACAATAATATCTTCAAGATATTGGATCAGATTTTCGCAGGAACGAATGTGAAGTATTCGGTGCTTGAAAAGAAAATCATTCTTTCTACTGAGATTGTGCAAGGAATACAGCAAGAACAAAATAAGGTGACAGGTATTGTGAAAGATAATGCGGGTATTCCCATCGTCGGTGCAACGATTATGGAAAAAGGAAGTACAAACGGCACAGTTTCTGATCTTGACGGAAACTTTAGTCTTCAAATGAACAGTCAAGGAACAATACTCATTTCTTACATCGGTTATATTACACAAGAAATTAAAGTCGATAAAAATGATAAGCTTATTATAACATTAGAAGAAGATACAGAAACATTGGACGAAGTAGTGGTGGTAGGCTATGGTGCCATACAAAAAACGTTCGGTATCCACCGCCATCTCAACTGTAAAGGGAGGAAAAATCTCAGAGATGCCGACATCAAATATATCACAAAGCCTTGTGGGTATGTCGTCAGGTATCACCTTACAACAAATCAGTGGAGAGCCGGGAGCCGCTCCGGCAATCCGAGTCCGAGGAGCAGGCTCCATCAATAGCGGAAATGACCCCTTATTTGTAATCGACGGTTACCCCACAACAGACGCAGAACTTTTTAATAATATCAACCCTGCAGACATTGCTGACATTCAAATACTAAAAGATGCAGCCTCCTCTGCCATTTATGGTTCCAAAGCAGGAAACGGTGTAATTATTGTCACTACTAAACAAGGACAAACAGGAAAACCTAAAGTTAGTTTTTCCACACAAGTAGGATGGAGTGAAGCCCAAAATTATGTGGACGTACTAGAAGCTGATGATTATATGGACATGATCATTGAAGCACGTACAAACAACGGAAGTATTCAAAATTTTCCCAAGTTGATTCAGATGAGAGAGAGTGGGAATTACGAAAACACGAACTGGCAAGATGCCATATTCCGTAATGCACTGAATTATAGAGGAACAGCAACCATTACAGGAGGTACAGAAGTTTTAAAATACAACTTCTCTGCCAACTATCAAACGAGGATGGCATCCTGTTAAACTCTTTTTACAAAAGAGTCGGAATCAAAGGAGGATTTGAAGCAAATTTATCAAAGAAAATAAAACTAGGAGTCAATTTCAGTACAACCTATAGCAAAAGACGCCTCCAACAACCAACCGGTGGAAATACTGAAGACGTAACAGGCGTAATTGCCCAGGCATTGTCTATGCCACCTATACTTCCTGTTTACCAGAATAACGGAGATTATACTCAAATAGCTCAACATTATGCAGACTTAGGACTTAATAACCAACTTCGCAATCCTGTTTCGAATTTACTAGAAAATCGAAATGACAAATGGTCTATCCGCACAATGTCCAATGCCTATTTTGAAGTAAAACCCATTAAAGGACTGACATTACGCACATCGGTAAACTTTACGACTAATGCAGCAAAACAAGATTATTACCAATCTGCCTTTTTACTAGGTAAAAGTTATACAGGTAACAAATCCACACCGGATTTGACTAGCATAGACGGTTACCGTCTGTCTGGATTTGGTTATAATGCCTATTGGTCCACTACAGCAACTTATGATGTTACATTTAATGAAAAACATCATTTGAACACCATGATCGGATATGACTTCGAATACAATAGTGATTTTGAAGTACAACAAGACGATCGGACTGATTCTGATAATCCCATTGCCTATAACAATACATCTATTACCAACGTAAATGGAGCGAAACTGTGGACAGGTTCTTCCGAATACTCCAACTATGTATTTGACGCCATGTTTGCCCGTCTAGTGTATGATTATAATTATAAATATGTCCTTTCAGGTTCTGTCCGTCGCGACCGTTCCAGCAAATTCGGACCGGACAAACGCGCAGGATGGTTTTATTCGGGTTCATTGGCATGGAATATAACCGAAGAAGACTTTATGAAAGATATACACTGGCTCGACATCGCTAAATTACGTGCAGTTATGGAATAACAGGTAATGATCAGATAGGAAATGATTATGCATGGATATCTACTATCAGTTCAGACCAAAATGTGGTGTTTGGTACAACAGCCATACCTACTTATTATCCTAGCGGTTATTCAAACCGACAATTAGGATGGGAGAAAAACAAACAAATGGACTTAGGGTTTGATATTGGCGTATTCAATGCCTTGAATATAGTAGTAGATCTCTACAAGAGGACTAGTGACATTGTGATGCCAGCCAATATTCCTAATTTCAATGGTATAGCAGGCAGCGTTTATATGAATGCCGGACAAATTGAAAATAAAGGTATAGAAATCCAAGTTTCCGCCACTCCGTTTAAAGGAGATTTTTCCTGGGAAACGACTCTTAGTTGGTCCAAAAACAATAATAAAATTCTTTCACTTGCCAACAATCAAAATCAACTTGCCAATGCAAGTGCAGGAACCAAATGGGGAAATGTAATGAGAAACTATGTAGGACGTCCGATGGGTGACATGTATATGCTAAAAGTTATAGGCACATTTAATACAGAAAAAGATTTAGCCCAATATGCTAAAAACGGAACTCAGGATATTGGAGATTTAATATTTGAAGATTATAATAAAGACGGCACTATTGACGTCAACGATTATCAATTGGTAGGGAACTATCAACCGGATTTTACCTTTGGATGGAATAATACTTTTATTTATAAAGATTTCGATTTGGCGGTCACTATTGACGGACAATGCGGAGGTAATGTAATTTATGCAGCCGCACGTGCTTTTTCTTTAAACCGATACGATGACAATGTACTAGCTGAATCCGGATTAGGACGCTGGAAGTCATCAACGATCCCGGAAACGGAAGGTCACACAAAGCTGGGACAAATAACCTAGCAGCAATATTGGCCCCTCCACAAGATATCTTTATGATGCAGACTTCTACGTATCCGTAACGTATCCCTTGGATATACATTACCGAAAAAATTCTGTAAAATAATAGGCATAGAAAATATGCGCATCAGTGCTAATGTACAAAACCTATGGACTTTTGACAAATATCCAGGTTATTCCGTTGAAGCAAATTATGAAGGGAACTCCGCCACAAACAACGGGGTGGACTTTGGTGGATATCCCATCTCCCGCACATTTACTTTCGGTCTTAATTTTAACTTTTAACAACGATACAATATGAAAACTTTCAATAAATTAATTTCATTTGCGATCATTTCCATGACAAGCCTTACCTATACCGCTTGTAGTGACGGATTTTTTGACCGTTACCCTACCGATTCCATGCAAATGGAAACCTATCTGAAAAATGATGCAGAACTGCAAAACATACTTCTCAATGGTTATTATCACCTACAGGACATCACACTAAATGTGAATTATGTTAATAGTTTGGCTACAGATGAAGGATACGACTATAAAAAAAATAAACTCCCTTGATCACATCAGTCTGAACGAAAGTACATGGGATGCGACTTTAGGAATCACTAGTGAAATATGGGAACATTGTTTCAATATGATAAACCGCTGCAACAATGTTCTTCAAAAACTAGATAATGCCTCGGAAACGAACAGAACACAATATGAAGGTGAAGCTAAGTTTCTCAGGGCGTATGCCTATTTCACGCTTGTAAGACTTTTTGGAGCAGTACCTATCACTACAGATCCAATAGATGATTACTCAACCCTTTATGATTATGGACGGAGCAGTGTGAACGAAGTCTACAGCTTGATAAAAGACGACTTGAAAACAGCCATAGCCAATCTGCCAAACTACTATTCCGCCAATAACATGCAAGGACGAGCGACAAAAATAGCAGCTTATACCATGCAAGCAGACGTTTTTATGACATTGCAGGATTTTAATTCAGCTAAAAATTCTTTAGAAAACATTCTGGATTATGCCAATCAAAATAAGGAAAAAATTAGATTTAGAAAATGATGTCTTACAGATTTATGCTTCAGACAACCCAATGGGAAAAGAAATCATTTTTGCTGCTCAATACAACAACGGTGCAACAGTAGTGGCTAACCCACTTATGGGACGTTGCATACCAGCAGCTCGACCATCTACTCAGCCCGCTTACATTTATCCAGACGGAACCAGTTCTACCATCACTGTTTCACAAGGCACCAGTTGTCTGTTAATGACATGGGAACTTTACAATACATTCAAAGCCAACAATAATGACCAACGCTTTCAAAAATTAATATACAATGGAATTTATACAGATGACATATCAGTAGCCAGCAACGAGGTAGACATCACAGAAGAAGGATACACTTACCTTCCTGTCACATTAAAATATTTCGACTTTGGTAATGAGGGTATGACAACTTGTGCTTGTGGTAACGACAATATCATTTATCGATATGCAGATGTATTGTTAATGTATGCCGAATGTTTAAACGAAACCGGCAATACCCCATCTGCCGCCAACTATCTAAATATGGTAAGGACTCGTGCCGGACTATCAAATACAACTGCTACAACACAAAAGGAAATGAGTATAGCCATCGAAAATGAAAGAATGTTGGAACTATGTTTTGAAGGACATAGATGGTATGACTTAATCCGTCGGGGAAGAATTACAGAAGTAATGGAAAAACATTTTAGCCACCGTACACAAGGACTCAACCCTACATTTCAGTCCAGTAATAATGGAATGAATGTAAGTAGTCCATCCGACATCACCGGCACACCTACAACATGGAAGTGGACGGGAACATCCGCTGCTGTTCTGTTTGGAATCCCTTACGACCAAATTCAGCTTTCAAACAATTGGGAGCAAAATGAGTTATATTAATCCTTTATCCATAAAATATGAAAAATAATATCTTAACCGCAGTTTATATACTGCCGGTATCCTTCTACCCAAATTACCTTTGCAGAGATTCAAAATGACAAAGTAAGTCCAGACAGACCGAACATCATCTTTATTTTAGCAGACGATATGGGGTATGGAGATTTATCCTGTTACGGCAATCAATATGTAAAAACACCTAATATTGACCAACTAGCCGAAACCGGTACCCGGTTCAATCAATGTTATGCAGGAAGCGGTATTAGTTCACCATCCAGATGTGCATTGCTGACTGGTAAAAATACAGGAAATACCCGTATACGGGATAACATGTGTACAGCCGGAGGTATTGCCGGAATCAAAATAAATCCCAATGGTGATTCCACCATTGTCAGGAGAGCTAATCTATTACCACAAGATACAACCATTGCCACCGTATTAAGCGCAGCGGGTTACCGAACTTGCTTAGTAAACAAATGGCATTTAGATGGCTACGATAAAGGAGCCTCTCCTAATCATCGCGGATTTGACGAATTTTATGGATGGACTATCTCTACGGTACACAGTAACTCTCCTTATTATTATCCCTATTATCGTTTCCACGGTGACTCACTCATCCACATCCCAGAAAATGCAAATGGAAAAC
>ENA-OQCN01000428-OQCN01000428.1-human-gut-metagenome-genome-assembly--contig:-NODE-428-length-22686-cov-2.903497_pt1 | contig 22686 bp, 21 predicted proteins | sample MGYA00242497_ERZ504576 | MGnify/ENA primary metagenome ERZ504576 (study PRJEB26092, sample SAMD00036296) | human gut metagenome | host: Homo sapiens | study: EMG produced TPA metagenomics assembly of... | reverse complement strand
CCTCATGGCGCTTCCGACAGGCTATGAGGATGCTGCTATTTATAAAGGGACGGATAGAGTTAAGGCAAAAGTGCTTTCTACAAGCGAGGATTCTGTAATTAGTAACGGTTTGATTCAATCAGGAGAACAGTACTGTAAGGTAAAAATACTTGGCGGAAAGTTTAAGGGACAGGAAGCAAATGCAGTAAACATGCTAAGTGGTTCTTTGGAAGCTGATAAAATATTTAAAAAGGGTGATGTTGCTCATGTGGTAATAAGTTATAGTGGCGACACTATTCTTTCTATCATGATGAGTGACCATTATCGTCTGGATAAGGAAGCGCTTTTGGCGGGTATTTTTGTCTTACTGTTAATTGGATTTGCAGGAAAGACAGGCTTTAGAGCTGTATATTCTTTTGTCATTACGATATTGGCAATATGGAAAATTCTAACACCAGCCTATTTAAATGGTGCTAATCTGATTTGGTGGGGAATTGCATTGACTGCTTTTTTAACACTGTTAATCATCTTTTTAGTATATGGGTTTGATAAGAAAACGCTTGCTGCGTCATCAGGTGCACTTTTGGGTGTACTTGTAACTTGTGTTATAGGCTGTATTTTTACAGAGGCTTTTAAAATTCATGGAGCCGTCATGGCTTATTCGGAAAGTCTTCTATATGCTGGATATCAGAAGCTGAATCTTTCTCAAATTTATATGAGTGGTATTTTTATCGGAGCATCAGGTGCGATGATGGATTTGTCTGTTGACATTACATCAGCAGTTAATGAAGTAATTGAAAAAAAGCCAGATATTGGTTGGAAAGAAGCCGCTCGATCAGGCATGAACGTGGGAAGAGCTGCCATGGGAACTATGACAACAACACTTTTGCTGGCGTACTCAGGAGGATATATTGCATTGCTCATGACATTTATGGCGCAAGGCACACCAATTGACAATATTTTAAATTATAAATATGTAGCAGCAGAATTACTTGATACCATTGTGGGAAGCTTTGGACTAGTGACAGTGGCTCCATTTACAGCACTGACAAGCGCATGGCTTCTCACAAAAAAGAAAAAATAAATATTCTTTACTTTAAACTGTAAAAGTTTAAATCAGCAGTTGACGTAACGTGCAGTATGGCTTATAATAAATCTATCTGTTGAGGTCGGGGGCAAGGCTTTTGCCCTCGATTGTTGTCATAGAGGGAATTTATTATAAGAAAGGGAAATGTTATGAAAAATCGAGAACGGCTTGGAAGCCGACTTGGCTTTATCATGCTGTCGGCTGGCTGTGCAATCGGCTGCGGTAATGTGTGGAAGTTTCCATGGATGTGCGGACAAAATGGAGGCGGAGGCTTTATGCTGGTATATCTGGCGTGCCTTGTTTTATTAGGTCTTCCGGCAATTGTCATGGAGTTTGCAATAGGACGAGCATCGCAGGCAAGTCCAGTTTTTATGTATCGAAAGCTGGAAAAACCAGGCCATAAATGGGGAATCTTTGGCATTGTATGTCTGATTGGAAATATTGCACTGATGGCATTTTATACTGTTGTTACTGGATGGATTATCTATTATTTCGTTTAAGTTCTTAACCGGACAAAATGATAGTTTTGGTTTTGAGGCTATGATAACTAATCCAGGTGTAAATGTTACATTTTTACTGGTTACAGTAGTTGCTGCATTTGCAATTTTAAGCTTTAATCTGCAGGGCGGTTTGGAGCGTGTAACAAAGTACATGATGGTATCACTCTTGATTTTAATGATGGTACTTGCTATTCATGGTTTGACACTTTCAGGAGCAAAGGAAGGCTTAAAGTTTTATTTGGTTCCTGATTTTTCAAAAATTAATGGTTCAGTAGTCGTTAGTGCGATGAATCAGGCATTTTTCACGCTGTCAACAGGAATGGGCGGTATGGCAATATTTGGAAGCTATATCGGAAAGGATCGTTCTTTGATGGGCGAGTCTGTTCATGTAATTGTACTTGATACATTTGTCGCAGTTATCGCTGGTGTTATCATGTTCTGCGCATGCTTTACTTATGGACTTGAAGTTAATGCAGGACCAAGCCTTCTGTTTGATACAATGGCAACAGTATTCTCTCATATGCCGGGAGGACGCTGGTGGGGTGCGTTGTTCTTCTTGTTTATGGTATTTGCAGCGATGTCTACCGTGCTCGGTGTCTGTGAAAATATTCTTGCAATGGTTCGCGAGCTTACCGGATGGTCGCGTCCAAAAGGATGCGTTGTCTGTGCTGCAGGAATCTTTGTACTTGCATTGACAACAGCACTTGGCTACAGCGTAATTAAATTCCAGCCATTTGCAGAGGGAACAGCATGGCTTGATTTATGGGATTTTATTGTATCTAACAATATCCTTCCGCTTGGATCGCTTGTACTTGCACTGTTTTGCTGCAACAAGTTTGGATGGGGCTGGGATAAGTTCATGGAAGAGGCTAATACAGGAAAGGGCCTTAAGATAAAGTCATGGATGAAGCCAATCTTCAAATATTTTGTTCCAGCAGCAATTTTGTTCATCTATATTTATGGAATGATTAATTTCCAGTGGAAATAAAAATAACACCTCGCATCGTATTTAATAGTACGGTGCGAGGTGCTTTTTTGTATGCATAAGACGAAAAAGAAGAGTTTATTCAGCAGTAGTTAATACATACTTTGCGGTGTTTACGGCAGCATCCTTTCCAACTTCATTATATCCAGCCTGATAATAATGGAAAGAATTCTTCATCAGTCCGCGTGCTTTCATGGTTTCAAACAGGCGGCTTACGACGGTGATATCTTTTCTGTGTTCTGCAAATGAATACTGGGCGTTTCTAATCTCATCGTAGCAGATATCATCAGCTGTTCCATTATAAGCGCCAATTCCAATTAAAAAACAATGTTCAATTCCGACAGCCTTTAGCTTTTCATACATTTGCATAAATTGTTTTGTATATTCGTCAGCACTTGTATGGTGATCTCCGTCAGATTCTCCCTGACACCAAAGAAGATACTGATGGCGAAGGGTAATGTTATGCTGTTCGCAGAATGTTTGCGCGCTTTTTAAACGTGTTATTGTATCTGTAAGATAGTCATCGTGATCCTGCCAGTTTGCGATGACAGAGCCGCCCTTGCTTGATGACAGGCCAAGAACTGGAACGCCTGTATTCTGAAAATAGGTATTTACAAAAGAAGTGACAAGTGAGCCAGTCTTCATACCTGGCTCAAAAATACCAGTGGGATTATTTTCCAGAGCACCAAAAGGCTCTGCGATTGGATAAAGTCTGGTTGGATCAGAGATTGCGCGAAATTCAGCACCAGCACCAGAAATTAAGTCAGGTGCACCTTCTGGAAAATGTGTACAGGCAATGCCGCGGCCAGCATATTGGACTGTCCGGCGAATAAAAATAAATCATATGTTGTCATAAGTCCACCTTCTGTTATAGTGTTTTTCAAGTGGAGTATAGCACTGAAAGTGCTGATACACAAGTGCAAAAAAATTGTGAAGTCATTCACCTTCGGGTTAGATTTAATTTGGATGTGAATGGGGTTAAGAATAGTTACAAAAGATATAAAAGTGTGGTACTATAAGAGTGGTTTTGAGGATTTCACTTTAGAAAGGAAATATTATGCATACAAAGGAATCATTAAAAAAGCAGCTTGCAGCGATGGGACTTACAGGGGAAGAAACAATTTTAATTCATTCTTCTATGAAGGCAATCGGTGAAACACAAAAAGGAGCTGAGACGGTGTTAGATGCTTTGATGGAGTTTTTTGAAAAGGGTTTATTGCTTCTTCCGACACATACATGGAAGATGATAAATGCAGAGAATCCTGTTTTTGATGTGGATAATGAACCGGCATGTGTTGGGATTTTGCCTAATTTATTTTTGAAACGTCCTGGTGTGATTCGCTCATTGCATCCGACTCACAGTATGGCAGGCTACGGAAAAGATGCTGCGTCATATTTGGTCGGTGAAGAAATGCGCAATACACCGTGTACACCAGGCGGCTGTTATGATCGTTTAAAAGATGTCGGAGGCAAAATTCTATTAGTTGGGGTTGGTCATGAGCGAAATACATACATCCATAGTGTAGAGGAAGTGCTTAATGTGCCAAATAGACTGTCTGACATGCCAGTTCTTATGAAAATCGTGCAGCATGGAAAAAAGCCAGTTTCTGTCTATATGAGAAAACACTATAACTCACAGCAGCCACATATTTCTGAGGATTTTGTTAAGCTAAATCGTGCATTTGATGAATGTGGAGCAACAGTACATACTGTATTTGGATCAGCAGAGTGTATTTTGTGCGATGCAAGACGTATTTTTGAAGTGACTCGCCATGTGATAGCACCTGATCCAGAGTGTCTGGTGACGGGAGGAGAAATTGCACCTGAAAGATGGCAGGAGCTTATTAGATAAAAGATACGATAGAAAGCAGGTAAGATATGACAAAGATATTTGCACATAGAGCGCAAGTGCATATGCGCCGGAAAATACAATGGAGCCTTTGAGTTAGCAGCAAAGCAGGGCGCAGACGGCATTGAGTTAGATGTTCATGTGACAAAGGATGGCGAAGTTGTGGTGACACATGATGAAAAGATTGATCGTGTCAGCAACGGAAACGGTTTTATTAAGGACATGACGCTGCGCGAATTAAAGCGCCTGTCTTTTCATAATCACATGGAGTCTTATGTGGGAGCAGGTATTCCGACGCTTCGCGAGGTTCTCGAATATGTCAGTACAACAAATATGGATGTAAATATAGAGTTAAAGACTGGAATTTACTGGTATCCGCAGATTGAAGAAAAGACAGCTTTTATTGTCCAGGAAACGGGAATGCATGACAGAGTGATTTATTCTTCCTTTAATCATCACAGTATTGCAAAGATTAAGGAAATTGACAGTACAGCAGAGACAGCATGGCTGTTTTCTGATGTAATTTTAAATGTTGAGCAGTATGCAAAGGCAAATGGTGTGGAGGGTCTTCATCCAGCTGTCTACCATATGTATATGTCTGATTTCATGAAAAGATGGAACGAGAGCGGCGAGAAGGTGCGCGTATGGACTGTAAATAATGAAAAGGATATGAAAAATTTTATTCAGCATGATTTAGAGGCAGTTATCACTAATTATCCTGATGTCGCATTACGAGTAAGAAGAGAGGTAACAGGATGCTAAGCAACAAAAAGCTTTTTTTATTTGATATTGACGGAACAGTGTGTCAGGGTGAGCGCTTGATCGACGGCACAACGCAGTTTCTTGAGGATATCCGTCAAAGCGGAGGTCAGTTTGTCTTTATAACAAACAATTCCACAAAGAGCATTCAGGACTATATCTTGAAGTTTCAAAAGCTTGGAATTAAGACCGATTACAGCAATTTTATCACAGCATCCTATGCAACTATTCATTATTTAAAGAAAAATTATGATGATAAGCTAATCTATGTGATGGGAACAAAATCATTGATCAGGGAGTTGAAAAAAAGCGGGATACGTGTGACAACTGACTGTGAGGATACAGAGATTGCATGTGTGCTTGTCGCATACGACAATGAGCTGACTTATGAAAAGCTGACAGATACATGCAAGATTCTTTCCACGAGAGATGTAGGCTATGTAGCAACAAATCCAGATCTGGTGTGTCCGATTGAGTTTGGATTTGTGCCAGACTGCGGCGCGATGTGTCAGATGATTGAACATGCCGTAAAGAAAAAGCCGTATTTTATCGGAAAGCCAGAGCCAGGAATGGTTGATATGTCTGTTGCGCAGAATCATTTTACAAAGGATGAAACATTAGTAATCGGAGACCGTCTATATACAGACATTTTATCTGGCATCAATGCAGGTGTCGAGACAGCGCTTGTACTTACAGGAGAGGCGACAAGAAAAGATGCCGAAGAAAGCAGCTACAAGCCAGACTATATTTTCCCAACTGTGCGCGAACTTCACGAAGCGTGGAAGTGACCATGGTGACAGGACGGTGGCTCACAATGTGTCCCTACTGGCTCGATATGTGTCCCTAAAAACATCATGATATTAAAAAGTCTGAAAGTTCAAGAAAAGAGCTTTCAGGCTTTTTTTGTGTCTTTACTAGAATGCAGTCGAGTTGTTAGGAACAAAAGTTCGCAAGCTTGAGCCACCAGACACTAATTCAGCCACCGTACCTATCACATATGGTTTCTTGAAATTTCTACGACAATTTTCAATAAGAATTTTCATAAACATTTATTTTACTGAAATTTCTTTTGCTCTACATTTTCATAATAAGTTGATTTTCTGAAATTTTTATGCTAAAATAGACCTATAAATTTCAATTTCCGTTTTCCGGAGGAAAGGAAAAAATTATGACAAACCGAGCAGGAACATTCGTGAGTAATCTGTCAGGCGAAATGGCTTATGAATCCTTTCGGCCGGCCCCGCTTCCACCGAATCCTCCTATTGAGGTATCTGGTGAGCTCCTCACGAAACTTATTGATGCAAACAAAAAAATAGCAACACTTGAAGGACTATCCTCCCGTATACCAAACATGGAACTTTTTATTTCTATGTACGTCCGTAAAGAAGCCCTTCTTTCCTCACAGATTGAAGGCACACAGTGCACTCTTGAGGATATCTTGAATCCTATGATTGAAGGCAACACAAATCGGGATGTCTCAGATGTTGTGAACTATATCCGCGCGACTGAATTTGCTCTTGAGCGGCTAAAAACGCTACCTTTGTGCAATCGTCTGATCAAAGAAACTCATGCAGTTCTTTTGGAAAGTGTACGAGGACAGGAAAAAAATCCTGGCGAATTCCGCTATTCGCAAAACTGGATTGGCGGTCAGGGAAGTACTCTCAAAAACGCTCGTTATATTCCGCCAAATCCGGAAGATATGCTAACAGCTATGTCCGACCTCGAAAAATATATCAATAGTGATGATCCTCTTGACCCATTGATTCAGGCCGCTTTGATCCACTATCAGTTTGAAACCACGCACCCCTTCCTTGACGGTAATGGACGTGTTGGACGACTTCTTATTACGCTCTTCTTAATGGAAAAAGGCATTCTGTCTACTCCGGCACTTTATATTTCTTATTACCTCAAAATGAACCGTATTGAATACTATGACCGTATGACACAGGTACGACGTACTGGTGATTATGAACAGTGGATTTCATTTTTCCTTCAGGCATTTGCAGATTCTGCGGAGGATGCAATTCATACAATCGACAGACTTACTGCGCTACACGATAAAAGCACAAAATTATTTGACACTCTTACAAAAAGGCAGCGTACTAGTGTTCTTAAAGTGTTTTCTTATTTGGAATCCAATCCGATCATCGATATTCAGAAAACCGCTGCGACTCTTGAAATGTCATACAACACTGTGTCGAAGGTGGTTTCTATCTTGGTTGATTATAGAATCTTGAAGCAAACAGACAAATTTGGAAAAGCCAAAATATATTCTTATACCGAATACCTCGATATTCTTCGTAAAGATACCTACTGACTCACCCTAGGGGCAATCCCCCAATTGTTCTACTTGATAAAAGAGAAAAGCTATAGTAACATAAAGGTATCAAAAATAGTCAAAAAGTGGTTAGAAGAACATTAAAATTAGGAAGCGAGGTGACTTTTTTGAAAGTCGAAGAGATTATACAGACAATAATAAAAATATGTAATGAATTTCAAGCAAAAGAAGTGGTTCTATACGGTTCAAGAGCGAAAGGGACAGCAAGAGAACGCAGTGATATTGATATAGCGGTATCTGGAGTTAATGATTTTGAAAAGGTGGTAAAGCAATTAGAAATGTGAGTGCGCCATATGGGACAGATACAATGACTCAATTAGTGCCTCAGGTGGTACAGGGAGTAGAGGAACAGGGAGGTGGCTTTTTTATTGTCCCCCTGGCTCGGTAATAAAATAAGAAAATAAAGTAACAGAAAACGGATAACGAATGAGTAACAAAAAGGGTGTCGCGCTTGAACCAGTTTGCAGTGTGTTCAAAGGCGGCACCCTATAAATGTTCTATATCATTTTCGCAATATGTTCGCATCAGATTCTCTCACCAAAGCTTACATAATATTCCTTAAAAAATTCGCTGACCTTATCTAAATCTTCTTCATAATAAATACCTCTCTTTCTTTCATTAACTCTATACTAGTGAAGTAATGAGTTGGTTCTTTTTTGGAGACCGGCCGGATCTCTTCTTGATGGTTTTATAGTAGCACACGGCAATGAAAATGTGAAATACATATAATAAATGTATAATAATACTTTATAGGTATTGTAACGAGGTGGCTATACATGCTATCATGTAAAATATCATATTTAAGGAATTTTCATTCAAGGAATTCCCAATCAAAGCAAATTTGTTTGGAAAGGCAGGTGATTCGATGGAGCTTCGTCATATTCGATATTTTAAGGCAGTAGCAGAGGAGAAAAATTTTACCAGGGCAGCTGAAAAACTTGCGATTGCCCAACCACCGCTCAGCCGTCAGATTCAGGATTTAGAGGAGGAGCTTGGCACAAAATTATTTGAGCGCTCACCGCACAAGGTAAAACTCACGGAAGAAGGAGAATTGTTTTTGCAGTACGCATCGCAGATTCTTGATCTGGTGAACCGTTCTGAGGAAGAAGTGAGAATCCGAAAAGAGGGCTTACAGGGAACACTTTACATTGCCTCAGTTGAGGGATGTGGTCCTCATCTTTTTGCACATTGGATTTCAGAGTTTCAGAAGATGCATCCGCATGTGCAGTATATTTTGTGGAATGGAAATACAGATGATGTAAATAATCGTGTCACGAAGAGCTTATGCGAGGTGGCGATGATCACGGCGCCATTTAACACGGAGGAGTTTCATGTGTTAGAGGTATACGAGGAGCCGTGGGTGGCGATGATTCCGAAAGGTCATCCGCTTTATTCAGAGACAAATGAACCGATCAATCCGAATGAACTGCTTCCATATGATCTTTTGATCCCGTCACGTGAATCGCGTCAGGGTGAGATTCATGGATGGTTTTCAGATCCGCAGAGTATGCCTATTATTCGCGGCAGAGTGGCGCATATGATGAATGCCTATGAACTCAGCAAAAATGGAGTTGGAATTGCGATTTATCCAGAGTCGATATCGTCACTTGTACGAGACTGCGAGGTCTGTATTAGACAAATCAATCACCCAGATGCGAAGGCATTTTATGCGTTGATTTGGAAAAAGGATCGTGTGTTGTCGCATGCGGCAGAGGCATTTATTGATTTTATCAAGCACAATAGGGAGGCACATTAAATGAAATTAGAGAAGGGAAAGCTTTGCATTAAAAATGCAGAGAAGGAAGATTGTAAGCAACTCGTTAGCTGGTGGAACGATGGTGCAGTGATGGCTCATGCCGGATTTCCAAATGGACTTGGGACAAGCGAAGAAAAGGTTCAAAAGCAGATCGCAGCAGACAATGATGATACAAGAAGGCATTGGTGATCTGGTATGATGGGAATCGAATCGGAGAAATGAGCTATGCCAACCTAGGAGATAGCTTAGAGGAGACTGGAGAAGATACGATTGAAAATCGTACAGCAGATATTGGAATTAAAATTTGCAATCCCGCATTTCAGGAAAAGGGACTTGGAAAAATTGTGCTAAGTATGCTGATTCGAGAATTGTTTTCGCGCGGTTATACAAAGATTGTGCTAGATACGAATTTGAAAAATAAGCGAGCACAGCATGTCTATGAGCGGTTGGGATTTCAAAAGGTAGATGTCCGAATAGACGCGTGGATCGATCAGGTTGGTGAGAAACAGAGTGTGGTCGATTATGAGCTGACAAAAGAACACTTTGTGGATTTTGTATTGATGGATGAAATTTCGCATGTTCGCAAGGCAGAACAGTCATTTAAACAGCTGTTCTCACAGAAACGTGCATTTTCTGAGCATATGGAAAAATGGCAGGATGATGATCTATATGATATGTATGATCACAACCAGTTTGTGCCATTATTAGATGATCCAACAGGCAAAGAACTAGAGCAGGCAATTGCATACCAGCGACAGCTCGGCAGAGGCTTTCTAAAGATCGATACAAGAGAAAAGTTAGATGAGGTTCTGATCAAACGTTTTTCTTTGGAAGAATGCTGCACAGAAACAATGCTTCTTAGAAATAAGAAAGAAAATATGGCAAGATGGAAGAGCAACCCTGACGTAATAATATATGACAGTGTTTCCGGTGATGTATTAGCCGATTTGCTTAAAATTGATATCGAAACTTTTGCTTCAGACTACGGTGAAGACTTTATCAGAAGACGTGATGCGCGTTACGTAAAAAAGGCGATGGAGATACCGGGATTTCATTATTATGTGGCATATTTGGATGGAAAACCGGCAGGTGCCTGCTATGCATATGCGATAGATGGCTATGTGGTGATGGATGCTCTTGTTGTAAGGGAAGCATTTCGCAAGCGTTACGTGGCGACCACACTTATGAAACACATTGCATCTCAGTTTAAGGAAGAAATGTTCCTGCATGCAGATGCAGACGATACACCGAAAGAAATGTATAGAAAAATGGGATTTGAGACGGTTGATGAACTGTATGAATATTTGAAAATGTGGTAATTGTGAGTTATTATTTGCGGGACATCACGTTATGTAGTGGGTGCCGACAAAGTCATTTATCGAGGTGCCCTTGCGATAAACTTGCTTGTAATACAAAAAAGCCGGGGGGACAGGTCCCCCTGGCTTGGTTTTCAGTTCCCTTCGTCCCACCAATTTGACAAATTTCATGCAAGCATGGAATTTGTCAAATCTAGTGTGACGTGTGAACTGATTTAGCAAATCTCAGCGCCAGCTGGCATTTTCTTTTCTGGTGTCATCAGTGCAAGATTTCCGTCTGCATCCTCTGCACATAACAGCATACCTTCAGATAAAACACCTGCAAGCTTTGCCGGCTTTAAGTTTACAAGAACCATAACCTTCTTGCCAACCATTTCTTCTGGTGTGTAGTGAGTTTTGATACCGGAAACAATCTGCTTTACCTGAGATCCTATCTTTACCTGAGAGCACAGAAGCTTTTTGGACTTCTTTACTGCCTCACAGGAGATAATCTCACCTACCTGGAACTGCATTTTTGAGAAATCTTCGTATGTGATTTCTTCTTTTGGCTCGATGTCGATAACAGCCTCATCTTCTTTTTCAGCCTCAGCAGTTTCTTTGGAAGCGTCCTTTGCAGCAGCCTTCTTGGACTCCATAAGTGCATTAACTTCTTCCATCATCTTTTCTGCATCAACACGTGCAAAAAGAATCTGTGGCTGATCTGTTACCTTATTTCCAGATGGGTAGGTGCCATTGTGGAAACCTGATCCATTGTGCGAAGCGGTGCATTTAAAGAATCAGCAATCTTCTTTGCAGTCTCTGGCATGAATGGCTCAAGTAAGGAAGCACCGATTAAGATGCTGTCGATCAAGTTGTACATAACAGTAGACAGACGCTCTTTCTTTGATTCATCCTTTGCAAGTACCCACGGAGCAGTCTCATCGATATACTTGTTGCAGCGCTTAAACAGGGTGAAGATCTCGGTGATTGCATCGGCAACACGAAGCTTATCCATGCGAGCAGTTACTCTAGAAGCAGTGGAGGTGACAACCTCAAATAAGGAATCATCAACATCCTCTTTTACGCCATAGTTGACAGCAACACCGCCAAAGTACTTGTTGGTCATGGAGATCGTACGATTTACCAGATTTCCAAGTGTGTTTGCCAGATCAGAGTTCATACGCTCAATCATCAGATCCCAAGAGATTACACCATCGTTTTCAAACGGCATCTCATGAAGAACGAAGTAACGAACTGCATCAACACCAAAGAAATGAACAAGCTCGTCTGCGTAGATTACATTTCCTTTTGACTTACTCATCTTGCCATCACCCTGAAGCAGCCACGGATGACCAAATACCTGCTTTGGAAGCGGCAGATCAAGAGCCATAAGCATGATTGGCCAGTAGATGGTATGGAAACGAAGAATATCCTTTCCAATAAGATGAAGGTCAGCCGGCCAATACTTTTCAAACATCGGATCGCTATTTCCATCAAGATCAAAGCCAAGTCCAGTGATATAGTTGCTAAGTGCATCAATCCATACATAGATAACATGCTTTGGATCGAAGTCTACCGGAATACCCCACTTAAAGGAGGTACGGGAAACGCATAGATCCTGAAGTCCCGGAAGAAGGAAATTGTTCATCATCTCATTCTTTCTGGATTCTGGCTGGATGAAATCTGGATGCTCATTAATATGAGCAATAAGCTTATCTGCATACTTGCTCATACGGAAGAAATAAGCCTCTTCCTTTGCTGGTGTACATGGGCGTCCGCAGTCTGGGCATTTGCCGTCAACTAACTGAGAAGCGGTGAAGAAGGATTCACACGGAGTACAGTACATACCTTCATACTCACTCTTGTAGATATCACCCTTGTCATAAAGCTTCTTGAAAATTTTCTGAACCTGCTTTTCATGGTAGTCGTCAGTAGTACGGATAAATTTATCATAGGATGTGTTCATCAGGTCAAAGGTCTTCTTGATCTCGCCTGCCACCTCATCAACAAACTGCTTTGGTGTTTTTCCAGCCTCAGCAGCTTTCAACTCGATCTTCTGACCATGCTCATCCGTACCTGTCTGAAAGCGCACATCATAGCCCTGCATTCGCTTGAATCTGGCAATGGAATCTGCCAGCACGATCTCGTAGGTGTTTCCAATGTGCGGCTTGCCGGAAGTGTAAGCAATGGCCGTGGTGATGTAATACGGTTTCTTCATGGTGTTTTTCTCACTTTCTGCCGCAGAAGCGGTCTGTTTTTTCACAGTGATGCTATTTGCGCAGCACAAATTTAAAAAGGGCTGGGAAATGCAGCACAGATATAATTTATGATACCACCAGGAACGAAAGATTGCAAGAAAAACGTGAGAAAAGCAATTGTCTGTATTGAAAAATCATGCTATACTGTGATTATAAGTTACCGTGTCGCTTTGTGTCAGGTAAAAGCAACGCAGTAAAGAATTTAGAAAAAGAGAAAGGCTGGATTGTTGTATGAATTCAGAAGATAGAAAAAGGCTTAGAAAGCAGAAGCACAGAATCATGATGATGCGTTTGTGGCTGCCGGTTGTACTGGTAGTTGTCTTGGTTGTCGGATTGACAGCAGGCGGCATTGCAATGTCACTAGGTCAGACAAAGAGCGTGGCAGAGCAGGGCACAAAGGAAGATGGAACAAAGAATGTAGAAACAAAGGAAGCTTCTAATGAGTCAAAAGAAGCAGGCGATGAAAATGGTGAAGCACAGACTGTTGATCAGGCAGGTGCAGACAAACAGCAGTCAGAAGAGGCACAGACTGGAGCAGAAAGTGATAATTCTCAGGCTGGCAATGAGGATGATGACAGCAATCATGCGATAGAGCAGTCTGACTTTGATGAATTTATCACCAATCTAAATGAGGCTGTAGCACAAAACAGCAATTATTTAAAGCGTGAGAGTGAGAATCTTACAAGAACACTTGCGGAGCTGCAGACGTATGACAGAACACATCTGACAGAGGCACAGGCAAAGACATATGATGCATTGCTTGATGCGTTGAATGTTGAGATGGATGGCGAACAGTATGACAGTGTGGCAGCAGCCGCAGCTGATGCTGTACTTTGCAGTGTTGAGGGTGGTGTTGATTACTACAATTATCTGCTGCAAAAGTATAGTGGTGTAGATGGAACTTGGGGCGATTTCCGAGAGATATTGGCAAATGAAGCAAACGGTAATTATCAGGTTATGAATGACTTAATGGGTGGTGATTCCACACTTCAGGTGGGTGCAGCAAGCTTTACAAAGCAGGCACCAGATGATGCATACGCATATGATACAGTCAGCGCATCTTCAAGCGCGCTTAAGAAAAATCTTGTATGCAATGGCTTTGTAAATGGCTGGACTGAGTTCGGTATTATTCGAGCTTATTTAAACGATGATCGATTAGACGATAATTTAAGAAATTACCTGATTGCATCGACGAGAATGACGTATGCATTGTATGGTGTTGCTGATATTTCAGTACATGCAGGCGGCTGGGGTGAAGCAGAGGTAACAGATCTTTGCACAACTTATTTTGGAGAAGCAGGCGGAAGCAGCTATGGTTCTAGTGTGTATCAGATGGTTTTAAAGAATCCTGGAAAATATGCAGCTGCAGCGATTGACTATTTGCAGATCACAGAGCTTGAGTCAACAATGGCTACCAATCAGGGTGAAAACTATAGTGAAGCTAATCTGTTAGACCTTCTCTTTAATCAGGGACCGGCAAACTTTAGAGTATTAAGAAGCTGGATTGGATTATAAAAAACAAGACCAGGGGGCAACCCCCTGGTCTTTATTTACACTACTTTTTTGTATTTACTCCTGTAGTGAACTGGAGACATGCCATAATATTTCTTGAAAAGCTTACTAAAATAGTAAACATCATCGTAGCCAACGCTGTTTGAGATGGCTTTTATGCTTTGTCCGTTATCAGATTCAAGCTGAATGCGGGCGCGCTCTAAGCGCATTTTAATCAGATAGTTGATTGGAGCTTCACCAGTCTCTTCTTTGAAAATTTTTGATATGTAAGCAGAGCTTAGATACATATTCCGGGCAATCAGATCAAGTGAAATCTTTTCAGCATAATGACTGCTCAGATATTGGCGGATCTCGCTCACCACATATGTTTTATGGTGTGTCTCAAAAGTGACAGGAGAACAGCTTTGTTTTGGCGGAACAGTGATCTGACGGATGATTGTCATAAGAAGCTGTGTCAAATATGCCTTTTGCATAAAGTACTGACCGACCTGATTGCTGTAGCGCTCAGATATCATACGAAGACACAGATTTGTGATATCCTGACGGACAAGACCGTCCGTGTGAAGCACAGATGAGCCGCCAGGAAAATCAAGACGGTTTGGTTCCATTCCCTTAAAGTGAAAGTTTGAAAATGAAGTAAAGAATAAAATTGCAGGGTTATCATGCACTGTCGGCAGTGTACGGTGCGGCATGTGCGACGGTACACAGACAATATCACCGGCTGTAAGTGGAGTGGTAGTTCCATCCATCCAGATTGCCAGATCACCAGATAACACTATAAAGAGTTCGGGTGCATCATGCGTATGAGAAAAATTCGATTCTGTCACCGTGCGCTTACCGGCGAAATATAAAGTTGGATTTAAGTCAGAGTAAGTAATGTCGTACGTATCACACACAGTAAAGTAAACCTCCTTAAAAATAAAAATGCCTAAAAACGATAAAGCTTGATTTGATTATTATACATCAATTTTCAAGAAAAGTACATTTTATTTTAAAAATATTAGAGTAACATGAAGGCACAAACTACAAAAAGGAGGAGAGAAATATGGGATACATACGCTGGTTTTTATCTTTTTTAAAAAAATACCGCGTAAGAATGATCGTAGGCTTGATCTTAGTGTTTATCACATCACTGCTTGTTTTGATCAACCCACAGATTTCTGGTATGATTGTGGATGAAGTTATTGAGGGACAGCATTATGAAAAGCTTGGTATTTTGCTGCTTATTATGATTGGAGTGACGCTTGTTCGATCGCTGCTGCGCTTCACATTTTTAATGTGTTTTGAGTCATCCAGTCAGGGACTTGTCTACGACATGAGGGAAGAAGCATATCGTAAGCTGATGAAGGAAGATTTTAACTTCTTCAACAAAAACCGCACAGGAGACCTTATGTCCAGACAGACAGGAGATATGGATGCAGTGCGTCACATGGTTTCTCATGTTATTTATTTTAGCTTTGAGAATATCCTTGTATTTTTGATGGCACTTGTGATGATCTTTTCTGTTAATGTTAAAATGGCACTTTGTATGCTGATTGTACTTCCGTTTACATTGGCAGTGACACTGAGCCAGAGACGTCATATTAAGCCGGCCTTTGACAGGGTGCGTGACTGTTTCTCTAGTTTGAATGCATTTGCACAGGAGACAATCGCAGGAAACCGTGTTGTAAAGGCATTTGCAAAGGAAGATTATGAGCTTGAAAAGTTCGACCGCGAGAATGATGGATATCGTGATGCACAGTTAAATGCCGCATCGATCTGGATGAAATATATTCCGATGTTTGAGGTCCTTTCCCAGTGTCTGACTATTATCCTTATGATCATGGGTGGTTTTATGGTAATTGACGGCGAGATGACTATAGGAAACATGGTAACTGTTAACGGTTATTTATGGATGCTTAACAGTCCGCTTCGTCAGGCAGGATGGATAATTAATGATTTGCAGCGTTTTCTTACTGCAATTGAAAAAATCTATAAGGTTTATACAACTGAGCCAGATATCAAGCAGCCAGAGCATGTTGTAGAAAAGAGAAAGCTAAAGGGCAGTGTTACCTTTGATCATGTAAATTATTATACAAATGATGATACTGTGTTAAAGGATATCAGTTTTCACGTAGAGCCAGGTCAGACAGTTGGTATCATTGGTGCGACTGGTTCTGGAAAGTCATCACTTGTCAATTTGATTTGCCGTTTTTATGATGTGAATCAGGGACGCGTGCTTGTCGATGATATTGATGTTAGAAATTTGAATCTCCAGACGCTTCGCGGAAATATCGGAATTGCGATGCAGGATGTCTTTTTGTTCTCAGATACAATTGAGGGAAATATCGCTTATGGAATCCAGACTGTACGTTTGAGCAGGTGCAGGCAGCTGCAAAGATTGCAAATGCTGACGAATTTATCAGGGAGATGCCAGAAGGATATGATACGATTATTGGTGAGCGCGGTGTAGGTCTGTCTGGTGGACAGAAACAGCGAATTTCGCTTGCACGCGCAATTTTAAAGGATCCGTCAATAATTATTCTTGATGATACAACCTCTGCAATTGATATGGAAACGGAGAGTATGATTCAGAATGAATTAAAGAAAATCTCGGATGAGCGTACTGTATTTATCATTGCTCATCGTATATCTTCTATTATACATGCAGATCAGATTCTTGTACTTGATAATGGCCGCCTTGTCGAGAGAGGAACACATGAACAGCTGCTTGCTAAAAAGGGCTATTATTCAACTGTATTTCATCATCAATATGGTGAGTTTGACCGCTTTAAGAAGGTTCGCGCAGAAAAGGGAAGGGGTGAGGCATAATGGCACGAAATAAATATGACGTGGATGAGACACTCGAAACTAAATTTGACATGAAGCAGATTAAGCGATTATTTAGTTATGTAGGCCGTTATCGAAAAAAGCTGATTATGACAATAATGCTTATGCTGTTTTCCTCAGCGCTTGGCATGGTTATTCCTGTGCTGATGCAGCGCGTAATGGATATTTACATTCCGAATCACGACAAAAAGGGAATCCTTTTGATGGCGGCGCTTGCAGCTTTGATAATTTTGGCAACAGCTTACATACTTCGTATCAAGATTAAGTGGACATCTCAGATTGGTCAGGGCATCATTCATGAGCTAAGAAGAGAATTGTTTATTCATCTGGAGGAGCTGCCATTTTCTTATTATGACAGCCGTCCGCATGGAAAGATTCAGGTGCGTATTGTCAACTATGTAAATAACATAAGTGATCTTCTGTCAAACGGTATCGTAAATACCATCACAGACTGCTGTTCATTATTTTTTATTGTAGGCTTTATGTTTTATTATAGTGTGCCGCTTACTTTAATTTGTATGTGTGGTCTTCCTATTCTTATTGCAATTGTGCTTTTTGTAAAGAAAAAGCAGCGCCGCGGATGGCAGCTTGCAAGCAATAAGCAGTCAAATTTGAATGCCTATATTGCAGAGAGCATCAATGGTGTGCGTGTTACACAGGCATTTGTAAGAGAAGATAAGAATCTTGGCATATTCAATAATTTAAGCGGAAGCTATCGAAAGGCATGGATGAGCGTTATCAAGTATAACTTTATGATTGGACCGACTGTTCAGTTTATATCAATCCTTGCGACGGCAGCTGTATATTGGGTTGGCATTCACTGGATTATGGGAGGTAATGATATAATTAGTGTCGGTGCGCTGACGGCACTTACAATTTATATCAGCCAGTTCTGGAATCCGATCAATACGCTGGCTTCCTTTTATAACTCACTCTTGACGGCAATCTCATATCTGGAGCGTATTTTTGAGACTATTGATGAGCCAGTTAACGTAAAGGATGCTCCTGGCGCCGTGGAAATGCCTCCGATTAAGGGTGAGGTAGAGTTCTCTCATGTTGTATTTTCTTATGAGCCAGGTGTGCGTATCTTAAATGATGTAAATTTTAAGGCAAACATAGGAGATAGTTTTGCAATCGTAGGTCCGACAGGAGCAGGAAAATCAACAATTGTAAATCTTATCAGCCGCTTCTACAATATTGATTCTGGAAAGATTTTAATTGATGGAATTGATATTAACAGTGTTACGATCAAATCACTGAGAAAACAGATGGGCGTTATGATGCAGGACAGCTTTATTTTCTCAGGAACAATAATGGATAACATCCGATATGGAAACAGGGAAGCAAGCGATGAAGATGTAATAAGAGCAGCGAAGACAGTTTGTGCGCATGACTTTATTATGAGTATGGAAAATGGCTACCAGACTCAGGTAAATGAGCGCGGAAGCCGTCTGTCGGCAGGCCAAAGACAACTTATTTCCTTCGCGAGAGCGCTGCTTGCCGATCCTAAAATTTTGATTCTCGATGAGGCAACATCAAGCATAGATACAGAGACAGAGTTACTTTTACAGCAGGGTCTTCAGGAATTATTAAAGGGAAGAACTTCCTTTATCATTGCCCATCGTCTGTCAACTATTAAAAGTTCAAGCTGTATCATGTATATTGATCAGGGAAATATCTTGGAGAAGGGTACGCATGATGAGCTGATGGCAAAGGATGGCTATTATAAGGAATTGTATATGAGCAATATGCGTTTTTGGAAAAAATGTGATATCATACTTTGGTATGATTTACATTTTTGGGAAGTCTTCTATAATGAAAAGTGCAGTAAAAAAAAGGAATAACTAGTACTAGTTAAATTGATTGGAGGATTTCTTTATGAAGATGAGAAGAACGTTAGCAACGATGATGAGTGGTATTATTGCAATGAGCCCGGCAGGTGTGATCTTTGCTGACGAGGCTGTAGAGACACCTGTAACTTATGGCGATATGATTTCACTTTCACTTACACAGGGTGGAGAAACATTAAGCGCTGACATCACAGCTGTTTATAATGAAAGCGGAGACAGCTCTTTTTCTGTATCAGTGACTCTCCCAGCATCAATGATGGGCACAGAAGAACCTGTTGTTTATGGTTTTGATGATGTGCTTCGTGTATGTGGTGAGGATGTTTATTTAAATGTAGAAGAGATTGTAAACATATATAGTGAGCTTACAGCAGATGACAGTATGACTGAGCTGCTTTCTATGGTAGGAATTACAGAGTCTTGGCTTGCAATCCCTGTTCCGACAGCATCAGATGATGGTCAGCTTGATACTATTTTGACAGCAATTACTGATAATTTGGCAGATTTAGAGACTGTTGAAACTGATACTGGTGTTCAGATCGCAATTAATAATGATGCTCTTCTTACAATCGCGCAGAGTATTGATGAGGCAATGGCATCTGTAGAAGGAACAGATGGTGAATCCGCAGAAGAGGGTGTAGAGCAACTTGAATTTGTTTCTGATTACATACTGGCAGCAGCAGAAGGCTTTAGAGAAGCTGATCCTGAGCTTTCAGAGGAAGATAGTGTTGCACTTGTTTCAGAAGTGATAGATGCGTTATTTGCTGGTGTTGAGGAAGAGTTCTCTATGGGAGCAGATGAGTCATCTGATATTTCATTTGCTGAGCTTCTTTCATCAGCATTAGAGTATGCCGCTTTTGAGGGTACACTTTCTATTGATTCCGCAGATGGCGTATCTGCAGTACTGCTTGATCTTTCAGCAACGGCAGAAGGTGAGGATGCGATTGGTGTTCAGCTTGGTATTGCTTCCATTACCGATGGAGAATTTGTCGAGTTTACATCACCAGAAAGCTTTGTATCACTTCGCGATGTTGTGAAAAATGTTGCTTCGCTGTACTACACCAGCATTGCATCTTATGAGGAGCCTTCCGAGGAAATTTCTACTGAGCTTGCAGATTAATTACGCTGGTTTCCCATATTTGACACACACCCAGGAGGCTGATTCGCGAAAGTGGATCAGCCTTTTTGTCATTTTTAATACTTTAGGATGATTTACTTTTTTTTATAAAAACGATATAATTTAAATTAAAGTTGGCTATAAAAACCGTAACTATTAACTAAAAAGAGAGGAGGATTCTGTGGATAGATATGTGATTATAAAAAAGACAATAAAAACTAAATTTGATGAGTTTATGGATCATGGAGCATTTTGTACCTTGGTGCACCATGTGGATTTGGAAAAACCACGGTGGCTTTTGAACTTCTGCGCGGAAAAAATTTGAACTGATAAGTGGCTTGGAGACAGATGGAATACTGCCAGAGATCAAATTAAATTGCGATATTGTGATGATTGATGATCTTCAGCAATTTCAGGAGAATGAGGATCTACAAAAATTAAATGAATTAATTCGTGATAATCCGCAGAAAAAATTTGTGCTGCTGTCGCGTGGTTCTGTGCCAGGTGTGCTTAGGGCATTTCAGTATACTGGTGATATGATGGTTATTGGTGTGAGAGATCTTTTGTTTAACAGAGATGATATTAGGCAGCTGTTTTTGGGATATAATATTAAGCTGACAGACAGTGAAGTTAATGAAATGCTTAAAGAGTCAATAGGATATCCTTTAGGTGTTGCTGCTACACTTCAATGTATCAATTATGCAGATGGTCAGCGTGTATATAATTCAGACATTATAAAGGAAGTATATCATGAGGTGTTTCTTTATTTTGAGGCAGCAATTTACCATCGCTTTGATTTGCCAATACGCCGTCTCCTGCTTGAATTGGCGTCGTTTGATAATTTTGATTATGAGCTTGCGAGAATGGTCAGCGGTGATCCGAATACAAGTGAACTGTTAGACTGGATTCAGAAAAATACAACAATGCTTCTTTATGATGGGATTCGTCAATTTCGTTTTTGGCCGCAATTTCGTGATTTTCTTTTATGGGAGCTTGAACGCAAATATAGTTCGCAAAAGAAAAATGCAGTGCTTGTGAGAGGCGGCATGTATTACGAGTTGAAGGGAGATTATGAAAAGGCGCTTGATTGCTACAGTAGGGGAAAAGATCACTCAAAGGTGTCGGAAATTCTGATTCGAAACGGAGAGAGTCATCCTGGAATGGGACATTACAGCGAGATGGAAAAATATTACCGCAGTTTGCCAGAGTCAGAAATCTTAGAATCACCGTCACTGATGCAGGGAATGAGTATGCTATGTGCGCTTAGCACAGATTATGAGAATTCGGAGCGCTGGTATCATGAGCTGGAACAATTTGCAGCAAAGTGTAAAAAGCTGGATGGTGTGCTTCGTCAGATCAAAAGTCGAATTGCATGGCTGGATATTTCACTTCCTCAGAGAAATACTGACAAAATGATTCAGATTATTCCATCTGTATTTAGATTGATTACTAATAGAGAAGTGAAACTTCCGCCATTTTCAGTGACAAGCACGCTTCCAAGTATTATGAATGGAGGTAAGGATTTTTCACCATGGAGCAAAAAGGATGATCTTCTTTATCAGACAATGCGCATTCCAGTAGAGGCTGTTTTGGGAAAGGACGGAGTAGGTCTGGCAGACTGTGCAATTGCAGAGAGTAAATTTGAAAAGGGCGAGGATATTTCTGGGCGTATTCTTTTGCTTGTTTCTCAGCTTGGAGAGGTACAAAAAAAGGGAACGCCTGATATTGAGTTTGCAATTGTTGGTTTATTGGCGCGTAGCCAGATTGCATTAGGACGTGCAGAGGATGCGCTTAGAACAGTACAGATGGTTCGAGAGCGTTTTGAGGAAAATGGTCATACGCGTTTCTTCCATAATATAGATGCAGTACTCTGCCGTATTTGGCTTTATATGGATGATCTCGAGCGTGTACAGGTGTGGTATCGGGAGAAGGCACCAAAAGATCCGCTTCATTTAAATGTTTTAAAGCGTTATCAATATCTTACACAGGCGATGGCAGAGCTTGCACTCGGAATGCCAGATGCAGCACTTTTGACACTCGCACCATTGGAGTCATATTGTAAGGACTGTTCAAGATATATAGATGGGATTCATATTAATGTGCTAGAGGCGATTGCACTGTACAGAAAAAAGAATTCTATTTGGAAGGAAAAATTAAATTCAGCGCTTGATGCGGCGCAGGAGTTTGGTTTTATACGAACTATAAGTGTATATGGAGCCGCAGTGCTTTCACTGCTTGAACAGACAGAGTATAAAAATGATGATGAATGGTTTGCGCGACTGATAAAAGATGTAAGAGTAGAGGCATCATTTTATCCTGATTTTTTGCAGCCGCATCTGTCAATGGAAAATGAACTTACAGCAACAGAGCTTCATATTCTTCGTCTTATATGTGCAGACAAAAGCAATGCACAGATTGGGCAAATTATGGATATAAAGCTTCCAACTGTTGATCGATGTACAGCTACGTACGTCTGAGCATCGATCGATGTACAGCTACGTACGTCTGAGCATCGATCGATGTACAGCTACGTACGTCTGAGCATCGATCGATGTACAGCTACGTACGTCTGAGC
>ENA-OQCN01000427-OQCN01000427.1-human-gut-metagenome-genome-assembly--contig:-NODE-427-length-22704-cov-2.932276_pt1 | contig 22704 bp, 23 predicted proteins | sample MGYA00242497_ERZ504576 | MGnify/ENA primary metagenome ERZ504576 (study PRJEB26092, sample SAMD00036296) | human gut metagenome | host: Homo sapiens | study: EMG produced TPA metagenomics assembly of... | reverse complement strand
CTTTATAAGTTTTGCAGCGGTGTTTTTCCCTTTTCGCGTGCTATTATGTACACACGATCGGTATCTTTCGTTGCAGGTGCACCATTTTTATCAATTGCAGAAAGAAATATCATGCCCGACTCTTCAATTGCACAGCGCACCTCATCAATAGAAAACGCACGCTGCTCATGATATTCGTCAAAACGTTCATAACGATTATCCTCTTCCTGCACAAACAGCGTCAGCGCATAGCTGTTGATTCGTTTTTCTTCATCATAATCATTATCCCAAATAAAGCTTACCTCTTCATCTGCATCACAAAAACTCTGACAGCCAATACTCTTAAAATAATGGTCAGTCTTTAGATCAAATAAAAATATGCCATTTGGATCCAGATAATTATTGACAAGACGGCACACATTAACAAGATCATCGTATTCAGTCAAGTAATTCATTGTGTCACACAAGCTAATTACCGCGCGCACAGTTCCGTAAAGCTCAAACTCTCTCATATCCTGATTCAGATATAAAATAGATCTTCCACTTTGCTCACGCTTTTCAACAGCCTCTGCCAGCATTTCTTCTGAATTATCCACACCGATCATGTCAAATCCCTTCGCATCAAACATCTCGGTTAACGTTCCTGTTCCACAGCCTAGCTCTAGCATCAAACCATCCTCAATGCCAAATTTTTTAAGCTGATCGGTTACAAAATTGCACCACTCCTCGTATGGAATTTCCTCCATCATACGATCATAGACAAGTGCAAATGCATGATATGCGTTCATAAATTCCCACGCCTTTCTTTTTTCTCCTCCACAACGGTTCAAGAACTTATTATACCTGATTTGAAGCTAATTTACAAGATTTTGACATCATCCAATAAAATAGAATACAAAATACTAGTGCAAAAGCAACACCAAACACGTTCTGTATCACACGCAAACTTACTGCACCCTTAAGTCCATAAGTCTGCGCAGCAATTGCAAGTGCGCCAAACGTATTAAATACTGCCTGCCATCCATATTTTACTGAAAATCCAACTCCGATTCCTCCGATAATTCCAATATATGCGTATATCGATGGCGGAAGCAGATAATACAATGCAACAAAGCAGATTACACCAGCAATGTTTCCAATAATTCTTTTTCTGACTCTATACTGCATATCCTCCATGAAAGGTACTATTGCTGACATAGCTGCAATACCCGCCCACATTGCTCTCGGCATTTTACATACCTGTGCAATAAAAAGCACTGTTGGCACACAAAGTATCTGGCACAGCTGCCATTTTGTTCTTGAGGATGTAATGTCAAATTCTCTTATAATATCTTTAATTGTTCTCTTATAAGTTCTATTTTTATGATTTCTGAAAAATACAAGACAGGTAAGCAATGCTCCTACCACCATTGCTGCTAATCTCATCTGATAACTTTTTCCTGTCACGTCATATCCATACAAAAGTAAGTATCCCAAAACTAAAGTTGACTGGTTAAACATAAATGGATTGTGACATCCAAAAATAAATAAACACTGCAAGTGCTGCTATATTCAAAAGTATACCCAACACAGGTGACACATGATTAGCCAAATGTGGAAATACTGCCATAATTACAAAGAACAATACAAGTAATATCGTTGACTGTCCTGTATGGATTCCCAAATCTGCATTTCTAAATACCATAAGGCATAATAAAACTACTACACCTACAATACTATTTTCATTGCCAAACAAAATGCTAAAAACAGTAACAAAACCAAAGCAAAATATCATTGTGAGCGCAATCTTTACAAGATATACAAGTGTATGATATGCCTTCTCCCTCCTTGTCTCACTTGTCTTAAGCATCTTTTTTGATCCTGCCTGATTTAACTGCAATTCCTGATAAAACGTCATATCTTTCCTCCTAGTATTTTATAATTATTGTAATGGGAGCTGCACAACAAACCTGCATCCTCCATATTCGCGATTTTGTGCTTCAATCGTTCCGCCTGCACTGTCAATAATTCGCTTTACAAGTGCAAGACCAAGACCATTTCCTTCTGCCTTATGGGAACCATCTGCCTGATAAAACTTATCAAATATCCTGTTTTTTATTTCCTCGTCAATTCCAGGGCCTTCATCTTCCAAAATAAATTTTACCTGATCATTTTCCTGTTTTAAAAACATCGTAATTATTCCCTGATTAGGACTAAACTTAATGGCATTATCCAAAAGATTTATCCAGACATGCATAAAAAGTCCTTCATTTCCTACATATTTAACAGCCTCCATCTCTACCTGAAATCCAATTTCCTTCTGTGTCCACTTTGATTCTAGAGAAAGTAGTGCCTGTCTAATCTGCTCATCAAGACGATATTTTGTCTTTTTCATTGGAATATTCTGATTTTCCAGCTTAGACAGCAGAAGAATATTTCCAACAAGACAAGACAATCTCTGAGTATTAAACAGGATTTTCTCTACATATTCATTTTGTTCATTCGAAAGCTCCTCACCCTGAAGCAGCATCGTATAACCTTCAATCGCATTTATAGGTGTTTTAAATTCATGTGAAACATTAGAAACAAAATCCATCTGCAGTATGTGTGTCGCACGAAGCTCTTTTGTCATCACATTAAAACTATTATATGATTGTGCCACCTCTGCAATACGGCTACTTGTTTCTAATTGTTTATCAAAATCTCCTTGCGAAACGTCCTTCATTGCCTCGCTAAGCTTTGTGATCGGCTCTAAAACCTTTCTATTTAAAAGTGCTGTAATTAAACCTGCAATCATTGTATTAAAAATCAACAGCCAGACAATCGCAGGAATATTTTCCGGCATTTCCAGAAAATGCTTTAAAAACGCAAAAAGTAATGCTGAAATTATCATCGAACAGGCCAATGCCAGCCAAATAATGCCTGTCAAATATGTGCGAATTTTAAATTCCTTCTCTTTTCTTTTTTTCATGATTTCTTTACCACCTTATATCCAATGCCTCGCATCGTCACAATTTCAAAATCAGAGTTTTCCTTAAATCGCTCTCTAATTCTTCCAATATGAACTTCAATCGTATGTGGATCAGCCTCTGTTTCCACTCCCCAGACATCGTCCATCAGTTGCTGTTTTGTAAATGTACGTCCTGGCGATGCTGCCAATTTGTACAAAAGCAGAAATTCCTTTTTCGGAAGCACCTGAATTTCTGAACCCATTTTAACAGTCATTTGATCATAATCAAATTCTGTAGAGCCAATTATAATTTTATGTGCACTAAGGATCTGTGCACGCCTCAGCAATGCCCCAACTCGTAAAACCATCTCATTTACATTAACTGGCTTTACCATATAATCATCACTTCCTGACAAAAATCCCTGACGCATATCATCAAACGTACCTTTTGCCGTAATCATCAGCACTGGAATCTGATATCCTGCTGCCCGTAGCCTAGAAACAAGCTCATACCCATCCATTACAGGCATCATAATATCAGAAATGATCAGATCGATGTACGTTGTGTCAAGTGTTTCCAATGCCTGCATGCCATCTGACGCGCATTTAACCTGATATCCATTTTTTTCAAGTACTTTTTGAAACAATTGACTCAATTCCTTATCATCTTCTACAATTAAAATATTAAACATATATCCTCCATCATTAAAACAAAAATCGTACCCATCCAAGCAAATGCTGTACTAAGAAAATCTTTATTTGTTTCTTTTTTGTTAATGCAATTGGCTCCACATGATATGGATTATTGTATGTTCCGTCTTCCAACACCTGTCTTGACATTTTTTCATACGTCATCATGCCTTCCTCAAGCTGTTTGTTAATTTCACTGCTTCGGATGACTAACATAAGCTCTGTATCAAGATATGCACTTCTCATATCCATATTAAAAGAACCTATCACCGATAAATTATCATCAATCAAAATACTCTTTCCATGATATGAGAAACCGCCTTCATACTCCCAAATATCAATCCCTGTATCTACGATTTTATCCCTGTTTACTGCATAATCTGCTGAACCAAACGGATTCCCATTATTTGCAGCAGAATTTGTCATGACAGAAAATTCTGAAACATTCTTCGCAACATCTGCCCATGTATTATACATCATTTCATTGCAAATGATATACGGTGTATGAATTTTTACCCTTTCTTTCGCATTTTTCATAAGTTCCCCTAGCGTATACCAAACCACAGGCTCTTTTGCACCTGTATGGATAGGATTTGACACCAGAGTAATCTTTTCTGTCTCAAAGGTTTCATCTGTATAATCACTGTCAAAAATACGCTCTTTATACTCTGCAGCATATTCTTTATATTCTTCTTCCATTCTTAAGGCTGCTTTCTTCACAGAAGCCTTATCTGCCAATTTTTTATCTTCATGAAAATAAGCACAGTCATCCTGTTTCCATATATTTTCAAAATAATCCAGCAATTGGCTAACAGAATTTTCCTTCTGTGGATTCTCGCATATAACAAGGACATCTCTATCATAATTTTATATTTTCAAAATCACCAAGAAAATAATTATACGTATTTCTTCCACCAAGAATATATATACTTCCATCTGCTATCAAATATTTATCATGCATCCTTCCCATCATTTTCCATGGTGTTAATGGATTTGCCCGATTATAAATCTTCACTTCAATATTTTCATGAGAAGATAACGCATAAAAATAAGGATTCCATTCCATAGCAGTCCAGCTTTCAAAGCCATCTGCTAGTATGCGAACTTTAATGCCTCTGTTTGCAGCCTCAAGAAGAGCTCCCATAATCAGCTTTCCGCTCTCATCAGAGTGAAATGCAAAAGTAGATAAAATAATCTCTTCCCTTGCATTTTGTATCAAACGGATTCTCTGTAAAAGAGCTTCATTGTTTTCTTCTATAATCGTGGCTCGTTCTGGATTCTCACTAATCTGATTCCAATTTTTAATTTCCTCTTGAACTGCTGTTTTGGTTTCAGAAGATACTTTAGGCTGTTTTTTATATGCAGTGTAAATCCCAATTGCTTCATAAAAAACAATGACAAGAATCACTGCCAGTATACAAAAAATAATTTTTGGATTTTACGCTGTTTGCTCATAGTATATTATCTTCCTTTCTTACTTGCTGCATGTAGCATACAAATAAAAACTCAATTAAACCTCAACAGAGGCTGACTTTTCCCAAAAACACTTATTTTATTTACAAAAACAAAAAAATCCAGTATACTCATTGTATGGTGAATCTACATTGACATGATCTCTCACAAAGGAAAGGAAACAATATGATTTTATCCTATATCCGAAAAAATCAGTGTAAGCGCCTTTTTTACCCGCTGATGCTGCTTGGCGTCGTCATTTTTCTTGTCTGGCGCTCGCCTGTCACTGAATATGTGACAAAACGCACCATCAGCAATGCCGTGCTTATCAATGATTCCATGGCAAAAAAGGTTTTGTATGCGAAAATTAAAACAGGAACTCTCTACTACAGCGGCGAGGACTGTCTGGCAGGCGGTGAGCTCGTTGGACATTATTACTACGAGCTTATAGGCGGAAGCTGCCATTTTTATCTCATCCGTGCTCTGGCCGGCTATCCAGCTTCCAAAACACTTGAAGGACAGACTATTATAGGGCGCGTTGATGCTTTTGAACCCGAAATTCTAGATCCGCTCACACAAAAGCTTGCTGAAGATATTTCATGGGATGCAAAATCCCTTAAAAGCGTTTGCCAGAAATATTTTGTCAACCAGACTGCCTATCTAAACAGGCGTGAAATTGTGCTTATGGTTGTCCTTCTTTTGGTGTTTGTCTTAATGATTGTGGTTTTTATTCGCACATTTTTATATATCATAAATCCACGTTTAACAAAAACCTACCGAAATCTGGAGCACTATGGCAATCCTGAGAAAATTTTAAGTGATGTGGAAAAACAAATTCGTCGAAGGATTCTTCTGCAGACAAAGACACTTATTCTGACGCCTCGCTATCTTGTTGAACTCTCTGATGATATATGTGCCATTATCCCACTGCCAGAAGTATTATGGATCTATGATCATGCTGCTATGCGCCGGACCATAAAGGGACGCCAGTTAAGCTATACAATCCATGTTGTCACCATGAAGGGTGAGGAATATACACTGACTGGCAAATCACATCGTGAAGTCAGCGCTATATATCACGAGCTAAATACTCGTTATCCGAATTTTTCTTCGGTTATTCAAAAGAACATCAGGAAATGGTTCAATATGTATTGCATGAAATGAAAAACGAAAAAACATAAGAAATCTGTATATAAAATGAATCAGAGGACATAATAAAAATGTCAGAAATCTAGCGGCATTTTAAATGCCGCAGTCAGCTGACAGGCGGTTATGATTCCCCCCTCTAAACCGCAAAGCTTACAAATGATATCATTTATTATTTATCCTCCCCTTTCAAAGAAGAGCCTGCGCAGATGCACAGGCTCTTTCTTCTATCACTTCGAGATTGCTTCAAATGCTTCCTGAAGATCATAAATAATATCATCAATATTTTCTGTACCAATTGAAAGACGAATGGTGTTTGGCTTGATTCCCTGCTCTGCCTGTTCAGCCTCGTTTAACTCAGCATGTGTAGTAGATGCCGGATGAATAACAAGAGACTTTACATCTGCTACATTTGCAAGCAGTGAGAACAGCTTCAGCTGATCAATAAACTCTTGTGCTTCCTTTGCGCCGCCCCTAATCTCAAATGTAAAGATAGAGCCGCCTCCATTTGGGAAATACTTCTTATAAAGAGCCTGCTGCTCTGGGTCTTCTGATACTGACGGATGATTTACTTTTTCTACAAGCGGCTGTTTCTTTAAGAAATCTACAACCTTAAGTGCATTCTCTACATGTCTCTCTACACGAAGGGACAATGTCTCGAGTCCTTGCAGGAAGATAAATGCATGGAACGGTGAAAGAGTTGCACCTGTATCACGAAGTAAAATAGCACGGATTCTTGTAACAAATGCTGCAGGACCTGCTGCATCTGCAAAGCTAATTCCATGATAGCTTGGATCTGGCTGTGTCAGCTGTGGGAACTTTCCTGATGCTTTCCAGTCAAATGTTCCTCCATCTACAATGACACCTCCGATGGTAGTTCCATGACCACCGATAAACTTTGTTGCGGAGTGTACTACTACGTCTGCACCATACTCGATTGGTCTTACAAGATACGGTGTTGCAAATGTATTATCAATAACAAGCGGAATCTGATGCTTGTGCGCAATCTTTGCAATTTTCTCAATATCAACAACCTCTGAGTTTGGATTTCCCAGTGTCTCAATAAAAACCAGTTTTGTATTCTCCTTGATAGCACCCTCAATCTCTTCATAATTAAATGGATCTACGAATGTTGTGTTGATACCATATGATACAAATGTATGTGCCAACAAATTGTAGGTACCACCATAGATATTTTTTGCTGCAACCACATGATCACCTGCAAATGCCAGATTCTGGATTGCATATGCAACAGCTGCTGCGCCAGATCCAACTGCAAGTGCTGCAACACCACCCTCAAGGCTGGCAATTCTCTTCTCAAATACATCCTCAGTCGGATTAGTCAGTCTTCCGTAAATGTTGCCGGCATCCTTTAATGCAAAACGGTCAGCTGCATGCTGAGAGTTATGAAATACATAGGAAGATGTCTGATAAATCGGAACGGCTCTTGCATCTGTTACTGGATCAGCTTCCTCCTGTCCTACGTGAAGCTGCAGTGTCTCAAACTTTAATTTTCTTTCCTTTAATGTACTCATATTTAAATCCTCGCTTTCAGGTGGTGTTTTTTTGTTTCACTGTCTGTATTATAGCGAAGGCGCCTGTCTTTGTCTAATACACAAAAACAAGCGCCTGTTATTGGATTTTCCTATAACCATTAAGAATTATGAAAATGGTTTTTCATTATTTCAGCACCAACTTCTTGTATTTTGCAAGCTCATTAACATAAAGCTGCGCCAGTTCACTTAACTGAATACTTTTTCTCTTCACATATCCGATTGTCATGACCTCTGTTTCCTTAAGCGGAACTGCCGCATAGTCACTTCCGTTTAACTCCTCACAAATAATACCTGAACACAAAGTATAACCATTTAAGCCAACCATCAAATTCAGCATACTTGCTCGGTCATCTACCTGAATTGTCTGTTTATACTCGTAGGTACTAAAAACCTCCTCTGCAAAATAGAAGGAATTTGTCTTTCCCTGATCAAATGTAAGACAAGGATACTTTTCAAGCTCCTGTAAGCTAACACTAGACTTTGATGCAATCGGATTTTTCTTCCACACATATACATAAGTATTGCAGTCAAACAGTGGGATAAACTCAAGCTCACTCTCATGAATCAGCTTCATCAAAATCTTCCTATTAAAATCACTCATATAAAGAATACCAATTCGCTGATAAAATCCTTTACATGCTCAATAACAGTTCCCGTCTTTGTCTCATGAATTGCAAACGCATAATCGTCCATACCAAATTCCTTTACCATCTCAACAAATGCTTTAACGGCAAAGGTATAATGCTGCATGGAAACGGCAAAGCGCTTCTTTGTTTGTGTCTTCTCTACGTATCGCTGCTCCATCAGACGGTACTGCTCAACAACTTGTCTGGCGTAGCCTAAAAATTCATTTCCCTCCGTTGTCACAAGGATGCCTCTGTTGGTTCGTCCGAATATACGGATTCCAATCTCTCTCTCAAGTTCCTTTACTGCCTCTGAAAGACTCGGCTGAGAAATAAATAATTTTGCTGCTGCCTGATTCATTGATCCACAGTCCGCGACGGCAATCGCATATCGTAATTGCTGTAATGTCATTGCTACCGTCTCCTCATGTTTTGGCGGGTCTCAAGGTCACAACTTCTAGTGCAAGCACGATCCGCTTGTGACTTTTCGCCCCTGTATCATATACAGAAAAAGGCCCTGCTCTCTGCAGGGCCAAAAGGGAATAAAAAGGGGAGGGATGCCGATTACTTCATCGGCTATGAAAAAGATATATGAATGTCCAGTTGATTTCTCAACTGTGCCTACATAATAACCGATAAATGTGTTCAATTTTTGTCCAAACTTTTAACGATTTGTGAATGGACGGCCTTTTTTCCACTTTTTTTTTCATTTTCCGCAGAGTTTTACTATTGCAAGCGCAAAAATTTCCGCACTCATCACAAGCTGATCAATAATAACGAACTCATCTGGTCCATGCATATGGTTATCTACAGATGGATCTGCACATCCACATGCCACACCATTTTCAATATGATGCACATAGGTTCCTCCACCTATTGCAAGTGGCTCTCTCACTTCACCAGTCACATCTGTATAAGTCTCAAGTAAGGTTTTTACAAGTTCAGAATCCTTTGGAACATAATGAGGCGGATTCAGCGGTGAATCATTTGGCTCAAAGCCGGCATCTGAAAGCTTCTTTTGAACAACATTCTTTGTATTTTCCTCTGTTGCACTGTTGCATGCACGGCAATCAAAGGTTCCACTCATCTTTGTATCATTTAATTCAAACAAATCAAGTGTCAGGGTTGTCTTTCCTGAAATTTCATCCTCAAGGTTCACACCAAGTCCTCCTCCGCAGTAATCACCGTGTGGGAACAGAGTAGTTACATTGTGAAGCAATGTCTTTGTCTTGCTTTCTGCAAGCGGTAGGGATGAAAGCAGCTTAAGAAGTGCAGTCAATGCATTGTTTCCATCCATTGGACTTGCCGCATGTGCAGATACACCATCTGCATGAATCATAAGAGCACCATCTTCAGCCAAAGAAACAGTAAACTTCACACCTGTCTCATCTTCAGCTTCTTTTACATATTTATTCATCTCATCTGCTGTCATTCCTTCAACAACGGCATCTGCCTTTGCTGGAACAACATTTACCTTAATTCCACTGACAGCACTTCTTACTCTAGGAAGACCTTCCTCTAGTGAAACTTCTGCCGTAAATGTAGTGTGAAGGCTTCCCTTCTCTAAAAATACAAGCGGAAAATCAGCATCCGGTGAAATTGTCATCGGTGCATGAGTATTCTTTCCAAAATAGTAGGCAATATCAGAACTTCCACACTCTTCATCAGATCCTAAAATCAAACGAACATCCTTATCTAACTCAAATCCAAGGTCACGCACTGCCTTCATTGCATAGAGTGCCGCAACAGCTGGTCCCTTATCGTCAGAGTTCCGCGTCCGTACATCTTTCCATCCTCAACTATAGGCTCAAACGGTGTTGTCTTTGTCCATCCGTCTCCGCCTGGAACAACATCAAGATGTGCCAGAATATCAAGTCCAAGCTCCTTTCCATTGATTACTGTGTCAATCGCATAATTATCCCAGTTTTTTCCTAAAAAGCCGTGCTTCTCAAAAAGAGATAATCCTGCATGAAGTGCCTCTGCTGCACCCTCGCCATATGGCTTTCCCGGCAGCGCCTCTGCACGAGCACTGTCTACTTTGATCAATGTCTTAATGTCTTCAACCATCTCGTCGCGATGTACGCTAAGATACTCATGAATCTTTTCCTGTACTGTCATAATCTTTCACCTTTCTATATTTGCTATTGGTAGCGTTATGCTACTATGATACCCCTAGCCGCGCAAAATTGCAATGCTATTTTGCATAGCTAGAAATAGTTTCAAAAAAGCAAAAAAAAACACTTGCAAACGTTTTATAACCTGCTATAATGTGCTGGAAAAACGTCAAAATCAACTTTAAAAAAGGAGCATAAGAAGTATGGCAAAAAATGCAACAAGGGAGATGACATCTGGAAGCCCGCTCAAATTAATTTTAAGCTTTGCAGTTCCGCTGCTGCTTGGCATGCTGTTTCAGCAATTCTACAGTATGGTTGATACTATTATTGTAGGAAAAAGTTTGGGCGTTGATCAGTTGGCCGGTGTCGGATCGACAGGAGCAATAAACTTTATGATAATTGGATTTTGCAACGGTGTCTGCAGCGGATTTGCTATCCCAATAGCACAAAGCTTTGGCGCAAAGGACTACAAGCGACTGCGAAAATTTGTCGCAAACGCAGCCTGGCTGTCCATCGCATTCGCAGCTGTTATGACAGTTGTCGTCTGCGTACTATGCAGACAAATTCTTTTCTGGATGGACACACCAGAAAATATTTTTGAATATGCCTATAGCTACATATTTATTATTTTCCTCGGAATACCTGCCACATATCTATATAATCTACTGTCAGGTATTATTCGTTCCCTAGGAGACAGCCGAACACCAGTTATATTTCTAGTTATCTCAGCCATGTTAAATATTATTTTTGACCTGCTGGCAATTCTTGTGCTGCATATGGGAGTGGCAGGTGCTGCATGGGCTACAGTTCTCTCCCAGCTGATTTCTGGTATTCTATGCTTCTTATATATGAGAAAGCAATATGATATTCTCAGATTCGAAAAAGATGAGATCAAATTTGAAGGACGTCAGGCCATTATTCTTTGCAACATGGGCATTCCAATGGGGCTGCAGTACTCCATTACCGCAATCGGAAGTGTTATCTTACAGACTGCAGTAAACTCACTTGGTTCTCAGGCCGTAGCCGCAGTTACAGCTGCTGGCCGTATATCTGGCTTTAGCTGCTGCCCGTTTGATGCACTTGGCTCTACAATGGCAACATATGCCGGTCAAAATGTCGGCGCTGGAAAGCTTGATCGTGTTGGAAAAGGCTTGAAATCCGCAAGCTTCATAGGCGGCATCTATGCCATTATTGCTTTCTTTGTATTATCATTATTTGGAAGACAAATTGCACTTCTGTTTGTATCGGCAGATGAAATTGCCATTCTTGATCATGTTAAGCAGTTTTTAGTTTTCAACACGGCTTTCTACATTCCGCTTTGTCTCGTCAATACTGTGAGATTTTGCATACAGGGAATGGGCTATTCCCGATTGGCAATTTTAGCAGGTGTCTGTGAGATGGTTGGACGAATTATTGCCAGTCTTGTTCTTGTACCACTCATTGGCTTTGTTGGCATATGTCTTGCCAGTCCAATTGCATGGATCATGGCAGATCTGTTTCTCGTTCCAGCATACTGTCATACAATAAATCGAATGAAAAAAATATTAGCTTCTTAAATTTAAAGCAGCTAATCAAAAATACCCCTCGACAGGCTGCTTATGTGTGCAGACTGATCGAAGGGTATTTTTTTATTAACGTACTGCCTTAAGCAGTGCATTTAGCAAAAAATTATTATTATAAAGAAATGTCAGCAGTGTACTCTGTGTAATCATTGAAAGTGCCTCGCGTCCCCAATCTTGTGCTGCAAACGCCGTCACAACAATTCCGCCGATCCATATTATAATCAACGCAGTACAAAGCCCGCAAATGGCGCCTGCAATACAGTCAATCTGATGCAAAACAGGCAGTCTCACAATTCCTGCTAAAACCATTGTTACAATACGAAGCAAAATCCATACAACAACAAAACTGATAATACAGCAAACAGCCTCAAATGCCAAATCTGTGAGCCATCCCGTAATATAGGCTGCTATATTTTGAATGCCACGCTGCTCATAAACTGCCTTGCTGTTGCTTTGCTCTAAAGATTTTGTCAGAACATCTGGCAGATTCAGACTATCAATGACCTTATCTGTCATCTGCGCCTGTCCTGCCTGAATCTCTTGTGTCTTTTCTTCCACAAATGAACTAACACTAGTCTCTATTGCTGCATAAATCCCTGTCTGGTCTTTCACAAAATCAGACACAGGCTCGCGGACAAACAGCATGATTACCAAGCTTACAAAAAAGGACGCAAATGAAAGAACTGTTTTTACAAGTCCTCTTTTTGCACCAGCCAGTGTCGCAAGTGCAATCAATACGATTACCGCTATCACAAGCCAATTCATAGAATCACACCTTTCTTTTTTCAGCCGACTTCAAAATCCTTATCACGCAAAATCAGACAGCCTCTCTTGTCATATTTGCTCTGGAAGAGCTTGCGCATAGATTTTTTCTCGGCCTTCTCAATTGCATTATTTACAATCATCTCAACAATACGCTTTTTATTGCGCTCCTGATTACCTGCAATTACTTTTAAGCGCTCCATCAGTGCCAGCTCACCTGATTTATCAAACACACTGTCCTCTCTATCTGCATATCCTCTTGCATACTCAAGAAGCTCAGTAACAGAATATGTCTCACGGACAAATTGGGCCGTAACTACCTGTGCAAGCTGTGGGTAATCAATAAGCAGATGACGAATTGAGGCCGGTGTATCGATGAATACAACAAGCAAGCTTCTGTCAGTTGGATCAATGATCTTACAAAATTCATTGATGACACGCTCATTCATGTCTGCCGCATCTTCAATAAGAATTGTCTTTCCAAGCAGCTTGTCAATTGACTTAACAAGTCCCTTCTGATTCAGCTTCTGACCTGTAATTTTCACAACAGATCTCGAACTGCACGTGAAGAGCGTTCTGCCAGTTCCTCTAAATATTCAAGTGCCAGTTCAATATCATCCTCATCTGGCATCGCCTGAATAGCAAAATGCCATACACGTGACATATCCTCCGGATTGACAATTGGAAGTCCGCTGTTTGCTGTCATATCTGGTTGACGACTCTCAGCAAATTCTTCTTGAGACTCTTCCTCTTCTGGTTCTTCCTCAAATTCTTCTTGAGGTTCTTCCTCTTCTGGTTCTTCCTGAATCTCCTCCTGAGTCTCTGCTTCTTCTGGATCTTTTTCAAATTCTTCTTGAATTTCCTCCTGAGTCTCTTCTTCCTCTGGCTCTTTCTCAAGTTCTTCCTGAACTACTTCCTGAGTCTCTTCCTCTTCTGGCTCTTTTTCAGGTTCTTCTTGAACTTCTTCCTCTGGCTCTACTTCCACCGTTTCTGCCACTGGTGCTGCCCACTCAGAAATCTGCGGTTCTTCTTCTGGCTTATATGCTTCAAACCAAACAGCCTCATCAGTGTTTTCACTATCTGAGGTTTTCTCTGAAGTTTCGGTGTTTGCTGTTTCAACGTCTGAGGTTTCGTTTTCTGAAGTCTCGTCATCTAAAACTTCACTTTCTGTAGTTTCGTCCTCTGAAATCTCATCCTGCATATAGGAAATATCCTCAGACACCTGCAGTTTTTCTTTCTCTTCAACATCTGAAGGAATTTCAGAAACCAGCTCCAAATCCTTCTCCCCGGCAAGCTGCTGCACCTGCTGTACCTGCTTTGCCAACTCATCCTGCAGCTCGTTCTGGGCATCCTCCTGCTTTGCACGCTGAATTACTGCCATAATTTCGTTCATGTCACTCGTAACAACACTTTGTCTGGCATGTTCTAATCTTTGTTCCTTCTTTAAGCGTTCTACTGCCTCAAGTTCCTCTTCACGCTGCTTACGAAGCTTTTCTTCACGCTCTAGCAAAGCCTTCTGCTCATCCTCTCGCGCTTTAGCCTCTTTTTTAGCTGCCTCCTGCTCTGCCTGATATGCCTTTTCCTGCTCTTCCTGCCACTTTGAAATTTTTTCCTGTGCGGCAGCTTTTTTAGCCAACTCTGCCTGTGATTCTTTCTTTTCCTGCTCTTCTTGCTTTTTCTGAAGCTTTTCGTTTTCTTCCTGTGCCTTTTTGTCTGCAAACTTCTGAACCTTTTCCTTTTTGCGCCGGTGTTAACGGTGCAAACTGACTCTTAAGAGAAAGTGCCTTTTCTACATATTTTCCAAGGCCAAACCAAAGAATAATATCATCACACAGTTGGATACACTTATCCTTCTCATTATTCATCGCATATAAAACAGCCAGCTCATAAGCCCATTTCTCATCAAAATCCTCTCTCTTATAAGCTTCCAGAATTTTGATTTTTTCATCAAGAGTCGCCTTCTGATAACGTGCCATCTTATATAAAAGAATATATCTTCCCTGATCGTTTGGTGCTATACGGCAAAACTCCTCGAAATAATTTTTTGCATCATCATAGCTGTCTGCCTTCAATGCAAGCTCCGTTAGGCGATACACGATACGGCGTCCCATCGCTGCATACTCATATGCCTGCTGCAAAATATCGATTGCCTTTTCATACTCTCCTACTGCCGTATAGACATCGGCTGCCAGTGTCAGCATTTTTACGTCGCGGATTTTTGTCCAGTCGATCGTATCGCACAGCTTTGCAGCCTCGCCATACTCTTTTCTGGCTGCAACCTGTCTGATATGCTCTGTTTTTAACTGATATTCGTATTTATCCATTTTGTCACCATTTCCTGCAACTATAATTCCACACGTCCATCAAGTGCACGTGTTAATGTCACTTCATCTATATATTCCAAATCACCGCCTACAGGCACACCACTCGCAATACGTGTTACCTTAATGCCAGCTGGCTTGATTAATTTGCTTATATACATCGCTGTTGCTTCTCCTTCCAGACTGGAATTTGTCGCAATAATCACCTCTCGCACATCTTCGCGCTGCAGGCGAACCAGCAATTCCTTTATTTTAATGTCTCCCGGTCCTATTCCAAGCATAGGAGAAATTGCCCCGTGAAGAACATGATACACACCATCAAATTTTCCTGTTTTCTCATAAGCTGCCAGATCTCTGGAAGTTTCCACCACCATAATCACCGACTTGTCTCTCTTTGCACTGCTACAGATCGGACATAGCTCCTGATCTGTCAGTGTAAAGCACTCCTTGCAATAGCGGATATTGCTGCGCGCATTCACCATCGACTGCGCCAGCTGTTCCACCTGCTCTTTTGGCATATTAATAATATGAAATGCCAGACGCTGAGCTGATTTTGCTCCAATCCCAGGCAGTCTGGACAATTCTTCAATCAATTGATTTACTGTTTTGCTGTAAAAATCCATCAGAACGGAAAGCCTCCGCCAAGGCCACCAAGGCTGCCGCCTAAACCACCTGCTAACTTGCCCATTGACTGAGAAGAAGCCTCATCAACCTGACGCATAGCCTCATTTACAGCTGCTACGATCAGATCCTGCAGTGTCTCGATATCATCTGGATCAACAGCCTCTTCTGCCAACTCAACATTTGTTACTTCTCTTTTACCAGAAACAGTAACCTTAACAACACCGCCGCCTACACTTGCAGTAAATTCCTTTTCCTCAAGCTCCTTCTGCTGCTCCTCCATCTGGCGCTGCATTCTCTGTGCCTGCTTCATTAAATTGTTCATATTGCCCGGCATACCGCCTGGGAATCCACCTCTTTTTGCCATGTCTTTACTTTTCCTTTCAACTATTATTCAATAAATTTAATTATTCATCTTCAACACCAATTTCCATATTGATTCCCTCAATATGGCTGCCTCTTGTGATGCGCGGCATCGCCTCACCTGCCTCAAGAAGCTTCGCAGTAATTGAAAATTCCTTCTGATACTGCTTATTTAACATCTGCCGAAGCTCTTCCATACGTTCCTGTCGAAGCATCAGTTCATAGTTAAATTTGTTTGTGAATACAATGCACAATCCTTTTGCCTTATCATAGCTTATATTTGTTCCCATCAAAATCGAATTCATAAATCCCGACTGCATGTGAGAAAGCTTCTTCCACTCACTGCTTATCTTTTGATAGTCCTCATATTCAGCCTCACTTAATTCAACAGTCTGCGCTGCTTTTTGCATAGCAGCTGCTTTGCATCGCCCTCAAAATAAGAATCAAAAATGCTTCCCGACTGCTGTGGTTCTGTATTTTTCACAAAACTGCCAGAAGCAATTTTCTCCTCAATTTGATCCAGTCTCACACGAAGGCTCTCTATATCGTCCTCCATCTGCGGCTGCATCATCTTAATAATTGCCATCTCAATAAGTACTCGTTTTGAGACAGCAAATTTGAGCTGATTTGAAAGCTCTGAACATATCCTGATATTTCTCATCAGCACACTAAGCGCCACCATCTTTGATTCTTCTCGAAGCGCCTCATAATTTTCTTTTGTCATCTCAAGTGCCTGCGCACTCTGGTCTGCTGTCTGCACTAGCATAAGATTTCGCAGATACCAGATAAAGTCTGTGACAAATTGGCTAAGATCGCGTCCCTGCGAACTGATTTCATCCATCAGCTGCACGCATCCTGGCACATCACATCGTATAATCAGACGAAGCAACTTAGAAAATACCTGTGTATCTACTGCACCGAGTACATCTAGCACCTTCTCATACGTCAGCCTCTGACCATAATAAAATGAAATACATTGTTCCAAAAGACTTAATGCATCTCGCATCGCTCCATCAGCTGCTTTTGCTACGTAGCGAACTGCATCCTCATCTGCCTCGACACCTTCTGCCTTAAGCAGATTGGAAACCTGATCTGCTATTACATTATTTCCAATTCGCCTGAAATCATATCGCTGACATCTCGACAAAACCGTGATAGGTATTTTATTTACCTCTGTCGTTGCTAAAATAAAAATCACATATGCCGGCGGCTCCTCAAGCGTTTTTAAAAGCGCATTAAAAGCCCCCGCCGACAGCATATGCACCTCATCTATGATATAGACGCGATATTTTCCTTCTGTCGGCGAGTACTGAACCTGATCACGAATCTCTCTGATATTATCGACACCGTTGTTTGATGCCGCATCAATTTCAGCCACATTGACTGAGCGTCCCTCAAGGATCGACCGGCACACCGCACATTCATTGCACGGGCTTCCATCCACAGGATGCTCACAGTTGACGGCACGCGCCATGATCTTTGCAATCGTGGTTTTTCCTGTTCCTCTCGTGCCGCAGAACAGATAAGCATGACCTACGCGGTCTGAAATAATCTGATTTTTTAAAGTCCGTACAATGTGCTCCTGCCCTCTTACATCTTCAAATCGGGCAGGACGCCATTTGCGGTATAATGCTGTATATGCCATTTACAATTAATCTCCAAATGAAATTCCCATGAGCTTTGCTTCCTGAACCATCTCATCATCCGGCTGGATCATTTTAAGCTTTCCTGCAACATCTGCTAACGGAATCTTTGCGATATGATTGTTCTTCATACCTACCAGGTAGCCAAACTCTCCGTCTAAGATCATCTTGCCTGCTGCTGCGCCAAGTCTTGTTGAAAGGACACGGTCATAAGGGCACGGACTTCCACCTCTTTGCATATGACCTGGAACTGCTACACGCACCTCCTGTCCAGTCAGCTCAGAAATCTTTGCACCAATCTCGTAAGAGATAGATGGATACTGACGCGTTGCAATATATTTCTTATATTCTTTCTTTGAAAGTGCAGCCTGCTCCTTGGAGATTGCACCCTCAGCAACAGCAATGATTGAGAAACGCTTTCCTTCCTTAGCACGCTTATTTACAGCTGCTGCCACCTTATTGATATCATACGGAATCTCTGGAACAAGAATGATATCTGCTCCGCCTGCAATACCTGCATGAAGCGTAAGCCATCCTACCTTATGACCCATTATCTCCACGATAAAAACACGTCCGTGTGAAGCTGCAGTTGTATGGATACAGTCAATAGTCTGTGTAGCCAGATTGATAGCACTCTGAAAACCAAAGGTAACATCAGTTCCCCACAGATCGTTGTCAATTGTTTTTGGAAGTCCGATGACGTTAAGTCCTTCCTGACGAAGAAGATTTGTCGTCTTCTGGCTGCCATTTCCGCCTAATACTACGAGACAGTCAAGCTTTAGCTTCTTGTAGGTATTCTTCATTGCCTCTACCTTATCAAGACCATTCTCATCCGGGACACGCATCAGCTTAAATGGCTGTCTGCTCGTACCCAAAATCGTACCGCCATTTGTCAGAATTCCAGAAAAATCCTTTGATTTCATAATACGGTAATCCTCATAGATCAGTCCGCGATAACCTTCGATGAAACCAATGATTTCAACATCCTTTCTCTGATTATATAGCGTCTTTGCAACACCTCTCATGGTTGCATTCAAGCTCTGACAATCTCCGCCGCTGGTTAACATTCCAACTCTCATCGTATCTTCCTCCTTATAATTTAGGATTTCAGCTATATCAATGGCAAAACTAACCCATCGTAGTTTTTATTATACAAAAAAAGAGCTGTCGATGCAACAGACAACTCCTAAAAAACTCTTTTTCTTTTGATATATCATTTTTTTGCGCATCCCAGCTTCGAATGCCACCCCCAGACGTTACCTCTGCAGCCTGCTCGGCTCAGGCACCCTCACGGCACACAAGAGATTCTGCTTAATGCTGCTTCGTTCCCGACCTGACATGGTTCACAGAGTCTTGTTGCGTAAGACCCAAACTTCAACGCCACTTACAGAGGGCAGCTCTACAAGTGAAACACCCTCAGCCGGGATATGACCCCCACTATAGCGGATTGAAGGTACAAGGCACCGCTACCGCCCCGGCTGCGCATCCATAATTGTATCGGATATTTCTTCGTTTGTCAAGGGGCGTTTCTTCTTTTTTACCCTGATGCGCTTAAAAAACTCTGACAATATCTGTGAGCATTCCTGTTCCAAAACACCCTTTGTAATCGGAATCTGATGATTAAACTGCTGCATATCAAGCAAATTTAAAATGGAGCCTGCACAACCTGCCTTTGCATTCATTGCACCTATAACCACACGATCAAGACGTGCCTGCACGGCTGCTCCGGCACACATCTGGCATGGCTCAAGCGTCACGTACATCGTACATCCCTCCAGACGCCAATCTCCTAGCTTTTTCGATGCTTTTTCATAGCTGCAAGCTCTGCATGACCAAGCACTGAGCTTTCTATGTTTCTTCTGTTATAGCCTCTGGCAATGACTTTTCCATCACAAACGATAACACAGCCAATTGGAACTTCATCAATAGCTGCTGCCTTTTTGGCCTGTGTAAGTGCCTGACGCATAAATTTTCGGTCTTCCTTTTCTCTAAGCCTTGCCTGTTCTTCCAAAAGCTGCTCGTTCTCTGTTGCCATTGTTTTCCCTTTCTTCTGTTTTTGATGTGTTTTTAACCAAATGCAGGATTCACCGTTTTTTGTTGATCTGCAACTGTCATCTTTGCTTCCTTTTTTTCACCCTGATCATCTGCCGGAAATACAATCGGCACACACCAGTAGCCAAAGTCTCCTATTGACGCTTTTTTTGATTTAACGGAGCGAAAACAATAAAAGCCAAACATCTGCGCCATCAATTCCTCACTCTTTTCATAATTGCCAGGCACCCAAAGCTCATAACGTCCTTGTGTCACTTTTGCAAATACAATATAGCGGTACTTCACAAAACTGTACATCAAAAATCCATTATTGCTTAACATCCAATTTGGACGAGGAAGACGGCCAATATCTGCTGGCATTACCTTTAAACAAACTACTGTATCACCTGGAAGCGTCTCAATATGCTGATACGCTGTACTTAACTGTGCCCAAACAGCATCTGCCTTGTCTTGTCCCTGTTCTATTTTGTTTGTTTCTTTGCTATCAGTCTCACAGCAAACTTCCATCGTTTGAAGTTCTTCCTGAGGCTGATTTTCCAAAACCTGTTCATCTTCAGACTGTGCTGTTTGTTTTGCTCGATCCTTCTCAAACAGTGAGAGTCCAAAATACTGGTCATCCCAGACAGTTGCATAAGCGTTTGAAAACGGCTTCTGTCTGCCTGCTACAATTCCGCTAAGCTGCTCAAATTTAATCTCACTTCCTGCAAGATAAACGCCGTTATTGATGTACTGGAGCTGTCCTTTTCCATTTTTTACAACCATACGGCCAAGCGGCACACAATCGCAGCCATCCTTTGTATGATAAAAGCCAAATACATGTAAAATTTCAGCCTGCTCATTATTTTTTACAGACAGGAAAATACGCTGTACATCTCCTCTGATTTCTATCTTTGCAAACCCGCAGTTTTCCTTTTTTTGATCACCCTCATACTCAAAAAGATATGAGAGGAAGCGCTGATACTGTGCCATATTGATACCTTCCTTTCCTTATATGTATTCTAAATAAGTACATATGAAAGAAAGGCATCGTTTAGAACAATTTAATTCGCGCTTTTTGACAATGCATCAGAAAGTGCTGCAAACTGCTCAAGTGTCAGCGTTTCTCCACGCACGTTTGCTGCTAAACCAATGCTTTCAAGCACAGCTGCAAGCTCTTCCTTTGATTTGTTTAAACCGCCTACGTTATATAGGCCATTTACTAGTGTTTTTCTTCTCTGATTAAAGGATGCTCGTATAATGTCAAACATCAGCTTTTCATTTTTTACTGCCACTGGTTTTTTATGACTTGTCAGACGGATAACAGCGCTTCCGACATTTGGTCTTGGCATAAAACAGTTTGGCGGAACATTTGCCACGATATATGGTTCTGCATAAAACTGTACAGCAAGAGACAATGCACCATAATCCTTTCCGCCAGGAAGTGCCTGCATACGCTGTGCGACCTCCTTTTGTACCATAACAGTCACACTCTCCATAGGTACATGACTCTCAAATAATCCCATTAAATTGGTGTAGTAATATAATACGGAAGATTTGCAACTACCTTGATGCGTTTTCCCTCACACTTTTCTTCCACGAGCTTGTTAATATCAAGCTTAAGAACATCATTATGAATAACCGTAACATTATCATATGGAGACAGCGTGTCCTGTAAAATCGGAATCAGATTGTCATCGATTTCAACTGCAAATACATGTTTTGCAGATTCGCACAGATATTGGGTCAGTGTTCCAATTCCCGGTCCAATCTCAAGTACATAATCCTCTGGTGTGATCTCTGCTGCACGCACAATCTTATCAAGCACATGCGTATCAATCAGAAAGTTCTGACCAAATTTCTTTGCAAAATGAAACTGGTATTTCTGTAATACCTCTATTGTATTCTTTGGATTTCCTAATTCAGCCACAGTTTTCCTCCAATCGGTACAGTCTTTTGGCATTTGCAAGCGTTGTCGTAATAACAGTTTCCTCAGACACCTGCTTGATCTGTGCCAGTTGCTTTACTACTTCTTTTAAATACATTGAATTATTACGTTTTCCGCGATATGGCACAGGTGCCAGATATGGACTATCTGTCTCAAGCACAATCGAAGAAAGCGGAATTTCTGATGCCACCTCTTTAATTACCCTGGCATTTTTAAAGGTAAGCACGCCTCCTATTCCAATGAAAAATCCCATTGAAATATACTCCTTTGCCATAGGCGCTGCATAAGAATAGCAATGAATTACGCCAGTATTTCCTGCCTTAGCAGCCTCTCTCATTATATCCATAGTGTCCTTTGCTGCTTCTCTGCTGTGTATAATAACCGGCAGATCAACCTCTCTTGCAAGTTCAAGCTGGCGTTCAAACCATTTCTTCTGAACTTCTCTCGGTGAGTTGTCCCAATAATAATCAAGTCCGATCTCACCAATTGCCACTACCTTTTTTTCCTGTGCAAGGCTTCGCAGCGTCTCAATATCTTCCTCTGTCATATCAGCTGTGCTGTCTGGATGAACACCAACGGCAGCATATATCTGCGGCCACTTTTTTGAAAGAGCAACCGCACTTTTTGAGGATTTTACAGACGCACCAACGTCCGTGATACAACAAATGCCGGAGGAGAAAATCTCCCCCAGCAATGTATCGCGATCCTCATCAAATGCATCATCATCATAATGCGCATGAGTATCAAAAATCATTTTATATTCCTCTCTGTTACAATCCGAAAAATTTATTCGATTGTCTCTGCAATCTCTGCTGCCGGTGCTTCCTGCACATCAGCTGCTGGTGTATCTGGCTGAGCTGGTGTATCTGGCTGAGCCGGTGTATCTGGCTGAGCCGGTGTATCTGGCTGAGCCGGTGTATCTGGCTCTGTCGGCACTGTATCTGGCTGCGCTGGTGTATCTGGCTCT
>ENA-OQCN01000426-OQCN01000426.1-human-gut-metagenome-genome-assembly--contig:-NODE-426-length-22754-cov-2.666549_pt1 | contig 22754 bp, 26 predicted proteins | sample MGYA00242497_ERZ504576 | MGnify/ENA primary metagenome ERZ504576 (study PRJEB26092, sample SAMD00036296) | human gut metagenome | host: Homo sapiens | study: EMG produced TPA metagenomics assembly of... | reverse complement strand
CTACGATATTATCCTTATGGATGTGATGATGCCTGTTATGAACGGACTGGAAGCTTCCAGGCAGATACGTTCCCTTTCCCGTCCTGACGGAAATATGATTCCCATCCTTGCCATGACTGCCAGGATGCCATCAGTGTTTCCAGCCAGTGCCGCCAGTATGGAATGGATGATTATGTGTTAAAACCAGCGGATCCGGAGCAGTTAACAAAGATGATCTTAAAGTACGTAAAAACGATATAAAAAATATTTAACTTTTTTTCATTTTACCGTTGACAAATACTATTCCCCATGATAGTATATACGAGGTTCGATTTTGACGAACAGAAAACGCTGCTGTGGCTCAGTCGGTAGAGCGTCGCATTGGTAGTGCGGAGGTCACGGGTCCGATTCCCGTCAGCAGCTCTTTTTTATGCCAGAAAAGTTTAAGTGATAACTTAATTCTTTTCTGGCTCTTTTTCTTTCTGACCGGAAATAAAATGATCAATGAGAAGATTGATCGTATGTTGCTGTGTCTCGATGATTTTTTGGAATGTTTCATTTTCTTTTGCCAGACGGGTGATTTCAGCTTCGCTATTCATATTCATCTTCCTTTTTACACCATTCAAATCGATACATCATATATGTTTTATGTTAAAAAATATTCCCTGAAATGTCAAGACAATAAAGACGTCTGTGGAGAAACATTGTTACTTTATTAACATAAAGCGTCAAAATAACTGCCGGATTCGACATAACATGCAAAAATCCAGACATACAAATTTAGATTCAGGGAAAATACGCAGTAATATTTAGGAATTTATGAATTTTTTACGAACGGATGTTATTTGTATGAGGAATGTGCTAAAATATCATTCGGCTAAAGATCCGGGGAAAGTAGATTCTCCCTTTGAAGTGAGGTTTGATATGAATGCGAGCAGAAAAAGAAAAAATACAAAACCGAAAGGTTTTTTTGAAAAATTAAAGGAGCAGAGAAATCAGAGAAAGGCGGACAGGGCAAAACAGACGGACAGGAAAACAGATATCTTAAAAAAGACAGGGAGTGGGATTGTTACATTACTGCTTGTCATTTTACCGCCGGCAGTTTGTTTTTATCTGATGGAGTGTTATTCGCACAATCCATTTGCAGTGGTACGTCCGTGGGCACAGTTTTTTAATATCGTGCTGTTTGAACTGGTAACAGTTTTCCTGTTTGTGCTGACGGGAAAATTAAAGGCTGCGCACCGGATCGTATACATTGCAGCAATGATTTATGGAATTGCGAACAGTTATGTGGTGCGTTTCCGGACGAATCCGATTGTGCCGTGGGATATTTTTTCCTGGAAAACAGCTGCGAGCGTTGCAGATAATTATGATTTTATGCCGGATACGCGCATGGTCGTTGTGACACTGGTATTTTTTGCAGCAATCGTATTATTTCGTTTTATAAAAGTAAAAGTGACACGTTTGGTATTCTGGAAACGGCTGATTCCGGCAGCGCTGGTGGCTGTGGTTCTTTCATTGTTTGCGGGAACACTGCAGCAGGAGAACTTTCAGAACAGCCACAGACTTTACAATAAACTGTTCACGCCGGTCTACATGACGGATGTGGATGGTATGGCAGTCACATTTGTCATGAATCTTGCCTATATGTCGATCGACAAACCGGAGCATTACAGCGCCGCTGAGGCACAGGCGGTGCTTGATTCCTACGGGGAGGGCGGTGCAATGTCGGAGGAATCAGGCTCTGAGGCAGAAGAAGACGATACACAAAAGGAGGAAGATCTTCCGAATATCATTGTAATGATGAATGAGTCATTTTCGGATCTGTCCGTGTTAGGTGATTTTGAAACCAACGAGGATTACATGCCGTTTATCCACAGCTTAGAGCAGGGGGAGAAAAATACGGTTACGGGAATGTTAAACGTATCTGTCTGCGGTGGAAATACCGCGAATACAGAGTTTGAATTTCTGACCGGCAATACAATGGCATTCCTCCCGCAGGGAGCATCCCGTATCAGCAGTACATCAATGGAGATTTGAAGGCACTTCCGGATTATCTGAAGACTTTAGGATATCAGACCATTGCGACACATCCTTACAATGCCGGCGGATGGGAACGCGATACGGTCTATCCGATGCTGGGATTTAATGAGAGCGTGTTTAAAGATGATTATGTGAATCCGCAGTATGTCAGACAGTATATCAGCGATGAGAGCTGTGTGGATAAGATTATTGAATTTTATGAAAATAAGGAAAAGGATGCGCCGCTGTTTGTGTTTAATGTGACCATGCAAAATCACGGTGGATATCAGGATCAGTACGGCAATTTTACACCGGATATCTCGGTGAAAGATTCTACAAATTTTTCACTGCAGCAGTATTTATCCCTGGTAAAACTTTCCGATTCCGCGTTAGAACATCTGATCTCCTATTTTGAAGAGGCAGATGAAAAAACAGTGATCGTTTTTTTCGGAGATCATCAGCCGAGTGATGCCGTTGCATCTACGGTTCTTGCAAAGAACGGGATGTCCTGGAATCACTTGACAGAGGAACAGCAGAAACTGCGTTATCAGGTTCCTTATGTGGTGTGGGCAAACTATGATATTGGAGAGGAAACGGGTGCAGACACGAGCGTGAACTATCTGGCAGCGGAAGTCTTAGAGCGCGCCGGTGTTCCATTGGATGAATATCGTTCGTATCTGTTACATTTAAAATCAGAATACCCGGTTATTTCCGCGGTGCGTACAGTAAAAGCGGATGGCAGTGAAGTCCGCGCCTCGGATGAAAAAGATGAGATGGATATTTACCGGAAATTGCAGTATTATGAACTGTTTGATCATGGAACTGTTAATTAGGAAATGATAAAAAGAGAGGTTTTGTTTTGAAAAGAGAAAAGAAACTCCAAAATCAGTTGTGGAAAGAAAGAATGCCGCTTATTGCGTCGTTCTTTCTGCCGTTTTTTATTCTGACTGTGATCTGCATTCTTCATGACGTCTATCCGTTTGGAGAGCAGTGTATTTTACATATCGATATGTATCATCAGTATTGCCCGTTTTTCACGGAGCTGATGGATAAGATCAAACATGGCGGCAGCATGTTTTACTCCTGGAATATCGGACTTGGAGCAGATTTTATTTCACTGTACGCCTATTATCTGGCAAGTCCCTTAAACTGGCTGCTGCTACTCTGTCCGCAGAATCATGTGATCGAATTTATGACCTTGCTTGTGATTTTAAAAATTTCATTGGCGGGACTGTTTTTCGGATATTATTTAAAGGAACATTTTGAAAAAAATCATGCTGCAATCAGCATTTTTGCAACAGCCTATGCGTTGTGCGGATTCTCAGCAGCCTATGCATGGGATATCATGTGGTTAGACTGCATGATGCTGGCACCACTTGTCGTTCTTGGACTCGAACAGCTGATCAAAGAGAAAAAAGTACTGCTTTATTATATTTCACTGTCTTTATGCATTATCAGTAATTATTACATTGCGATCATGGTCTGCATTTTTTCAGGTGATCTGGTTTGTGATCACATGGCTGGAAAATAAAGAGACCGGGATCGGTGCGTGGATCCGTTTCGCAATTTATTCCCTTCTGGCGGGCGGGACGGGAGCGATACTGATCATTCCTGAGGCGATCACCCTTGGAGCGAGCGGCTCACAGAATATTTCATTTCCGGATACAATGGAATGGTATTTTAACATCATTGCAGAGCTGGGGAGACACTCGGTGATGACAGAACCTTATACGGGCAAAGACCACTGGCCGAATATTTACTGTGGCGTATTTGTGCTTCTTTTGTTTGTACTGTATCTTTTCAACCGTGAGATCTCCTGGAAAAAGAAGCTTTCACGCGGACTTCTGGCAGCATTTTTTGTCATCAGTTTTTCGAATAATATACTTGATTTCATCTGGCATGGCATGCACTTCCCGGATTCCCTGCCGGGCAGACAGACCTTTTTATATGCATTTCTGATGCTTGCGGTATCCTACGAGGCATTTTTGCATTTCAAAGGAACGAGATTTTTAGATGTGATCGCAGCGGGAGTGGCATCGGTTGGTCTGATGGCAGTTTCCTATCATTTTTCCGATGGGACGATCTTAGGAGAGAGCGCGGCAACGGCAACTTATGTATTTCTGGGCAGCTATATTGTGGTGCTGCTGATCTATTTTTATGCGGAGGAATGTATCCGGGAAGATGTGGTAAAAAGATTGGAAAGATCAAAAAGGCGACCAGGAAGAACTGAAAAAAATCATGCTCTCGTTTGGCTGCGCAGCGATGCTTTTAGAATTATTTTTTAACTACAATGTGACCGGATTTGATACGACGAGCAGGACTGCCTATGTGAAATCCATGGATGACTATCATGCAGTGCTTGCAGAGGCGGAAAATCAGGCACAGGATAAGGGCATATTATTTTACCGCACGGAAGAATTAGAGCGCAAAACGAAAAATGATGCGGCGCTGTATGGATATCGTTCCGCAACGCAATTTTCATCGCTGATGAATCTGGATGTCAGTCATTTTTACCAGGCAGTCGGAATGGAAGGCGGCAAGAATTTCTACTGTGTAAACGGGGCAACACCGCTGTTATCAGCAATGATGTCCCTGCGCTATGTGATCGCTGATAACGCAATGGAAGCAAACCCGATCCGCACCCTTGTGGCAGAGAGCGGAAATACGTATCTTTACGAAAATAAATATGTGCTCCCACTTGGTTTTATGATGGATGAGGATGTGATTGATGCGTGGGATTATTCTGATTTAGATGAAATTGAGGCACAGAACAGACTTGCAGAGCTTCTTGGTGCAGATGAGCCGATGCTGACGGAGATCCCGTCCGAATCTGTGGTCGGGGAATCAACGATTGACGTGCAGGAGGATGCATACATTTTTGCAACCTATGAATCGACGACTGTGGACAGCATGACGGAAGAGATCAGTGACGGCAGAACAAAGTCTTTCACAAAAGTTTCGCATGGCTATACACTTGATCTTGGATACTGTACGGCAGGCACACAAGTGAAGATTAAAACAGTAATGAAGAAAGAGTGAATATTACGGCATATGCCTGAATCTCGATGCTGCAGATACGGCTTATCAGACGTTAAATGAGCAGACGATGGAGATGACTTCCTTTTCCGATACGAAAATCACTGGAACCATTGATGTGAAAAAAGAAGGACGACTGATATTTGCGGTGGCGGATGATGCCGGATGGAAATTATATGTTGATGGAGAACAGACGGATCCGGAAGTGTTTGGTGAGGCGTTTATCAGCACATATCTTACCGAAGGAACACATACGGTTGAGCTGCGCTACCGGACACCGGGATTTATGGTGGGAGCCGGGTTTTCCCTTGCCTGTATTCTGATCGTGATACTGATCGCATGGATAAAAAGGCACCATTGAAATTAAAACGTTTCTGTGAGATACTATACGTTGGAGGAGTTTGAGAAAGGTAGTGATTTATATGTCAGACAAAGAGATAGAAATTTATAATGAAAATGCCGATGAAATCAAAATCCGCCCATATGAGCATCATGCAAAATATTATGAGACGGACCAGATGGGAATCATCCATCATTCAAATTATATCAAATGGATGGAGGAGGCGAGGATGGATCTGATGGATCAGATCGGACTCAGCTATAAACAGATGGAGGAGATGGAGATTATCAGTCCGGTGCTCTCTGTATCCTGCGAGTATCACAGTATGGTACATTTTGATGATACGGTCGTGATCGAGACGAAGATCACACGCTATAATGGTATCAAGATGGATGTGGAATACCGGATGACGGACAAGGAGACCGGAGAACTCCGCACGACCGGAAAGAGTTCCCATTGCTTTTTGAACCGTTCCGGAAGACCGATCTCATTGAAACGTTCTTACCCGGAGATCGATACAAAGTTCTTTGAGTATACGGATGCCTGACAAACGGGTGTGATATTAGAAATATATAAGAAAGAGGAAATAAAAGAATGATACAGGAAAGATTAAAGGCACTGCGTGCGGAGATGGAAAAGAGAGGCATCACGGTATACGTTGTGCGACTGCTGATTTTCACGAATCAGAATATGTAGGAGATCATTTTAAGGCGAGAAGTTTATTACCGGATTTACCGGTTCTGCGGGAACTGCCGTTATCACTTTGGATGAGGCAGGGCTCTGGACGGACGGACGCTATTTTGTACAGGCAGAGAATCAGCTGAAAGACAGCACAGTCACACTCTACCGCATGGGCGAAGAGGGCGTGCCGACAGTCGATGAATTTGTAAAGGATCGATTAAAAGAGGGCGGATGTCTCGGATTTGACGGACGTGTTGTAAACGGTACCTGGGGCGGCAGACTGGAAAAGATTGCAGCAGAAAAAATGTGTCCATGCATGTGACAGAAGACCTGATCGACCTGATCTGGGAGGATCGTCCGGCATTGTCCAAACAGCCTTTATTTATTTTGGAGGAAAAATATTCCGGAAAGAGTACTGCGGATAAGATCGCAGATCTTAGGAAAGCTATGAAGGAGAACGGTGCAGATGTTCATATTCTGACATCTCTTTACGATATCGCATGGCTTTTAAATATCCGCGGCAACGATATTGATTATGTGCCGGTCGTATTATCCTATCTTGTGCTGAACGAGACAGAGTGTATCTGGTTTTTACAGGAGGAAGTAGTGGATGATAAAATCCGTGCTTACCTGGAGGAAAACCATATCACGACAAAGCCGTATGATGCGATCTACGATTATGTACCGGAGATTCCGGCAGACGCAGTCGTGCTGATGAACCGCGGGACGGTCAACTACCGTATCGTGAACAGTCTTGATAAAGCAATCAAAGTTGTGGACAAACCAAACCCGACGGAACTTATGAAAGCTGTAAAAAATAAGACGGAGGTAGACAACACCAGAGCTGCACATGTAAAAGACGGTGTTGCCTTTACCAAATTTATGTACTGGCTCAAGACCAATATCGGAAAGATCCCGATGACGGAGATCTCTGCTTCTGACTATCTTGAGGCGAGAAGAAGAGAGCAGGATAACTTTATTGAGTTAAGTTTCAACACGATCTGTGCTTACGGAGCCAATGCGGCGATGATGCATTATGCTGCAACACCGGAGTCAGACGCTGAGTTAAAACCGGAGGGATTTTTACTTGTGGATTCCGGCGGACATTACTTTGAGGGAACCACAGACATCACAAGAACCATGGCACTTGGCCCGATCACAGATGAGATGCGTCTGCACTTTACGACCGTCTGCCGTTCGAATATGAACCTTGCGCATGCGAAGTTTTATATGGATGTACCGGTTTGAACCTGGATATTTTATCCCGCGGTCCACTCTGGGAGATGGGCATTGACTATAAATGCGGCACCGGACACGGCGTTGGTTATGTGTTAAATGTACATGAGGGACCGAATGGTTTCCGTTGGAGAGTGGTGCCGGAGCGTCATGACAATGGTGTCTTAGAAGAGGGCATGATTACGACAGATGAACCGGGTGTATACTTAGAGGGTAAATACGGAATCCGTACCGAAATGAACTGGTATGCCGTAAGGCAGAAAAAACCGAATATGGACAGTTCATGGAATTTGAGAATATCACCTATGCACCGATCGATCTCGATGCGATTGACCCGGATCTGTTAAGTGCGCGTGAGAAGAAAATGTTAAATGATTATCATAAGATGGTATATGATACCATTTCTCCGTATATGACGGCGGAAGAAAATGAGTGGCTGAAACGCTACACAAGAGCAATCTAACAGACAAAGAATGGAGAGAATAATGGGCGAAAAGCTGGTATTGATTGATGGGCACAGTATTTTGAACAGGGCATTTTTCGGAATTCCGGATTTGACAAATTCGGAAGGACTGCACACGAATGCAGTCTATGGATTTTTGAATATTATGTTCAAGATTTTAGAGGAGGAGCAGCCGGATTATCTGACGGTTGCATTTGATGTGTCAGAACCGACTTTTCGCCATAAAATGTTCGCAGAATACAAAGGCACAAGAAAGCCGATGGCACAGGAACTGCGGGAACAGGTTCCGCTCATGAAAGAAATGTTAAAAGCGATGGGAGTCACTACGATCGAAAAAGGCGGCTATGAGGCGGATGATCTGCTTGGAACCATTGCAAAACAGAGTGAACAAAAAGGACTGACAGTTTCAGTGGTATCCGGTGACCGTGACCTCTTACAGCTTGCAACGGATCATATTAAGATCCGTATCCCGAAAACAAAGCGCACAGGCACGGAGATCGAGGATTACAATGCCGCTGAGGTAAAGGAAAAATATCAGGTGACGCCAATCGAGTTTATCGATGTCAAGGCGCTGATGGGCGATACGGCAGACAATATTCCGGGAGTACCGGGAATCGGTGAAAAGACGGCAACAGCAATCATTGCACAGTATGGAAGTGTTGAAAATGCCTATGCACATGTGGACGAATTAAAGCCACCCCGTGCAAGCAAAAATTTAAAAGAGTATTATGACCTGGCACAGATGAGTAAGACGCTTGCGACGATCGAGATCCATGCGGACATTGATTATGATCTTTCCGGTGCAAAACTTAATGGTATTTCCAGCCTGTACACGGAGGAGGCATACCTGCTCTGCAAACGGTTAGAGTTTAAAAATCTTTTGAATCGTTTTGCGGTGGAAACTCCAAAAAATCAGGCGGCAGAACATTTTAAACTTGTGGAAGACCGTAAGGAGGCAGAGAAAGTATTTGCAAAGCTTCGTGGCAGAAACTGTGGTTTTTATATTGTTCCCGGAAGCAAAAAGAAAGACAGCCACGAGGAAGAGGACGGGCAGATGAATCTGTTTGCGGCAGGAGATATGCCGGGGCAGACAGTGAACCGTCCGGCATCGTAGAAAGTGCAGAAAATGATGCAGTGGAGTGCTGCCTTGGAGTTGCCATTTCAACTGGAGAGGAAGAAACCTTTTTCATAAAAGCAGGGGAAAATCTTCCGGCAAAGCAGATTCTTTCCATGTTTACCGCAAGTGAGGCTACGTCCTATGCGACACTGGATTTAAAACCGCAGCTTGCGGCGCTTGGCTTACTGGAGCGACAGGTAAACGGCAATATTGGCCTGTCGAATCTTTTTGACGGTGTGCTTGCAGCATATCTTCTGAATCCGCTGAAAAATGAGTATCCATATGAGGATATTGCAAAAGACTATATGGGACAGATGATACCGTCAAAGGCAGATCTTCTTGGAAAACTGACCATAGAGCAGGCAATGAAAGATGCACCGGAAGCATTTTTAAATTATGTATGCTATATGGCATATGTGGCACAGGCATCGAAAAAGACGCTGGAGACAGACTTAAAGGAAGAGGGCATGGATCATCTGTTTACGGAAATCGAGATGCCGCTCGTATTTACTCTTGCCGATATGGAAAATGAGGGTATCATTGCGTGCAGGGAGGCGCTCACGGAGTATGGGGACAAACTTGCAGTGCGTATCGCTGAACTGGAAAAGCAGATCTATGAGGAAGCGGGAGAAGAGTTTAATATCAATTCTCCAAAACAGCTCGGAGTGATCTTATTTGAAAAATTGTCCATGCCGTATGGAAAGAAAACAAAGACCGGTTATTCCACGGCGGCGGATGTGTTAGACCGCCTTGCACCGGAATATCCGATCGTTTCTGATATTTTAGAGTATCGTCAGCTTACCAAGTTAAAGTCCACTTATGCGGACGGATTGGTAAACTATATCGCTAAAGATGGCAGGATCCACACCAGTTTTAATCAGACGATCACAGCTACCGGAAGATTGAGCAGCACGGAACCGAATTTGCAGAATATTCCGATGCGTATTGAACTTGGAAGACTGATCCGCAAGGCATTTGTTCCAAAAGAGGGATTTGAGTTTATGGACGCTGATTATTCCCAGATTGAACTTCGTGTCTTAGCACATATGTCCGGGGATGAAAAGCTTATTGAAGCATACCGGGAGGCACAGGATATCCACAGGATCACAGCGTCCCAGGTATTTCACATTCCATTTGATGAAGTGACAGACCTGCAGCGACGCAATGCCAAGGCAGTCAATTTCGGAATCGTATATGGAATCAGTTCATTTGGGCTGAGCCAGGATCTAAGCATCAGCAAAAAAGAGGCTGCAGAGTATATTGAGCGTTATTTTGAGACTTACCCGAAGATCAAGACATTTTTAGACGGACTCGTGACAGAGGCGAAAGAAAAAGGTTATGTGACGACCATGTTTGGAAGAAGACGTCCGGTACCGGAACTTTCAAGCAGCAATTTTATGCAGCGTTCCTTTGGAGAGCGCGTTGCCATGAACTCCCCGATTCAGGAACTGCGGCAGATATCATCAAGATCGCAATGATACGCGTGCATGACAGACTGTTAAAAGAAAATCTAAAGTCACGCCTGATCTTAACCGTGCATGATGAGCTTTTAGTGGAGACGGCGATCGAAGAAGAGGATGCGGTTCGAAAGATTCTCGAGGAAGAGATGCATGGAGCGGCAGATCTTGCGGTTACACTTGAAATTGATGCACATGTCGGCAAAAACTGGTATGAGGCAAAATAAAGATCTGTCATCATTTATGAGGATGATGCGTTGGACTGCATATGTCCGGATGGTACGAGAGAAAAAATGGATGCGGGGAGCATGAAACGGATGAAATTTATCGGAATTACCGGCGGCGTCGGTGCGGGAAAATCAGAAATACTTCATTATCTTGAAACAAAAGATGGTGTAAAAGTCATGTTGGCGGATGAAATCGCGCATGAGCTGATGCTGCCCGGGACAGAATGTTATCAGAAATTAAAAGACATGTTTTCGGATGAGGATATCTGGAATGAAGATGGTTCGTTTGACCGGAAAAAGTTAGCAGCAGTCATCTTTTCAGATGAAAAAAAACGGGATGCATTAAACGGAATCGTACATCCGGCAGTCAAGAAATATATCAGAACTGTTGCGGATACAGAGCGGGAAAATGGAGTGCTGAAAATTCTGGTTTTAGAGGCAGCATTGCTGATTGAAGAACATTATGATGAAATTTGTGACGAACTTTGGTATATTTATACCAGAGAGGATATAAGAAAAGAACGCCTTATGAGATCGCGCGGATATTCCCCGGAGAAAGTACAGCAGATTTTTGACAGTCAGTTACAGGAAGCGGTTTACCGGAAATACTGTAAAGTGGTGATCGATAATAATGGAACGGTGGAAGATGCCATAAGGCAGATTGATTTGGCAATCACAAATATGGAAAATGAGTAGGAGATACTGCAGATGAGCGACGGAAAAGACATGGAACAGCCATTGGTGTTCGGACTTGATATTGGAACGAGAAATGTGGTAGGAACGGTAGGTTACCGTACCGAAGATCAGTTTATCGTTACTGCTCAGTATATCATGCAGCATGATACGAGAGCAATGTTAGATGGACAGATCCACGATATCGGGCGTGTATCAGGGACGATAAGAAAAGTAAAAGAACAGCTGGAAAAACAGATCGGAAAAACGCTGACGGAGGTATGTATCGCTGCCGCAGGCCGTGTGCTTAAGACAGTTACAACGAGTATCAGTTACGATTATCCGGAGGAGAGCGTAGTTACCGGGGAAGACATTCATACACTGGATCTGCTTGGAATTGAGAAAGCGCAGAAAATTTTACAGGAAATGAATGATACCAACTACAAGTTCTACTGTGTTGGATATTCCGTGGTCAAATACTTCTTAAATGATGAACCGTTTTCAAACATTGAATCCCACAAAGCGGACCGTATCGGCGAAGACATCATTGTAACGTTTCTGCCGGAGGATGTTGTGGATGGACTTTATGCAGCCGTAAATCAGGCCGGGCTTGAAGTGGCGAATCTGACATTGGAGCCTATTGCGGCGATCAACGTCGCAATTCCGGAAAGTTATCGTCTGCTGAATATCGCTTTAGTCGATATCGGAGCGGGAACATCCGATATTTCCATTACCAAAGACGGAAGCATCATTGCATATGGTATGATCCTCTTGCGGGAGATGAGCTGACCGAACTGATCGTACAGAATTATCTGGTTGATTTTAAAACTGCTGAATATATCAAGCTGCAGAGTACAACAGAAGAGGAGATCACTTATAAAGATATCATGCTGATCGAGCATAAGATTCCGGCAAAAGAAGTGTGGGAGCTGACTGCGCCGGTAGTGGATGAGATGACAACGGCAGTAGCTGCGAAAATCAAAGAATTGAATGGCGACCAGACTGTCAGCGCAGCATTTATCGTTGGCGGTGGCGGTAAGATCCATGGTTATACGAAAATGCTTGCAGAGAAATTAGATCTTCCGGACGTACGAGTGGCACTGCGTGGTGAAGAAGTACTGCAGGAAGTGGTATTTGAACAGCAGGATATCAAGAAGGATCCATTGCTTGTTACACCGATTGGAATCTGTCTGAATTATTATGAACAGAGAAACGGATTTATTATGGTGCGTTTCAATGGAGAGCGCCTCAAATTATATGATAATGATGGATTAACGATCGTGGATGCCGCATTGCAGGCAGGTTTTCCGAATGAGGATCTTTTCCCGAAACGTGGACCGGAACTTACATTTTTTGTAAATGGAGCAAAACGTATCATTCGTGGAGAGCAGGGAGAGTCAGCAGCAGTTTATATGAATGACAGACCAACAAATCTCAATGCGGCATTAGAGCCGAATTGTGAGATTATCATTGAGCCATCTACGGCTGGCAAGCCGGCAACCTGCACATTAGATCAGTTAGAGGAATATACGACAGATTCCGTAGCCTTTGTGGTTAATGGAAATATTATAAGATGCCCGAAATTCTTAGAGGTCAACGGTAAATTAGAGTTTCCTTCCTACCAGATCCAGGAGGGAGACCAGGTAGAAACAAGAAGCTTTTACACAGTAGGCCAGCTTGCAGAATTTATGGATGTGGAAGTGAATGTGGAGCATGTGATTCTGGTAAACAACCGTCGTGCAACGCTCGACTCACTGATCTATGAAAACTTTACAATCGAGTGGACAGTGCGTTCCTATGGCAAACCGTCCTTTCAGCCGGTAGAGCAGGAAGAAGTTCAAACACCGACTGTCGGGGAATATAAGGAAGAAGAGATACCGGATATTGTGGACACGGAAATGAGCGCAGAGGCAGATGGCGCAGAAGTTCAGAATCCTGAAGTACACAATGCTGTGACTGCGGAGGATACAGACGATGCCGGCAATGCGGGCGCAAAAGAAAAGGATTCTGCAGTTACAGATGATGCCGCTACGGTAGAGGAGAGCAAAACGATTACAGACAGTACAGCAGGCGTTAATGGATCTGTTGCAGGAGAGAATGCAGCAGGCATGGATGAAACAGATGTAACAGAGGAGAATGCTGACGGCATGGCTGAAGCAGTGAAAAAAGTTACAGCAGAAGAAAACAGTTCGCCAGCTGCAGAGGAAGACGGCAGCATGGTTCTGGTATACATCAACGGCCAGCCGGTAAAACTTACCGGAAAACCACAGTATATATTTGTAGATATTTTTGATTTCTACGAATTTGATCTTACTGCCTCAAATGGCAGAGCAATCATTACCAATTTAAATGGTGAGAATGCATCGTATTCTGCAGTCTTAAAGACCGGAGATACAATCGAACTTAGATGGAAAGAGAATTAAAAAAATGGAATTATGCAGCATAGCAAGCGGCAGCAGTGGAAACTGTATCTGTGTGGGATCAGATGAAAATCATGTACTCATCGATGCGGGGATCAGTGGAAAACGAATTGAAAACGGACTCAATTCGATCGATTTGAAAACAGAAGAGATGCAGGGGGTTCTTGTAACTCATGAACACATCGATCATATTTCTGGACTTGGCGTGATCGCCAGGCGTTACGGACTTCCGATTTATGCCACGCAGGGTACGATAGATGCTATTTTAAATACAAAGTCAGTCGGCAAAATAGAGGAATCTTTATTTCATGCGATCACGCCGGATCAGCCTTTTGAAATCGGGGATCTTTTGATTGAACCGATTTCAATCTCACATGATGCGGCAGATCCGGTGGCCTATAAGATAAAAAATGAGGAGAAAACGGCGGCGGTAGTGACGGATCTTGGCACATATGATGAAAACATGATTGATAAAATAAAAAATCTGGATGTGCTTTTACTGGAAGCAAATCATGATGTACATATGCTGCAGGTTGGAAGTTATCCGTATCCGTTAAAACAGAGAATTCTTGGGAAAAAAGGACATCTCTCTAACGAACTGTCCGGTCAGCTTTTGGGAGAAGTGCTCCATGACCATTTCAATACGGTTATTTTAGGGCATCTCAGTAAGGAAAATAATTATGCAGAACTTGCATATGAGACTGTCCGGTTAGAGGTGACGATGGGAGAAAATCCATATAAAGGCGATGATTTCCCAATGTATGTGGCAAAGCGGGACGCGCCGTCGGAGAGAATCATTTTTTAGTTTATGATAATAGAATGTTCGCGAAACACGTATTCTATTATATATGACAATATTTTTTTTACAGAGTGTGGCCGCTTATGAAGCTTAGTAGAAAAAGTTATAAATGTGCATCTATTTAACAGTGGAAATTATAAAACATGTATGATATGATGATTGATAATAGATTTGCGCTGATTTAGTAAAGCAGAAAAGTGAGGAGAGCAGAGATGGAGAACACAGCAGACAAGACAATTATTACAGTAGTGGGTAAAGATACGGTTGGTATCATTGCAAAAGTATGTACTTATCTTTCCGAAAATGGCGTCAATGTACTTGATATTTCACAGACAATCGTTTCCGGATATTTCAATATGATGATGATCGTTGACATGAATAAATCAACCAGATCATTTGTGGATTGTCAGAAAGATCTCGATGAGATCGGTGCACAGATCGGTGTATCCATCAAGTGCCAGAAAGCTGAGATTTTTGAAAAAATGCATCGTATTTAGAGAGGAAAGCGGCAATGATTAATATATTTGAAGTAAAAGAGACCAACAATATGGTGGAACATGAAAACCTTGATGTCCGCACCATTACGATCGGTATCAGCCTGCTTTCATGCATTGATTCCGATTTGAAAAAATTAAATGAGAACATTTATAACCGTATCACATCAGTTGCCAAAGATCTTGCAAAAGTTGCAGGGGAGATCGAAGCTGAATACGGTATCCCAATTGTCAACAAACGTATTTCCGTTACTCCGATTGCACTGATCGGTGGTGCAGCCTGCAAGACACCGGAAGATTTTGCAACGATCGCAGATACAATGGACCGTGCTGCAGAAGCAATCGGTGCAGATCTGATCGGCGGTTATTCCGCACTGGTATCAAAAGGCATGACAAAAGCAGATGAGATGCTGATCCGTTCTATCCCGATAGCACTTTGCCGGACGAACCGTGTCTGCAGTTCCGTAAACCTTGCGTCCACAAAGACCGGTATCAATATGGATGCGGTGCGTCTGATGGGAGAGATTTTGTTGGAGGTTGCAGAGCGCTCAAAAGACCGTGATTCTGTGGATTGTATGAAGCTGGTTGTATTCTGCAACGCACCGGATGACAACCCGTTTATGGCAGGAGCTTTCCACGGTGTGACAGAGGCTGATGCAGTGATCAACGTCGGAGTCAGCGGACCGGGTGTTGTAAAGACAGCACTTGAGAAAGTGCGTGGCGAGAATTGAGGTACTCTGCGAGACCATCAAAAAGACCGCATTTAAGGTAACAAGAGTCGGACAGTTAGTCGCACAGGAGGCATCCAGACGTCTTTCAATTCCGTTTGGTATCATTGACCTTTCCCTTGCTCCGACTCCGGCCATCGGTGATTCCGTCGCAGATATCCTCTGCGAGATCGGTCTGGAATATGCAGGTGCACCGGGAACAACTGCAGCACTTGCCATGTTAAATGATCAGGTCAAAAAGGGCGGCGTTATGGCATCTTCCTATGTCGGCGGCTTAAGCGGTGCTTTCATTCCGGTCAGTGAGGATCAGGGAATGATCGATTCCGTACAGGCTGGTGCTATCACATTGGAAAAATTAGAGGCAATGACCTGTGTCTGCTCTGTAGGACTTGATATGATCGCAATTCCGGGAGATACCAAGGCAACCACGATCTCCGGTATGATCGCAGACGAGATGGCACTTGGTATGGTAAACCAGAAGACAACAGCTGCACGTCTGATCCCGGTAATTGGAAAAGGCGTTGGCGATACGGTAGAGTTCGGTGGTCTGTTCGGTTATGCGCCGATCATGCCGGTCAACAAATATTCCTGTGATGATTTTATTAACCGTACCGGAAGAATCCCGGCACCGATCCACAGCTTTAAAAAACTAACTGCGCGGATCACTGGCAAACATGAAAGTGATTTTAATAAAAAAATGCAGTGGAAACACTGGGATATTTTTCAGAACAGTTAGCAGAAACGTTTCAGGAGATGGGGCATGACACCTATTTTGTGGATTACGATGATCTGGTAAATACGGTAGATGGCATCAGCCGGTTTGCCGTGCCAGAGAAAACGGTACTGTGTACGTTTAATTTTATCGGACTTTCCGGGGAAGAGGTCTTTATCGAAGAGAACGGGCGTTATATCTGGGAAAACCAAGGTATCGCGTGCATCAATATCCTGGTGGATCATCCACTGTATTATCATTCAAAACTGGCAAAGCCTCCGGTGCCGGAAATGCGTGTTTTTTGTATTGACAGAGAACATGTGGCATACATGAAGCGCTTTTACCCGGCATTGCCGGTGGAGTTTCTGCGCTGGCGGGAAACTGTATCTTAGAGCGGAAAGTACCTTCCCCAATAGAAGGCTGCCATGGGCAAAAACAGAAACATAAAAATATACCGTATCAGAAACGGAAATACGACATCGTATTTACCGGGAACTATACACCGGTGGAACACCTTTACCGGGAAATCGACAGGCAGGGTGCGGAATATCGGACATTTTATTATGAGATTCTGGAGGATATGAAAGCACATCCGGCGGTGTCCATCGACCGGATGTTAGAGGCACATATCAGAAAAGAACTGGGTGCAGTGCCGGATGAGGAGCTTCGCGCGGCGATCGCAGGAATGGTGTTCATCGATATCTGTATGCGGAGTTATTTCCGCGGGGAGATCATAAAATGTCTTGCGGAGCATAAAATCCCGGTACATGTGTTTGGCGCCAACTGGGAGAAATTAGACTGTAGCAGCCATGACTACATTATAAAAAACGGCAGGGAAGTGGATTCTGTGACCTGCGCGGAGGCAATCGCAGATGCAAGGATTTCTTTGAATGTCATGCCATGGTTTAAAGATGGAACGCACGACCGCGTATTTACGGCGATGCTGCAGCATACACTTTCGCTGACCGATGACAGCGGGTATCTGCGTGAGAATTTTACGGACAAAAAAGAACTGGTTTTCTATTCGCTGGAGAAGCGTGAAGAACTGCCTGAACTGGTGAAAAAGCTTTTGGAAAAACCGGAGAAATGTATGGAAATCGCAGAGCGGGGATATGAGAGTGCTGTGCGGGAACATACATGGAAACAGAGGCAGAAGCAATTTTGATGGATTTGGTAAAATGACCGCTTAACTTGTAATATGTACTCCTTTCACTGGAAGTCCAGTACAAGGTGGATATATTAGGTTTGGGCGGTTATTTTTATAAATAAATATATTAATAAAACTTATAAAATTAAGTAAATAAATTCATGACGCTAATAATTGTAAAAACAGGATCAAAATGATAAGATAAAGAAAAACAGCAAACCGCACACATGAAGGAGGAAATCATGGAGAAAATGTCATTAAAAAATGAACTTTCAGGCAATTCCTATCCTGGAAGAGGAATCATTATCGGAAAATCTGCAGACGGAAAACATGCCATCACTGCTTATTTTATTATGGGCAGAAGTGAGAACAGCAGAAACCGTGTTTTTGTTGAGGATGGAGAGGGAATCCGCACGCAGGCTTTTGATCCTTCCAAACTGACAGATCCGAGCCTGATTATCTATGCACCTGTCCGTGTGCTTGGCAATAAAACGATCGTGACAAACGGAGACCAGACTGACACAATTTACGAACTGATGGATAAACAGCAGACTTTTGAGCAGGCGCTGCGCACAAGAGAATTTGAGCCGGACGCTCCAAACTATACACCGAGAATCTCAGGTATTATGCACATTGAAAACGGAAAATTCAACTATGCAATGTCTATTTTAAAGAGCAACAACGGGGATCCGTCCTCCTGTAACCGTTATACATTTGCCTATGAGAATCCGAAAGCAGGTGAGGCTCATTTTATCCATACTTATATGGGAGATGGCAATCCGCTGCCAAGTTTTGAGGGAGAGCCGGCACCGGTTGCAATCGAGGGCGACATTGATGCGTTCACCTCATTTGTATGGGAAAACTTAAATGAGGACAACAAAGTTTCTTTATTTGTCCGTTATATTGATATTGCGACCGGAGCTTACGAGAGCAGAATCGTCAATAAAAATAAATAATCGGCATCAGGCTTGCAAGATGCGGCAAAGAAGCATGAATTTCACAGATCAATGAGAAATTTAAAGGAGAAATTATGAAAGAATTAGAATTAAAATATGGCTGTAACCCAAATCAGAAACCATCCAGAATCTATATGGAAAACGGCGAACTGCGATCCAGGTATTGAACGGAAAACCAGGTTATATCAATTTCCTGGACGCATTTAATGGCTGGCAGTTAGTCAGCGAGTTAAAAAAGGCAACCGGACTTCCGGCAGCTACATCTTTTAAGCATGTATCACCGGCCGGTGCTGCAGTGGGACTTCCACTCAGCGATGTGGAGCGTAAGATTTACTGGGTTGACGATATGGATATGGAGTTTACACCGCTTGCAAATGCATATGCGAGAGCAAGAGGCGCAGACCGTATGTCATCTTTTGGCGATTTTATTTCTTTGTCTGATGTCTGCGATAAGGCAACCGCAATGATCATCAAAAGAGAAGTATCTGATGGTGTTATTGCACCGGGCTATACAGATGAAGCATTAGAGATTTTGAAAGCAAAGAAAAAAGGCAATTATAATGTAATCCAGATCGATCCAAATTATGTGCCGGCACCAATTGAACACAAAGAAGTATTTGGTATCACTTTTGAGCAGGGAAGAAATGAATTAGTGATCGATGAGCATTTCTTTGACAATGTGGTAACTGAGAATAAAGAAATTCCGGATGCTGCAAAAAGAGATCTTGCAATCGCAATGATCACTTTAAAATATACACAGTCTAATTCTGTATGTTATGTGAAAGACGGACAGGCGATCGGTATCGGTGCAGGACAGCAGTCCCGTATCCACTGTACCAGACTTGCAGGACAAAAGGCAGATAACTGGTGGCTGCGTCAGTCTCCACAGGTATTAGGACTGCAGTTCCTCGACAAGATCGGACGTGCTGACAGGGACAATGCGATCGACCTCTATATTGGTGAGGATTACATGGATGTCTTAGCTGACGGTGCATGGGAAAACATCTTTAAGGTAAAACCGGAGGTCTTTACCGCAGAGGAAAAACGTGCATGGTTAGATAAAAACACAAATGTGGCGCTTGGATCTGATGCATTCTTCCATTTGGGGATAATATCGAGCGTGCACATAGAAGTGGTGTGGCATATGTGGCACAGCCGGGTGGTTCCATCCGTGATGACAATGTTATCGAAACCTGTAACAAATACAATATGGCAATGGCATTTACCGGAATCCGTCTGTTCCATCATTGATCAGACACGGATGATTTCTTTGCTGCATTCAGGACAGGAAAAACGATTTTTCGTTTTTTCCTGTTTTTTGCTGTTCGTAGAGCTCAGAAGAAAAAATATCCTGTTTCAGCATCTGGTTTGCAGTTCCGTCAAGTGTGCGAAGGGCAAAGGAAAGTTTGGAAATGACGGGTACTTTTGCAGATTTTTTTAAGGCGGAGAGCAGGGCGGAAGCATCTTTGCGGAAACCGAGGATTCGCAGGTAAGGGATGTAATCAGTCTCCTTATATTGCTTCACATCCGTCTGGGTCATCTGAAGGATCAGATGCAGAAGGATCCGGTTCATGCGTGTGTAGGTGATATCGCGGCTCTTGTTTTGTGCACAACTGTGTGAAAGAGGAAAAATGATATCTGTTCTTTATTATGCGGTTTGCAATCTCCGGTGTCATATCATAGATATTTTCTAATTCCTTTTTGCTGCACGATAAGACCCGGTAGCCAAGAATGGAGGAAAAGTCATCAGCATCCATAAGTCTGCCGGATGTGATCTCCTTTTGAAACAGTGCAAAAGCCGGTTCCGGCATCGAAGATGCAATTTCCGAAAGATGTGGCCGGCTGGAATGAATACTCTGTGAACCGTAATCTGCAGATGAAAAATGGAAGTATGATCATCCGATGGTGTAACATTAGAAACTGCCGCGCGATGGCAGAGGCAGAAGCTGTCGGTGTGTTGATCGTGGTATCATGATATCCGCTCCCCGCCCGCGGGATCAGGATTGGAGTCATGGCAGAATTACGCCGTTTCAGTGCCTTTAAATATTCGACCGCGAGGATGTTATTCGGAGTATCTAATATGGAAATGAGGAAATTCATTCCGGTGCTCTTAAAATAATCAGAAAGCGCAGCAGCTCTTGCAGCCGGAAATGCCAGTCCCTTTTTTAAATAAGAAGAAAGCGCAGATCTGTAAATGTCCGGTTCTTCTGCAAGAACACCGGCAATGCTCTTAAGCTGGGGGAGCTGGTCGGATTCTGCTCCAAAGCATATCCCGTCGATACAGCCCATTTTATCAAACAGGGTAACACCTGCCATGCAAAATCCTCCGCGGAGGAGACTGCCCAGACAGCCGGGAGTTCGATGACAAGATCCGCACCACATAAAAGCGCCATTTCTGCCCTGCAATATTTATCGATGATGGCAGGGGCTCCTCTCTGGACAAAGTCACCGCTCATGGCGATGACGACAAAATCAGCATTTGTTTTTCGTTTTAACTCTGCAATCTGGTAGGCATGTCCGTTGTGGAAAGGGTTGTATTCTGCAATGATTCCGATTGTTTTCATAAGATACTCCATTTCTGACCATTTTTTGAAAATCCTGATTCCATCTGTATCTCAGGTTTGGGCGTAAGCACAGATTCTGCGTGTAACAGCATGATTACAGACTACCATACACAGATTTTTTCGCAAATGTGAATGTCTGGGATTTGTTAAAAAAAATAACGTTAAATTCTGTCAACCTGTTTTTCATTTTGTACAAAAATCTCACTTTAAACACCTTGTGTGAACAGAGTTAGAGGCGTATACTAGAGTTATATGCGGTTCGTATCGGTCGGACTGCCCATTTATCATTTATATAAGAAAAGAAAACTGCCATTCGAAAGCAGGCAGGGCATGGGAGGAAAATATGAACGTTTTAGTAGTAAACTGCGGAAGTTCTTCACTGAAATATCAGCTCATCGATTCTGACAGTGAAGCAGTATTAGCAAAAGGACTTTGCGAGAGAATCGGTATTGACGGAAGACTGGTATACCAGAAGACCGGATTAGACAAAGAGATCACAGAAGCAGCAATGCCGACGCACAAACAGGCAATCCAGATGGTACTTGATGCACTGGTAAATGAGAAAACAGGTGCAATCAGGAGTCTTTCCGAGATCGATGCAGTTGGTCACCGTGTTGTACATGGTGGAGAGAAGTTTGCTTCTTCTACCGTTTTAACACCGGAAGTATTAAAAGCAATCGAAGAGTGCAATGACCTTGCACCACTTCACAACCCGGCAAACCTGATCGGTATCGATGCATGTAAAGAACTGATGCCAGACGTACCGATGGTAGGTGTATTTGATACAGCATTCCATCAGACAATGCCAAAGAAAGCATTCCTTTATGGTCTTCCATACGAATACTATGAAAAGTACAAAGTAAGAAGATATGGCTTCCATGGAACCAGCCACAGTTTTGTATCAAAACGTACTGCTGAATTCCTTGGAATGGATCTGAAAAATTCTAAGATCATTGTGGCTCATCTTGGAATGGTGCTTCTATCAGTGCCGTATTAATGGTGAGTGTGTAGATACATCCATGGGTCTTACACCTTTAGAGGGACTTGTTATGGGAACACGTTCCGGCGATATTGATCCGGCAATCATGGAGTTCATTGCAAAGAAAGAGAACTTAGATATCGAAGGTGTCATGAATGTTTTGAATAAAAAGTCAGGTGTACAGGGATTATCAAAATTATCAAGTGATTTCCGTGATCTTGAGGCTGCAGCCAATGAAGGAAATGAGCTTGCAATCGGTGCTATCGACGTATTCTGCTACCGTGTTGCAAAATATATCGGTGCATATGTGGCAGCAATGAATGGTGTGGATGCGATTGCATTTACTGCAGGTATCGGAGAAAATACAACGATCGTCAGAGCAAAGGTACTTGAGTATCTTGGATATCTTGGAATTACAGTAGATGCACAGGCAAACGAAGTACACGGAGAGGAAAAAGTGATCTCCACAGCAGATTCCAAAGTAAAAGTCTGTGTGATCCCGACCAACGAGGAGCTTGCAATCGCAAGAGAGACGGTTGCACTTGTAAAATAGGCAAAACAGCGGGTCTTTGAGGTTCATAGACGATGAAAAATAAAAAAACAGGGTTGTCAAGAAAAAATACTTGACAAACCTGTTTTCACTATGTATAATCATTTAGGTGTGAAAAGCTAGATAAAAGGTTTGATTCACAAAAAAGATATAGGAGAATGCCGTGATTATAGAT
>ENA-OQCN01000425-OQCN01000425.1-human-gut-metagenome-genome-assembly--contig:-NODE-425-length-22824-cov-5.466758_pt1 | contig 22824 bp, 21 predicted proteins | sample MGYA00242497_ERZ504576 | MGnify/ENA primary metagenome ERZ504576 (study PRJEB26092, sample SAMD00036296) | human gut metagenome | host: Homo sapiens | study: EMG produced TPA metagenomics assembly of... | reverse complement strand
CTCCGTGCATCCGTTTCCGACTGTTATGTGATTGTAATCGCATTTGCAGTAGCTGCCGATAGCCTTTCTGAGAGAAGTATACTCCCTGTCAGGGTATTTTGTGATTGCATCAATGCGCTCAGACAGTGCCGTCTTTAGTTTACCGGATTCACCGAGTGGGTTGACATTTGCTGCAAAGCTCACAATATTTTCTTTCTTTATACCGTATATTTTTTCTATTTTTTCAAGGTCACTGCCGTGAAAATGCTCCTTTTGTTCTATCATTAGCTGTAATTTCCTTTCTGATTTGCATTGCAACAGCATTGCAAATCGTATATAATTTACATTATATAATAAGTGTATAAAAAATCAACATTTAACGTAAACGGGGTAACAATTGTGCGAGCACGTATAGGGCAGATAGCTGCCGGCAGATTTAATGGCACGAAACCGATTTTGGCGTTTTCAGAGGAGACAATAGACCTTTCGGTCATTGAGGGAAGAAGCGAAGCGGGAAGCTTTGTAATAGAAAGTACGAATCAGATAAAAATCTGTGGCATAGTTTATTCGACTAATCCAAGGATGGAGTGTCTGAATCCGCACTTCGAGGGCGAGAAAGTCAGGATTCGTTATCAATTTAACAGTAAGGGTCTCACGGAGGGCGATGCCTGCGAGGGCAAATTTGTGATTGTATGCAATCAGATAGAGTACAGTCTTTCTTTTTGTGCAAGAATCACAAGGCTCTATGCGGAAGCATCCACCGGAGCTGTAAAGAGCCTTGATGATTTTACAAGGCTTGCGGCATCTAATTGGGATGAGGCTTATCATCTGTTTTATAATCGCAATTTCTTAAACACAATTCCTTATGACAATGTATATGAGAGGCTGACCTATGAGGGCTTTGCCTGCGCCAGACCATCCGGTCAGAATATGGAGGAGTTTCTGATTGGCGTAAACAAAAAAAAGCCTGTTTCCATTAGAGTAGACAAGTCAGAGGAGATTTTTATGGCTTCTAAAGAGCCACAGAGTGGATGCTTTACCATAACAAAGGATAACTGGGGCTATACCGAGATACGCCTGCGCACGGATTGTGAATTCATAAAGCTGTCTAAGCCTGTTTTAACGCATGATGATTTTATAGGTAAAACCTATCTGTATGAGTATATCATCGATGCATCTGCAATGCATGCCGGACGTAATTTCGGCCGTATATATATTGATGGTGTATATCAGAGCTTTACAATAGATATCACGGCCGGTGTAAGAGATGATGATGGCAGCATAAGTGGTATAGCTGTGACAAAGGACATAAAGGAATGCATGGTCGGAATCATGGAGCTTTATACCGGCTTCAGGCTGAAGCGGATAGTGACCGGGGTATGGGCAAACGAGACTATAAGCATATTAAACCACCTGCATGCACTCATGCCGGATGAGCATATGTATGAGCTGATGAAGGCTCAGGCATTTATTATCAATAGGCAAAGGCAGGAAGCTAAGTGGATTCTTGATGATTTCAAGCACAGTAATCCTGATAAGAAAGCTCCAATCTGGGGCTATTATCTGTATCTGATGACGCTGTTAGAGAGAGAGCCCTCATACATTGACAATATGACACACGAAGTGGAGCTGATTTTTTATGAAAATCCTGACTCTGTGCTTTTGTTCTGGGTACTTTTATTTTTGAGGGATCAGTATTTTGATGACAATGCCGGTAAGCTTAAAGATATAAAATACTGGGTACTGCGAGGCTGTTCGTCTCCGTATTTGTATATTGAAGCTTATTATCTCATATCACAGGATCCTTATCTAATAAAGGAGCTGTCGGTATTTGAGCTTCGCATCCTAAGCTGGGCCGTAAAGAAAAAGGCTCTGACAAAGGAGCTTGCCGGAGCAATTTTTGAGGCGGTTGATCTGGCAGGCGGGTTCGATAACAGGGTATATGAGCTTCTTACAGCAGCCTATGAGATATGTCCGGAGGCAGAGTATGTTGGCATCATATGCAGCTACCTGATTAAGGGACACAAAAATGATACCTGTTTTCATAAATGGTTTGAGCTGGGTATCGATAATAAGCTGCGTCTGACAGGCTTGTATGAGTCGTATCTCATTACGATGGATGACAGGCAGATTTCCCCTGTGCCAAAGATTATCCAGATGTATTTCAGCTATGATAATAAGCTGCCATACCGAAAGCTTGCAGTGCTTTACAATAATATAATTGCTGCCAAGGAAACAGAGCCTGAGGTTTACCACAAGTACAGGAAAGCTATGGGCAGGTTTGCCATGGACCAGGCACAGCTTAGGCATATTGATGACAATCTGGCTGTTTTATACGAGGATATGCTTGAGTTGGGATTCATCAATGAAGAGCTGTCGGCAGCTTTTTCAGATATTATATATACTCACAAGCTTATTGTATTTGATAAGCGCATAGTGAGAGCTATCATATATCAGAATGAAATGAAGGAGCCTCAGATAGTTTCGGTTACAGACCAGTGTGCTTATTTTGAACTGTTTTCAAACGACTATGTTATACTTTTTGAGGACTCAAGGGGCTATAGATATGTTAAAAGCATCTCTTACAGACTGCAGAGGCTGATGGATGCGAGAAATACCTTGACAGGTGTATAAGCCTCTCGCCAGACAGACCACAGTATATAGTGTCACATTTTAAGAATGTAAGGGATTATTCTGATTTTACAAAGGGTGATTTGAAGCTGTTTAAACCTGTATTTTATAGTGAATCCTTTTCTGATTCCTACAAAGCTGTTATGGGATACAGAATTTTAAAATATTGTCAGCTTCACGATTATGAGGATTACGTCAGGCCGTTTCTGCAAAGCATTGATTTTGATATTCTGCAAAAGGATGCAAGAAAATATCTTATTGACATGCTTGTATCAAACCGCCTCTATGAAAAGGCATATGATATGGCCATGGAGTATGGAATAGACATGCTTGCTGCCGCATCGCAGGTGGTTTTGTGTGAGAATGCGCTTAAGGTGCAGCATGTAGATGATGATTTTATGGTGCAGCTTGCCATATCTGCCTTTAAAACAGGCAAATACAGTGACCTGGTGCTTAAATACCTGTGTGAAAATTATACCGGGCCTACAGACGAACTGATTAATCTGTGGCATGCCGCTGATAAGTTTTCAATATCTTCCATGAAGCTTGATGAGCGTATTCTCGAACAGGGTATTTATACGCAGATTGAGCCTGAAAAGATATCGGATATCTTTCTGGAATACTATAAAAGAGCCGGAAATGATAAGCTGATTTTAGCTTATATATCTCTTGTGGCACATGGATATCTGCATAGTGGCATGTGCAAGGCTGATTTTATTTTTGATATTATCGAAAAGAGATTTATTGGAAACAGAACATTAAATGATGCCTGCCAGTTAGCCCTATTGAAGCATTTTGCTGAAAAAACGGATATCACTCAGGCTGAGCTTGAGATTGAAGATACATTGCTTAAATATTATATATATAACAATATGTATTTTGATTTTTTTGCGAGGCTTGATTACAGACTGCTGAAGAAGTACTTCATCTATGACAAGGCATTTTTACAGTATGAGAGTACTCCGGGGGCTCATGTTGTGCTGCATTACAGCCGAGACGAGGATGGCGAAGAGTTTAATTCAGAGGATATGGTTGAGATGTACGACGGCATATACGTAAAGACCTTCGTCATATTTTTCGGTGAGCTGATCAGGTATTATATTACTGAGGAGCATGACAACAGCATAGAGGTGAAGGAGAGCAATCGTCTTACATGCAACAATATACCGGGTGACAATGATCACAGCCGCTATAATCTGATTAATGAGATGATAATTTCAGATACACTGTCTGATGAGACAACCTTAAAGAGCAATATAGACGAATATAAAAGGCTGGATGCTGCGACTAAGCAGCTTTTTAAGCTGATTTAAGAGGATTTATAATGGGACATAATGGCAATTCATACTATATAGGCATAGACTTAAATGACAGCTATGCTATGGTTAGTTATTTTCAACAGAATATGAAAGAGCCGGAGACTGTCAGCACTGTTGCGGGCAGTGAGGAGTTTCAGATTCCTCTTGTACTTGCACGCAGTAAGAGCATTGGCAAATGGTATTATGGAGATGAGGCAAGAAGACTCTCTAAAAGCGGTGAGATGGTGTGTATTGACCAGCTGCTTAAGAGAGCACTGAATAGTGAAAAAATAGTCATTGATGATGATTCATTTATGGCAGAGGAGCTTTTGGCCTTGTTTCTTAAAAAGGTTATGGAACTGCCATCCAAGCTTGGTAATCCTTCATCCTTTGACAGGCTTGTTATATGTGTTGACAGGCTGACAAAGGAGAACGTGAGCATGTTTTATGGCATGGTGGTCAGGCTTGGCATAAATTCCAGACAGCTTATGGTCATAGACCGAAAGGAGAGCTTTTATTATTTTGCACTGAACCAGGACAAGTCACTGTGGCTTCATGATGTGGTGATGTTTATGCAGGAAAAGGAGAGTATATTTTTTTATTCCCTAAAGAGGGATCTTCGCACAACGCCACAGGTAGTATCTATAGATGAAAGCATAAGCTATACTCTGGATAAAAATGATAAGGACAAAAGCTTTTTGGATATAATAAATGAGAGCTTTAAGAATCAGATTATCTCAACGGTCTTTCTCGTGGGAGATACGTTTGCTGAGGGCTGGATGAAACAGTCTGTTGCACTTTTGTGCAAGGGCAGACGAGTGTTCATGGGCAATAACCTCTTTACTAAGGGAGCATGCTATGCGGCAGCCACGAGGGATAAGGAAGCAGAATGGCCTTTTGTATATATGGGCGAGAATGAGATGAAGTTCAATCTGAGCCTTAAGGTACATGATAAGGGAGAATTGTCGTTTTATAATCTTATCAGTGCCGGAAGCAACTGGTTTGAATCCAAGGGGCAGTGTGAGGTTATAATTTCAGGCTCTTATGAGGTGGATTTCTGGAAGCAGCTTCCTAAAAGCAGGGAGGCAAAGATTGAGACACTAAGACTTACGGATATGCCGCCCAGACCGGATAGGGCTACACGCATCAGAATTACGGCGACACCTGTATCTGATGACAGGATAGATATAGAGATTAAGGATTTAGGCTTTGGCGAAATATTTATGAGCTCGGGCAAAGTCTGGCACTATGAGATGACTATGTAGGAGGGCATATGGGAGAATTATTACTGTGTAATGAAGCTATAGCAGCTATGCCCTATTACATAGAGGGTGTGTCTATAAATGTTTACTCGATAGAGGAGCTTAATTATTATATAATCAACAATACATATCTTTTGGATGATGACTTTATGAGTCTTGAGCTGTGCACCTGGATTGAAAACCATGCACATCTGCCAAAGCTTGCCATGCATCTTAGAACCATTATATCCACAAACGGCAGACTGTCTGCTTTTGTGACTGAGCTGCTTGAGTACAGCGGCTACTGCACTAAGGAGGAGCTTAAGAACACACATGATGCACTTAAGGAGCTCGAGGAAAAGAGCGAGTTTGAGTGCTTGAAAATCAGGGCAGACAGACTGATGGAGAAGAAAAAGTACACTGCAGCAATTTTTGAATACAAAAAGCTGCTGTCATGTGAGGATGCAAAGCATACTGAGCGTGTATTGTACGGAAACATATATCACAATCTGGCTACAGCTATGTGCAGCTGTTTTTGTTTGATATAGCAGCGGATTTATATCTTGAGGCTTTCAGGCAAAATGGGGACAGAAAATCGCTGTGGTCTTGTCTATATGCCTATAAGCTTGATAATAACGATATAGGATATGCGCGTATTGTCAGGGAATATAGTGTTACAGAGCAGGAAATAAATAATCTGGACAGCGTATTAAAGGGCGTATATGCAGAAGCTTCAGATGGTTGCGATGAGGGCAGACCAAAAGAAACAATTTTGAAATACAAAGAGGATTACAGGGCGCATGTTATTTAAACGCAAAAAAAAGACCGATGATACACAATTACATATTGAGAGTATACCGGATGAGAGTACTAAAGGTTCAATGTAGTTGAAATATGTGAACAGATGGTTGATGCCGCCAGAGAACTTGAGGATAACAGAACAGAGTATGCACTTGTCACAAATTATCTGACTGACATAGAAAGGATGGAAAATATGTCAGAGACAGATAAAAAGACCATGAATGATGCGGCTGCAAACATATTGACACTCGAAAAGACCAGAAGTGATTTTTTAAAGACCAAAAACCGCATATCAGACAGCCAGTATGCGCAGATGCAGCAGCTGGAGGATGAGATTCCGCGGGCAATAAAGCGTCTTGAAAAAAACGAAAGCAGTCTGGATGTAATAAATAAAGACCTGAGGTATCTCGAGGGAGAAAAAGTGCAGTTCGATATAGATGGTGAATATGCCAAAAGCAGACAGCGGCATTTAGGGTGTACGCAGTGCTTTTAGTGGTATTTTTTGCTGTAGTGGTAGCTGTATGCACGCTGATGCAGATTGTATATGGAGCCGATACCACTATCTTTATGCTTATCGGGGCACTTCTTTCAGCGGTTGCAGGCTCGTTTGTGCTTTTGACATATCAAAGCTATTCAGATGAAGTAAAAAGCGCTGCAGCATCCAAAAATAAAGCAGTAGCTCTTGAAAACAGAGTGAAGATCAAGTATGTAAGTATAAAAAATGCTGTTGACTACACATACGAGAAGTATCATGTGAAGAATTCAAAGGAATTTGTATACAACTATGAGCAGTATCTTCTCGCTGTAAAAGACAAGGAGCGCTTCAGAAGGACAAACGAGGATCTGGAATACAACAGCAAAAAGCTTGTTTCGGTGCTTAGTAAAAATGACTTCTACGATGCCAGAGTATGGCTCAACTACACAAACGCTATTGTGGATCACAAGGAGATGGTTGAGCAGAAGCATGAACTTATAGTCAGGAGACAAAAATTAAGGGGCAGGATGTCCTGCAATGTGGAGACTATAACCAGGCTAAGACGAGAGATTTTATCACATAGGAGCGAGCTTGGTGACAGAATCCACGAGGTAAACAGAATTTTAAATAAAATCGCAGAGCTTGATATGGAAGTTCAATCTGAGGATTGATAAAATTTCCATATTGTTATATAATTTCAAATTGAAAAATGACTAAAAAATATTAATATAGAGGAGCACATTTTAAAATGAGTAAGATTAGAACAAGATTTGCACCAAGCCCGACAGGAAGAATGCATGTAGGAAATTTAAGAACAGCACTGTATGCTTATCTGATTGCAAAGCATGAGGGCGGTGATTTCATTCTCCGTATAGAGGATACAGATCAGGTACGCCAGGTGAGGGTGCTGTTGATATTATAAACAGGACACTCGAAGAGACAGGACTTGTCCATGATGAGGGACCTGACAAGATGGTGGATGCGGTCCATATGTGCAGAGTGAGCGTGTAGCACAGGGTATCTACATGAAGTATGCAAAGGAACTTATTGACAAGGGAGAGGCATATTACTGCTTCTGTGACAAGGAGCGTCTTGACAGTCTTAAAACAACTGTTGCAGGAAAGGAAATCTCTATATATGACAAGCACTGCTTACACCTGTCAAAGGAGGAGATTGAGGCAAATCTCGCGGCCGGCAAGCCATATGTTATCAGACAGAACAACCCTACAGAGGGCACAACCACATTTGAGGATGAGATTTACGGAGATATCACAGTAGATAATGCAGAGCTTGATGATATGATTCTTATCAAATCTGACGGATATCCTACATACAATTTTGCAAACGTAGTAGATGATCACCTGATGGGCATCACACATGTAGTCAGAGGAAACGAGTATCTTTCATCATCCCCTAAGTATAACAGACTTTATGAGGCATTTGGATGGGATGTACCTGTATATGTACACTGTCCGCTTATCACAGATGAGGAGCATCATAAGCTTTCAAAGAGATGCGGTCACTCATCCTTTGAAGATTTACTGGATCAGGGATTCCTTACAGAGGCTATTGTAAACTTTGTAGCGCTTCTTGGCTGGAGCCTTCAGACAATCAGGAGATTATGTCACTTCCTGAGCTTGTTGAGAAGTTTGATTATCATCATATGAGCAAATCACCTGCTGTATTCGACTTCACAAAGCTTAAATGGATGAACGGAGAGTATATAAAGAAGCTTGATTTTGACAAATTCTATGAGATGGCATTGCCATACATTAAGGAGGTTGTCACAAAGGATTATGACCTTAAGAAGATAGCAAGAATGGTTCAGACACGTATTGAGATATTCCCTGATATCAAGGAACATATTGATTTCTTTGAAGAGCTTCCGGATTATGATATTGCAATGTATACTCACAAGAAGATGAAGACAAACCCAGAGACATCACTTGAGGTATTAAACGATGTAGTTCCTATTCTTGAAAGCTGTGATGATTTCTCAAATGATGCACTTTTTGAGACTCTTAAGGCATATGCTACAGAAAAGGGCTATAAGATAGGCTATGTTATGTGGCCAATCCGTACCGCTGTTTCAGGCAAGCAGATGACACCGGGCGGAGCTACAGAGCTTATGGAGGTGTTTGGCAAAGAGGAGTCTATAGCCAGAATTAAGAAAGGCATAGAAAAGCTTTCTAATAACTAATCTATTAACAAAGGGTATTTTATGAATTTTAACAAAGCCCAGCTTGGCGCCATCGAACACAAGGATGGCGCTATGCTTGTTTTAGCAGGACCGGGTTCCGGTAAGACCGCAGTTATCACACACAGGACTAAAAACTTAATAACAAAGCATCATGTGAAGCCTTCTGAGATTTTAGTTATCACCTTTACCAAGGCTGCTGCAAATGAGATGAAGGAGCGTTTTAATTCACTGATGAAAGACGAGAGGGTGAACGTATCTTTTGGTACTTTTCATGCTGTCTTTTTTACGATACTCAAATATGCATATCGCTTTACAAGTGCCAATATTGCTGATGAGTCTGTGAGATACGGCTTTATCAGGGAAATTTTATCCTACTACCGCCTTGAATACAAGGATGAGAATGAGTTTATAGGCAATTTACTTGCTGAAATCAGTCTGATTAAAAACAGCCGCATTGATATAGAAAATTTCTACTCGGGAGTGTGTGGTGAGGAAATATTCAGGGATATATATAAAAAATATGAGACAAGGCTTAAGGAAAACAGGCTTATTGATTTTGATGATATGCTCTCGTATACTTATGAGCTTTTTAAGGAAAGACCTGATATACTGGCATTGTGGCAGAATAAGTATAAATACATACTGATTGATGAGTTTCAGGATATTAACCGTCTGCAGTATGAGATTATAAAAATGCTTGCCGCTCCACAGAATAATCTGTTTATTGTAGGAGATGATGACCAGTCAATATACCGCTTCAGAGGGTCAAAGCCTGAGATAATGCTTGGGTTTGAGAAGGACTATCCGAATGCAAAAAGAATCCTTTTAGATACTAATTACAGATGTGGCAGATATATAGTGGAGGCCTCGTTGAATCTTATCTCGCACAACAGGGAGAGATTTGATAAGAAAATCATTGCGGCAAGCAAGTCAAAGGCGCCTGTTACGTTTGCTGATTTTGAAAACAGAAGAGACGAAAATATCTTTCTTATACGCGATATAGATAAAAAGATAAAGGCGGGAGCTATATTCAGCGACTTTGCGGTGCTTTTCAGGACAAATACCCAGCCAAGACAGCTTATAGAGCAGCTTATGGGCTATAATATCCCATTCAAAACCAAGGATAATATACCTAATATATATGAGCACTGGATTGCAAGAGACTTGTTTACATACCAAAGAATTGCAGGAGGCAGCAGAGACAGAGCTGATTTTTTGCAGATTATGAACAGACCAAAGCGGTATCTGTCAAGAGACAGTCTGTGTGATGCAACTGTGGCATTTGATGAGTGGATTAAGCTGTTTGATGAGAAGCCGTGGATAGCTGAGCGGATAGAAAAGCTTGAGTATGACATGAAGCTTATAAGCCGGATGAATCCATATGCCAGCATAAACTATATTAGAAGAGGGATTGGCTATGACGACTTTTTAGCTGAATATGCCGAGTATCGAAATATAAATAAAGAGGATTTGTTTGATATACTGGATGAAATCCAGTCAGGAGCCAAGGGCTTTGCTACATATGAAGAGTGGTATGAGCATATAAGGGAATATACAAAGCAGATGAAGCTTATGGCTTTATCGAAAGAAAGTGACCCTAATGCCGTGACACTTGCAACCCTTCACAGCTCAAAGGGGCTTGAATTTGAAAACGTGTATATAATTGATGCAAATGAAGGGATAATGCCGTATAAAAAGGCTGTGCTTGAAAAGGACATAGAGGAGGAGCGAAGGCTGTTTTATGTCGGCATGACCCGTGCAAAGACAAGCTTGTCTGTTTACTCGGTCAAGTCGGTAAACGATAAATCAGCCAAGCCTCCAGGTTTGTCCGTGAAAGTAAAGAGCCTAGACAAAATAATAGTAGAGATGATTAAATATCATCAAACATTTCGTCATCCAAAAGCTCATCGAATCTGTCGGCAGCAGCCTCGTACTCGTCGTCGGATTCGATGTTTTCTATTCTCGGAAGACCTTCCTCGTCCTCGAAATAGCGATACAGATACACTTCTCCACTCTCATTCTCGTTGCCATTTTTGTCTAACGGTAGAAGAGCTATGTAATCCTTGTGATCTGCATCAAAAATTGTGATAATCTTGCATTCGACACTTCCGTTGTCCAGATCAAGTGTTACGCGGATATCGTCTGCCTCATCAGGTGTAACAGGTGTTGCTTTTTCTGCCATATTGTACCTCTTTCTTTATAGTAATCTAAAGTAACTATTATATTATATCAAATTATTCTATACAAAAAAAAGTCAAAACTAGTATAATAAATAAATACTAGAATTATTGATTGGATGGTGTTGCATGAATTTTCGACTAACAAAGGGAAACTTTTTAAAAACAGGTGCTTATATTGAGGGGGATAGTGCAGTATTCACCTTTGCAGCAGAAAAAGAGGATGAATGCAGCATTGTTTTACTTGATAAATCGGGAAATACTGCCTGTGTGATTGATATACCTGCCGAGTATTCGACAGGCTCACTTTACTCTGTGAGACTTCATGACTTTTGCGGGAATGAGTATGCATATTATTTTAGAATTAATGGAAAAAGGTGCATAGATCCTATGCCACAAGAATTTTCGGCAGGGAGAAATGGAATGATAAAACAAGAAGTGACAATGACTACGAAATAGCCTGCGGGATAGACAGTAGTGATTTTGACTGGAAATATGACAGCTTTCCTGAGATAACCAGGGACCGGATGAAGCTGTATAAGCTGCATGTTAGAGGTTTTCCATGGATGTTTCAGGGAACAAAAAGCATAAGGGCACCTTTGAGGCTGTATCGGACAGAATAAATTACATCAAGAAATTAGGCTTTACTTCAATTCTTCTCATGCCTGTATACGAGTTTGAAGAAATGACAATCCCTGTAAAGCACGATATTCCGGAATATGCAAAGCCGAAGTATTCCTTAAAGGATGAGCAAAGTGTGCATACAGAAAATGACAAGGTCAATTTTTGGGGCTATACCTCCGGCAATTATTTTGCCGTAAAAGCATCATATGCCAGTGACGCTTCAGATGCCTCCAATGAGCTTAGGCGTCTAGTTGAAAGGCTGCACAAAAATGGCATGGAATGTATCGTAGAGATGTATTTTCCAGACAGAACTGACCACAATCTGATACTCGATGCGCTCAGATACTGGGTCATGAGCTTTCATGTAGATGGTTTTAAGCTGCTTGGGGACAGGCTGCCTGTTACTGCGATTGTGCAGGATGCTCTCCTTAGCCGGACAAAGATACTCTATGATGGCTTTGATATGTCGGTTGTACCGCAAAACAGGACATATGAAAATCTCTATATTGACAAGGAGGAGTACCAGTTTGCGGCGCGTATGATGTTAAACCATATCAACTGCAATATGTATGAGCTTTTAAACCAGCAGAAAAAGCAGGGAGAGAATGTCGGATTTATAAACTATATATCAAGCAATAACGGCTTTACCCTGAGCGATTTATTCATGTACAATGACCGCCACAATGAGGCCAATGGTGAGAAAAATGCTGATGGTCCTTCATGGAATTTCAGCAATAATTACGGTTGTGAGGGTCCTTCGCGAAAGAGGTTTATCCGTGAGATAAGAAAACTTAAGTGGAAGGATGCCATGCTTCTATTGTTTTTGGCACAGGGAGTGCCTATGATTATGGCAGGTGATGAGATCTGTAATTCACAGGATGGCAACAACAATGCTTACTGTCAGGACAACCCTACAGGCTGGGTGAACTGGTCAAATGAGCAGAGCAGAAGGGAAAACATCAGGTTCTTAACCAGACTTATCAAATTCAGGGATGAGCATCCTGTTATTTCCTGTCCAAAGCCGTTTAAATTCAGCGATTACAAGGCTGTTGGGTATCCTGATTTATCCTACCACTGCAAGAATGCCTGGATAGGCGAGTGTGACGCCACAAAGCTATGTGTAGGTGTGATGTACTGTGGGGATTACAATGAAGTGAATAAAGACTATGTATACGTAGCTTACAATTTTTATTCATCCAGGGAGAAGTTAGCTCTTCCTAAGCTAAAGAAAGGAATGAAATGGTATAAAGTCTGCGATTCTACGCTCAAAGAACCGTTTTATGACACTCCGGTGCTGTGTGAAAACCAGCAGTATGCAGATGTCTCACCGCAGTCGGTATACATCCTCATAGGCAGATAGACATATGAAAGCAATAAGACATTTTATAACAATTACACATCACAAGATTTTAGTCATGCAGGGGTGCTTTAGGATAGGGCTTTATAAACAGGGACTTCTTCATGACATGTCAAAATATTCACCGACTGAGTTTCTCGTCGGCTGCAGGTATTACAAGGGTATATGAGCCCGAATAATGCGGAGAGAGCCGACAGGGGCTATTCATCTGCGTGGCTTCATCATAAGGGACGCAATAAGCATCACCTGGAGTACTGGATTGACTATGCTGTTTCAAAGCCGGGGGACGATAAAGCACATACAAAAATGGAGGGCATGAAAATGCCCATAAGGTATGTCTGCGAGATGTTTATAGACCGTGTAAGCGCCTCAAAAAACTATCAGAAAGAAAAGTACACCGACAAAAGTGCACTGGAATACTATGAAAAAAGCGTGGATCACTACATGATTCATCCCGATACAAAAGCAATGCTTGAGTATCTGCTTGTCATGCTCTCTGTAAAGGGAGAAGAATATACTTACAGCTACATAAAAAAAGAGGTTTTAAAAGGGCATATCCCATACGAAAAGGATAAAATAAACCAGCTAGAACAGGGACTTCATGTCTGATGGAATATCAGATATGAGGTTCATTTTTTGTCCTGTGACAGGGTGCGTGAAAACAAGACGCCTGAGTGCAGTGCTTGTCTGGATATATATGTATAGTCGGGATTATATAAAAAGTCACCTATCAGTGGAAAACCGATATACTTCATATGGACGCGTATCTGGTGAGTGCGTCCGGTAAGAAGTCTTAGCTTGACAAGCGATAAATTATTATCAGGGTTATATTTGATCCTGATAAAGTCGGTTACTGCATATTCACCGCGTTTGAAATCAACACACCGCTCTATGGTGGAAGCATCCTTTCTTGCAATCGGAGCACTGATGCGCATGCATATAGGTGTACACCCACTGCAGACGGCGTAGTATGTCCGGTGTATGGCACGCTTTGCGACAGCGTTGCCAAGTATCCCGCCTGCAAGTGCATGCTTTGCGACAATTGTAAGCCCTGTGGTATCTCTGTCCAGCCTGTTTATGCATCTGTATACAAACGGCTTGTTCTGACTGCCATAGTAGTACATGAGCGCATTTGCAAGCGTGTTGTCATGGTTTCCGGCGGAGGGATGGGCAGGCATATCAAACGGCTTGTTTATTACGATGATATCATCGTCCTCGTATGCTATATCAAGAGGCAGATTTACAGGTGCTATATTATCAGAGCATTCGTTTTCGACAATTTGGACTGTGATTAAATCGTCCTTACACAGCCTTTCGTTTGTATAGGCCCATACACCGTTTCTTAGTATACCATGGTCTGTCTGCTTCAGCCTGACAAGCACCTGATGTGTGTAGCCATGCTCCTTCAAAAAGCCTTCTACTGTTTTTCCTGTATCATTTTCATTGATTTTGTAGTCTATTTTTCTATTCATGGCAAAGATTATATCACAAAATACAGATTTGAACATAATATATTATAAGCAAATAATGACAGGGTGCTATGTGAATACATTTTTATCACCGCTTAGTTTAGAACGTGAGACGGAATGTCTGAAAAAAGTGGCTCAAAATGATAAAGAAGCTAAGGATGAGCTTATATTACACAATATGCGCCTTGTGGCACATGTTACAAAAAAATATGCAGTAAGCGAGGATGAGATGGAGGAGCTCATATCCATAGGCACTATAGGACTGATAAAAGCAGTGTCATCATTCAAGCTGATTACGGAAATCGTTTTGCAACCTTTGCAATCAGATGCATCGAAAATGAGATTCTGATGCACTTTAGAAGCCGTAAAAAGAGCCGGGGTGATGTGTCCATATTTGAACCTATAGGCACTGACAAGGAGGGAAACCAGATTCATCTGGTGGATGTGATCGAGAATGGACAATCTGATGTGGTATCGGATATAGAGGTGTCTGAATCACTTAAGATTTTAAGGAAAAATATGAGAAGCGTTTTATCGGACAGAGAATATTATATTATTACGAAACGCTTTGGCCTAGACGGTGAAAAAGAGCTGACACAGAGGCAGATTGCTAAAACGCTCAGCATTTCGAGGTCATATGTTTCAAGAATTGAAAAGGCCGGTTTGAAAAAATTACGAAAACTGCTCGAATAGGTGTTTACAAAAGGCAAAAATATGTTATCATAGAACCATGTCTTTTGTGCATTTGTCTATGCATTTACCCCAATTGGAATAGGAGTATATATGTACAGTACAGTCAGAACGGCTGTTTTGGATGGAATCAGTGCGATTCCGGTACAGGTGGAGGTTGATATTTCAACCGGCATGCCTGTTTTTGATATGGTTGGAAATCTTACCTCAGAGGTGAGAGAAGCAAAGGAACGTGTTAAAACAGCGCTGCACAGCGTTGGCATTGTTTTGCCTGCCAAGCGTATCACAGTAATCTATCGCCTGCAAATATTAAAAAGACCGGAACAGGCTTTGATCTGCCTATAGCTGTTGCTGTTTTAACAGCTATGGGGGTGATTGACGCTGATAGCATAAAGGGCTGCACACTTGCAGGTGAGCTAAATCTAAACGGTGAAATTTTGCCGGTCAGCGGTATTCTGCCGATTGTATTTGATGAGTACAACAAAGGCATTGGAAAGTTTATTATTCCAAAGCAGAATGAAAATGAAGGCAGACTCGTCTGCGGTGCAAAAATATTTGGGATAAGCCATTTAAATGATGTAATTGCACAGTTTGATGAGGCAGCATTTACGTGTCAGAAAACTGGCATGGCACATGAGCTGCAAATGGATGAAAAATACGCCGATTTTTGTGATGTTAACGGACAGAAATTTATTAAAAGAGCATGTGAGGTGGCTGCTGGTGGTATGCACAATATACTGCTTGTCGGACCTCCCGGTGCAGGCAAAACAATGATAGCAGAGCGTATGCCGTCAATTCTGCCTCCTCTTAGTGAAAATGAGAGACTTGAGCTGTCAAAAATATACAGCATCTGTGGTCTTTTGGACAATGACAGCTCCTTAAGGGACAGCAGACCATTCAGAAATCCCCACTATTCCGTCACCCAGGCCGCATTAATCGGCGGAGGAACGAGAATTAATCCGGGCGAGATATCGCTTGCACACAATGGCGTTTTGTTTTTGGATGAGCTCGCTGAGTTTAAGGGCGGCCTGCTGGATCTGCTCAGGGCTCCGCTTGAGGAGCACTGCATCAGGCTTTCAAGAGCCGGCAGAAACGTGACTTATCCGGCTAATTTTCTGCTTTTTGGTGCGATGAACCCATGCAGCTGCGGCTATTATCCCGATATGCAAAGGTGCCGCTGCTCAGAGCCGACTCTGCGCAGATATTTTGATAAGGTCTCACAGCCTATAATAGACAGAATTGATATATGTGTGGAGGCGTCACCGCTTAGCTTTGAGGATATAAACAGTACTACATCCAATGAATCATCTGCGGACATAAGAAAGCGTGTTATGCACTGCCACGAGCTTCAAAAGGAAAGGTTTAAAGGTGAGAGCTTTTCTTATAATTCAAAAATATCAACTGACAAGCTGGAAAAATACTGTTCCCTCGGCAGTCGAGAGAAAAGATACATGGAAAATATGTTTGACAAGCTTGGACTGACGGCACGCACATACCACAAGATACTTAAGGTTGCGCGTACAATAGCTGATCTGGACGGCTGTGAAAACATAAAGACAAAGCATCTCAACGAAGCTATATGCTACAGAAGCATCAATGAGAAGTTCTGGGGAGGTGCTGTATCATGAAGTTCAAATACTGGCTTACAAGCCTTACAGATATAAGCAATGCGAAGAAAAAGCTTCTGCATGATTGCGGTATAACGGCAGAAAAGCTGTTTTTTATGCCAAAGAATGAGCTTTTTGATATTTTGTTTTTCACAGATGATGACAGAAAAATAATCCTTGAATCAAGAGATTCCTATGACGTAGAGAAGGAGTGGATATTATTTCAGCAGAAGGATATCGGCTTTGTAACAATGGAGGATGAGGCTTATCCGGACAAGCTTAGAAATATACATAATCCGCCGTATAGTCTTTTTTACATAGGCGCTCTTCCCGACAAATCAAGAAAAAGTGTCGCTATAGTCGGAGCACGGGGCAGAAGCGCATATGGCTGCGAGGTGGCAAAGGTACTGGCAGCAGCACTTTCAAGGCAGGGAATACAGATAATCAGCGGCATGGCAAGAGGAATAGACAGAGATGCCCATATGGGGTGTCTGGAGGCTGGTGGGAATACATATGCAGTTCTTGGCTCCGGAGCAGACACCTGTTATCCGAAAGAGAACCGCTTTCTATATGATAAAATAAAGGTCTTTGGAGGCATAATCAGCGAGCTTATGCCGGGCACCGACCCGCAAAAGATGTTTTTTCCGATGAGAAACAGAATAATTTCCGGGTTATCCGATATAGTAGTTATAGTTGAGGCAAAAAAGAGAAGCGGTTCACTGATTACGGCTGATTTTGCAATGGAGCAGGGAAAGGACGTATATGTCATTCCGGGGCGTGTCACCGACACCTTAAGCTACGGCTGCAACAGTCTGATAAAGCAGGGCGCAGGCATTATTTATAATATTGATGAATTTGTCTCAGACATTACAATGACTGGGTTTACAGAGTGCACACAGATGGATTTCAGAAAAAATTTACTTGATAAAAAAGAAGCATTGGTGTATAGTTTACTCGATTTTTGTCCTATCGCAATCGGGACATTGTCTCAAAAAGTGCCGTATGAATTATCGGAACTATTTGAAGTGTTAGAAAATCTTATACAAAAAGGATTTGTTAAGGAGACAATTCCAAATTACTATATAAGGAGTTTATAATGGCTAAATATCTGGTTATCGTAGAGTCGCCTGCAAAAGTAAAGACTATAAAGAAATTCTTGGGAAAAAACTATGAGGTAATGGCATCAAACGGTCACGTGAGAGATCTGCCAAAGAGCAGCCTTGGAATAGATGTGGACGGAGATTTTGAACCGAAATATATCACAATCCGTGGAAAGGGTGAAATACTCGCTAAGCTTCGCAAGGAGGCTAAGAAAGCCGATAAGATATATCTCGCAACCGATCCCGACCGTGAGGGAGAAGCCATCTCATGGCATCTGCTTCACGCACTTAAACTTGAGGGCAAGGATGTAAGCCGTATCAGCTTTAATGAGATCACGAAGAATGCTGTCAAGGAATCCTTAAAGCACCCAAGAAAAATAGATATGGATCTTGTAGACGCACAGCAGGCCAGACGAGTTTTGGATCGTATTGTAGGTTACAAAATCAGTCCGCTGCTTTGGGCCAAGGTCAAGAGAGGGCTTAGTGCGGGAAGAGTACAGTCTGTTGCGCTTCGTATCATCTGTGACAGGGAGGATGAAATCAATGCTTTTATCCCTGAGGAGTACTGGAGCCTTGATGCCACGGTTGATGTGGAGGGTGAGAAGAAGCCAATTACTGCAAAGCTATACGGCAGGGGTGACGACAAGATAGCCATTTCCTCAAAGGAAGAGATGGATAATGTGCTTAGTGAAATAAAGGGTAAGGAGTGTAAAGTACAAAGCATCAAAAAGGCCAGCGCAGCAATAAAGCTCCGCTTCCTTTTACAACCAGTACTTTACAGCAGGAGGCTTCAAAGGCTCTGAATTTCCCAATATCAAAGACTATGCGTATAGCCCAGCAGCTCTATGAAGGAGTTGACATAAAGGGACAAGGTACTGTAGGTATAATCACATACCTGCGTACTGATTCTGTGCGTGTATCAGATGAGGCCGAGGCCATGGCAAAGGATTTTATTTCAAAAAGCTATGGAGACAAATATCTTTCCACCGGTGAGGGAACAAAGAAGAGCAGCAAAAATATCCAGGATGCCCATGAGGCAATCAGGCCAACTGATATAAACAGAGTGCCTTCTGAGATTAAGGAGTCGCTGTCGAGAGACCAGTTCAGGCTTTATCAGCTTATCTGGAAGCGTTTTACTGCAAGCCGTATGGCAAAATCAGAGTACGAGACTACTACAGTAAAGCTCTCAGTCGGAGATTATGTATTCAGCTTTGCTACCTCAAGACTGTTATTTGATGGTTTTGAGCTTGCATATACTGCTGCAGACGATGCAAAGAAAGAAAAGCAGCCCGTTCTTAAAAATCCTCTGACAGAAGAGTCACTTCTTACAGTTGAGGAGCTTTTGCCTAAGCAGCATTTTACCCAGCCCCCGGCACACTACACAGAGGCTTCTTTGGTAAAGACGCTTGAAGAGCTTGGAATAGGACGTCCTAGTACCTATTCTCCAACAATATCTACAATACTTGCCAGACGCTATATTACCAAGGAGAGTAAAAATCTCTATGTGACAGAGATAGGAGAGGTTGTTAATTCTATTATGAAGGAATCATTTCCTACTATTGTCGATGAGCATTTTACAGCCAATATGGAGTCGCTTTTAGATGCGGTAGCCGAGGGGAAGGTTAACTGGAAGACAGTTGTTGAGAATTTTTATCCTGATCTTAAAGAGGCAATCGACAAGGCTGAAAATGAGCTTGAGAAGGTTACAATACATGATGAGGTGACAGATGAAATCTGCCCTGAGTGCGGACGCAATCTGGTTATAAAATACGGACCTCACGGCAAGTTTTTGGCATGTCCGGGATTTCCTGACTGCAGATTCACTATGCCTTATCTTGAAAAAATCGGCGTCAATTGCCCTAAATGCGGTAAGGATGTTGTGCTTAAGAAAACAAGGAAGGGAAGAAAATACTATGGCTGTATTGACAACCCTGAGTGTGATTTTATGAGCTGGGGCAGACCTGTTGCAGAAAAATGCCCTCGTTGTGGAGGATATATGATTGTAAAGGGAAACAAGATTGCCTGCGCAGATGAGCAGTGCGGCTACGTAACAGATAAAAAGCCCGAAAGAGAGGAATAACAATTAATGGGAGTACAATTATTAGATAAGACACGTAAGATTAATAAGCTTCTTCACAACAACAATTCATCAAAGGTTGTGTTCAATGATATATGTCAGGTGCTCACCGGTGTGCTCGACTCAGACATACTTGTAATCAGCAAAAAGGGCAAGGTGCTTGGCTCTAGTATCTGCAAAGGTGTGGATGAGCTTCATGACTGATAGTAGATGAGGTTGGAGGCTATATTGACACTGAGCTCAATGAAAGACTTCTTGGCATCCTTTCAACAAAGGAAAATGTAAACCTTGAGACACTTGGCTTTGGTGAAGATACAAGGATGTACAAGGCTATTATCACACCTATTGATATAGCCGGCGAGAGGCTTGGAACTCTTTTTGAGTACAGAAGTGACAGAGAGTATGACATTGACGATATCATTCTTACAGAGTATGGCACAACAGTGGTGGGGCTTGAGATGATGAGATCCGTGAATGAGGAGAATGAAGAGGAAAAGAGAAAGGTATCGATTGTCCGTTCAGCTATCAATACACTTTCTTATTCTGAACTTGAGGCTATTCTCCACATCTTTGATGAGCTTGACGGCAATGAGGGTATACTTGTTGCCAGCAGAATAGCCGACAGAGTAGGCATTACCCGCTCGGTAATTGTGAATGCCCTGCGCAAGTTTGAGAGTGCAGGCGTTATCGAATCGCGCTCATCCGGTATGAAGGCACATACATCAAAGTAGTAAACGATGTAGTCTTTGATGAGCTTGACAGAATCCGAAATAAAAACAAGTAAATAAATTTAAATATATTTTTAAGGACTTATGTTTGAAAGAACATAGGTCTTTTTTACGTTTTCGGCATATATATAAATACAATATAATGTAAAAACAATAAAAATATCTTGTGTTTTGTCGATTTTACTTTATAATCATGTTTTTGACACAGAAATAAATTTTTTCTTGCATATAAGCCTTTGGTATGTTATAATTCCAAAGGCTTAAATACTATAAAGCACGTGTGCGGATGATCGCCGGTGCCGGATAACGCTTACCGGTGGCTGATCTAATTGGAAACACACGGAAGATTAATAACCAAACGGAGGTAAATAAAATGAGCGTAATTTCAATGAAACAGTTACTCGAGGCAGGTGTTCATTTTGGACATCAGACAAGAAGATGGAACCCTAAAATGGCTCCTTACATCTACACAGAGCGTAATGGTATCTACATCATCGACTTACAGAAGTCTGTAGGAAAGGTTGATGAGGCATATGATGCCGTATCTGATATCGCTGCTCAGGGTGGTACAATCCTTTTCGTAGGTACAAAGAAGCAGGCTCAGGATGCAATCAAGACCGAGGCAGAGCGTTGCGGTATGTACTATGTAAACGAGAGATGGTTAGGTGGAATGCTTACAAACTTCCGCACAATCGAGAGCCGTATTGCAAGACTTAAAGCTATCGAGACAATGTCAGAGGATGGCACATTCGATGTTCTTCCTAAGAAGGAAGTTATCGCACTCAAGAAGGAGTGGGAGAAGCTCGAGAAGAACCTTGGTGGAATCAAGGATATGAAGAGAATTCCTGATGCAATATTTGTAGTAGATCCTAAGAAGGAGCGTATCTGTATCAAAGAGGCTCAGGCACTTGGAATCACTCTTATAGGTATTGCTGATACAAACTGCGATCCTGACGAGTTAGATTATGTTATCCCAGGAAACGATGATGCTATCAGAGCTGTCAAATTAATCGTATCTAAGATGGCAGACGCTGTTATCGAGGCAAAGCAGGGAGCTGAGGAAGAGGTTACTGCTGAGGAAGCTTCTGACGAGACAGTTGAGGAATAAAACACATTAATATCGGAGGATAATCAAATGGCTATTACAGCAGGTATGGTAAAAGAACTGCGTGAAATGACAGGCGCAGGTATGATGGACTGCAAAAAGGCTTTAACTGAGACAAACGGTGATATGGATGCCGCTGTTGAGGTATTAAGAAAAAGCGGTGCAGCTAAGATGGAAAAGAAGCAGAGCAGAATTGCCGCTGAGGGAATCGCACGTGTTGCTGTAAACGGAAACGTTGCAGTTGTAGCAGAGGTTAACTCTGAGACAGATTTCGTTGCAAAGAACGAGACATTCCAGGAGTTTGTTCAGACTGTAGCAGATACAGCACTTGCTTCTGGCTTAAATGGTGGTGCAAATGGAGAGGATATCGACGCTCTTCTTGCTACAAACGGACTTAGCGAGCTTCTTGTAGAGAAGACAGCTACAATCGGAGAGAAGTTATCTGTTCGTAGATTTGCAAAGGTTACAGGTGATGTTGTTACTTCTTATATCCATGGTGGTGGAAGAATCGGTGTTATCATTGCAGCAAATGGTGCAGCAGATGATGCAGCTAAAGAAGCAATCACAAATATTGCTATGCAGGTTGCAGCTATGAACCCACAGTACATCAGCAGAAACGATATCTCTGATGAAGAGCTTGCAAAGCTTAGAGAGATCACTGTTGACAGTGCATTAAATGATGCTACAACACTTCCAAAGCCTATTCTTAATAAGTTAATTGACAAGGCTATTAACGAGAAGCTTTGGAGCGATGATGATATCAACAACTTCAACGAGCACAAGAACAACATGAACTATGTATGGAACTTCTTATCAGATGCTGCTAAGGCAAAGCTTGGTGAGCTTGCAATGGCAGACAAGGAGTCTATCATGGCTGAGAAGATGTTCAATGGTTTAGTTGAGGGTCGTGTATCTAAGCAGTTAAAAGAGATTTGTCTCCTTGACCAGACATATGTTAAGGCAGAGGATGGAAAGCAGTCAGTTGCAAAATATCTTGAGTCAGTTTCTAAGGATCTTACAATCACCGAGATGGTTCGTTTCGAGGTAGGTGAGGGTATGGAGAAGAAGCAGGAAGATTTCGCTGCTGAGGTTGCTGCCCAGATGGCTGGAGTCTAAACTGTATCTTTATACTGATTAAACGAATGCTGTTCCGCAAAAGTTTAACTTTTAAACTTTTGCGGAATTTTTATATCTTTACAAGATATAAAATATGGTAAAATAGTAAGAGGAAACAAAACCAATCATAACGGGGGACGCATATGGAC
>ENA-OQCN01000423-OQCN01000423.1-human-gut-metagenome-genome-assembly--contig:-NODE-423-length-22864-cov-2.874478_pt1 | contig 22864 bp, 27 predicted proteins | sample MGYA00242497_ERZ504576 | MGnify/ENA primary metagenome ERZ504576 (study PRJEB26092, sample SAMD00036296) | human gut metagenome | host: Homo sapiens | study: EMG produced TPA metagenomics assembly of... | reverse complement strand
CATTTTTAAGTCAAAACGCAGGTATCGAAATGAGAAATTTTCAAAAATATGCGCCCTGCTTTTGCAAAGCGGGAGCGCGTTGTATCTGCGGATATGAGATTTGAGAGAGTAGCAAGCACATCCGGTGTCCGTACACACCGAAAATGAGCGTTTCAGCCTTGCAGCCGATACGCCCATTTTGATTTTGGGGAAGCCCAAACCCTTGATTTTTAAGTTGAAGATACTTTCTGGGCTTTTCCGGAAGCCTTTGCTTTTATTCGTTTTGACGATCATAATTATACTGTGATTATATAAGCAGACGCAGAATGGAACTGCAACAGGAGTACTACCCATGAAGTATTTATCTATCGCGCAAACCGCCGAACGCTGGGGTATCTCCACCCGCCGTATTCAGATTTTATGCGGCGAGGGGCGTGTCCCCGGTGCTATCCGCATTGGCACAGTCTGGGGGATCCCAGAGGACGCAGAAAAGCCAGCGGACGCGAGCATCAAGAACGGCAAGTATATCAAGAAGCCCGCCGAAAAACGAAAAATGAGCCGCATCATATCAGCGACTCTAACTCGAAATAATGGGGTCTATTCCACCTCGCGGGTGCGAATGGGTGCGCTGCCCCCTTGTCACGAATCTACCTAAATCGTCCCTTTATGTCAAGTAGTTGCAAAAAAATTTTGCAAACTATCCGGAAAGCCTTTCATATCAATGGTTCTGGGCGATCCGGACGGTGCTACAATGCACCTACGAGGTTTCGATAGATTATGTTATTTTAGGAGCAAATTCGACAGTTTTGCCCTGAAATAAAACATCGGAGTCACTTTGCAACTCCGATGTTTTCATCGGTGTCGATTTTTGCTTCGTTGAACTTCCAAACAATTTCGATTGTTTCGGTGTCATAAACAAGTACACGTTAGCTTATTGCAAAGCTCTTTCTGGTGAGCCTGAATCGAATTGTCCATTTGTCTCTCTCCTTATTGGTATTTCTCTGTGTGCTGCCGGATGAAATCAACGATCCGATTTACAAGGGAGCGTTTCTTCAAAAGCGGCAAGGGCTTCTCAATCCTATCCCGGATATTTCCTGCATCCATTGTACCAGAAAACTCATATTCCGAAATAATACAATGCCTGTTGCTTTCATAGTCTCTTCTCCTTTGAAGCGCGTTAAAGCGTGTTTTTACCGGTAGCAGTATTTGCAGGAAAAGGGGAATTATGTATGGGAAGATGGAAAAGAAAAAAGGGACACAAGGAGGAATAGCCGCCCTGGATTCAAATAATCATTGCCGTTTTTGCATAATTATGCCAATACATTGCCTGTTGCCGTGAAGAAACTATCCAAACAAGGAAACCATTGTAAGAGGAAAACAATGGAGTATAAAATTTGTAGCGGCCACCTTTACCTGTTCACTGATAGGTAGTGCCGTAGCAATGCCGGGGATAAGCCTCTGCCGGATATAGGCAAGCAAAATGCGTGAGCCTGTCCAAGTTAACACTGCTTGCGGCTACTATTATAAAGAACAAAACAGCCATCTTCAGCACAAAAGCAACGAAGACAGCTGTTTTCGGAGTGTCATCAGTTTCCGTAGAACTCCAGGAATCTCTTCAATTCCACACGTGTGGGGGAATACAGCAGACTTTCTGCAGGACCATACTCCAGTACTTCCCCTTTTTGAAAAAACATCGCTTCATCAGCGATTCGCCTTGCCTGCTGCAGGGAGTGGGTGACCAAAATCAAAATACAATTGGTCTGGCGCACATAGGACTGAATCAAAGTTTCCGCGGCAGCGGTGGTTTCCATATCCATGGCAGCCGTTGGTTCATCGAGAATCACCACATCGTATGTTCCCATCATCAATCTTGCCATCGCCATGCGTGCCGTCTCACCGCCGGAGAGACGATCCGCCCGTTTATGTTCCAGTTCTGTCAGAGACAGTGCTTTCGCGAGGGACTCCGCTTTCTGGATATCCCTGCCGCCCAGCAGGATGTTTTTTCTGACAGACATACGAAAGGCATAGGGCTTCTGGGGAAGATAGCCAATGCTTGGTTCCGAGCGGATTTTCCGGTCTGCCGGAAGGACATCTGCCAGAATCTTTGAAAATGTGGATTTTCCGCTTCCGTTTGCTCCGAGAATTGCATATATGTTTCCAGGCTGTAATTCCATTCCCGGAAAATCCAGCACTTTTTTCTGCCCATAGGTTTTGGAAAAGGCGGGAATTATCATTGGCTGAGCCTCCTTTGCAGCAGAGATATCACAACATTCACCAGCAGGGAAACCGCCAGCAGAATCATGCCCAGGCAATGCCCAGAGAGAAATTTCCCTGATTGGTGTACTGCATAATGGCTGTAGTCATCACATTCGTTTTCCAGGCAATGGCACCGCCCACCATGGACACTGCCCCGACCTCTGCAATAGATCTGGAAAACGCCAGCAGATAGGAAGAGATGATACAGTACTGGCACTCATTGCACAGCAGCAAAAACGTCCTTCCTCTTCCCAGCCCCAAACCCCTGGCTGTTTCCCGAATCGCCGGAGACACTCCCGCCACATAAGTCTCCATTGCCCCCACAACAATGGGGGTGATAAGCGCCACCTGGGCAAGAATCATGATTTTAACCGTGAACAACAGCTTCATGTGTCGCAGAGGGCCGACCCCGGAGAAAAGGATGTAAAACAGTAGGCCGCATACTACAGGGGGCATCCCCATAAGCGTTCGGTTCAGGATAATCAGAAGCCTCTCCCGGGGAATTTGCTATTGCCCAGACAGATTCCCAGCGGAACACCCAGCAGCAGTGCAAGCAAAGAGCTTTTGAGGCTCATTTGCGCTGTGACTTTCAAAATGTTCAGAAGTTCTGCATCGGAAGACAGGATAAGAGAAATCGCATTTTGAAGGGCCGTTCCCACGGTGTAGCCTCCTTTCTTTTTGTAAAATCCCGTGGGGAAATTCCCCACGGGATACAGTTTACACAGATTTTTTCAAAAAAGCAAGTTTTTGGAAACTGTACATATAGCGTCAGCCGCAGAAAATGAACCCAGAGTTTCCTCAGCTTATGATGCCATCGTTGGCAACGAAAGTCAGGAAGGTTGCCTTATCGGTCAGGATGTAAGCCTGCATCTGCTCTGCCATCACCAGACATGCGCCCATACCGGCGTTTGCAGAGGTGTACCACTGCGTGTAGGGAGCGAAGGACTCTGCCTCCTTCGTGATACCCAGAGTCTCAGGCCACAGGGACAGCTCCTTGGTGTGGGTGCCGGAACGTCGCCACGGGAGATGAAGGGATACTCGCCCTCCGCAATAGCTGCAAACGCATCCAGAACGGAAGCTGCCTCCTTAACACCAGCAGGGTCCGCAGAAGGTCCGCACAGGACGAAATAGTTATACAGGAAGGAAATGCGCTCTGCTTCGAAGCCATCTACAGTGCGGGCGAAGCCTCTTCAACAAAGGCTTCTTCCTCGCTCTTGGCATGGACCAGAATCAGGTCGGCATTGCCGAACTTGGCGGCAGAGATTGCCTTGCCGGTACCGGCAGACTGGACTTCCACAGTGTAGCCATAGGTGCTCTCGAAGATGGGCAGCAGATAGCCCAGCAAACCAGAGTCTTTCACAGAAGTGGTGGTGGAAAGGCGGATGACCTTTGTCTCTTCGGTAGCGGGCGCAATCTCACCTGTATAAACAGGGGCACCGTCCTTGACGTAGAACAGAGACTCACCGTACTCTTTAAAGCCATAGTTTGCGGCCAGGTCCAACGTTTCCTGGGTCAGGAACCACTGGATGAGGGCATCCGCACCGGCGGTATTCACCGCAACGTCAGCGACAGAGTTGCCGTCAGCATCCACAAAAGGCGCCTCGGGATTTACGGCGATAACGGTGTAGGTGTTGAGCATCTTGTCGTCGGCTTCCTTCAGAATGCAGGTATCCACCACAAGACCGGCCTGGGTGGGAACCTCAGCGGCGGCTTCCGTCGGGACAGCCGTTGTGGCGGGAGCTCAGTGGAAGCCTGCACCTCAGCAGGCTTGCTTGCGCCGCAGGCAAGAATACCAAACATCATGGCAAAAACTAGCAGCATGGACAGAATCTTTTTCATTGTCTTACCTCCTAAATATAAAAAAATATAAAAAAGACCAGCCAGTTTCCGCAACACCAAAAGCACAGCCGAAAGCTGCACCCGATCATGGCGTCTGGAAAGAGGCTCGTCCACCGCTTTGCAAACTTTGGAAATCAGTCAATTTCACGAAAACCGACCAATCAATTATAATACTATATCACATTTGAACAAATAATACAAGCCGTCCTTTTTAGAGACTGTACGAAATTATATGAAATGATTCAAAACAGCTCTTTCACTATTCTCCATAGTATGATAAGATGAAACAGGAGGGGATCGCATGTTCAAAGAAGAAGTGTGGGCTTTGGAACCAGAACGTATAGAAACCTTTTTCCTTTATCATAGGGAGGTTCATGCCACTGCGGATGGTTACCGGTTCCGTGATTGCCGGATTACCGTGACCGTCCTCCCACCCCGCAGGATCGCCGGTTTGGCACTGCCTCAGACCAGAGTCATCTTTGAAGGTTCAGATGATTCCGCGCTTCTGATTTACAGGCAGTTTCAATTACGATTTCTATCCGCAGGCGGATAAGAATTGGAGGTTTATAATATGAGCAAGAAAACAAGTCCTTCCATGGATTCCTGGCTGAAAGAGGCCAAGGCCCACGAAAGCGCCCCTAAGATTGGCATGTATCTGACCCATAACGGCATTGTCCGGGAAAGTGCCAAGCAAAAGTACACCAGGGTGCCGCCGATACCAAGTCCGTTGTGGGGATGCAGTTTTCCTACAATCAGGAAGCTGTGGATGCCATCATCGCAGAAACCTATAAGTTGGACGGTATTTTCTACATCAAGGTCTGGCTGAACGAAGGGGAACTGAGCGTTGGTGACGACATCATGTATGTGCTCATCGGCGGCGATATCCGCCCCCATGTGGTGGATGCTCTGCAATATCTGGTGCGTCGCATCAAAAACGAGTGTGTCACGGAAATAGAGCTTTACTGATACGAGAAATCCGGAAAAATGTGCGAAATTTCATGTAACCGTTTCGATGTATAAAAATCCCATTTCCTGCTCGGAAATGGGATTTCCTTTCATTTTGCACAGTCCGCTACTGCCCTCGCTGTAGAGCATATCCAGGCCATGGGCCACCGGGTCGATGACCGCCAGAATATTCTCTGCCGATGCCTTTTGACTGCCTGGCAGGGTAATAATCAGGGTGCGTGCCCGAATGCCCGCAACACTGCGGCTTAGGCAGCCTTTGGGTGTGATCTTCATGGATTCTGCCCGCATAGCCTCCGGGATACCGGGAGTCGGACGCTGGATTACCTCCATAGCGGCTTCCGGGGTAATATCCCGGGGTGAGAAGCCGGTACCGCCGGTGGTGAGCACCAGGGCAATCTTCTTTTCATCTGCACACTTCAAAAGCTCCGATTGGATCATCTCCGCCTCATCGGGAACGATGGCGGTATAGGTCACGTCAAACCCCTTCTCCGTCAGAATCTTCACCAGGTTGATGCCATCCATCAAAATGGGGTGACACATGGGAATGATATCCGGTGTGCGCTTGGCACCCATGACCCCCGCAATCTGGCAACGGTCAGCACATCTCCTTTTTTCATGCCGCCGCTTTGAATGAGCGCGAATGTGTGTTCATTCACCAACACCCGGCCTGCCGCAACGGCCACTCGCTGAGAAATGGGCTTTTTCCCCCCACACATCTATCATTTGGCCCGTCCCTGGTCATTAAAATGGGTAAAGTCTGCCATACTCAACCTCCGATTTGATTCATATTCCGACCGGCGCCCGATTTGTGCGCAGCATCCAGATCCCCATGCCATTGGGGTTTGCCCAAAATCGCTGCTTCCAGCTGTGCTTTCATGCCATCGAAATCCAGCTTTCAGGGAATACTCCGCATTGGAATGCAGACAGGGCTTCACTTTTCCGTCTGCAGTCAGTCGGATGCGGTTGCACTCCCCGCAAAAATGGGCGCTCACCGGGCTGATAAGGCCAATATTGCCCAGTGCGCCAGGCAGGTGGAAGAGTTTGGCAACACCGCCATCTTTGGCAGCCGGTACCGCTTCCGGCAGAGCCTCCAAAACCCTTGTAAATGGAATATACGCTTCCGGGCCAAAGCCGGAGCTGTCGCACATGGGCATCATTTCAATAAAACGCACATCCACAGGATACTTCCGGGTAAGCTCCGCCAGCGGAAGGATCTCATCATCGTTAAATCCGCCAATGAGCACGGCATTGAGTTTGATCTTCTGAAAGTCAGCATCCAAGGCCGCATGAAACCCCTTCCAGAAGTCATCCAGACTGCCGTTGCGGGTAATGTGGGCATACTTCTGAGGATCCAGGGTATCCAGCTCAGGTTTAACCGGCTGACCCCCGCCTCCTTGAGGGGCCTTGCCAACTCCGGGAGCAGGATGCCATTTGTTGTCAGACAGACCTCCCGAATTCCAGGAACTCTGGTTGCTCTGCGGCAGATAGACACGATATTCTTTTTAACAAGTGGTTCTCCACCTGTAAGGCGCAACTTGGTAATGCCCAGAGCCACGGCTGCTTCCACGGCCTGAATAAACTCATCTTCCGTGAGCATGTCGGCATGCTCTTTCTTGCAGACACCATCCTCCGGCATACAGTACCGGCAGCGAAGATTGCACAAGTCCGTCACAGAAACGCGCAAATAGGTGACGCTGCGTCCAAATGTATCAATCATAGTTTACCTCGTATCTTTTGAAATGCGGCAATGCCCGCTTTTCTTCCGTCGCTGTCACGCCCTCTGCCATGGGGTACACCGTGTTGCAGTTGCCGCACATCTGAAGCCAGGACGGCATTCCCAATTCCGCCAGCAGCCCACGCTCCGGGACAAGTCCCGCGGCAATCAGAAGCGTTCTGCAGGCTATCTTCTCTCCGCCGGACAGGCAGCAGCCTGTGAGTGCGGGAGAGCCCTCAACGGCGTCAATGGTCTGGCTGCAAATAAGGCGGATGGAATTATCTTTCAGGCAGCGCCGGTTTCTCGCCAAGCCGCCGCAGTTTTCCTTCTGCTCCACCAGAATAACAGAAATCCCCATTGCCGCAATCTGGGATGCCATGATAAGGCCAATGTCACCACTGCCCAAAATGACCACCGGACCTTGGGGAACAAAGCCATGGAGGTTCATCATCTCCTGCATCTGACCGGCTGTATAGACACCCTTTGGACGGGTTCCCGCAATCGGCAGCGCCCCCAGTGGAATCTCCCGGCTGCCCGTTGCCAGAATCAGCTGAGAAAACGAGATCTGCCGGTCACCGGACAGATGCGCCGTTTTATTGGGTTCTACCGAAAGCACCGTTGTCCCCAAAAACAGAGTAACCGTTTCCGGGAAATCCTGCACAAGCGCAGCGGCGTATTCCCCTCCGGTAAGTCCGGCGCCAAAACCGGGATGCTGCATTGCAGGAGAATGCCGCCCAGCTTTTGTTTTCTCTCCACCAGCGCAATGCTTTTGCATCCGGCATCCGCTGCGGCTCTGGCTGCAGCAATTCCCGCTGCACCACCGCCGATAATCATGATATCAAAGTGCCCCATGCCTGACCTCCCGGAGTATCTGCTCGATGGCAAAGCTGCATCGGCTGCCCTGGCAGACACCCATACCGCTTCCCACTCTCCGCTTGACCCCATCCACCGTGGAAGCTCCCCTTCGGATTGCTTCCAGAATCTCTCCGCGGCTGATGCTTCGCACAGGCAAATGATTTCGGGGTCATTAGTTTTGGCAATGGCCTGCCTGTGGGGCGTGAAGCGTGGATTCGGGTGTGCATCCAGAAACGCCGCCGTTTTCTCCGTAAGGTACCTGCCCAGTTCGTTGGCACAGGTCAGCCCCGGGGTTTTGATTCCGATCAGACTGAAAAATCCAGGAGCCGGTACGTAATGGAGAAATCGTGAATGCTCTCGCCGTCATCCCGCTGAGGATTTGGCCGTGCGGCGGCGAATGAGCGGATTACCTGCTGCATATTCAGATTCGGAAACAGCGATACCGCACTTGTCTTCAACTCCGATATTCCCTCTTTTGTTGTGGCAAAGGGTTCTCCAACGGACTTGCGTACCCCGCTGAGCAGCAGATTCCCTTCCACACACGGGATAGCGGTGATGCCTTTTCCGCAGGAATGTGCCTGCTGAAAGATGACCCGCTTCGGCTTCCGCGCCTGTTTGTCCAGGACCAGGTATTCTGCTCCATCTATCAGAAGATGCGTGTCGGAGGGAAAGCACAGCTCCTGTATCCGATCCGCGGAAAGTCCTGCACAGTTGATGACAGCCCTGCAGCGCAGTTCGCTGCGATCTGTTTCCACCAGATAGCCAAACTTGGTTTTCCGGATTCCCACCACAGTGGTTCCCAGCATGGGTTCCATCCCATTGGCAGCAGCGTTTTCAAAGGCGGCAATGCCCAATTGCCAGGGGTTCACCGTTCCGGTGGTCGGGGCATAGAGCGCGCCTGCCACACCCGGTGCCAGCAGAGGCTCCATTGCCTCTGCCTCTCCCCCGGTCAGAAGCTCCAGACCCGGCACGCCATTGCGGATACCCTGCTCCCATTTTCTCCGGAGCTGGGCCAGGCTCTCCTTGTCATAGGTCACCAGCAAGGAGCCGCAGCGGGAAAAGGGAACTTCCAGTTCACGGCACAAATCATCAAAAGAGACATTTCCACGAACCGTCAATTCCGCCTTCCGGGTACCGGTTTTGTTGTCATATCCCGCATAGACGATAGCAGAGTTTGCCCGGGTAATGCCTGTACAGATATCCAATTCCTTTTCAATCAGCACGACAGACAAATTCCAGCGCATCAGATTCCGGGCCGCAAAGCAGCCCAGAATCCCTCCCCCAATAACCGCAACATCTACGCTTTTCATAGGGGGATAATCTGTCCGGGGTTATCCACGGTATAGCCACCGAGGGACAGGATTTTTCCCCGGAACGCATCGCTCTTCAGGATGTGCAAAAGCGCTGAACCATAGGGGTATCCCAAGCATGGTCAGGGACAATGAGGTCATACTCCTCAATACAGATGGGGATAAAGTCCAGATCATAGAGCTTTGCCGCGGAGTAGATGCCCATACCGACATCAGCGCTGCCGCTGGCGATCTGAGCAGCAACAGAAGTGTGGGTCAGTTCTTCCCGATCGTAGCCGTAGACAGAAGCAGTATCCACATTCTCCCGCCTACACAAATAGTCCGCAAGGATCCGGGTGCCGGATCCCTTCTGGCGATTTACATAACGCACGCCATCCTTTGCAATATCCGCGAATTTCCGGATCTGGAGGGGATTGCCCTTTGCCACCATCAATCCCTGCTGACGACCGACACAGGAAACCAGCTTCACACCGCCTTTGGGGAAATACTTGCGAATAAATGCCTTGTTATAGCTGCCGTCAGCCGTATCCAGCAGGTGGCAGCCAGCCATGTGCGCCTCACCACGGCGGATTGCCATTATACCGCCCATGGAGCCCACATGGGAGGAGCTGATGTACAAGGCAGAGTCCTCCAAATGGAGCATATCTGCCAGCTCGTCCAGCAACGGATCATGGCTGCCGATAATCACCAGCGTATTGTGCAGCTTTTCTAAGGGGCTCAGCAGGCGGACACTCACTTCCTCTCCCGCCTCGTAGCCCTCCAGTCCCTGGGGTACTTCCAGAATGCCATCGGCCTTCATAAAAGAAGAAACCACGCCGCTGCCCCGACTCAGAGGCTGGCCATCAGCTGCCGCCTACGCAGCCCATGCGAACACGGACAAACTCCTGATATTTCAGACCGCTGACAACAGGCCGGGTAAGGGTTGCGTTCACATATGTGTCAGTGGCTGCCGGTGCTTTCAGCCAGTGGTCAATCAGGGGCTTCAGCAGCTGCTCAATGACGATGATGCCGGACACCGGATAACCGGGCACTCCAAGAATGACCTTCTCTCCCCGGCAGCCCAGAATGGCAGGCTTGCCGGGCTTGATGGCGATGCCATGGTACAGCACCTCACCCAGTTCCCGGATGACTCGAGCCGAGAAATCCTCCGTCCGGCAGAAGAACCGGCATTGAGAATTACCATATCGCACTCGTCTGCCGCTTTGGCAACCATTTCTTTGATCTGGTCAAATTTATCCGGAACAATGGGATAGACCACCGCCTCTGCGCCCCAGGAACGCACCATTGCGGAAAAAATGGAGCCATTGAATTCCAGAATATCCCCGGGCTTCGGGTCTGTACAGGGCGGGATAATCTCGTCCCCTGTGGGGATGATGCCCACCACAGGTTTGCGAATCACTTCAATTTCCAGCACACCGCCGGCAATCATCGCACCAATGGCAGCCGGGGAAACGGTCATATGGCTGGGCAAAATCATTTCCCCGGCGCATACATCCTCGCCGATCTGGCGGATATGCTGCCACGGGGCTGCGGCTGCGTGAATGGTGATGGAACCATCTCCATTCTTCACAATGTCCTCCACCATGATGACTGCATCTTTGTCCTCCGGAATCGGGTCGCCGGTGTCCAGCACAAGAAACTGGTCCGGATTTAGAGTAACAGGGGTCGTTTCCGTCGCACCGAAGGTTTCTTTTGCGGAAACCGCCACACCATCCATGGCACTGGCGGCATAGTGCGGGGCGCAGATGTGGGCATAGACTGCCTTTGCCGTCACCCTACCACAGCTTTCAAAGACAGGAATGGTTTCTGCCTTTGACCCAAAACCGCCGCTTACCAGCCGCTCCAGATATTCCTTCCGTGCCTGCGCAAGAGACACATTGGTCAAATATTCAAATCCCATAAAATTACACTCCTTACACTCCTGAAGTAATCGTTACCTGAATTTCCGCTCCCTGGGGTAAGCCTTCACAATCCCGACTGATGCAGAAATAGCCGTCGGTCCCTGCCAGAGTGGTGATAAGCCGGATTTTCCCCGAATGGGTTGGGCATAAAGGTCGCCGCCTGTTCCTGTCAGCCGGCAGCAGTGATACTGGGCTCTGCCATGGTTGGCACTGATGCTCTCTGTAACCCTGGCAGTAACGGTATAGGCAGTCATGTCCCGATCCATCAGCCGTCCCAGCAGGGGCTGCACAAAAAGTTTTGTGATAAAGTAGGCAGCCACCGGATGCCCGGGCAGACCCACAATGGGCTTTTTCCCGGCTTTTCCCAGAATGGTTGGTTTTCCGGGCTTAATGGCAATACCGTGAAGCAGAAGCTGGCCTACGGATTCAATGATGCGGCAGGCGGCATCCTTCACTCCGACACTGCTGCCTCCGGACAGCAGCACGGCATCACATTCCGCAATGGCCTGATTGACCTTTTGAGAAAGCAGTGCTCATCATCCACCACAATCCCATAGTTGACAACATGGCACCCAAATGTGGAGAGCATTGCCTCCAGCATGGGACTGTTCACGTCCCGCACCTGTCCGGGGCCGGGCTGCGCCTCCGGAGGAACCAGCTCGTCACCGGTAGAAATGACGCCCACGGTCACTTTTTTCACCACCGGCACCTGCACCCGCCAATGGCAGCCAGCGCACCAATGTCGGCAGAAGACAGGGAGCGGCCTTTGTGCAGAATCACCTTTCCGGGATACACATCATCCCCCCGGAAAATCAGATTCATGCCCGGCGCCGCAGGTTTGGCAACACCGATGGTGCCGTCGCCGTAGTCCTCCGTGTATTCCACCATCACCACACCGTCAGTACCCCTGGGCACTGCGCCGCCGGTGGGAACGGCTACACATTCCCCCTCATTCAGCAGATAGTCAGCGCCTTCGCCCATCAGCACCGTGGCCTGCAGGGGCAGGATCGCCGGGATGGCATCGCTGCAGCCGAAGGTGTCACTGGCGCGAACCGCAAAGCCATCCACTGTGGAGCGGTCAAAATCCGGCACATATTCCCGCGCCGCAATATCCTCCGCCAGAACTCTGCCCACAGCCTCAGACAGAGCTACAAATTCTGCCTGTTCAAGCGGGGAAAACTCCGATTCTATCAGCGCAAGAACTTCTTCCGGCGTTTTTACATACAGCATACTACTAAACCTCCATAATGACTTTACCCAGGTCCCGGTAGTCATTGCCGGAGAAGTGGGTCACCTCCCTGCGGAACACAGGTGAGGACAGGATTGCAAGCATTTTGACTACAGCCGGATTTTCCAGCGATTCCTTCCGCAAAACAAGATCGAACCGTTCCTCCAGCAGTGGGATGAAGTCAAGCCCCTCCAGCTGATGCGTTATCCGCTCCGTGCCAATGGCAAGATCCGCATCCCCTGCGGCAATGGCAGATGCATCGTAAGGTGAGACTCATAATCTTGTCGTAGCCCTTTAGCTGTCCGGAGAGGATTTCCAGTTTTTTTAGCTGGGTATCCAGCAGGATCCTAGATGAGGAACCAACCCGGCGGTTGAGGATGGAGATGTCAGCCGGCGCAGATCCTCCCACCAGTTATGTGCTTGGGATTGCTTTTGCGAACATAAAAGCCTGGGTGCGGTAGGACAGGTTCACCAGCACTGCGGGCACCCCGGGCATCAGGCTTCGCACAAAGGAGACATTGCACTCTTTTCCATCATACAGATGGCAGCCGCAGCGTCCACCTTTCCCTGATACAGTGCCAGCAGACCTTCAAAGCTAGACAGATATGTACGACCGGCGTTGATATCCTCCTGATGAAGATAATTTGCCAAAATGTCCAACACAACATCCTGCCCGGAGATGATCATCTCCGGTGCCTTTTCCTCAGCAGGTGTCAGCAACGTGGAGTGGATATCGATGCGCTGCACCGGGGCAGTGGAATGCTCATGCCGGGAGCGGGCAATATAGGCATCCACATCCTCCTGCGTAAAACGAACCTTTCGCCCGATTTTATAAGAATGGATTTCTCCCTTGCGAATCAGGTCGTAAATGGTGGACTTGCAGACATGGAGAATGTCTGCAACCTCCTGGGTAGAAAGGGACTGATTCTGCGCCATAATGCCGCCTCCTTGCAATCGTTTTCTGTCAATTATACTTCATCTTTCCAAATTGCGCAAGTGCTTGGTGCAATATTTCAAGTATTTTGGGCGATTTCACGCCATTTTGTACGGCATCTCGTCGAAGTACTAAAATCTCTTTGCATAAAATGATACAGTTTCATGCGGTTTCACACAAAAATGCACATCCGCTCTTGATATCCCTGTTATTTCCACTATAATAAACATATACAACATATACAAATTGTAAGCTCAATTTCAAATTTTTATGGAGGTATTGCATATGGCTAACGCATACTACGAAAAAATTGCCCGCATCAATCTGACCACCGGCAAGATCAAAGTGGAACCTCTGGATCTGGAACTTGCCCACAAGTTCATTGGCGGCCGTGGTCTTGGCACCAAGATGCTCTATGACGAGGGCATTGCCACCGTCGATCCCCTGTCCCCTGAAAACAAGCTGATCTATATCACCGGTCCTATGACCGGCGCTTCCGCCCCTTCCACAGGCCGCTACATGGTCTGCACAAAGTCCCCCCTTACCGGCATGATTGCCTGCTCCAACTCCGGCGGTATCTGGGGTGCCAAGCTGAAGTACGCCGGTTGGGATGCCATCATTGTGGAAGGTGAAGCTCCCGACTGGACCTACATCAACATTGACGACGATAAGATTGAGCTGCTGGATGCCCGGGAATATGTAGGTGTCATGAGCGAAGCCATTGACGAGCAGCTCAAGGCAAAGCACGGTGCTGACGTTTCCGTTCTGAACATCGGCCCCGCCGGTGAGAAGAAGGTGCTGCTTGCCGCCATTATGAACGATAAGGACCGTGCCGCCGGTCGTTCCGGTGTCGGTGCTGTCATGGGCAGCAAGAAGCTGAAAGCCATCGTGGTCAAGGCAACCCGCAAAAAACTGGACAACATTGCAGACCTGGATGCCCTAAAGGTAGCAGCCAAAAACGCTATGGATGTTCTGAAGGCCAACCCCGTTACCGGTTCCGCCTGCGGCAACTGGGTACCGCTGTTCTCGTGAACATTGTCAACAACATCGGTGCTTTCCCCACCAAGAACTGGCAGGAAAGCTATTACGACAAGGCTGACGATATCTCCGGCGAAACTCTGGCTGAGAAATACCTGGTCAAGCCCGGTGCCTGCCATCGCTGCCCCATCGCCTGCGGCCGCGTGGTCAATGTCAATGGCAAGGTCGTCGGCGGTCCTGAATACGAGCCCCTGTGGGCCTATGGCGGCAACTGCGGCAACAATGATCTGAACGTCATCGATGAGTGCAATATGCTCTGCAACGAGTATGGTCTGGATGCTATTTCCGTCCCCTGCACCATCGCCGCTGCATGGAGCTGTACCAGAGAGGCTACATCAAGGAGGAAGAGTGCGCCGGTGTACCTCTGGAATGGGGTTCCACCAGGGCATTGGTGGAGTGGACCAAGCGTATGGGCAATCCTGAAACCGAGCTTGACTGGCTGATGAGTTCCGGCTCCGCCCGCCTGTGTGAGCACTATGGCCATCCCGAATACTCCATGAGCGTTAAGAAGCAGGAAATGCCCGCTTACGACGCCCGTGCCATTCAGGGCATCGGCATTACCTACGCCACCTCTAACCGTGGCGGCTGCCATGTCCGTGGCTACATGATCTCTCCCGAAGTTCTGGGTCTGCCCCAGCAGCTGGATCGTACCGTTACCAACGAAAAGGCATCTTGGGTCAAGACCTTCCAGGATCTGACAGCTGTCATCGACTCCATGGGTCACTGTCTGTTTACCTCCTTCGCCATGGGCGCCAAGGAGTACACCGACCTGCTGAACGCCGCCACCGGAACCAACTGGACCATCGAACAGGTTCTGGAGATTGGCGACCGTATCTACAACATCGAGAGAATGTTCAACAAGGCTGCCGGTATGAAGCCTGAGGACGATCGTCTACCCAAGCGGCTGCTGGAAGAGCCCGTTGTAAACGGCCCCTCCACCGGTATGACCTCCAAGCTGCCTCTGACTCTGCCCGAATACTACGAAGCTCGTGGCTGGGTCAACGCATTCCCCACCGATGAAACCCTGAAGAAACTTGGCCTGGACGAGTGTGTTGGCAAGTGATACAATATAATTAACGGGGAGGAGGCACGTCCCCTCTCCGATTTCTTTTGCAAAGGAGAATTTTCATGATTGAAGTTCGCGTTTTTGCAACCTTGCGCCAAGGCAGGGATAAAGTCACGCTGCTATCGCCGGAGGGTATCGCCTGTGCTGGGGATATCCTTGACCGGATGAACATTCCCCAAGAAGAAGTGTCTATTCTGCTCATCAACGGTTTTCATCACAAGCCGGAATCGGAAGTGAAGGACGGGGACATCGTGGCTCTGTTTCCCCCGGTGGGAGGCGGCTGAACGATGGATCCCAGATATGCGCGCAATGTCCCCGCCCTGAGCGAAGCGGAATGCGAGCTGCTTCGGCGCAAACGTGTTCTGGTGGTTGGCTGCGGCGGTCTGGGCGGGCATCTCATCGATATGCTTGCCCGCATTGGCATAGGCTTTCTGCGGGTGGTGGACGGTGATGCATTTGAGCCCTCCAATCTGAACCGTCAGCTGTTGTCCGAAGTTTCCTTGCTGGGCGTTGGGAAAGCACAGACCGCCGCGGAAAGAGTCCGGCGTGTGAATCCCAATGTTGCGGTTCATGCCGTGGGGGAATTCTTACGGAAGAAAACGCAGCCGCCCTTCTTACAGACTGTGATGCGGTTCTGGACGGTCTGGACAATATCCAGTCACGGCAAATCCTCGCGAATGCCTGTGAACGTGCTGGAATTCCCCTGATCTACGGTGCCGTCAACGGCTGGGTCGCCCAGGCCGCAATCTCCTGCCCCGGCGATCATTTGATAGACTTACTGTACCCCGACGGGGCTGCACTCAAAAATAAGAGCGTTCTGAGCTTCACTCCCGCCCTGTGCGCCTCTATGCAGGTTTCCTGTGCGTAAAGTTTCTCACCGACCGCCCCGTCAGAACCGGAACACTGTATTTTTTTGACTTACTGAATCAGGAATTCGAGGTCATCCCCATGACATAAGCGCCAGACAGAACACTGCTTCCAGGATTCTATGGTTGGTTGCAGCGTTCATCTAACACTTCTGCATACGGATATCTCTATAACGTACTGATTGGAAAATAGAACGACAGAGTGTTATGAAACCCACCTCTCCGGCTTTCTCCCTATACAAAGAAAAGTGTCCATTTTCTATCCCGAAAACGTACAGTTGCCATGATGAGCAGAGGGCAGCGTGTCATTATAGCAAAGAAAAGCAAACAGCACACAGGCGGTTTTATCCTCAAAAAAGCACCGAAACATGACAATCACGACCACCGGCTTAGCCGGTGGTTTGCTTTGACCCTATAAGGTCTATTACCGGCACTGGAGTCTAAAGACTCATCGAAATAGGTTCGCCAATCGCAACATCATTTACCTACAAAGCCCTTTCGGCTTATCTTTATTTGTTACGTTTTACTGGCTCACCCGTAAACGGGTCAATATACTCTTTCAGTGTCATTTGATCATATTCCAGATCATCCTGTAACTGATTTGCTATATATTCCTGTATCTTTTTTGCATTTTTCCCTACTGTATCTACATAATATCCACGACACCAGAAATGTCTGTTTCCATATTTGTACTTCAGATTTGCATGTCTTTCGAATATCATTAATGTACTTTTTCCTTTTAAGTACCCTACAAAATACGACACACTTATGCTCGGCGGAATTTCTACCAACATGTGTACATGATCTGGACATATCTCTGCTTCAACAATTTTTACACCTTTTCTTTTGCATAACATACTTAAAATATCTGCTATATCCTGTCTGATTTTTCCATATGCTACTTTTCTTCTGTATTTTGGTGCAAAAAGTCGGGTAAGAGACGGACATTACTGTCCGTCTCTCCCCTAAGAACGGAACGTGCGACTTTCACCGCATTCCGCTCACGCATCTATGACACATAGTATTCACTACGTGCGGCTGTACTCTTCTGATATGCTAATTTTCGCTTCATTTCATGCTCCTTTTTCCGCTTTATGAAGTAATCGCTGTTCAAAAAAGGATTTTTATTCAAATCCAGTGATTTTACCCTTACTATCGGCATGTCCATCATTTGATAGAGAACAATCGTGTCTGTTCTGAATGACCATTGTCTTCCACATTTTGGATGCCAATACCTGTTCTTCACCCATTTATTACATTTTTGCGGATGTCTTCGTTTGGCCCATTTCCATAGCATCTCCCAGAGTCTATGGTCTATGAGAGCGAATGTGCTTTTGCGCAGACGCAATGGTGGTATTCTGCCCATCCTTTTGTTATCTGATTTAGTTTTACAATCAAAAGCTCTTGTTTTGACTCACGATAATACCTCACTGTCTGGCTAAGCTTTTTCGTGATTTTCTTCTTAGATTTAGTCGACGGTTGAATCAGAAGTTTGCCTTTGAATTTCCTGAAATTCCATCCCAGAAAGTCGAAGCCGTCATTTATATTTGTAGTAGCCGTTTTTTCTTCTGATAGTTTCAACCCCCGCTCTTTCATGAACTCTTCAACCACTCGTTTAACATCTTCAAGAACTCCCTTGCAGTCTGCTGTTATAATGAAGTAGGTAGACCCAAGGAACCTCCCTTGAGTCCCCGTCAGAACCGTACGTGAGCCTCTCGACTCATACGGCTCCCTCTCCAACAGATGGTAATATTCCAAATTTCCAGTGTGCAAACAAGTTTCTGTCTCTTCTGGCTACTGCACCAAGCCAGTGCTCGGCTCTGCTTCTCGTGTTTTTCTTTTTATAACTTCGTCGTACCCATTTAATCAGACATTGATTGATATAACGCAACACCTCATAAAATTCTGACTTATAATAGTGTGTGTAGTAGTTAATCCATCCTTGCACTACTTTGTTTATCATGTTCCCAATATCTTTTAATGAGAGATCCGCCTTTAACTGTATCTTCCATCCTCTGATCTTCTGTTTCATAGCAGTTTTGGCTTTTTCACTGACCGCAGGCGTAAAGCCTACAAAGAACTTCCTTCTTTATTCTTATTTAGCCTTGGTCTGAACGTATATCCCAGAAAAGTGAATTGAGTACAACTATAGTTTCGTGACCTTCGGTCATCCTTGCAGTAGACAATACGTGTCTTTTCTTTATTCAGTTCCAATCCAAACTGCTGAAAACGTTCTTCCAGTTTCTGCTTTATAAATACAGCCTGCTTGTACGATTGGCAGTGCAGTACTCCATCATCAGCATATCTTTCCCACCAGATGTTCGGATATGCTTTTGTCATAAAGTCATCAAATACATAGTGAAGAAATAGATTTGCAAGCACAGGACTGATAACTCCACCCTGAGGTGTTCCTGACCTGCGTTCAGCAACCGAGCCATCACTCATGATGAACGGCACTGTAAGCCAGCGTTTTATATAAAGTATCAGCCATTTTATTTGCGTATGTTTCTCAACCATGTACATCAGATATCCATGTTTGATGTTATCAAAGAGCCCTTTGATATCTAATTCCAATACCCAGTCTCTTTTTAAAACATTTTTCCCTTGCTTGTCCTACTGCCTGAATTGCAGATTTGTTCGGACGGTATCCATATGAGTCATTGTAAAACATTGGCTCAACCAGCGGTTCAAAGTACATCTTCGCAACCATTTGTGCGATTCTGTCTTCTACTGTTGGAATTCCCAAAATTCTGGTGCCACCATTTTTCTTGGGTATTTCTACTGCCCTTACAGCTTCGGGAAATAACTTCCTGATGCCATCCGGTTCCATAGTTTATACAGGTTGTTATTAAGATGCTCCTCAAACTCTTTTATGGTTTGTTCATCCACCCCGTAACTTCCTGCGTTTTCCTTTACCGCCTGAAAAGCTGCAATTACAGCCTTCTTTGAAATATCAAACTGTTTTGCTTCGCTCATAAGCTCCTCCTTATTCCTAAGTTGACTTATTTACTCTGCTTGGATACTGTGGCTTCTTCGCTCTGTTTTCTTTTCAGAAACCCTCTTCACTACTATAAGCCACTCTGCCCCTATGACTGTATCAGTACTCTGTACCTTGCGGTTCGTCCACTTGGCACTCTCCCTTAACACCAGCCCTTAGGTTCCCACGTTCCATGTGAATGCCTGAACAGTGTTCATGCCACCTTTACGCCGTCCACCGCATAACCAGTAAATAGGCTCCCGTTATGCTTATCCCAGGTTAACGACTGACCCCCTGGTTTTGATGGAGTCTCTACGCTTTCGACGTTTTCGTAAGTGGTTCACAGCTTCGTTCATCTCCACTGTCCACACCTGACTGTTTTGTACAGCCTTTTCTCTGACGCTCAGCACCATAGCTTTTGACTACAGCACCTCAGAGTGGTTTGAAACCTCCACCTATCTGGCGGTTCCGATGGGCCTGCCATCATCATTCACACAGCATGCTATACTTGTTTGGAATCATGCCACAAGTTCTCGCCTTCGTGGCGCACAATCATCAGCGTAGCGGCATAGGTGTACTTTATGCTTGTTGTAATTCGGGTGATAATGCCCTGTACTGCTCGTACTGTATCTTTCAAGTAATAGTCTTTCAAGTCCATCCAATGTCATATTTGCATAGGTCGGACTGATCAGCCCTCCCTGGGGGCTACCTTCTGTTGTGGGGAATAATCTCTTATTCTCTACATAGCCGCATCTCAAGAATTGCCTCATTATTCTTTTATCACTTGGAATATTTTCCAACATCCAGTCATGACTGATGTTATCAAAGCATCCTTTAATGTCACCTTCCAAAATCCATTCCGGAGAAGTTTTTCTTGACAGGAGTTTGAACATATATTCCATTGCATCCTGTGCACATCTGTTTTGCCGGAATCCAAAGGAAACCTTGTCTGCTGTTGTTTCTGCTATCGGGGCAAGAGCCAGCAGTTGTAAACCCTGCATGGCTCTGTCGGTCATAGTTGGTATCCCTAGCGGACGTTTTTCCTTTTTTCCATACTTTTCGATATAAGTTCTCTTCAATGGCTTTGCTTTGTATGAAGAAGTTGTAAGGTTGTAAACTGCCTGGATTTTGTCTTCGTCTGTCGACCAGATGTCTCCATCAATTCCAGGTGTATTTTTACCTTTGTTTGTTATCACTCTCTTAACTGCCAGGACTTTTGCATAAAATGAATTTGTGATTAACTTTTGGAGTCTCTTTACAAGTCTCCACTTATCAGCCTGTACTGCCTTCACAATTCGTACTTGTAGTCTATTAACATACAGTTCTGCCTGTTTCCAGTTAATCTCTTTCCATTTCGGTTTTCTGTATGTCTGCATTGTCCTCGCAGGTGGCGTCATTGAACTTTGTGCATTCATAGATTCCCAGTCTTTCATATGATTAGACACGCGCCAGACGTCTGCCTCCTTTCGGATGGGACAAAGTTTGAATCCCTATCTGTTGCATTACACAGCAGCATTTGCTTCTTCTGGCATCCATTCCTCCTGTGCATTGTATTTTTCTTACGATTAACCTACCTGTGAAAGGAGCACAAAAGGGTTTCCCAGTTCCATTGCTTGAATTATTGCGATGCATTTAGGCTCCATCTTTTAGACCGGAGGTGCTTCGTCCATTCGGCTCAGCGCATATCGAAACCGCCAGCCCGCGCCCTCTAACCGTTTTGGTAATGGTGTATCAGTCACTTTCACCATTTCAAGTATCACGACCCTTACAATGGTTCACATATGTTAGCCGTGTGCATCAATTCCTAGCGGTTGGGTGGAAGTGACTTCCATTTACCCGCATTGTCCCACTGCTTCACACCTTTCATCACTTACTAGGCATTTCGTGGTAGGAATATCACGAATGGAGGTGATAGCGCATGCGCGCATTTCAAGCAACGACCGCAGGTCGCACCAATATGATACTTACAATTCCACTTTGTATGTGATAAACTATTATTATCCATATGGATACCTCCTGTGTATATTAGTGCGGTTGGCGAACCTACATTAATTATACCACCGGAGGTTTTTTTCTGTAAGCTGAAGCAATGCTGACTCACCTGCATAGCAGGTGGTTTATTTGTTTTCCAAAGCTCCGTTTTTCGGATCAGCGAAAAACTCCACAATGGCAAACAGGGCTTTGCCCTAACAACAAGATACCGGACTGTCTTCTTTTTCATAAGCAGCCCGGGTAAATTTTGTGCTTTTCATAGAGTTGATTTCTCAGACCCTGTTTTTAATTCTCAGATGTTTCAGCTGCTGCATCTGCATAGCACCCAAATTTCCAAAAAACAATACAGTTTTCTTATGTTTGACAGACATTTACTCTTTCCTTAACAAATACAATTGTTTGTTAAAATTACAGACACAAAGAGTCAAAAAAGAGACACCGGAAATTTTCCGGCATCCCTTCATAATTTTTCATCTTATTTTTTCTTCAGCCAGTAGAATCCGTATGCCGGGATATTTACTCCTGCAGCTTCCATCTCCTGTCCGGTGATGAGGTCTTTGTACAGGCCATCTCTTTCGTTGATCCATGCAGTCTTGTCATATTCGCTGAAATTGAACAGGCCATAGATCTTGTCTCCATCGTAGTAACGGCCGATGCAGAGAATGCTGTTATCCCAGGTTTCTACTGTCCAGGTATCAGCATTGGTCATAAATGCTTTCTCTTTCTTGCGGATCTTTTCCAGTTTATCCAACTGTCCGAAGAGCTGTCCCTCTACTGTTTTCGGATCATCTGCTCTGGCAGCCAGATCCAGTGCATTGCGCCTCTGTGGATATAGCGGGAATCCTGCACTTTATCCGGGTCATTTTTATAAGAGTAATCATTGACCTGTCCGATCTCATCTCCGCTGTAAAGAACCGGGATTCCGGACTGCATGAACATATATGCATGAAGCATTACATCCATCTGGATTGCGCTCTTCATGGCAGCTTTGTCCTTCTCAAATCCGGCTTTCTCGATTCCGCACATAGAAGCTGTAGTTCCGCAGAATCTGGCATCTCCTGTTACAGGATCCTCATTATAAAGGACTCCGCGGCTGTTGCTTTCCCCTGTATAACCCTGAAAATAATCGTTCAGATATTTCTTATGGGAACGCTCCTCAATACCCTCCTGTTTCAGAGTAGCATAATCCAGACCCCAGCCAATATCATCATGGCAACGCAGATAATTCAGGAATACATAATCCTTCGGTAAACCATTGACAATATCCAGCTGTTTCTTCAGCAGACTTACATCCCTGGTGGCAACTGTATGCCAGGTTGTTGCCATAGTCGTTACGTTATAAAGCATATGGCATTCCGGTTTCTCTACTGTTCCGAAATAAGGAACTACCTTCTCCGGCTCCATAACAACCTCGCCCAGAAGAAGAATACCCGGGCAAACGATCTCACTGATCAGACGCATCATACGTACAATGGTATGTACCTGTGGCAGGTTTCTGCAGGAAGTATTCAGTTCCTTCCAGATATACGGCACTGCATCGATTCGGATAATGTCAATTCCTTTATTGGCAAGGAACAGGAAATTATACATCATCTCATTGAACACACGTGGATTTCTGTAGTTTAAATCCCACTGATACGGATAGAATGTAGTCATTACATAATGTCCGATCTCAGGCAGCCATGTGAAATTTCCAGGAGCTGTGGTCGGGAATACCTGAGGTACTGTTTTCTCATACAGAGACGGAATATATGAATTATCATAGAAGAAATAACGGCTCATATATTCACCATCTCCCTGGCGGGCTTTTTTCCGCCCACTCATGATCCTCGGAAGTATGATTCATAACGAAATCCATGCACACGCTAATGCCTTTCTCATGCAGGCACTGTAAGCTCTTCCAGGTCATCCATAGTTCCCAGATTTTCCTGAACTTCCTGAAA
>ENA-OQCN01000422-OQCN01000422.1-human-gut-metagenome-genome-assembly--contig:-NODE-422-length-22890-cov-4.583842_pt1 | contig 22890 bp, 19 predicted proteins | sample MGYA00242497_ERZ504576 | MGnify/ENA primary metagenome ERZ504576 (study PRJEB26092, sample SAMD00036296) | human gut metagenome | host: Homo sapiens | study: EMG produced TPA metagenomics assembly of... | reverse complement strand
GGAGTGGAAGCAAAGATTGAGCTGACTTCCTTTGTGGCAGTTTTACTTGTCTTATGCGCTTACACAATTGTATTTGGGCGTTTCTTTTGTGGATTTGCCTGTGCATTTGGAAGTTTGGGAGACGCACTGCATGCGATGTATTTAAAAATCTGTAAAAAACTTAAGAAAAACCGGTTTCCCTGAAAAAAGAATGGGAGCAATGGCTGATTTTACTAAAATATGTACTACTGGCAGGGATTGTGCTTGCGTGCTTCTTTGGCGTCTATGGAAATGCAAGAGGAACAAGTCCATGGGATGTATTTTCCATGATTCATGCAGGAAACTTCCGGCTTTCGGCTTATAAAATCGGAATTGCGGTGCTGATTCTTCTTATGATTGGAATGGCATTCATAGAACGCTTCTTCTGTAGATTCTTTTGTCCGATGGGAGCAATTTTTTCTTTGCTTCCGATTTTACCGTTCTTTCTCTTGAGAGAAAAAGAGAAAGTTGTATAAAAGGATGCAGTAAATGTACAAGAAGCTGTCCTGCAAAGATTGAGTTAAGAGAAGCAAAAACAAGTATCGTACAGGGTGAATGTTTCCAGTGCCAGAAATGTATTGATGGCTGTCCGAAAGGAAATGTAACCTGTGGTGTTGGCATATTAAAAGGAAATGAAATTGGATTTACTGTATTTAAGGCAGTTCTTTTACTTTGCCTTTTCATGTGGCTTGGAATTTAACCGATCGATGACAGGAGAAAATTTGTGAGTAAAAAAATTTCACTTTGCGCCATGTTAATTGCACTGGCTATGATTTTTAGTTATGTGGAAGTATTAATTCCATTTAATTTTGGAATTCCCGGAATCAAACTTGGAATTGCGAATCTGGTAATTGTAGTCGGTTTATGTTTTTTGAAACCACACGAAGTATTCTTGGTTTCTATTTTAAGAATCCTTCTTGTGGGAACCTTATTTGGAAATGGAATGTCTTTGATTTACAGTATTGCCGGTGGAATGTTTAGTCTGGCAGTGATGCTGATTTTGAAAAAAGCCGGTGGATTTTCCATTTTAGGAATCAGTGTTGCCGGAGGTGTGGCTCACAATATCGCACAGCTTGCAGCGGCAATGCTTGTAGTGAGCAACGTTCATTTGATTTATTATTTACCGGCACTATTAATTGGCGGGGCTGTCACCGGCACTTTAATTGGAATTACGGCAGCAAAAATCTGGGAATGTTTGCGCTTATCAGGAAAAATAGTTCCCATTAATCACTAATTTTTTTTGATTAAAAGTTAGAAAATGCTAACTTTTGATAGATGCTATAACATTAAAAGGAGGAACCTATGAGCAAAAAAAATGAATTTCAAACTAAAGCACTGGCAGCTGTGATGACGGCATCTATGGTAACAGGAATGGCACCGGCATCTGTTTATGCAGCAAGTGGAGAACAGGTGGCAAAGGATGGTACTTATACTCAGACAACACATGTAAAAGACGGTGATGAGGATGGATGGTCAGAGTATGATGTCAATGTAAGTCTTACAGTAGAGAACGGAAAATTTAAAGATATTACTGTAACTCCGTCAGCATCTTACAATGATGAAAGTAAAACTTACTTAAACTGGGCAGTAGATGCGAATACATCGAAACGTGTGGGAATCCGTACCAAACTATTGAATCAGAGTGCAACAGAAAGCACTATTAACAGCTGGGACACTGTATCGGGAGCGACATATACTTCAAAGGCAATCAAAGAAGCGGCACTTGCAGCAATTAAGAGTGCACCGGCAGCGGATGCGGAAGTAAAGATTGATACAACAGCGCTGGAAAGTGCAATTGCAAAAGCAGAGGCATTACAAAAAGACAGCTATACAGAGGCTTCCTGGAATGCAATGCAGACTAAGTTAACAGCAGCAAAAGATGCACTGACAAAGAAGGAATCGCAGGATGCAGTGACAACAGCAGTAAGTGAATTAGAGACAGCAATTTCAGGATTGGAAGCAGCACCGGTTACTCCAACAGAAAAAGTAGAATATGTTTTAATGAACATTCCGTATGCTGATTTCTATGCATCCGAATTAAATAACAGTGTAGCAGTTGACTCCGTTTCTTCCGCAACCTTAAACAAGACAAGAACAAGCAGTATGGTAGGCGGTTCTTATCATGTAAGCCAGGGCGGAGAAGATATTACGGGTATTGTATTCCCGGTTAAAGTTCCGGAAGGAATGGATTTATCTAAATTTAAACAGGTAACAGATTCTGACTCTGTAACCATTTCCGTAACAAACCGTGGACAGACAAAAGAAACAACTTATACAGGAAAAGATGCATTATTTGAAAATGCAAGCTATTCTTATTATGTACTTTCCGAAGCACCGGCTTACTACAAAGAAGCAACGGTAGATGCAAGCGGAAATGTAAGCTTTGGAAAAGTACAGGGCACCGTAAATAAAGTAAGTGGTGTAACAGGAGAATTTAAGACAACAAGCAAATATGGGGATTATCAGCTGAATTTAGATGGAATTACATTTGATACCGATGAAATCAGTGCCGTTGTATTCAGCACGAAAGAAGGTCATGACTATGGTATGCGTCATCTGGAAAATGTATGGAAAGGACACAAAATTGCATGGTGCACCGGATTTACTACAAGTGTACATGGCTGCCCGACTTCCTCTGCACATTATGCACAGATGATGGGAGAAACCATCGATAAAGTAACTTATTATACAACAAATGGTATCTATGAAATGGATTTAGATGACATTTATGTTCCGGTAAAAACATCTGCCACTTTATCTGTAGATAATGCTTTTGTAAAGAGCGGAGAAACAAAAGTGAATTTTGAAAATCTGCCGTCTGATTTTGATGCAGAATACAGTGTAGAAGGACTGGATGCCAAAGTTGAAAATGGAGTGCTGAAATTCAACAATGCAGCAAAAGGAAAATACAACTTTAGTTGTAAAAGATAAAAAAGGAAAATATGCAGATATGAGTGCGGACTTTATGCTTCAGACAGAAGACATGCCTGCAACTTATGATGCAGAAAAGACAGCGCTTGTAACAGCAGAAGGATTTAAAGCAGAAGATTTACAGGAATATGTAAAGAGTATTACAAGTGTTTCTGTAAATGGAACAAGCTATGCAGCAAGCGGACGTGGCGCAACTGTCATTGTAAATGAAGATGGAAGCATTAAGACAGATGCTGCACCATTTGCAAACGGAACAGGAGATTATCAGATTGTAGTAAGTGCAACCGGATACAAAGATTTAGAGTTTACTTATACAGTAGCAGCTTCTGAAGAGGAATACAAATATGTATACGCAGGATTAAGCTGGGCAGAATACTGGGCATCAGAAGGTGTTTATCTTGCAGAAGGAAGTAATCTTACTTCTTCTTCCGACGTAGCAGATAAAAAAGGTGAGTTAGATAAGGTGCATTTGATACTGTATCAAGAGCAACAACAAACCACGGTCTGCACAGAGGAAGTTATCAGTGCACAGCAGTTATTTATGATACAGATGGAAATGAATATCCGGTATCTTACTGGAATAGTTCTTCTGAAGCAGTTTTAACAGATGGCAGAGTGATTACATTTAGCAAAGGAACAATTACTTATACCGAAAATGGTGTAGAAAAAACTGCAACCATGAAAGACTATGAAGTCAAAGGAATCAAGTATGTACCGGTAAAAGTAAAAGCTTCTGATTATGCAGAATTTAGCAAACAGTATCAGGTAGTCGAAAATGCCGGAACATTAGCAGGTGGTTTCTCTGAAAAGAATTTGCAGGCATATACGGAAGTTGCAGAAGTAACTGATAAGACGAATGGCTTAAAAGAAGCAACGAAAAACGCTGACGGAAGCTTCAGCTTTGGTGCAAGAGTAACCGGAAGTGAATCCGGATTAAAAGATAACGCATTAAAAGTTGCAGAAGGAATCGAACCAGAAGTAAAAAAAGCAAATGGTTCTTATGGTGAATTCTTACGAGTAGACTTAAATGGAAACTATGGTGGACTGGGAGCAGGAATGTATGCAACCCGTTGGACATATTATGGAAATGACAGTACTTATACAACAGCCCTTGCAAGCTATGGAACCAAATTTGCAGCAGATAACTGGATGCATAAATCCATGGGAATCCAGCTTGGCTTAACCGATTCTCTTCGTTGCCAGTTACCGTCAGGAACAGACGGAACCGGATACTGGGAATTAACCGTATACGCAATGGGATATGAAGATTACACTTACAAATTCCAGGCAACCGAAGAAAACATTGTAAAACCAGAAGCAGGCGAGATCTCAACAACGGAATTAGAGGCAGCAATTGCAAAAGCAGAAGCATTAAAAGAAAGTGATTACACCAGTGATTCCTGGGCAGCAATGCAGACAGAATTACAGGAAGCAAAAGAGGAGCTGGCAGCAAAACACAGCCAGGCAACAGTAGATGAAGCAACCAGTCACTTAAATGCAGCAATCGAAGCACTTGTAAAAGCAGAAGCACCGGTAGAAGTTAACACAACAGAACTTGAGAAAGTAATTGCAACTGCAAAAGCGTTAAAAGAAGCAGATTACACAAGTGAAACATGGAACGTATTCAAAGGTGCATTAGAGCTTGCCGAGAGCGCATTAGAAAACAAAGAATCTCAGGAAGCAGTCGATAGTGCAGCAAAAGAGTTACAGAGTGCAATCGACGGACTGAAAAAAGCAGACAGTGAAACACCGGCAGAAGTTAACACAACAGAACTTGAAAAAGTAATTGCATCTGCAAAAGCATTAAAAGAAGCAGATTACACAAGCGAAACCTGGAGTGCATTAAAAACAGCACTGGAAACAGCAGAAAGTGCACTGGAAAAGAAAGAGTCTCAGGAAGCAGTAGATAATGCAGCAAAAGACTTACAGACAGCGATTGATGGACTGAAAAAGTAGATAATTCTAATAAAGGTGACGACAACAAAGATAATAACAATAAAAACAATAACAATAAAAACAATAACACCACAAATACCAATACAACCAATAAAGGTACTACAACAGGAACATCTACAACCAATAAAGGAACTACAGGTACAACTGCTACAACAAACAAAGGCACAACAAGCACAGGAACAACAGGAAGTAAATCTACCGGAACTACTTCTACAAGTAGCAATGCAAAGACTGGTGACCCGACAAGTATCTGGGGATGGATTAGTCTTGCAGTAACTTCTATGGGAGTTGGCGGATTTTCCTGGAAAGCAAGAAAAAAATCAAGAAAGGATGAAGAAGAAAAGTAAAAAAGAACACGGTTAAAAATACAAGGTTGTTCTACTCCAAATAAAATAACCTCTGGAAATGAAAAGCCGGATGTTTTCTCAAATAAGAGAATTCATCCGGCTTTGCTTTTTAGAGAAAATCCTTCACAGGCTCAAGACTTCGCTCTAAGATTCCATTGATATAAGCAATACAAGTTCCATAATTGGTAATTGGAATTTTGGCATCTTCGGCGCATTTTAAGCGGTATTTCATTTCCCGTTCATTTAACATGCATCCCCCACAGTGAACAATCATTTTATAGGAAGATAAATCCAGAGGAAATTCGGTTCCGCTGGTAAATTCAAATTCGACTTCTTTTTTTGTGTAACTGCGAATCCAGTTCGGAAGTTTTACTGTTCCGATATCATCGCACTGGCGGTGATGGGTACAGCCTTCTGAGATCAAAATGCGGTCTCCGTTCTTTAAAGAATCCAGTGCAGAAGCTCCATCAACTAAAGTCTTTAAATTTCCCTTGTAGCGCGCAAATAAAATAGAGAACGAGGTCAGTAAAATATCATCCGGTGTAACTGCAGATACTTTTTTAAAGACCTGACTGTCTGTAATCACCATTTTAGGCTTCTTTCCAAGTGAGTTTAATGTCTCTGTCAGCTCGGTTTCCTGTACAACGATCGCACTTGCCTTTGCTTCTAAGATATCACGAATGGTCTGCTGCTGAGGAAGAATCAGCCGCCCTTTTGGTGCGGAAGAATCAATCGGAACAACAAGTACAACAAAATCCAGAGGGTTTAATAATCTGCGACGATAGATTTTTGAATGGTATCTTGTGACGCTTGTTGTGCAAGCAGTTCTTTTAATTCATGAATGTGCTCCCCGGTTTTGGAACTGACTAAAATGGCAGAATCTGAATCTGGAAGCGGTAAATCTTCTAAGTTACAGTTTGGACAGATATCGGATTTATTTACTACAATCACGCAAGGAATTTCTTTTTCATGGATTCTTTTTAAAATCTCAGAATCTTCTTTTGTGACACCTGAGGAGGCATCAATTACAAGTACGGCAATATCCGTTTTGTTTAAAATCTGATATGCCTTTTGAATACGCAGTGCCCCGAGTTCTCCCTCATCGTCAAGTCCAGGAGTATCAATGATAACGACCGGACCTAAAGGAAGCAGCTCCATTGATTTTAAAACAGGGTCGGTAGTTGTGCCAAGTACATCGGATACAATCGCATAATTTTGTCCGGTAATGGCATTGATCAGGCTTGATTTTCCTGCATTTCGTTTCCCGAAAATGCCGATATGAGTACGATTTGCCGAAGGGGTTTGATTTAAATTAGTTGTCATAAAATCTCCTTTGTAGACGTGTCTGATTCTCCATCTACTACGTTAGAATCGGAAATCATTTCCTGTTCCATTTTCAATATCCTTTAAGTGTTCCACTACGAGATTGCGGATTTTTTCTTTTGGAATATTGACCAGTTCTTTTTCAATTAAGGCATCACCAACTGCTTTGGTTTCTGGAGAAGCGTAGTCTACCAGATATTCTTTTAAGGTCATTAAGGCATTTGGATGACAGCAGTTTTGAATCTGCTGGTTCTTACAAAGCGACATAAAACGGTCTCCGGTACGGCCTTCTCTATAACAGGCAGTACAGAAACTTGGAATATATTCCATATCCATCAGCCATTTGACAACTTCATCAAGACTTCTGGTATCGCTGACATCAAACTGTGCGGAGCTTTCATCCTCCGGTTCTTCTTCCGCATAACCGCCGACACTGGTACGGGAACCGCCACTAATCTGAGAGATACCAAGGTGAAGCACACGCTCTCTGCATTTCTGGCTTTCTCTTGTGGAGACAATCATTCCGGTATAAGGGACTGCGATACGGATACAGGCTACGATTTTTGCAAAGGTATCATCACTGATTCCATTTGTAAAAGAAGAAGCGTCGATATCATCCGCGTTACGCAGACGAGGCACACTGATGGTATGAGGACCGACACCGAATCTTGCTTCAAGATGTTCAGCATGCATTAACAGTCCGGCAAATTCATAACGGTATTTATCAAGACCGAATAAGACACCAAGACCGACATCGTCAATTCCACCTTCCATTGCACGATCCATCGCTTCAGTATGATAGTTGTAGTCATGTTTTGGTCCGGTTGGATGAAGTTCCAGATAACTTTCTTTGTGGTAGGTTTCCTGGAATAAAATATAAGTTCCGATACCGGCTTCTTTTAATTTACGATAATTTTCTACGGTTGTAGCGGCAATGTTGACATTGACACGGCGGATGGCTCCGTTTTTATGTTTGATGCTGTAAATGGTTTTGATACATTCCAGAATATATTCAATCGGGTTATTTTTTGGGTCTTCACCGGCCTCAAGGGCAAGACGTTTGTGACCCAAATCCTGTAAAGCGATAACTTCTTTTCGGATTTCATCCTGAGTCAGTTTCTTTCTCGGAATATGTTTATTCTTTGCATGATAAGGACAGTAAGTACATCCATTGATACAATAGTTGGAAAGATAAAGCGGAGCAAACATAACAATACGGTTTCCATAGAAGTCTTTTTTGATTTGCTCTGCCAGGTGATAGATTTCCTGGTTTTTTTCCTCAGATTGACAGGCAAGTAAAACAGAAGCTTCACGGTGAGTCAGACCTTTTCTTAGTTTCGCTTTTTCAAGAATCGAGTCGATTAATGCTTCATTATTTTTATTCTCGTCTGCATAAGCAAGAGTTTCTAAAATTTCCTCATGGTTAATAAATTCATCCGCAATTGTGGATGCCGGATTGTAAGTATACATTTTTAATTCCTCCATATAAAATGATAGTGATTAACTTTTGGTGTAGATTGTTTTACTACTGACGCCGGGCAACATTCCGATTTTTCCGGAAAGAGAACTAATGATATCATTTGGAGCATCAAGGGCGACACTGATAATGGAAATATTTTTTTCCCGGTAAGGGACTCCCATTCGTCCAATGATATAAGAACTATACTGGCTGAGCAGATGATTGAGTTTTTCAACAGAATCATGAGAAGTAAGAATAATTCCAAGTAAAGCAATTCTGGTGTCCTGCATGTTAAAAAATCCTCCTTTCTTTGACAATAAAAGAACAAAAAAAAATCTGCGCAAAAGCGCAGACAGACGAGTCAATGATACAGAATTATACACATTGATGCCTTCTTGCGCAGGAAAAACCTTAACAATCAGTAATAATGTCAGAAGTAGTATAACACAAAACTGGTGAAAAAGTAAATGATATTGTGAAAATAAATACAAATTGATAAATTTTAAGAAAATAATTGTGCAAAATGTGAAAATGGTGTATAATATAATCATTGTAACACAGAAGAGGTGGAAATAATAAATTTAAAAATATAAAAAACAAGGAGGTATTGTATGTTAGACCAGTCATACTACGAAGTGGCGGACAAAATCATTGAAAAATATGGTAAAAAACCGTCATCACTCATTCCTGTTATGCAGGATATTCAGGCAGAGTACCGCTATCTGCCGGGAGAACTTCTTACTTATACCGCAAAACAGATTGGAGTAACCGAAGCAAAGGCTTACAGTGTTGCAACTTTCTATGAGAACTTCTCTTTTGAACCAAAAGGAAAATATGTGATTAAAGTCTGTGACGGAACCGCCTGTCATGTGCGTAAATCCATGCCAATTCTGGAAGAACTGTATAAGCAGTTAGGATTAGGCAAAAAGAAACACACCACCGAAGATATGATGTTTACAGTTGAAACCGTTTCCTGTCTCGGAGCTTGTGGACTTGCTCCTACTTTGATGGTAAACGAAGATGTTCATCCAAAAATGTCACCTGAAAAAGTGATTGAGCTGTTGGAAGAATTGAGAGGTGAAGGCGCATGACAATTACGAATAGAGCGGAACTTGATAAATGCAGAGAATCAGCAGAAAAGCAGTTAAATGCTTATGACTGCCGTATTTTAGTCTGTTCAGGCACCGGCTGTATTGCAACCGGTTCCGAAAAAATTTATAAAAAAATGCTGGGAATCGCAGAAGGCGCACCGGTGTTACCATTGAATTTGGACCACATGATGAGAAAGAACATGTGGGCGTAAAAAGAACCGGATGTCAGGGCTTCTGTGAATTTGGTCCGCTGGTAAGAATCCAGAAAGGTGACCATGTCATTCAGTACATAAAAGTAAAAGAAGATGACTGTGAAGAAATCTTTGAAAAATCCGTTGTTGGAGATGAAGTGATTGAACGTCTGCTTTATGCAAAAGAAGGTCAGTCTTATGTGCAGCCGGATGAAATTCCGTTTATTGCAAAACAGACCAGAATCGTCTTGGAAAACTGTGGAAAATTTGATGCAGAATCTTTAGATGAATATATGGCAGCCGGCGGTTTCAGCGCTCTCGAAAAAGCATTGTTTGAAATGACGCCGGAACAGGTTGTAGAAGAAGTCGATTTATCCGGTCTTAGAGGTCGTGGAGGCGGTGGTTTCCCTGCCGGTAAAAAATGGAAACAGGTCGCAAATCAGAAAGTAAAAGAACGCTATGTCGTATGTAATGGTGACGAGGGTGACCCTGGAGCATTTATGGACGGTTCCGTAATGGAAGGTGACCCGTTTAAGTTAATCGAAGGTATGATGATTGCGGCTTATGCAGTTGGTTCAAGCGATGGATATATTTATGTACGTGCCGAATATCCGAACTCTGTAGCAAGACTGCATCATGCAATCGATGTTATGGAAGAGAAAAATCTTCTGGGCGAACATATTTTAGGAACCGATTTCTGCTTCCACATGCACATCAATCGTGGAGCCGGTGCATTCGTTTGTGGTGAAGGTAGTGCGCTGACCGCTTCCATCGAAGGAAATCGTGGTATGCCAAGAACCAAACCACCAAGAACCGTAGATAAAGGTCTGTGGGCAAAACCAACCGTATTAAATAATGTAGAAACATATGCAAACGTACCGAAGATTATCTTAGAGGGACATGAATGGTTCCGCACGATCGGTACAGAGGGAAGTCCTGGAACAAAGACCTTCTCTTTAACCGGTTCAATCGAAAATACAGGACTGATTGAAGTACCGATGGGAACCACCCTTCGTGAAATCATTTATGATATCGGTGGCGGATTAAAGAATGGTTCTGAATTTAAAGCCGTACAGATTGGTGGACCATCCGGTGGATGTCTGACCGAGAAACACTTAGACGAACCACTTGACTTTGACTCCGTTAAAAAATTCGGTGCTATCGTAGGTTCCGGTGGTCTGGTTGTTATGAACGTCGATACCTGTATGGTAGAAGTAGCCCGTTTCTTTATGAGTTTTACCCAGCGTGAATCCTGTGGTAAATGTACACCTTGTCGTGAAGGTACCAAGCGAATGCTGGAAATCCTTGAAAAGATTGTAGCAGGAAAAGGGGAAATGGAAGATTTAGAGCGCCTCGAAGAACTTGCAGAGATGGTAAAAAATATGTCTCTTTGCGGTCTTGGAAAGAGTGCTCCACTTCCGGTATTAAGTACCATTCGTATGTTCCGTGATGAATATGTGGAACATATCGTAGATAAGAAATGTGTTTCCCATACCTGTAAGGCAATGCAGAACTACTATATTAATCCGGATAAATGTAAAGGCTGTACCAAGTGTGCAAGAAATTGTCCGGTTTCTGCAATTTCAGGAGAAAAGAAAGCACCACATGTAATCGACAATGCAAAATGTATCAAGTGCGGAAGCTGTAAAGATAACTGTAGCTTCGACGCAATTGAAATCAGATAGGAGGACAAGGTATATGGGAATTATGACAATCGACGGCAGAAAAGTTGAGTTTACCGACGAGAAAAATGTCCTTTCTGTCATTCGAAAAGCTGGAATCAATGTTCCTACTTTATGCTATCAGCCAGAGCTTTCCATTTATGGAGCGTGCCGTTTGTGTACAGTAGAAGATGAGAGAGGTAAATTATTTGCCTCCTGTTCAGAAATACCAAGAGATGGTATGGTAATTTATACCAATACCAAGAGATTAAAAAAATATAGAAAAATGATTGTAGAGCTTCTGCTCGGAGCACACTGCAGAGACTGTACGTTATGTGACAAGAGTGGAAACTGTGTGCTTCAGGATTTGGCTTACCGCTTGGTGTAAAAGAAGTACGCTATGAAAATACAAAAGAAGAACAGCCGTTAGACTGCAGTTCTTACTCCATTATCCGTGACCCGAACAAGTGCGTATTATGTGGAAACTGCGTACGTGCCTGCCGTGAACTTCAGGGTGTGGAAGCACTTGGAATCGCATTCCGTGGAACAGAAGCAACGGTTATGCCGGCATTTAACAAAGGTCTGGGAGAAACAATGTGCGTAGGCTGTGGACAGTGTAGAGTAGTCTGTCCGACAGGCGCAATTACCATCCGTTCCGATATCGATGCAGTATGGGATGCACTCGAAGACCCGGATACCAGAGTGATTGCACAGATTGCACCGGCAGTGCGTGTGGCAGCAGGAGACGCATTTGGACTTCCAAAAGGAAAGAGTTCCATGGGTAAAGTGGTAAGTGCACTTCACCAGATGGGATTTGACGAAGTTTACGATACCGGATTTTCTGCTGACTTAACGGTTATGGAAGAATCCGCAGAGTTCTTAAACCGTGTGAAAAACGGTGGAAAACTTCCACTTATGACATCCTGTTGTCCGGCATGGGTAAAATTTGTGGTAGATCAGTATCCGGATTATAAAGACAATATTTCTACCTGCCGTTCCCCACAGGGAATGTTATCCGCAGTTGCAAAAGAGTGGTACCGCGATCCGGAAAGAGCAGAAGGCAAACGTACTGTGATGGTATCTTTCATGCCTTGTACCGCAAAGAAGATGGAGATCAAACGTCCGAACAGCTTTACAAAAGGAGAACAGGATACGGATCATGTGCTGACTACAACCGAACTCGTTCGTATGATTAAGAGTGCGGGAATCGACTTTGCAAATATGGAATGCGAAGAACCGGATATTCCATTTGGAATGGCTTCCGGCGGTGGTAAAATCTTTGGTGTTACCGGTGGTGTAACAGAAGCCGTGCTTCGTCACCTTGTACCGGCACACGATACCGAAACCTTAAAAGCAATTTCCGAGTTTGGTATGCGTGGAGAAGAAGCAATTAAAGAATTTACAATTCAATATGAAGGAAACGATATCAATATCTGTGTTGTAAGTGGACTTGCAAATGCACACGAAGTATTCCGCCGTATGAAAGCAGGAGAAGCAAACTATCATTTAATTGAAGTGATGGCTTGTAAAGGCGGATGCGTTATGGGTGGCGGACAGCCTGTAAAAGCAGGAGAATGTGTAAAATCTGTAAGAACCGAAGGACTGTATGAAGTAGATACCGAATCTGCGATTAAAGTATCCGATGATAATGCGGATATGGAGAAATTGTATGCAGAGTTCTTAAATGGAAAGACACATGAACTGCTCCATAATGAAGGATATTAAAAAAAAATAAAGTGAAGTAAGATAAAATGCGAAGAGGTCGATGAAAGCGAAAGCTTTTGTCGGCCTCTTTGTTTTCTCCTAAAAAAAGACGAAAATAGTATTTTTTGGTTCTAAAATTCGACCTGTTGCATATATTAATAAAAAGAGACATCTTAGATTCTTTCTATCCAAGAAGTTACCCCTGTTTCTAACATATTTTCCTGTCGTTTCGGATAATTTTGACTAGTTTCCTGACGATTTATAATTTCCGAATCCGGAAACCGCAGGATGGTGATTTGGCTTTGTTTGAAGCTCATGGACAGATGAACATAGCGGTCCATTGTGATTTTGACAGAAGAATGTCCAAGCATCTCACTTAAAGCCTTAATCTGCATCCCCGATTCCACACAGCGAGTTGCGAACGTGTGACGCAGTGTATGAAAATGAAAATCCCGGATGCCACAACTTTTTAAAACCTTTTTAAAACGGCTGGTCATCGTCCGAGGCTCTATGGGAGACGAATTTCCAGATAAAAGATAGTCTGATGGATAACAATTTTTTTCAAGTTTTTCTAAAATTGGAATCATCTGAGGATGAAGAGGAACAGTTCGTTCCCGCTTGTTTTTGGGTGAACCGAGATATAATACCGTCTTAGGTTCTCCGAAATATTGTTCTTTATTTTGAATTCGCTGAAGAGTGTGACGGATATGAAGTACCTGTTCTTTCAAATCAATGTCCTCCCAAGTAAGAGCACACAGCTCACCAAGACGAATCCCACTGAACAATGCAAGCTGAATTCCGACAGTGGTTAAGGAATTCTTAGATTTTAGATATAAGAGAAAATCATAAGACTCACTGTCAGAAAGAACATCGAGAGGATGCTTCTCCTGATTAGAAATCGGATTTTTACATAAAATCGGCAGACTATTTTTTGTATGCTTCAAGCTTCCATTAATAATCGTATTGATGGTATGCAGAGAACTTCCAGAAAGACTTTGAGCCAGATGTTCCACCAGTTTATTATAAGTATCCTGATGAATTTCATGTACATAGAGCGTGTTCCATTCAGGAAGAATATACTTCTCCAGAAAATTTTTATACTTGATATAGGTCGCTGGCTTCCAATGCCTGGAAGAATCTGCTAACCATTTGTAAGCAGAATCCGAAAATAAAGCAGTAGAAATCGTTGTTTCATTTGACAAAGTAAGCATTTTTTCATAATTGTTTTTTAGAAAAAGAACTTTTCTGTAAGTCGATGCATACAGATACTTGAAATGTGGACGGCCATTAGACTTTTTTCCAAGAAAGACTCGTGCTTCCCAACGTCCATCTTTTCGTTTATAGATGTTTTGACCTGTTCTCATAGGAAACCTCCTTAGTTGTGAAAAATTGACAAGCTTTCTGACGGTGATTAGAAGTGAGAATGTTAAAATATCGTTAAAAGTGCACAAGAAAACTTTGCAAATGACTTAAGAATTTAAGAAAAATGTCAGAAAACATTGACAAAAACATGAATTACAGTTATTATAAGACATGTAAAGGCATCTTAGATAGAAAGAATCTAAGATTACCGTGCAATAATCCTATTAGTATTATGACAGGATTGATAGAATTTCATACAGAAATGTTGGAAAATGTGTACGCTTATAAGTATTGAGAATACTTAGAACGGAATCCGGTTAGAATCCGGAGCAGATCCTTTCCCTGCTGTAAGGACAACGAAAGATGTAAAAGGTCACTGAATGAATCAGATTTGGTAAGACACATCGAGTAGGTTAATTGGTCCTGAGCCAGAAGACGGAGCGTAATAAAACATTCCCGATATTTAAGAAAATTCGGAGGCCAGGAACGAATTGACTGAAGCATAAGAATAAACAGTATCCTTTATTATCTGATTAAATAGATGTGGAATACCTGTAGTTCGAGGATGAGAAATCAGTTCGTATGACCTTTCGGTTGTACGGGCTTTTTTATTGTCATGACAGACAGCAAAAGGAAGGAAAGTGAAAAAGTCGTGATAATGAAACCTTACAGTCGCACAGTGGAAAATAAAATACTCCCCACGCTGTGATGACTTAACAAGAGGGAGAAAAAATGGAGGTATAAAACCATGCAAACAAAAAAAGTAGTTTCAGTATTATTAGCAGGAGTGACAACACTGTCTATGGCTATGCCAGTATTAGCAGCAAATGGTGACCCGAATCTAGTAGTAACACCGGATACTCAGTATTCTACACCGATTACATCTGGTTCTAGTGTAACACTTGGACTGATGCCTGCTGATGCTCATTATCAGAGAACTGGTTTTGATTCAGCAGATGCAGCAAAAAGCGGACTGAAAGTTGAGGGCGTTAATTTTGGCGGAAATAGACTTACAGGAGTTTATGAGTATGGTGCTAAGGAGACGGCAGATGGTTGGGCTGGTACTGTAAAAGTTACTAGTGCAGCTGGTCAGTATGGTCCGGCAAGCTTACATATCGTAAATACCAATAATGAAAGTGCCGGTATTGATATGACCATATATGTAGAGGCAGCAGAGACACAGAAGGATGTAACAGTTTCAAATGTAGAAGTAAAGGATTTGAGCGGTGATAATGTTATTGCTGAAGATGAACAGAATTTGACCGTTTCAGCAGCATCTAAAGAAGCAGATAATCCGTTTAAAAATTCTGCTGGATGCGCTCAGACTTACGCAACAGCAGGTGATGCATTATATAGCCTGGCAGAAGCAAACAATATGAGCTTTGAGCAGAGTGGTGGATATGTACAGTCCATAACAGATGAAGCTAAAAATACTCTTGCGGCATATACAGGTGAAGATTGGAGCTATTATGGATGGAATTACTGTGTAGTTCGTGATGGCAAGAAAGTATCAGAGGGTGATATGGTAAGTGCATCTGTCTTGAAGTGAAAGATGGAGACAGCGTATACTGGGCATTTGGTACATATCAGCAGGCAACAAATTATTTTAGTACTTTAAAATAATCAAATAAAATAATATTTAAGGCAGATGGTTGAGGCGGAGAATACCGTCTTAACCATTTGCTGGAATATCAACAGATAGATGGAAGGTGTAAAAATGAAAAAGATGCTTCGCTATCTATTGCTTGTAATGTGTCTGATGGGAGTTTGGAAAGTAAATATTTATGCGGCAGATACGGATAGGGTAGTTGAACTTACTGGTTTCAGTTCTGTAAAGATATATACAGCTGACAAAAAACAGGAGGTTGAAGTAAAAGATAAGAGTTTTACGGTATCCCCTGGAGAATATTGTTATGAATCTGTAAGCAATGGAGATTCTAACGGAGCTGGTGGATATTTTACAGTGACAGAGGATACAACAGAACTCAACCTTGCAATGGTTAATTTTTATAAGGTTTCTCCGTCTGCATGGATAGATGAAAAATATAAAAAGGTGTATCTTCCTGACCTTGGTACATTAACTCTTTATGATGAGAAGCAGGAGAAAGAATATTGGCATGCTACAGATAGTGTGTACAATTATGTTGTCCCAAATTGTGGCGGTGACAGTTATTATAATTTCAGTTTTACACCCTTTGATGGGAATTATTTGCCTATCGAGGGGCATTTTTATGTTTACGGAGATACAGAATTTGGAGCATTAAACCTTTCCGATAATGGAAAAATTCCTTATCTAAAGAAAAGTTATATCACAGTTAAAGCTCCGGTAGATATGGAAGTTTGTACTACCTGGGAATTAAAATTCTATACTGCGAGAAACTGGAAATCCTATACTCCTTTTAAGACAGAAGATGGATATAATTATTATAAGATTCCAGAAGGCTTTACCTATATGATGAGGCAGGAAGGAAAAGTAACTCGTTATACCAAGAGTCTAAATGGAGAATGGAATGATGACCATACTGAAGTGACGGTTGCTCCGCTTGAAGATAATCCGACGCAGATACACAGGGAGCAGGAAAAAGATGGAATCTATGCCAGTATGCTGACAAATCTTCCAGAAAACAGTGAGATTGATTTGAATGTAGGTGAATATTTTGATTTAGTACATTACGTGCATGGCAGGCAGTAGAAAATGGTGTGGCAAATGCTCATAATGACCCAGACTGGCATTATGTGGTGATTGGTGGAGATGAAAGTGTTGCCTCCGTTGAGATAACCGAAGACGATAAAATTGGACAGTTTGGCAGGATTCATGCCAATGGCGAAGGTACAGTGCTGGTTGCTTTTTATTATGATGCGGTAGATACTGCTTCTATTAAAAATAGTAGTGGAAGTTATATTTATAGTGCATTACTGCCGGAACTGACCGGAATTGCAGTTGTTCATGTCGGAGAAGAGAAAACTCAAACACAAATAACTTCTAATATTGATATGATAGAAGGACGTACGGTTTATTATCTTAAGAATCAGACAGGAGCAGATGGAGTTACGTATGAGATGGGAAATTCAGCAGAGTATACCTTTACTCCAACTGCAACAACAGGAGATAGTTCAGAAAAGATTAAATCCGTGCGTGTTCATAAACCGATTACTGTGACGGATGGAAAACTCAGCAAAAATCCGACAGATTGGTTAAAAGACAGTTCATGGAAAACCTATCAGGCAAAAACAACAGAAGATGGCAAACAGAGTTATACGATTCAGTTGTCAGAAGGGCGTAATATCGTAGAGATAAAAGCAGGAGATGCAACAACCTATCATGTCATTCTTGCCAGAGGTCTGGATGTTACAATTGATAACGTGTATCGTTCAGGAAAAGCTTTAGAAGTTGGAGATACTGCAAAGATAACGATGGAAAACATGATTCCTCCAATGTTTAAAATGTCGGCAATCTATAATCCAAGTGGTGTGCAGTTTGTATGTAAGACAAATGGAGTGGACTATACTACCTCATTTGGACAGTACATGGCAGGTAGTAGTTTTATAGTAAAACTGCAGGAGGAAGATGCCGGAACTTATCGGATTACAGATGGTGCATTAAGTATAAGTGCCTGGGGAATAACGGATGGTGCACATCGCAAATTAACGAGAAATTCCATGGGAACTTATTGGAATGGGGGAGATAACCCGAATATTGATTATGGAAAGATGGCATATATTCCAGAAATTTCATTTGAGGTCGGCTCAAATGATGAGAATGAAGAAACTGTGAGTCGTTCGGCAGGAATGTTAAAAGCATTAGCTGTAGCTTTGAAACCAGATGGGAATTCAATTATTGAGGGCAGCGGTACGGCTTTATTTGCAACAGCGCATAGTGGCATTTCACAGAATGTCAATCGTGGATTAGGATTATTGAAGAGTGAACAAGATTTAAAAGTCCAAGTAGGAGCAGATTTACTGCAAGAAGATAAAGACGCAAAACTGTTGGTTAGATATTGGCTGGGTTCTGATAAAAGTAAGGCTGTTGTACAGGAAATGAGCTTTTCCAAGTCTTATAAAGAAGAAGATTCTTATGGAACAGAAAACAACTATATAGTTGGAAATCCATTGTTGTATACAGGAGCTGATATTGATCAGGCATCACTGCGACAAATGCAGGTCGAAGTCATTGTAGTACCGAGTAATGGAAGTCCGATGACTTATGCAACACATTTATATAAAACTAAAAACAAAAAAACGATGGCGTTTCTTCCAACAGATATAACAATTTCAGCAGCTGAAGGAAGTGAAGCACTGGGACGTTGGGATGGAATTCTGGAAGCAGACGATGTTACGTATGAAGATTCTGAAAAGAACACGATTACACAGGATTTAGGATATGGATTTATTGGAACAGAAGAACATTTCAGTACATCTGTTCCAAATGGAACAGATAAGATTCTGGTAAATGTAAAAGGAGATACCTGGAACAGAAAAGATACAATGGAGAGTTACACTGTTTCTATAAATGGAACGGAAGAAACGTATGAAGCGGGAGAGGCAATTCCACTGGAAGTTGGTGTCAACAAATTGACAGTGACATGTAAGGCAGCTAAAGGAATGGGAGTAGACAGTACCTACACCATCGACGTGACTCGTCGTTCTTCTTCAAAACAGACAACTTTTGAAGTTCCAGAAGGTGCCTCCGTACTTGTAATGCAGGGCAGTAAGACGATGAAAGCCAACGAAGATGGAACTTACACGCTTGAAAATGGAACTTATACTTACTATGTATCTAAGAGTGGATTCCTGACCAAGACAGACAGTTTCAAAGTAACAGATGAAGAAAGTAATCCGGTTATCCGTATAGAAAGCTTAGAGGCAGTTCCAGCTCAGTCTGGAACCGTATCGGTACAGCTTGCAGGACAGAGTACGGTATTCTGCCCGACAACGGATATAGCCATTTCACAGGAAGCAAAAGACCTGGCAGCAAATCGTTATGTCTTATATAACCATGGCGGTTACACGGTACTTCATGCATTGTTAGATGCAGCAGATGCAAGCAGAGCAGGTTTTGAATGTTACAGAGGTAAATTTGTGCTTACCGGTGATTCCATTGCAGAAAGTAACGGAAAGAAAGCCAGCTGGATCTGCAAGGTAAATGGTGTGGTATGTGATGATCCGGCCAATACATTAGCATCTGATGGAGATAAGGTTGAATTCTTCTATAGTTCTGGATGGGATGGCATGAAAGATGCACATCTGACACCGGAAACAAAGAGTGTCAATCGTGGAGAAACCCTGACCTTGACATTAGCAGGAGCAGGTGTTTCTGAAAATGATGCAAAGGCAGAAGCCATTGCCGATGCAGAGATTTATGAAGGAAGTAAACTGATTGGAACAACCGATGAAAATGGACAGCTTCAGGTAGAAACCAATACCCTTTCTTTAGGAACGCATCGTTTTACAGCTGTCAAGAAAGATAAAGACGGTCACAATCTCTTGACTGCAGTGATGAGTTCGATTACCGTAAATAAAGTAAGTGACCCATCCGCAGACCCGAACAAGACAGTTGTTACATTCCGTCTGATTGGTGATACCAAACATGGAGAAGAGGGAAGTGACAGCGAGGTTGTTCATGCGTATACGACATGGATTGCAACCGGTACTTACAGTTTTGACCAGTCAGAAGTAACGGTTGGTGAAGTGTTTAAGACTGCATTAGAGGAAGCGGGACTTTCTTATGTAGGAATTGAAAACAACTACATTAGTTCCATTACCGCACCGGAGATTTATGGTGGTTATGAATTAAAGGAAATGGACAACGGTAAAAATTCCGGCTGGATGTATACCGTAAACGGAGTACACCCGGACAAAGGCTTAAATGAATGGTATGTAACCACAGGTGATGAAATCGTATGGCATTACATCGATGACTACAAAGTAGAACAGTCTGATATGAAAGATGAGTCCGGATTTGCATCAAGTGGCAATGCATCTACCTGGAATAAATGGTTAGAAGCGTTGGATGAAACACCTGGTGCAAGAGAACGTGGTGAAAAAGTCGAAAATCAGATCAAGCAGATTGATGAAACCATTGAGCTTACAGAGGAGTGTGAAGCAAAGATTACCACAGCACGTAAGGCTTATGATTCCCTGACCCGTGAGGAGAAGAGATATGTAAGCAATTACGATGTGCTCTTAAAAGCAGAGGAACAACTGGCAGCCCTTAAGAAAGAAAAGGCAGACAAAGAAGCAGCGGACGCTGTGATTGCTCAGATTGATGCGCTTCCGACAGCCGAAAATGTGGCTCTGGAACATCAGGAAGCAGTTGACGCTGCAAGAGATGCGTACAGCAAGCTGACGGATGACCAGAAGAAACTGGTTTCCAAGGAAACAACCGACAAACTGGAACGTGCAGAGAAGAAGATTGCACAGTTACTCGAAGAGCAGGCAGCGGATTTGGTATTAGAAGAGATGAATGCGCTTCCGTCCAAAGATAATCTGACGCTGGATGATGAAGTGGCTCTTGCAGGTGCAGAGGCACACTACAATGCATTAAGTGATGCTCAGAAAGAATATCTGAATGGAAAAGCACCGGAAAGTGTTGCAAAACTTGGTGAATTAAGAACGCAGTTAGAAAAACTGAAAAAGGATGCGGCAGACAAAGCGGCAGCCGATGCAGTGACAGAAAAACTCAATGCCCTTCCATCCGAAGAGGATGTGACGTTCCAGGATGAAGCAGTACTGAAACAGGCAAGAGAAGCTTACGATGCTTTGAGTGAAGACCAGAAGAAGTTTGTTTCCGGTGAAGCGTATGACAAACTGGAAAAGGCAGAAAAGAAACTCGAAGCATTAAAAGCAGAAGCCGAAGCGGTAACAAAACAGATTCAGGAACTTCCGGCAGTTGGAGATTTGAAACTGGAAGATGCAGAAAAAGTATCTTTGGCAAGAAGTGCTTATGATGCATTAAATGCAGACCAGAAACGTCAGTTGACAGAAAGTGGAGTAGTGGATACGCTGTTAACCGCAGAAAACCAGCTTAGCTTACTTGAAAGAGAAAAAGAAGAAGCAGAAAAAGTGGCACAGCAGATTAACAGTCTTCCGGAAGTAAAAGAACTGAAACTGTCAGACAAGACCGCAGTGGAACAGGCAAGAAAAGCGTATGATGCTTTAAGTGAGAGCCAGAAAGCAATGATTAAAGAAGCAAAAATGGCACTTGAAGAGCGAGAAGCAGAAATCAAACGCTTAGAAGAGCTGGCAAATAATACCGATAAACCGGACCCAGGCAACAAAGGTGATGATAAGAAAGACGACAACAAGGATAACAACAAAGATAATAACACATCAACGACCGATAAGAATAACAACAAGGGTTCTGGCACAACAACCGGTACAACAAACAAAGGCTCAAATACCACAACCGGTACAGCAACCAACAAAGGAACGCAAAGTGGAAGCACGAATAAGACAACAGGAACTCAGGCACAGACAAGCAGCAGCCAGACAACAGGCAGCAGCAGTGCAAAGAGTGCGAAGACAGGGGATGAAACCGATTTCCTTCTTCCAATGGCAGGACTGATTAGTGCTTCTGGTGTATTTGCAGGAGTGGTTCTTTATTACAAGAAGAGAAGAAAAGACACAGGAGTAGAGAAAAAAGAAGAAAAATAAAATTTTGAATCAATACTCGAAATGAAATGCGAAAGGGTCAATGAAGGCAAGGCTTTCATTGGCCTTTTTGTTTGGTAAAGGGGTAAAAGGAATTGTCAAGTATAAAATAGTGTGCTAAAATATCAATGATACAGTTAGAAAAAAAGGCAGATGCCTGTAAAAGATAGAGAATAATGGAGGCTTTGGTAAAAATGGAAGCATACAAGAAAGAGTTTATTGAATTTATGGTAGAAAGTGATGTACTGAAATTTGGAGAGTTTACTTTAAAGAGTGGAAGAAAATCTCCGTTTTTTATGAATGCAGGTGCCTATGTAACCGGTTCACAGTTAAAAAAATTAGGTGAATATTATGCAAAAGCCATTCATGATACGTATGGAGATGACTTTGACGTATTATTTGGACCGGCTTACAAGGGAATTCCGCTTGGGGTAGTAACCGCAATCGCATACAGTGAATTATATGGAAAAGAAGTACGTTACTGTTCTGACAGAAAAGAAGAAAAAGACCACGGTGCAGATAAAGGAAAATTCCTTGGAAGCCAGTTAAAAGATGGTGACCGTGTGATTATGATTGAGGATGTTACGACATCCGGAAAATCCATGGAAGAAACCGTACCGAAGGTAAGAGGGGCAGCAGATGTAACAATTGTTGGTCTGATGGTTTCTTTAAACCGTATGGAAATCGGAAAAGGTGGAGAAAAATGCGCCCTTGATGAAGTCAAAGACCTTTATGGCTTCGATACGGCTGCAATCGTAACAATGGAAGAAGTAGTGGAATGTCTTTACAACAAAGAATGTAATGGAAAAGTTGTAATTGACGATGCATTAAAATCCGCAATTGACGCATACTATGAGGAATATGGCGTAAATAGATTGGAAAATGAAAAAGTCAGTTGTATGAAATGAATCAAGAGGATGCAGGATTTTATGAATGAAAAAGTATATAAAACAATGGCAGGCATAGGCGGTGGTACACTGGCAATTGGAATTGTGGTATTAGTGACCGGAATTGTAAGTGGCACTATGCTGATTATTAATGGAGCAAGATTAATAAAAAAGAAATATGAACTGACAATTTAAGGCATGACAGGCTTATTAGAAGTATGCCTTGTGTCAGAAAGAGAGGGCATATTTAAGAAAATGCCCTCTTTATTTCAGTACAGGAGCGTATAAATTGAACAGGGAAATAAAAAAT
>ENA-OQCN01000421-OQCN01000421.1-human-gut-metagenome-genome-assembly--contig:-NODE-421-length-22902-cov-3.074819_pt1 | contig 22902 bp, 27 predicted proteins | sample MGYA00242497_ERZ504576 | MGnify/ENA primary metagenome ERZ504576 (study PRJEB26092, sample SAMD00036296) | human gut metagenome | host: Homo sapiens | study: EMG produced TPA metagenomics assembly of... | reverse complement strand
CATGGAGCTTACCATTACAAACGGCAGAGGCTATGTAAGTGCAGACAAGAATAAGACAGAGGATTATTCCGATCGCGTTATTGCCATCGACTCTATCTATACACCGGTAGAAAGAGTAAATCTTTTGATTGAAAATACCCGTGTTGGTCAGATTACAGACTATGATAAGCTTACTTTGGACGTTTATACAAACGGTACTTAGAGCCAGATGAGGCTGTCAGCTTAGCTGCTAAGGTTTTAAGCGAGCATTTAAGTCTTTTCATCGATCTTTCCGAAGCTGCTCAGCAGGCTGATGTCATGATCGAGAAAGAGGACAATGCAAAAGAGAAAGTTCTTGAGATGAATATCGATGAACTTGAGCTTTCCGTTCGTTCTTATAACTGTTTGAAGAGAGCCGGCATTAACACAGTCGAAGAACTGACAAACAGAACACCGGAAGATATGATGAAGGTTCGTAACTTAGGACGTAAATCATTAGAGGAAGTTCTTGCTAAATTAAAAGAGTTAGGACTTCAGTTAAACCAGGGAGAGGAGTAAAGCGAGCGCTTTACATTCCCCGATACAGGCAGAAACAGTAAGACCATGCGGCATGGAGTATGTCTGGTGTGCAGAGTGTATGCATTTGTTGCTCTGATATGCCTGACGAGGAAATGCGTCAGAGACAGTCAGAGGGATGAGGCAGACGAGATTCTGACACACGGATCATGAGTGGCACTTGGAATGGCACTGTGCGGTATCACAGAACCACTCCGAAACAAGAATATGGCGTCCGGTAAGTAAGTCCAAAGCGCGTGGCCGGATGTTCCACAAAATGGAGGATATTAAAAATGGCAAAGTATCGTAAATTAAGCAGAACCTCTAGCCAGAGAAAAGCTTTATTAAGAGGTCAGGTAACAGCATTATTAAACAATGGTAAGATTGTTACCACAGAAGCAAAAGCAAAAGAGGTTCGCAAAATCGCTGAGGGAATCATCGCTTTAGCAGTAAAAGAGAAAGACAACTATGAAGAAGTTACTGTAAAAGCTAAAGTTGCCCGCAAAGATAAAGACGGTAAGAGAGTAAAAGAAGTTGTAGACGGTAAGAAAGTTACTGTATACGATGAAGTTGAGAAGACTATCAAGAAAGATAAGCCATCCCGTCTTCATGCTCGTAGAGAGATGTTAAAAGTTCTCTACACCGTAAAAGAAGTTCCGACTGAAGCTGCAGGAAGAAAGAAAAACACCAAAGAAGTTGATCTTGTTGCTAAATTATTCGATGAGATCGCTCCGAAATATGCAGACCGTAACGGTGGTTACACAAGAATCGTAAAGATTGGTCAGCGTAAAGGTGATGGCGCTTTAGAGGTATTACTTGAGTTAGTTTAATCACTATCCAAATATGAGAACGTGAAGAAAGCCAGTCCAGGCTGCAGATGATGCAGACTGGGCTGGCTTTTTTGTATGTTGTAGATAGGTTTGGATATCAAAAGGTGGCTTTCAGTTTTTTGAATGGAAAATTGTACCAAGCCGAGTCTGTTTTGTGTCGTTGTACGAAAATAAGAAAAACTAAGTTTGCCTAATTTGAAGTTTCTCAGAGTGACGTGAACGCAACAACGAGTCATCCATGACTCGATGCTGCCTTGTCTGCCATCCGTGGCAGAACATCACTGTAAATCGACAGGCAAACTAAGATTTTCTAATTTTCTCCCAAAGTTACAAAACGAGTCTCGGCTTGGTGCAATTTTCCAATCGATAAGTTGTGAACCACCTTTTGATATCCAAATCTATATGATGTTGATGTAAAATGCTGTTTTTTAGTTTTTGAAGAGATAATTGTACAAAGCTGTGTTGGTTTTGTTTCGTTGTACGAAAATAAGAGAAACTAAATTTGCTATCGAAGTATTTATATAAGAGAATTTGTTTCATACGAAGTTTCCAGCTGGAGCCTGTTCATATATGTTGGAAAATGTTATTCTAAACATGACATATAGTTGTCGCGTTTGTAATGGTATGATGGGACAGGATGTGGGAAAGATACTTACTCCCAAACCTGTTATGCAAAGATGCAAGGATGGGGAATGGTATGAAGATAGACAGACTGATCGGGATTCTTTCGGTGATGTTGCAGAGAGAAAAGGTGACGGCACCGGAACTGGCAGAAATGTTTGAGGTGTCCAGAAGGACGATAAACAGGGATATAGAGGCTTTGTGTAAGGCAGGGATTCCTGTCTGTACGTCACAGGGGACAGGCGGAGGAATTTGTATCATGGATGGTTACAGGATGGACCGGACGATTCTGACATCCAAAGATATGCAGATGATTCTGGCTGGTCTGCGCAGCCTTGACAGCGTGAGCGGCAGTCATTACTATGGTCAGTTAATGGAGAAGATCAAGGCTGGTTCTTCCGAATTTGTGAGTGGAAGTGAGTCGATATTAATTGATCTGTCCTCCTGGTACAAGGATTCACTGGCTTTGAAGATTGAGCTGATCCAGGATGCAATAGAAAAAAGAAAGGTAATCACGTTTAACTATTATGCACCAAACGGTGACAGCAGCAGAGAAATAGAACCATATTATCTGATCTTTCAATGGAGCAGTTGGTATGTATGGGGATTTTGCAGGCTCAGAAAAGATTTCCGGATGTTTAAACTGAACCGGATGGATGCAATTACGCTGACTGAAAAGGAAGTGGAAAAACGGGATGTTCCAATGCCGGATCTGTCAACGGAAAGGATTTTTCCGGGAGGGATCATGGTGAAGGCAGTGTTTGAGCCGTCTATGAAATGGCATCTGATTGAGGAGTTTGGAGTTGATTCGTTTCAGGTACAGCCGGATGGAACGCTGCTCTTTGAACATAAATATACCGACAAGGACAGCCTTATCGCATGGATGCTTACCTGCAGGGATCAGGTGACAGTCTTAGAGCCGGAGGATGTCAGGGAGGAGCTTTTCCACATCGCAAATAATATTGCAAAAAAATATGGAGGAGACCAGCTATGAAAAAATGGTATAATGAAAACTTCCATAAGGTTGGATCTTGGAAGGAGTAGTAGGATGGCGTTTGATTTTAAGAAGGAACAGAGAGAGTTTTATCTGCCCAAAAGAAAACCGGAGATTATCAAGGTACCCAAAATGAGTTATATTGCTGTCCGTGGAAATGGAGATCCAAATGAAGAAGGAGGAGTATATCAGCAGGCAATCGGTGCTCTGTACGCAGTGGCATATACATTGAAGATGAGTTACAAAACAGATTACAAGATAAAGGGATTCTTTGAATATGTTGTTCCGCCTCTGGAAGGATTCTGGTGGCAGGAGCATGCAGAAGAAATAGATTATGGAAACAAGCGTGCATTTCACTGGATTTCTGTGATCCGCATCCCTGATTTTATCACAAAAGCAGACGTCAACTGGGCAATAGAGACTGCGTCAAAAAAGAAGGAAACAGACTGCAGCCAGGTAGAATTTCTTGAACTGGAAGAAGGACTTTGCGTGCAGATCATGCATGTTGGTTCTTTCAATAATGAACCTGCTACGGTCGCGTTGATGGATGAGTTTTTATTGAAAAATGGTTATGAAAATGACATGAATGATACCAGATTCCATCATGAAATATATCTGTCGGATGCGAGGAAAATTGCCCCGGAGAAGTGGAAAACAGTGATCCGGCATCCGGTTAGAAGTGGAAAACAATGATCCAACGTCCAACTGAAAAGATCAGAGAAAGCAGATCGGTGACACAGAAATAACCGGAGATTAAAAAGGGAAAATGAGGTGGAAAATGGCATCAAGTAAGGAATATTTACAATTTATTTTAGGACAGTTAGCGGAGTTGGAAGAGATCTCGTACCGGGCTATGATGGGTGAATTTATTATCTATTACCGCGGTAAGATTGTCGGTGGCATCTATGATGACAGGTTGTTGGTAAAGCCGGTAAAAGCGGCACTTTCCTATCTGTGGGAAGCCTCCTACGAACTGCCGTATGAGGGAGCAAAAGAAATGCTGCTGGTAGACGAGGTGGATGATAAAGAGTTTTTGCAGGGGTTGTTCGTTGCGATGTATGAGGAGCTGCCAGAGGCGAAAGGGAAGAAAAAGAAGTAGGAAGATAAAATAAAGATGTAGTATAAAAAGTAATTGACAATTAATGAAATCTATCATACTATAAATATAGAGAATAATTGTTGTAAAGATAGTTATTCTATAATATTGGAGTGCTTCGCCACTTTTTGAGAGCGAATTATATATGTTGGAGTGCTTCGCCACTTTTTAAGAGCGAGTTATAATGTTAGAGTGCTTCGCCGCTTTTGAGAGCGAATTATAATGGATAAATAAGAGATGGCTTGCCATCTCTTATTTAGTTTATGAGTCATGAAAAAAATTAATCGAGTGTTGGGGTGTGAAGATTTGACAAGTACTGACATAGAACCACTGTGATAATATGATAGACGAGTAAAACGTAATCCTCATAGTTCATAATAATGAGACAGTTTATGTTGATGTATGACAATATTGTTTTTTGGGAGGAAGAATGGCATTATCATTTTACGACATAGATAAAGATTACGTTAAATACTTACAAAAAGAAGAAATGAACGAGAGGGACTTTACTAAGGTTCCGAATATAGAATATCCGGGAAATTTGTCTAAGTTTACATGTGGAGTAGTTTTGGATGTTCATGAATATAAATATTATGTCCCGGTATCATCTTACAAAATGCAAAAACCGGATAATATATTGATAAACATTGAATCTGAACGCTATAACAAAGTAAAAGGGGCACTGCGGTTTAACTATATGTTTCCAGTTCCAGATGAATGTATAAAGGAAAGAATAATAGCGGATGATCCTAATAAAATTTTGTTAAATCTGGAGTGGAAATTTTGTAATGAGAATGAAATTCGCATAAGAAATAAAGCAAAACAAACTTACTCCAAAGTCATAAATAAAGTAAATCCAAGTATTGTAAATAACAGTTGTGATTTTAAATTATTAGAAAGATTGTGTGCCGAATATCAAAAGCAATGTTAATGAAATAAGGAAAAATGAGAAAGTTGAATTTTAACAACTCTGTTATGCAGCAGGAGGAGCATGCCACTAGGCATGCTCCTTCTGCTCTTTTGCCAACGGCAGCGTAAAGATAAACTCCGTACCAACGCCTTCCGTGCTGATACAGTTGATATTTTCTCCATGTGCCTGGATGATTTCTTTTACAATGGAAAGTCCAAGTCCGGTACCCTTCTTGTCTTTTCCGCGGGAGAGGTCTGTCTTGTAGAAACGATCCCAGATCTTTTTGATGCTGTCTTTTGGAATGCCGATTCCGGTGTCTTTGACGGAAACAAAGACTTTCTCATTTTTTTCGGTCGTCTCGATCGTGATTGCGGAGTTTGCGTGGCTGAATTTGAGCGCATTGTCGATCAGGTTATAAAGTACCTGCTGGATCTTGCTGAAATCAGCGGAGACAAACAGGGTTTCGCCGCTTAAGATCAGGTTGAAACTGATATGCTTTTCCATGCAGGTTCCCTCAAAAGTCTGTACCGTCATGCGGATCGTATGATTGATATCAAAGCTTGTGATATCGAGCATGACACCGTGTGAACCGAATTTATTTAATTCCAGAAGGCTCTTCGTTAATTTGTTCAGGCGCTCCGTCTCAAACAGGATGATGTTTAAATATTTATCCTGCATTTCCACCGGGATCGTTCCGTCGAGCATTGCCTCCACATAGCCCTTGATTGAGGTCAGCGGGGAGCGGAAATCGTGTGAGACATTGGATACGAATTTTCGCTGATCCTCCTCGAGCGTGTTCAGTTCGTTTGCCATATAGTTGAGCGAGGCGGCAAGATAACCGATCTCATCGTTGGAATGGACATCGATCTTTGCCTCGAAATTTCCAGAGGCATATTCATTGGCACCCTGCGCAATTTTGCGGATCGGGATATAGACGATCCAGGTAAAAAGCGCTAAAACGACAAAGGCTGCCAAAAATAAAAGTGCAAACGTCTGGTAGGATAGATTTGTCAGCTGGTTGGATAAATTGACGATGGAGCTGACCGGTTTATGTATGATCACATAGCCGCGTACTTTATAATTTACAGTGATTGGCGAAAAAACACTTAAAGTTTCCGTGTCAAAATGACCGTAAAAGTTTCCAGTGCGGTAATATTTACTTCCAAAATCGGTTACGTCAAAATCAGGAATTACTTCCGGCTCTGCATTTTCCACTGGAGAAGTAGCAGAAGCTGTGTTTAAAAGGATCTGTCCCTGCTTATCGATGATCCAGATTTCGCTGGAAAGGTAAGTGCTTAGGGTGGAGAGCTGTGTTTTCATTTCCTCTAAGGTTGTGGAACGCTTAAAATAGTTTTCCGCATAGTTAGAGGAAATCAGCGCAGACTCCCGGTAGAGCGTCGAGGCATCCCGGCGCTCTAAGAAGTTAAACGTAATGTGGTAACCAAAGGTTGAAATAATAATAAAGCAGATCAGTCCATAGATCAGATAGCCGCCGAGCAGTTTGGGGTAGAGTGTCCGTTTCATATATTTTTAACCTCAAATTTATAACCAATGCCCCAGACGGTCGAGAGACTCCAGCTGTCATTGTCCTTTATTTTTTCACGGAGACGTTTTACATGGACATCCACGGTGCGGGTGTCACCAATGTATTCGTAACCCCAGATGTGATCGAGAAGCTGTTCTCTGGTAAATACCTGGTTCGGCGAGGATGCAAGGAAATATAAAAGTTCTAATTCCTTTGGTGGCATATCGATTGGATTATCTTTATAAATAACGGAGTAATTGGATAAGTTGACGATCAGATCCGGGTATTTCACACATTTTAATTCCGGCGCTGGCTCTTCGACTTTGACAGGCTGGTAACGGCGCAAAACGGCTTTGACGCGCGCAACAAGCTCCTTGGAATCGAACGGTTTCATGATATAGTCGTCTGCGCCAAGCTCAAGACCGAGTACTTTATCAAAAATCTCGCCTTTTGCAGAGAGCATGATGATCGGCACGTTTGCTTTTGCACGGACTTCGCGGCATACCTGATAGCCGTCGATGCCCGGAAGCATCAGATCAAGAAGGATCAGGTTCGGATTATACTGTTCGAATGCTTTTAAGGCTTCTTCACCGTCATTTACAATTTTTGTATCAAAACACTCTTTCGTAAGATAAAGAGAGATCAGTTCTGCAATATTATTATCGTCATCGACGATCAGTATTTTTTGTTTTGCTGCCATAAAATTACCTCCTGTTAGTTGTTATTCTGTTTGTAAATCAGACGAAATGGTATTGCTTCGGCAGTGCTTTGTGCATGGAATCAGATAAAATCTGTCTTACTGAAATTACTTTTTGTCTGAAATCAGTCTTTAAATTCGGCAATCGTTACGCCGGCATCACCTTCGCCATACTCTCCGAGGTGGAATGATTTCACATATTTTAAACGTTTTAAATGTGCCTGTACGGCGTTGCGCAGTGCACCGGTTCCTTTTCCGTGGACGATACGCACGGACGGAATGTGTGCAAGGTAGGCATCATCCAAGTATTTATCTAAAAGAGCGATCGCTTCGTCTGTGGTCTTGCCTATCAGGTTGATCTCTGTGGAGACGGATGCAGACTTGCTCATTTTGATCTTGCCGGCACTGGTACGACCGTATTTTTTGCTGGTCGGGGAAGTTTCTTCCTCTAACAGGATCAGGTCATTGATGTTGACAAGGGAGCGCAAAATTCCCATCTGTACATAAAGGTCACCCTTTGCGTTTGGCAGGGAATGCACGGTTCCGTTTAAGTTCATGCTGATGACTTTGACGCGGTCGCCAATGCGAAGTTTCTTTGGAATCTTATGGTTCGGCGCAGCATTCTTTTTCTGGTCAGACATTTTTTTCTGTGCGTTGTTCATCTTATCGCGCAGTTTGGTACGTTCTTTTTCCATTTCGCTGACGGGAGCGTGTGCGGTGCCGTATTTATTGAAATTGCGGATCGTTTCATCAGCAAGATCTTTGGCTTCTCTGATGATATTGTAAGCCTGCTCATTTGCTTCGCGCAGGATCTTGTCACGGCTTGCGTCTAAGCGTTCCTGTTTCTGTTCGAGCTGTTCTTTTAGTTTCTGGATTTCCTCTTTATACTGATTGATCTCAAGCTGTTCTTTTTCAATCGTGATACGGCTCTTTTCAAGGTCAGCTAAAAGATCCTCAAAATTCATGTCATTTTCACTGATCCGTCCCTTAGCGTCCTCGATGATATCTTCACCAAGACCGAGTTTCGTGGAAATCGCAAATGCGTTACTCTTTCCGGGAATACCGATTAAAAGACGGTAAGTCGGGCTTAAAGACTCCACGTCAAATTCACAGCAGGCATTTTCCACGCCGGAAGTCTGCAGGCAAATACTTTCAACTCACTGTAATGAGTGGTTGCCATGACACGCGCACCGTACAGTTTTAATTTCGATAAAATGGAGATCGCAAGTGCGGCACCCTCCGTCGGGTCAGTTCCGGCACAGAGTTCATCGAAAAGCACGAGGGAGCGGTCGTTGACCTGGCTTAAAATGCGGGTGATGTTTGTCATGTGGGAGGAGAATGTACTTAAAGACTGCTCAATACTCTGCTCATCTCCGATGTCGGCAAATACTTCCTCAAAAATTCCAAGCTCCGAACGCTCGGAAGCCGGGATGTGAAGTCCTGCCTGACCCATCAATGTCAGAAGGCCGACTGTTTTTAAGGAGACGGTTTTACCACCGGTGTTTGGACCGGTAATGATAAGCAGGGTAAAATCTTCTCCGAGGCGCACGTCGATCGGCACTACTTTTTTTGCGTCGAGCAGTGGATGACGGCCTTTTTTGATATTGATCCGTCCATCTGTGTTGAAGGTCGGGGCAACACCATTGTAAGTCTGTGCGAAGGCTGCTTTTGCAAAAATAAAATCAAGTTCCGTGAGTACGTTATAGTCGGTGTGAAGCTGCATGGAGTATCCTGCCGTTAAGTTGCTTAAGTTTGCGAGGATGACTTCGATCGCTTCTTTTTCTTTGATCAGTAACGCTTTGTATTCGTTGTTTAAGTTTACGACAGCGAGCGGTTCGATAAAGAGCGTGGAACCGGAGGAGGACTGGTCGTGCACCATACCAGGAACCTGCGATTTTGCCTCGGCTTTGACCGGCAGGCAGTAGCGGCCGTCGCGCATCGTGATGACAGCATCCTGTAAATAGCTGCGTGTGGTCGTGTTGTTGATCATCGAGTTCATCTGTGCACGGATCTTATCGTTCATGCCACGCATGGATTTACGGATGGAACGGAGTGTGCTGCTGGCATCGTCCGCGATCTCGTCCTCCGATAAAATGCAGCGGCGGATCTCATCGCATAACGGTGTGAGAGGCTCAATCTGATCGAAAAATCCGGTCAGTGAGTCGACCGGAAGTTCGTCTGTCCCGTCTGCTGCGGCAGGACGGTCCGGTCCGGTGTGTCCGATGCTGGTGCGGGAAAATGCTTTTGAACGTTTTGCTGCCTCTAAGAGAGAGCAGACGCGCAGCAGTTCCGTGATGCTTAAGGATGCACCGATCTCTAAACGTTTCAGGGAGTCTCGGATGTCGTGTACACCGGAAAAAGAGATGCGCCCGCCTTTAAAGAGACGGTTTAGGGCATCTTTGGTCTGTAACTGTAAAAGGTTGATTTCGTTTATGTCTGTGCCTGGTGTGAGGGTAAGACAGCGTTTTTTTGCGTCCTCGCTGGAAGCGTGCTCCGCGAGACGTGCGATGATTTTATTGTATTCTAATGTTTTTAAAACTTTTTCATTCATATGATTTGTAATTCCTTGTGGTTGAAAATTTAGTTTGCAGTGGCAGCATGCCGACGGATATGTGTGTTCGACTTTAGTCCGCAGTGCCAGCCCGAAAAATCAGAGATTTTCCGGGCTGACGGGCATTCGCCCTATCAAATGAGAAAAAAACAAAAAGAGCCTGCAAGCAGTCTTTTTTTTATTTTTCCCTCATTTGGCACTGCTCATTGCTTATTCACATTATATCCCATTAATTGGGGGAAGGAAAGCCGGAAATGCAAAAATAGTGTTGCAAGCGTATGTGATTCAAACTATAATAAATAAGGTGCGGTTTTCATTTTTGTTAAGGAAGGGAAAATCATGCAGGAGAAAGAGAAGGGTGGCTTTTCTTTTATTAATGAGCAGATCAAGGAGAAGCCGTTGAATAAAAAACGTCTTGTAAAAAAAGCATTGTTTACGGTAGCGCTTGCCGTTATTTTTGGTGCGGTGGCAGCACTGGTGTTTAGTTTATTGCAGCCGGAGTTTTCAAACTGGTTTTACCCGGAGGAGAAGTCTGTCGTTACGATTCCGAAGGATGATGTGACAGAAACGGAAGAAACCGGACAGGACGATACGCAGGAATCGACAGAGCAAAAGGACACAGAGAATAACGGACAGCAGGGAGAAAACAAAGAGCCGGAAAACGGGCAGCAGGAGACAGAAGAAGCGGGAAACAGTCAGCAGGAGCAGACGGATGAACCGGAAACGGAACATAACACTGGGGATATTTCAAACAATGAAATGCAGGAACTTGAACTTGCCGATTTTCAGAAACTTCAGAATAAATTGTATGCGGTTGGAAAAGAAGCAAACAAGTTTATCGTGACGGTAACCGGTGTGAAGAGCGATACCGACTGGTTTAATAACCCATATGAGAGTAAGGGGCAGGCTTCCGGTATTATTGTAGCGGAAAATGGCAGGGAACTGCTGGTTTTAACAGAACGCAAGGCGATTGCAGATGCACAGGAAATCTATGTCACATTTATTAATGATGCTGTCGTGAAAGCTGAAATGAAAAAATACGATGGTAATACAGGGATAGCTGTGTTAAGCGTAAAGACTTCGGAGCTTACAGAAAGTACAAAGAATGCGATCACGGTTGCAGTTCTTGGCAATTCACTGACTGTTGCGCAGGGAACGATTGCGATTGCAATCGGAAGTCCGCTTGGAACAAATTATTCGATACTGACCGGAAATATCACATCTACGACAAATAGTATTTCCACGATAGATCATAATTACAGCGTATTTACGACAGATATTGTCGGAAGCAGCAATGGAAGCGGTGCGCTTGTCAATGTGGATGGTGAGATCATCGGGATCGTGATGCAGGGATACAGTAGTGCAGGCGATGAGAATACGCTGACAGCGATTTCTATTTCTGAATTAAAGGCATTGATTGAGATGTTGTCAAACGGACAGGATATTCCGTACATCGGGCTTGAAGTGACAACGGTTACTGCGGCGATCGAACGTGAATATGAAATACCAAAAGGCGCCTATATCAAAGATGTCTGCATGGATTCACCGGCAATGGCGGCGGGACTTCAGAATGGGGATGTCATTACGGAGATTGACGGAGATGAGATTCTTACGGCAGAAAATTATGAGAAAAAACTGCTTTCGTTAAAGCCGGAAGATACGGTGGAAGTGAAGATTGAGCGGCAGGGACCGGAAGGTTATACGGAAATCACCTGCACGGTAGAAGTCAGTGTACTGCCATAGAGATGTGAACCAGATACAGGCATGTATTTTAGAAGCAGAAATGCGGATGCGGCCATGCATGTCAGAAACAGAAATGTGGACACCGGTATGCGTTTTAGAAGCAGAAATGCGGATACAGGCATAATAATTTTAGAAAATAAAAGCAAGAATAAGGAGTAGTATGAAGTATATTGAGAGCCTCAGAGAGGGCGAGCGAATTAATGAAATCTATCTATGTAAAGTAAAACAGTCTGCACTGACAAAGGCAGGAAAACCTTATGATACATTGATCTTACAGGACAAAACGGGCACACTGGATGCGAAGATCTGGGAGCCTGGTTCTGTTGGAATCGACGAGTTCGATTCACTGGATTACATAGCCGTAATGGGTGATATCACCAGCTTTCAGGGCAATTTACAGCTGAATGTAAAGCGCGTCCGCAAGGTGCAGGAAGGGGAGTATGATCCAAAAGATTACCTTCCGGTCAGCGATAAGGATATCGACCAGATGTATGAGGAGTTAAAAGGCCTGATTGCGAGCATCAAAGAAGTGCATTTAAAGAAGCTGTTAGAGAGCTTTTTTGTGGAAGATGCAGATTTTGAAAAACGCTTTAAATTCCACTCTGCTGCAAAGACTGTGCACCACGGATTTGTCGGTGGTCTGCTTGAGCACAGCTTAAGTGTGGCAAAGCACTGTGATTATTTTGCAGGCTGTTATCCGATGTTAAACCGCGATCTTTTGATCACGGGCAGCTATTTTCCATGATATCGGAAAATTAGAGGAGCTTTCCACATTCCCGGAAAATGATTACACGGATGACGGTCAGCTTTTAGGACATATTATTATCGGAACCGAGATGGTCGGTGACAGGATCCGCACGATCCCGGATTTTCCAAAGGGACTGGCAAGCGAGTTAAAGCACTGTATTTTAGCACATCACGGCGAGTTAGAGTTTGGTTCACCGAAAAAACCGGCGCTGCCGGAGGCATTGGCACTCAGTTTTGCGGATAATATCGATGCAAAGATGGAGACGGTGCGTGAAATCTTTAACAACGTGCCGGAAAATAATCAGGAATGGCAGGGGTACAACCGTCTGCTTGAGAGCAATATCAGACGCTCCGGGAAATTATAATTATGCAGAAAAATGATATCATAGAACTGAAAATCGAAGATATGGGCGTGGACGGCGAAGGAATCGGAAAATACGATGGCATGACCTTTTTCGTTAAAGATGCGGTGCTTGGAGATGAGATCGAAGCCCGCATCACAAAGATGAAGAAAAATTATGGTTATGCGAGAGTGGAGCAGATTTTATCGCCGTCTAAATTTCGTGTGACACCACAGTGTGAACTTCACAGGAGATGCGGCGGATGTCAGATACAGGCGTTGGATTATGAAAAGCAGCTGGAATTTAAGCAGAACAAAGTGCGCGGAAATCTGATTCGTATTGGCGGTTTTGCGCCGGAATTGATCGACCGAATCATGCTTCCTGTCGTGGGGATGAAAGAACCATACCGCTACCGGAACAAGGCACAGTTTCCGATCGGTGCGGATAAAGATGGGAATCCGGTTGCCGGTTTTTATGCAGCGCGTACCCACAGTATTATCCCGGTCAATGACTGTAAACTGGGTGTGGAGGAAAATCAGATTATTTTAAATGAAGTCCTTTCTTATATGAAAGAATATCATGTGGCATCTTACGATGAAAATACAGGTAAGGGGCTGGTTCGTCATGTCCTGATCCGCTATGGGTTTTCCACAAAAGAGCTTATGGTCTGTGTGATTATCAATGGAAATAGTCTTCCTAAAGTGGAAAAACTGATCGACAGATTGACAGCCATCGAGGGAATGAAGAGCATTTCCATCAATCAGAATACGAAGAAAACAAATGTGATCCTCGGGGATGTGACGAAATGTATCTGGGGCGATCCATACATTACCGATATGATCCATCTACGCGATACGAAGGATTTTTCACTGACTGATACAGCGGTCGCATACCATATTTCACCGCAGTCATTTTATCAGGTCAATCCTGTCCAGACGGAAAAACTCTACAGCCTTGCGCTCGACTATGCGGGACTGACCGGAAAAGAGACCGTGTGGGATCTATATTGCGGCATCGGCACGATTTCACTTTTTCTTGCACAGAAAGCGGGAAAAGTTTATGGGGTGGAGATCGTCCCACAGGCAATCGAGGATGCGAAGAATAATGCGGCGCTCAACGGTATCAATAATGCTGAGTTTTTTGTAGGAAAAGCAGAGGAAGTGCTGCCGGCATTTTATGAAAAAAAGAAAGACACAGATGCATATATGCTGCACCCGGATGTGATCGTGGTCGATCCGCCGCGAAAGGGGTGCGATGGTGTATGTCTTGAGACGATGCTTAAGATGCAGCCGGAGCGGATCGTGTATGTAAGCTGTGATTCGGCAACGTTAGCGAGGGATCTTAAGGTGCTTTGTGAGGGCGGATATGAGCTTTGCAAGGTAAGGGCGGTGGATCAGTTTGGGAATACAACACACGTTGAGTGCGTGATAATGATGCAGTATTGTGGAAAAGAGAAGAAAAAGTAGGGTTTGACCACAAGATGTTGTGCTCCACGGGCAAAAATTAGACCGAAAATTGGCTAGTTTTTGCCCGATTTTTTGCCCGTTTTTAAAGATGCATAGGGGTAAAAAAAGAGGTTTTTGAGTGATTTGGAGAAAAACAAAAAGGAGGGAGTGGTAAGCAAAGTTAAAAATGAATATGGGCAGGGATGAACGCAAGGCGGTACTTATTTTAGAAATAGAATAGGTGCCGCCTTATTTTTTTGGAGGTGGAAATGTCAAAATTATTTTGTGTGAGTCCGGGACTTCGGGTGCTGGAAAGGCATCCCGTTAGTCATCGCAGGAGCCTATGCCTTTCTGACCATACAGGTGAGGATACGACCATTATGGATTTTATCCGGTATGCCTGTGCTTATTTTTTCATGGATCAGCAGCAATATGAATGGAGGTACACACCGGATGAGTAAAAAGAACATGGAATCCACCAGAGAACTGATGGGAACCAGAGAAGTGACGGATTACAGTATCCGAACATACAGGAATGAGGAGCTGGTTTACTTTTTAATTCAGCCCAGCAACATTTCCGTGTTGTCAGAGGAGAGTCTGTCAGCCAGAATCTATGGACTGATGACGGTGCTTAAGGGCATCACGGAAATCGAAATGATGTGCTTAAATTCCAGAGAGAATTTTGAGGACAACAAAAGATATCTGAAGAAGCGGATGGAGGAAGAAACCAATCCTGTGGTAAGAAAGCTGCTGGAAAAGGATGCCAATTACTTAGACCGCATGCAGGTACAGATGGCAACAGCAAGGGAGTTTCTATTGATCATCAGGCTTCGTGAAAAGAAGGAAAATGAGATTTTTTCCTACTTAAACCGCATTGAAAAAATGCTGGCAGAGAGTCAACATGGAGCTTCCCAATGGAGAAAAGGGAAGTGTATTAATCCATAATAACCATTTAGAAATGTGGGGAATCGATGAAAAAACATTAAAGGAAGTGGCGTGGAACAATATGCATAGCATAAATGAGACGACGTCTTGTTTTGTGCACCCTAAATCACTTCATATCCATGATATCAGGCCAAGGGGAATGGCATAGACTCAGAAAAACTTTCTATGTAAAAATGAAAATGTAAGAAAAAGCGAGTTAACAAGAGAAAAACTAAGATTAATATGGGAGGTAAATAAGATGGATAACGAAATAACAAGAGCAGATAATAAATTTGCTGAATATGTGATGGAACTTGATTACAGTAGTATTGGTCCGAGCGTGTATGCAGGGAATATCAGTTCTAGTGTGCTATCGGACATCATGGCAATCAGCCGCAGGGCTTTTAGAAGGCAGGATGTCATAGTCTATGTCGGGATTGACATGGACGAGGAGTATGATGAGGGAATGGTGTTTACAAGCGATGCTATAATCTACTGGCTTGATAGCGGTGAAGAGGTGGTGAGGATTCCGTATTCTGAGATTGAAAGGGTTGACTTTGATGATACGGATATAATTATTGAGCATGGCGATACAGTGCTCTCCATCACCTTGGGCGAGGATGCGGAGGATGAGAGATATCCGCGATATATGTATAATTTTATTATGGATATATTAGATTATGAATAGAAAATGACACTTTATTAAGCTTTCGATATAGTCAGTACAGGAAAGGTGTACCGATTATGTCTGGATAACAGTTGGGTATAGCGAGTCCGATTGCCACATCAAAGGGGGTAATCGGACTTCATGCTATAAAAAATATTACTTCCAAAGGGATTTCATTATGTTACTCAGAAGCAGTTAATAACGTCACTGCCCGCCCTTGCGAAAGCGATGAATTCATCAAGCTGTGCATGGCAGATAATGCTTTGACCGCCAGAAAAAGCTTCGTGTGTGAGCACATTGACCCAGTCGCCCTCTGGAAGATATACCGCACGTTCGGTTTCGCCCTGTCTGTATATCGGGGCAAACAGAAGGTCGGCTCCGTACATGTACTGGTCTTCAAGGGTGTAACATATTTCATTGTCAGGAAAATCGAAAAACATAGGACGCATGATAGGGGCACCTGTCTGTGAATTGATGTCCATATATTGGCAGGTATAGTCTTTTAGTTTTTCACGATAACCTAATATTTTTTTTATTATATGATAATTCTTCTCTCCGAAGGACCATATTTCATTGTCACCGCCGCTTGGTTCAATGATGCCGGGGTGTCTTTCGGTGTAGGTCGACTGCCTTTTTCTTGCACCATGAAGACGCATCACAGGGCAGAATAATCCGAACTGGAACCAGCGTACAATTAATTCCCTGAAATAATCACTTTCTGTATCTCCGTTTAAGAAGCCGCCTATATCCGAGTTCCACCACGGAATGCCGCACATGCTCATGGACAGGCCGCTGGTTATACTCATTTTAAGATTTTCAAAGGTGGACGGAATATCGCCATTCCACACGATTGCACCGAACTTCTGGCTGCCCGGATAGGCTGCTCTGGTGAGAGATATGATTTCGTCCTCGCCGGAAGCCTTAAGACCATCGTAGAAGGTCTTGGCATAGTAATAAGGGTATAGCTGTGCTACCTGTGCACCATTGCCGAGATAGTATTTTAAGTGCCCCGGCTGCTGTGGGTGAACCTCAGGCTCTGCTTCATCGAGCCAGAAGGTTTTTATTCCATGCTTATAGTAGTTATTTTTTACCTTGTCCCATACAAATTCTCTTGTCTCGGGATTCATCATATCAACGAAAGTCTGCTGACCATAGAAATCGAAGGTTCCATATTGACCGTTTTCGGTTCTGACGAGCATGTTTCTCTCGCTCATTTCAAGGTAGTTTTCGCTCTTTGGATTGATGGTAGGCCAGATGGAGACTACAGGATGAATATCCATCTCTTCAAGCTCTTTTACCATCGCGGCAGGGTCTGGCCAATATTTAGGGTCGAATTTCCATTCACCCTGTTCAGTCCAGTGGAAGTAATCAATTACAATGGCATCAATAGGGATTCCCTGCTTTTTATATTCACGAGCTACAGCTAAAAGGTCATCCTGACTCTCATATCTTAACCTGCACTGCCAGAAGCCGGCAGCCCATCGCGGAAATTTAGGCGCATAGCCTGTGAGGTCACAGTAGAGCTTCATAATGTCAGCGGGAGTGTCACCGGTATAGACGAAGTAGTCTGCCTGGTAAGCACTGTCAGCCACAAACATAGTATGATTTCTTGTTGTCTCACATCTTCCCGGGGATGGATTATTCCAGAAGAAACCATAACCAAGTGAGGAGTAGAGCACAGGAACAGTGGATTTGGTGTTATAGTGAATTATCTGTGAGGTGCTGCCCTTTCTGTCAAATAAATCAACCTGCTCCTGACCTATTCCATAAAAATGCTCACCTTCATTGGCATCGAAAATCACGCTGATCTTGTAGTGGTCGCCCTCAATATGCTGGTTTCTGTTGCTGTAGTCACCTTCAAATCTTGTATGAAGAACAGGAGTATCTTTTTTAAAGTAGGTTATTATTCCGCCATACCATATCTGTCCGGCATCGATGGTTGCTTTCATAGCTCCATTTGTGATGGTTGCGAATCTGCCGTCACATTCAATGTGGCAGTCATCGGCAGTAGCAGGAGGCAGTACAGTCCAGTTTTTATCAAGAATTTTACTGTTTTTGGTGCTTCTGCAACGAAGACAGTTCATGCCATAGGGCTCGATTATTGTCAGTTCATCTTTTCTCTGGTAAATAATTTTTTTTCCTTCAACGCGAATGTTTCCCATTGTGCAGGCTCCTTCCATATCTATTATTTTGTGCAATTGTGAAATTGTTGCAACTAATTAAAAATGTATTTCAGCCAAAAACGATGTTGTATGTATTATATTGCAAAAAAATAAAATATACTTGCTCAAAATTGCTATAAAGTTGTATTATATTGTTATAAATGCAGAATTGTAATGCTGCTTTCGGGATGAAGTGAAATGAGGACAGATATGAAAAATAAAGAATTGTTGGAAAATGTGAAGCATTTTACAAAAGTCAGACCTTTTTCAATCCATAAGACTGAAATAGGTGCAGACAGTACGAATGCTCTTTATGTACATTATCATCCGGAGATGGAGTTTATTTATCTGGATGAGGGAAGCATGACATTTTATGTTGAGGGAAAACAGTACAATATGAAGGAGGGAGATGCACTTTTTATACCTCCGGCACTGGTTCATAATGCGGTAAAAAATACAGGTGTGCCGTGCAGGCACTATGCGGTTGTTTTTTCCGAGGAATGGCTGTTTATGGAGAATACATTTGAGAGAAATATTTATAATGAAATAATTTATCCGTACAGATATGAATGTGTATGTATGCTTGGGAGGAATAATCGGGCTGACATGGATACATTATTACTGTTGAAAAAAAATTTCTGCTTTTATGCAGATGGGGCTTGAGGAATATGAGCTTTCCTTAAAGGGCATTCTGCTAATCTGTTTTCAGAGACTATATTCGCAGTACTTTGCCAAGCTTAGGACTTCAGATGTGAAAGGTGCTCCTAAAATAGAAATACAGCAGAGTATCAGCTTTCTGAATGAACATTTTGCAGAGGATATAAGTATTGTGGAGTTGTCAGCTTTAGCAGGCTACAGTGTAAGCCACTATGAACATAGTTTTAAGGCTTTAACGGGCAAATCACCGTTTGAATATCTTAATTATATAAGGATTATTCATGCTTCTAAGCTTCTTAAGTCCACAAAAAAGCTGATTACGGATATAGCATCGGAATGCGGCTTTGACAATATCAGTTATTTTAACAGGGTATTTAAGCGCATAATGGGGATTACGCCGAATGCGTACAGGAAGCTTAGAGAGAAAAAATAATAAATTGCAGATTGAAAAACAGTGTGATATTATAAGAACTGTTTTTATAATAAAAAGTGACAGGAGTGTTAATGTTCAGATGACAGCTTCATTATTGATTGCAGTTATATATCTTATCTTTATAAGCCTCGGACTTCCGGATTCACTTTTAGGCTCAGGATGGCCGACGATGCAGATGTATTTTGATGTACCGTCCTCGTATGCAGGTTATGTTTCAATGACGATATCGTTTATGACAATCATATCGGCACTCATGAGCCCGAAGCTCATAAGCAGGATACATACCAAGTGGATTGTAATCTGCTCAATTCTTCTGACGATATTCGGATTGTGTGGATTTTCGGTTTCTTCGAAATACTGGATGCTCTTTATTTTTGCCGTACCATACGGGCTTGGAGCCGGAGCGATTGATTCGGCTGTCAATCACTATGTTGCCAACAATTATTCCGGTTCGGTCATGAATTTTCTGCACTGCTTTTACGGAGTCGGTGCGGTCATAAGCCCTAATATTATGGCAGCGGCTCTGAGAACTGCCCGTTGGAATGAGGGGTATCGCTGGACGGCTTATCTTCAGATTGCGATACTGCTTGTATGTATTATCTCGCTTCCTCTCTGGAAAAAGAACGAAGCACAGAAAGAGGAGAATGAGGAGGCGAGTGCAGGAATCAGAGAGACACTGAAGGTTCCGGGGGTGGTGTTCACCCTCATAGCGTTCTATGCCTACTGCTCGGGTGAGGCAACCTGCTTCCTGTGGACATCGAGCTACTTTGCAGGGACTAAGCAGGGCATGACTGACGGACTTATCGCTGCGTTCGGCTCACTGATTTTCGGCGGACTTATGCTTGGAAGACTGATTGCCGGCTTTGTATCTAATAAGCTTGGCGACAAGCGGCTTATACGCATCGGCGCGGCTGTAGAACTTCTGGGAATAATACTCGTGCTTATTCCGTTTTCGTGGTTACATTATGGCAGCTATCGGATTTGTCATCATCGGAACGGGCATGGGACCGATATACCCTGCGATACAGCACATGGCACCATATAACTTCGGAAAGAAATACAGCGCAGCGGTCATCGGGCTTCAGATGGCGTCAGCTATGTGGGAAGCACGTTCATGCCGATGCTCTTCGGCAAGCTGCAGCAGGGCGTGGGAATAGCGGTAATGCCGATTTATCTGCTGGTATTTGCGGTGCTTAACATTGCGTTTCTCGAAGTCTCATACATTGTGGAAAATAAAAATATGCTAAAATAAGCGGTTAGCATAAAAAAAGCTCCCGCTCTGAACATGTTGGGGTTACGATATTGTTCAGGGCGTTGAGCTTTTTGCTTTATAGGAAATTGCGTTGAAATATTCCTATAAAGTGTGAAAAGAATTACACTCATCCACCATGAATTCAGCCCTTAAGGGTATTGTGGCAGGTGTCATGATGGCGGGTATTTCCACTGTACTTACTTTCTTAGGTTTCTAAGAGAAAAGTACGAACAGGGGATAATCCCAAAAACAATGCTCATGTGCCATAAAGTAACACACAAGAATTAGGTAGACAGCAGCCCATCTATTCCGAACATTTAGCTACTTTTCAATTTATTACTTTGAGGTAAGTATCTTACGCTAAAGTGCGTACTTTACAAAGGTTTTCTAGGGGACTATGATAAAGTTATAGCTTTCAACAAGGAGGACGTTTCTATGGATTTTAAATGGTTAAATGAAGGACAGATAAAAACAGACGGGAACAAAATAGAAATATTTGCTCCCGCACAAAGCGATTTTTTCTTTAACAACGGCGCAATCGGAGAAGAAGGAATTACACCAGAATCTTTGTGTAACGCTCCGTTTTATTACACAGAGATTACAGGCGATTTTGTAATGAGAGTAAAGGTATCACACGACTTTAAAGATACCTATGATTCTGCTTCCATTATGGTAATGCAGGACATGAAAAACTGGGCGAAAGCGTGCTTTGAAATGACGGACTTTGGAACACACGCCGCAGTTAGCGTTATCGCGCGAAATGGAGAATCAGACGACGCAAATGGATGTAATATTGACGGTAACACAGCATGGTTACAGGTGTGCAGATGTAAAAAACTCTTTTGCGTTTCATTACTCCGTTGACGGAAAGAATTTTTACATGATGAGGTTCTTCAATCTTCCTGCGGGCGATACTGTAAAAGTAGGGCTTCTTGCACAAGCGCCTGTTGGAAACGGAGGAAGCCGAGTTTATTCAGACCTTACATTTGAGCAGAAAACAGTAAAAAATATCCGTATGGGCGAATAAGTAATTATGTGCCGCTATCACAAGCGAAATGCGATGAAAAAGCAGACCGAAATGGTTGGAATAATGCCTCCAAGTCCCCAACAGATTTGGAGGTTTTCTTCTGCCCATTTTCAGGAAAGGAATTTCAGAAACAAACAATCTGTGGTACAATATCCTCGAAGTTATACAGGCAGGAAAGTACCATAGGGAAAGAGCAGAATACAAATCAAACGCAGGTCAGTCAGACTTGTATCTCAAAAACAAATCTAATCTTTTTCTATGGCAGGAGCAAAGTGCTGCACCGTGCTTATTTTGCAGGTTCTATAGGGGACTGTTGCATCATTTTTGAATCCAAGGCTTAACGAAAAGCCAGAGGATGTGCATCTTTATTGCACACTCATGGCATGTGGAGACGGTTGTTCTTCTTTCCCAACTCCGTCAGAAGCCGGATGATTATATTGATGTTGCTGAATTGGAAGGTACTTCAGCAGAGACAAAGGCAACCTATGAAAAGATAAAGAAGTATGTTGCAGAGCATAATGATGGGATGAAGGTTTCGAATCTCTATATTGCTCAGGTAAAACGGAAATGTGGTATTGAATTGGCTGAGAATTTCAATTTGCCAAAGTCGGAGGATGCTAGACAGCCACGGTGCCCGAAGGAGAAGGAAGAGGCAATTGTGGAGGCACTGAAGGCGTTTCAGATGATATAAACATACTGGAGCAAGTTTATTTATAATTAAAATTGAGGTTTTCATATATTAGGATGGAACTTATACTTAATCAGAAGAGGTGATTTAAATGTGGCTAGAAACTAATAGATTGATTATTCAATCCATACAGCGCGGAGACGAGATTATCTTTTCTGGTATGTCTCAAGATGGGAGTCTTAGTCAAGTTGGGTTTGATGCTAATTGTTCAGAGTGGATCAATGATTGGATTGAAGAGGCTTTAAAATTAACAAATAATGATAATCCAAGAGAAAATTATATACCTTGCACTGTTATACTAAAAGAAACAGAAGAGGTCATAGGCTCTGTTGGTTCTACATATTATGAAGATGTGGATAAGGTTGGTATTTGTTATTTTATAGGAACACCTTTTAGGAAAAAAGGATATATGACAGAGGCGATAAATGCATATGTTCAGTTTTTCTTTAAACAATATAGTGAGTCTGAAATAATAGCAACTATTCTCGATGCGAATACACCATCATGGAAAGTAGCAGAGAAATCTGGTTTCAACTTAATAGAAAAGAAAATGTACAAAGATATTGATGATGAAAAAGAAGAATTGTATCGCTTTTATGTAATACGAGGCCAGGAGGATAAATAAATGGAGATAAGAGTAGTTAATCATAATGATATCGAGGAGCTTGCCGGAGTATGGGACAGGCATATTCAGAGGAGCCTTGGAATGAGGCTTGGGTTCAGGAAAAGGCAGTAAGAAGAGTGCAGTCCATTTTGTGTGGATTTGAAGCCCTGGGTTTAGCTGCAGTAGAAGACGGTGAAATTATAGGTGGTCTTTTGGGATTTGTGGATCCTTATGCAGACTATGATATGTTCTTTGTTTCAGAAATTTTGTTGCTCCAAAGTGGAAGAGAAAAGGAGTAGGGCGTAAGCTGCTTAGTGCCTTAGAAGAGCAACTTAAAGTAAAGGATATTCATACAATAGAACTTATTTCTATAAATGATAATCTAGAGTTTTTATAAAAAATGCGGACTAAATAATGGTGATGTTAATTGCTTGGGGAAGTCTTTTTAATAAAG
>ENA-OQCN01000420-OQCN01000420.1-human-gut-metagenome-genome-assembly--contig:-NODE-420-length-22908-cov-2.397612_pt1 | contig 22908 bp, 28 predicted proteins | sample MGYA00242497_ERZ504576 | MGnify/ENA primary metagenome ERZ504576 (study PRJEB26092, sample SAMD00036296) | human gut metagenome | host: Homo sapiens | study: EMG produced TPA metagenomics assembly of... | reverse complement strand
CTCTGGTTGAGGAATGGTTCGTTTAGGTGAAGTGAGAAAGAAGATGCGAAGATCATCCGGATAAAATATCATTACACGGGCAGTCGGTGTATTGCCGGAGGTGACAGCTGATTTCTTTGAGATCAGTTTAAAACCTGGGGATGAGATTTTGATGTGTTCCGACGGACTGACAAATATGATTGAAGATGATGAGATCCGGCATATTGTGTTGGGACAGAGGGACATTGTTGAGAAAGCAGAGAAGCTGATTGAGACTGCCAATCGAATGGTGGTAAGGATAATATTACGGTTGTATTGATAGAACCATTTTCTGATGAGGTGAAAGAATGTTGACAGAAGGTATGTACATAGCAGACCGCTATGAAATTTTAGGTAAAGTTGGCGCTGGCGGAATGTCAGATGTATATAAAGCAAAAGATCTTACACTGGGAAGATTTGTAGCAATCAAGGTATTAAAGGCAGAATTTTCCGAGGATATTAATTTCGTAACGAAATTCCGTTCCGAGCACAGGCAGCTGCAGGGTTAGAGCACCCGAATATTGTAAATATTTATGATGTCGGCAGTGAGAATGGCCTGCATTATATCGTGATGGAATATGTGGAAGGAATCACATTAAAGACCTACATTGAGAAAAAAGGACAGCTTTCTTTTAAGGAGGCAGTCAGCATCGCAATTCAGGTGGGCAGAGGTATTGAAGCCGCCCATAATAAAAATATCGTGCATCGTGATATCAAACCGCAGAATATCATGATCTCCACTGAGGGAAAAGTAAAAGTAACAGATTTTGGTATTGCGCGGGCAGCAACATCAAATACGATCAGTTCGGATGTGATGGGATCCGTACATTATTCTTCTCCGGAACAGGCGAGAAACGGATTTGTGGATGGCAAGAGTGATATCTATTCACTGGGTATCGTGATGTATGAGATGGTGACAGGACGTGTTCCGTTTGACGGAGATACGACAGTTGCCGTTGCAATCCAGCATCTGCAGGAAGAGATAGTACCGCCAAGTGTTTATGCACCAAATCTTCCAATCAGTATGGAAAAGATCATCTTAAAATGTACACAGAAAAACCCTGACAGAAGATATGCTTCCATGACAGCACTTTTGGCCGATCTTAGAAAAGCACTGATCAGCCGAACGAGGATTTTGTTGTGATGGTACCTCTTGCAAATCAGGATAAGACGAGGGTGATCGGAGCAGATGATTTAAATCAGATCAAGAAACAGACTGCAAACGTCTATATAGATCCGGCGTCGATCAAAATACAGGAGCCGGTGATCGATGATGATGACGAGGACGACGATGATGATATTGATGACGAGGATGGTGATATCAATCCGAAGATGGAAAAGGCAATCACGATCATGGGAATCGCAGCAGGTGTAGTGATCATTATCATCATTATTTACCTGTGCATCACGTTAGTCGGGGGTATGAAGTCTAACAAGAACAATTCTTCGAATACAGAAACAACAAAAACGGAAACACAGACGGGAGACAGTCAGAGTACCCAGATCAAGGACGGTGTAGTAGTACCTTCCCTGACAGGAAAAACCATGGATCAGGCAAAACAGGAGTTAAACGGAACCGGACTCGGCATCAGACAGGCTGGAACCGCATCCTCTGATACCGTAGAAAAGGGACAGATCATAAGCCAGGATCCGGCAGATGGTAAGACTGTTGAAAAGAATACAACGATCGAAGTTATCATCAGCAGCGGATCTGCCGCCGGAACCAGTGAGAATACGGTCGAAATACCAAACGTTGTGGGACAGAGTGAAACTGATGCCAGTGCGGCATTGACGGCAAAGGGATTTCAGGTCACAAAGACAACTTCCTACAGTTCCTCCGTTGCGGAAGGATATGTAATTTCCCAGACACCAAATGGGGATACCAAGGGAAAAGAGGGCGATACGATCACACTTGAGATCAGCCTTGGCTCAGAGAAGATTACAGTACCTGATGTATCGACAAGCTATAAGTCAGAGGAACAGGCGAAAGAACTTTTATCACAGTTTAATGTTTCAACGGTCACAAAATACAGTGATACGGATGCCGGAATCGTAATCGGACAGTCACTTGCGTCGGGAACACAGGCAGATCCGGGAGCATCCATCACGATCACAGTCAGTCTTGGACCGGAACCGGCACAGCAGATCACCACAAAGACTTATAAGCTGAATGTCAGCCTGCAGCTTCCATCAGATACATCGAATATCTCCGGTGCAGACATTGTTTTATATGATGATCAGGGCAATGTTTTACAGACTGGTACGGCAAAACGATTGCAGATTTTGGTACTGGCGGACTGATTCTGACAAAGACCGGTATTCTTTCGGACAGTGGTAAAATCGTAGTTACCTGGCTGGACTTAAATGGAAATGATTTAAAAGACCAGACGATTGATGTACAGTTCCAGGAAGAATAAAGACAATAGGAAGATTTATGCAGGGAAAAATTATCAAGGGAATTTCCGGATTCTACTACATTCATGCAGCGGGATCCGGAATTTATGAGTGCAAGGCAAAAGGCGTATTCCGAAACCAGAACATCAAGCCACTGGTGGGGGACAATGTCGAGATTGCTGTGTTAGATGAGGAACATAAAAAAGGAAATATTGAAAAGGTCCTGCCGAGGGAAAATGAGCTGATTCGTCCTGCGGTTGCAAATATCGATCTTGCGCTGATCATTTTTGCGGCGGCAAAACCACAGCCTAATTTTAATCTGTTAGACCGTTTCCTTGTTATGATGGAATATCAGAATGTACCGGTTGCAATCTGTTTTAACAAAACAGATCTGGTTACGGAGGAGGAACTGCATGCGTTTGCAGACATCTATGCGGCGTGCGGCTACCGGACACTCTATGTCAGTGCAAAAGAGGAAAAGGGTGTGGACGCGCTGTTAGAACTTTTGAAAGGAAAAACAGCGGCGGTGGCAGGACCATCGGGAGTTGGCAAATCTTCTCTTGTGAACCGCCTGCAGCCGAACATCACCATGCAGACAGGGGAAGTCAGCCGCAAGATCGAGCGCGGAAGACATACCACACGACATTCTGAAATCATACCGATCGGCGGGGATACTTATATTATGGATACACCGGGATTCTCCACACTTACATTCCGGGAATGGAAAAAGAAGACTTAAAAGGGTTTTATCCGGAATTCCGGAAATGGGAACCATATTGCAGATTTCAGGGATGTAATCATATCAGTGAGCCGGACTGCGGTGTAAGACAGGGGTTAGAAGAAGGAAGTATCAGTTTGCTGCGGTATGAAAACTATAAATTGCTGTATGAGGAATTAAAGGCTGTCCGAAAGTATTAAAATAAATGACTAAGATTACGGAGAAAAAATGAACTGTTTATCGCCATCTATATTATCGGCTGATTTCAGCGTCTTGGAGAACAGATAAAAGAGCTTGATGAAGCCGGGGCACAGTATGTCCATATTGATGTTATGGACGGAATGTTTGTTCCGAGTATTTCATTTGGAATGCCGGTCATCCGTGCTATAAGAGCATGTACAGACCGTATTTTTGATGTTCATCTGATGATTGAGGAACCGGGACGCTATATTGATGAGTTTGCCGAGGCTGGTGCAGATCTTATCACTGTTCATGCAGAGAGCTGCAGACATCTTGACCGTACTATTGAAAAAATCAAAGAAAAAGGACTTTTAGCAGGTGTTGCCATCAATCCTGCAACACCAGTTTCTGCAATATCCTGTGTCCTTGAAAAAGTGGATATGGTTCTTGTTATGACGGTAAATCCGGGATTCGGAGGACAGAAACTGATTCCCTATACGGTGGAGAAAGTCCGTGAATTAAGAAAAATCGTGGATGAGAAGGGATTAAAAACGGACATTGAAGTAGATGGCGGCGTAAATCTGTCAAACGTGGAAGAATTGATGGATGCAGGAGCAAATATTATTGTTGCTGGCAGTGCAATTTTTTCCGGGGATGTGACCGAGAATACGATTCGTTTCTTAAATATTATTAATGAATGATGGGAGCCGATGGATGAAACATTTTTTATCATAGCGGGTGGAAAAATTGAAGATGCATTTGCGATAGAGGTTTTAAAAGGCTTTGCTGAAAAAACAGTGATCGCTGCAGATTCCGGTATGGAATTTTTGCGGAGAAATGAAATTGTTCCACAGGTCATTATCGGCGATTTTGATTCGGTAAGCAAAGAGACACTGGAATGGTTTCAGAAAAAAGAAGGGATCGTCTGGCACAGATTGAATCCTCAAAAGGATGACACAGATACAGAATTTGCGCTGCGTCTTGCAATTTCCATGGGAGCGGAGTGCATCACTGTGCTTGGTGGTACCGGTTCAAGGTAGATCATGTGCTGGGGAATATTGAACTTCTGGGCATAGGGTTAGAGCTGGGAGTTGAAATTGAACTGCTGGATGCAAATAACCGTATCCGTATGACAGATCACGGCATGGTACTAAAAAAAGAGGAACAGTTTGGAAAATATGTTTCCCTGATTCCGTATACCGCGCAGGTAGAGCATCTGTATCTTGCGGGATTTAAATATCCGCTTGCCGATTATTGCTTAAAGGGTTTCTGTTCAATTGGTGTGAGTAATGAGATAACTGAAGAACAGGCAGAAATTACATTTGAAAATGGAATATTGATCGTCATTGAATCGCGGGATGATGCGGCAATGGCGGATGAATCATAGAAAAAGACGGAATCAGCCAATTTTTATGGCGGGTTCCGTCTTTTTGCAAAACAGTTATTGTTTTCGGCAGCCAGTGTGGTAGTCAGCGGAGGATTGGTTCTTCTGCTTTACAGGTATATCGGACTTACAGAATGGTCGTGTGTTGTCAGAGGCAATATCATTCATACCCTCTTTAATCTGGCTATATAATTCAAAGCGACTGGTTAATTCTTCGTAGGCTTCAATGCTCATAACGGCAAGGTCACCTTTTCCATAAATGATGACCAAGAAATATGCTTCTGGGTCATTTCATTTACTATGGCGGGGAGGATTTTCTTGAATATTAGCACTAGCCATGTTAATATACTATTTGTCATATGGTGGCTTCTTTTATTTAATAAAGGGAGCAAATAAGAATATGGGAGTTGATTTAAAAGAGATTTAGGTCTAAATCTAAGCCAACGAAAAAAAGATGGTAAATATAGAGCATGTTTTATAACGGCTAGTGGAAAAAGAGTAGACAGGATATTTGATAATGTAAAAGAAGCCAAACAATGGAATGGATTTAAAGAAAACAACAAGAGACCTAATACGGTTAGAAATGGAAACTACCCAAAACTAAAAAAAGAAATAGAACCATTTGCAACACGATTTCTGGAAAGTGCATCAGGAGAGTATGCAAAGAGTTACAAAATGCTATCCCAAATGATGGAACATAGCTCAATAAAAATCACATTAGATTTATATAGTCACTTGACCGAAGAAACAGTGAAAACCGAGATAGATAAGTTTTCCAATTATATGGATAGAATGGTTTTTGCATAAGTTCATGAAAGGTCATAAATGAAATATATAAAAATGGGGGACAAGATGGGGGACAACCACATGAAAAGTCCTTGAAACACTAGAAAAATAAGAAAGAAGGAAAATAAAATGAAACTTGGAATCGTCGGACTCCCAAATGTCGGAAAGTCTACATTATTTAATTCACTTACGAAGGCAGGCGCACTTTCGGCGAATTATCCATTCGCTACGATCGATCCGAATGTGGGAATTGTATCCGTGCCGGATGAGAGAATTGTAAAGCTTGGTGAACTCTACCACACGAAAAAAGTTACACCAGCAACGATTGAATTTGTTGATATTGCAGGACTTGTAAAGGGTGCAAGTAAGGGGGAAGGATTGGGAAACCAGTTCCTTGCAAACATTCGTGAAGTAGATGCAATCGTTCATGTCGTACGCTGCTTTGAGGATACAAATATCATCCATGTGGATGGATCCATTGACCCGGCAAGAGATATTGAAACGATCAATCTTGAACTTATTTTCTCAGATATTGAGATCCTTGACAGAAGAATCTCAAAAATTGCAAAGCAGGCAAGAATGGATAAGACGCTTGCGAAAGAACTTGAACTTGTAGAGGCAGTAAAGAAGCATCTTGAAGATGGCAAGATGGCAAGAACGTTTGAAGTACCGGACGATGATGATGCACAGATCTGGTTTAAGGGATACAACCTTCTTACAGCAAAACCTACGATCTATGCGCAAACGTGGCAGAGGATGATCTTGCAGATGACGGAGCATCGAATCCGCACGTTGCGAAAGTCAGAGAGATGGCGAAAGAAGAAGGCGCAGAAGTATTCGTAATCTGTGCGCAGATAGAGCAGGAACTTGCAGAGCTTGATGAGGATGAGAAAAAGAATATCTTGAGGATCTCGGTGTTGAGTCAAGCGGACTTGACAAGCTTGTAGCTGCAAGCTATTCACTTCTTGGACTGATATCCTTCCTCACTGCCGGAGAAGATGAGTGCCGTGCATGGACGATCAAAAAAGGCACAAAAGCTCCACAGGCAGCAGGAAAGATCCACACGGATTTTGAACGTGGATTTATCAAGGCTGAGGTTGTAAACTATCAGGATCTATTAGATAATGGAAGTCTTTCCGCAGCGCGTGAAAAAGGAATCGTCGGAATGGAAGGAAAGGATTATGTGGTCAAAGACGGAGATGTAATCTTATTCCGCTTTAATGTATAAAAAATAGTCTAAAAATATACCGGGACGCATATGGTTTTCTAAATGAACGGATTTGGAAGACTATATGCGTTTTTGTGAATTTCAGAAAAAAGAAGTGATCAATGTCTGTGACTGCAAGTGTCTTGGAAATGTCTGTGATCTGGAGTTTGATGAGCATGATGGATGTATCCGGACGATTATTGTTCCTGGACCGGCAAAGCTTTTTGGATGTGTGGGAAGAGAATTTGAACTGCATATTCCATGGTGCAAAATCGTAAAAATCGGACCCGATATCATATTGGTTGATATAGAAGAAAAAGAAGTTCGTAAGAAAATACAGTAAAACGAAAATATTTCGAAACTTTTCGTTGAAATAACCAAAAACAGGTGGACATAACAGGGAAAATTATGTTGACAATTACAAAAACAATGGATATACTTTTAATAAATGGGGTCTGTGCATAGGAGGTAGCTTATGAAGTGTCCGTTTTGCAGCAGTGAGAATACGAGAGTCATTGATTCAAGACCGGCAGACGATAACAATTCGATTCGCCGCAGACGGTTATGCGATGAATGTGGGAAGCGCTTCACAACATATGAGAAGGTTGAAACGATACCGCTTATCGTGATTAAAAAGGACAATAACAGGGAGCAGTATGACCGTTCCAAAATTGAAGCAGGGGTACTGCGGGCATGTCATAAGAGACCAATTTCTGTCAATCAGATCAATCAGTTAGTCGATGAGGTTGAGACGGAAATATTTAATCGTGAGGAGAAGGAGATCCCGAGCAGTCTGATCGGAGAACTTGTGATGGATAAGCTGAAAGATCTCGAGGCAGTTGCATATGTAAGGTTTGCTTCGGTATATCGTGAGTTTAAAGATGTGAATACATTTATGAGCGAATTGAAAAAGATGTTAGACAAGTAACGGAACGCTAAAAATATGCTAAAGTATTTACAAAGGCAGACTGATATAGTTTTTGTCAAGAAGAAGATGCAGATGGATGGGATTGGTGGTATGAATATTTCAGGTATCCGTATACAGGCGGGGTTTTATGATTACAATACCATAAAGAATACTCAGATTCAGGAGGAAAGTGTACCAAATGTCATAGATACGGCGGGGGAAGATACCCGTGTGGCTGAGGTTACAGAGAGTGAGAGGGATAACAAGCCGGATCATGGTGCCACAGAGTATGCGAAACAATATCAGCCGGATGCAGAGTATGATCTGAAAGGAATCGCGAGCGATATTACAAGTCTGGATGTAGAGAAAGCTATCTCTGATATGAAGAAGGATCAGGTGTTACAGCAGTATCAGTTTTTTGTTGGAGAGCGTATGAGCCAGACCGGATTATTATATATTCGTCCGAATGAGAATTTCTCATTGTAAACAGAACATTGATGATGGAAAGGGGATTGCCTGTGGGTGATTCTCTTTTTTTACTGGATATTTTTTTTGAAAGTATAGTACACTGTATTTTGTATGAAAATTTACATGAAAAAATATGTATGCAGACAAAAATTGCAGGCAAATAAAAATATACATACCCCAAAAAATTTGTATGAAAATGAGGATAAGAAAATATGATGGAAAAGTTCTATCCGGATGAGTATCTGGATTCGACCTACGAGATAGATTTTGATGAATTGTATGCACAGGGGTATCGCGGTGTGATTTTTGATATAGACAACACACTGGTGCGGCATGGAGCACCGGCGGATGAGCGTGCATGTGCACTGTTTGCACATTTAAAAGAACTGGGATTTGCGTGTATGCTGTTGTCCAACAACAAGGAACCGCGTGTGAAAATGTTTAATGATGCAGTCAATGTTTCTTATATCTATAAGGCGGGCAAACCGAATCCGGCAAATTATAAAAAGGCGATGGAGAAACTGGGGACAGATACCGGCAATACCATTTTTGTCGGAGATCAGATTTTTACGGATGTATATGGTGCAAAGCGTGCCGGTATCCGCTCGATCCTGGTAAAACCGATTCATCCGAAAGAGGAGATACAGATCGTGTTAAAACGGTATCTGGAAAAGATCGTGCTGTATTTCTACAGAAGAGATCTGGAAAAAAAAAATAAAGAAAAACAATAGACAGCATATTTTTGGGCAGCGCTATTGTCATGGATAAAATGCTCATTTAAGAGTAAATAAAATAGAAAGAAATGGGGAAAAAAATGAAAATTGCGATTGGAAATGATCATGCAGCAACAGAGTTAAAATTTGTCATCATGGATTATTTGAAAGAATTAGGTCATGAGGTCATTAATTTTGGAACAGATACCTTAGACAGCTGCAATTATCCGGAGTACGGTGAAAAAGTCGGACGTGCTGTTGTGGCAGGGGAGGCAGACTGCGGAGTGCTGATCTGCGGAACCGGAGTTGGTATTTCGATTGCTGCGAATAAAGTAAAGGGAGTACGTGCGGCTGTATGTTCTGACTGTGCAACTGCAAGACTTGTCAAAGAGCATAATAATGCAAACATTATTGCATTCGGTGCAAGAATCGTAGGAACAGAGCTTGCAAAAGACATCGTAAAAGCATATTTAGATGCAGAGTTTTCAGGCGGAAGACACCAGACGAGAATTGATCTGATCCATGAGATTGAGGAGCGAAATGAATAAATCCGCAGTTTTTTGTCAATTTGATGGAGCAAAACGAAAAAAAGCTTGAAATGTACAGGCATTTATTATAAAATAGAAAAATCAGAGAGTCCAAAACTCGGGCGTATGTTTAAGGAGGAAGTTACATGATTTCAGCAGGAGATTTCAGAAATGGTATTACCATCGAGTTAGAGGGTAACATTTACCAGATCATTGAATTCCAGCACGTTAAACCAGGTAAAGGTGCAGCGTTTGTTAGAACTAAGTTAAAAAATATTAAGAGTGGCGGTGTTGTTGAGAAAACATTCCGTCCTACAGAGAAATGCCCACAGGCACGTATTGACAGAAAAGATTATCAGTATCTGTATGCAGATGGTGATTTATTCTACTTCATGGATGTTGAGACATATGACCAGATCGCTTTATCCAAAGACGATATCGGTGATGCCTTAAAGTTCGTAAAAGAGAACGAAATGGTTAAAATGTGCTCCCACAACGGAAGCGTATTCGCAGTAGAGCCACCTCTGTTCGTAGAGTTAAGAATTACTGATACAGAGCCAGGATTCAAAGGCGATACAGCAACAGGTGCTACAAAACCTGCAGTTGTTGAGACTGGTGCAACTGTATCTGTTCCATTATTCGTTGAGCAGGATGATGTGATCAAGATCGATACAAGAACAGGTGAGTACTTATCCAGAGTTTAATGGGTGCGAGTGCTGATTTGGCATAGAAGACCCCGGAAGCGTTTTGTTTCCGGGGTTTTTTCGTCTGGTACATCGTTTCGTAAATAATTATACCAATCCGCAGGCAAGTGAATGGTGTAGTTATTTTGAAAACGATGTACTAGTATAGTACTCTATCAGGATTAAGGTGGACAGGAGAGAGTCATGAAGAAAATTGCACTGATTATGGATGGCTGGAAAAGGTGGTTTACTTTTGCATGGCCGGCAGGAATTCTTCAGAGAATCAGACAGACCGGCGAGGAAGTGAGTCTGTACATCTTTAACAGTTCGGGCGGATGGAGCTGCGATGAGGAGTATAATACCGGTGAGTATAATATATACCGGCTTCCGGATCTGCGTGAGTTTGACGGAATCATTCTTGATCTCAATAACATTGGCTATCCGGAGGTGTGGGAAGATGTGATACGGCGGGCAAAAGAGTCCGGTGTACCGGTCATTTCCATTGCAAATGAGATTGAAGATTTTTATTATGTCGGAATCAACAATGAAAAAGCAATGCGGATGATGATTGAACACCTTTATGAGAAACACGGATGTAAAAAATACTGGTTTGTCATGGGCCCGGAAGATAATTATGAGAATGTAAAAAGAATTGCTGCCTTAAGGGCATATATGGATGAAAAGCAGCTTACATATTCGGAGTCTGATTTTTATTGTGAGAGCTTTGAATATCAGTGCGGAGTCAACGGATTTGAAAAATTGCTTGAAACACACGATAAAGGCAGGCTGCCACAGGCGATTATCTGTGGAAATGATAATATTGCAGTTGGCGTGTGCGAGGCAGCACGGCGCACGGATACCAGGTGCCGGAAGATTTTTGTGTGACAGGTTTTGATAATTTTGACAAAGCGGCATATTATGAACCGAGGATTTCCACAATCAGTCATATCCGGGAAAATGTCGGAATCGCATGTGTAGATCTGTTTCTTCACATCTGGAAAGGGGAAAAACCGGACCGGTTTTATTATACGGATACAGAAGGCATTTTCTGGGACAGCTGTGGCTGTATGCCGGGAGAAGTGCCGGATCAGGCAGAATATTTAAAAGGGCAGGTCATGTATGGAATTGAGACAGCACGGTTTGAGGATGAAGTATTTCCCTGGAATACGAGCTTCTCAAATGCAATACAGTCCGTGAGATGATGTATTGTATTCCACAATGTATCCCGTCTTTAAAGTGTGATGCGATGTATTTGATACTGGATTCACATATGGATACGTATAAGGAACAGGTGAAAACACATCGGAGCCTCAGCTTTTTTGAGGAGGAAGATTTTCATGTGGAGGGCTATCCGAAATGCATGCAGGTAAAGTTTGCATATAAAAATGGTAAAATGCTGGATACAGACCAGATGGAGATCGAAGGTATTTTTCCATTTTTTGAACCACAAAAGGGCGGAACGGATTTTCTGTTTCTGCCAATGCATTTCAGAAACCGTACAGTCGGGTATTTTGTTATTGAAAATGCAGTTTATCTGATGGAAAAACAATATCTGTTCCAGGTGATAAAAACACTGACCAATGCGATGGAAAATCTCCATAAAAAAGAAAAATTAGAGCATATGAACCAGATCCTTTCCGATCTTTATGTCAGGGATTCTGTGACGGGACTTTATAACCGCATGGGATACCAGAAGTTGTCGATAAGTTACTTCACGATTATGCGCGAGAAAAAAATGCCTGTGTTAGTGATGTTTATCGATTTAGACCGGTTGAAATACATTAACGATACTTTTGGACATGAGTATGGGGATTTTGCAATCGTTTCCATTGCAAAAGCGATGTTGAAACACTGTGATGCAGATGCAATCGCAGCGCGGACAGGCGGCGATGAGTTTATTGTATTAGAGGGCGCAAAGGACGAGGAATCCGGCAGGGTATTAGCACAGAAGATCCGGACGGAATTGAGTAAGACACAGAGAGCAATGCAGCTCCCTTTTGATTTGAGCGCAAGTATCGGTGTTGTGGTCGCACATCCCGGGGAAGAAAACGTGTTAGAGAGTTATGTAAAACGGGCTGAGATGCTGATGTATGAGGAAAAAGCGGAGAAAAAAGTAAGCAGGGACAGTTGACAGATGAGAAAATTTTTGCGTGGCAGACTGCAGGGATATGGCAGGGCATACCGGTTGAATCTGAAAGATACCGGATGGGGAATGAAATTGGTGGTGCTTGTGATCACGGGATTTTTCTGCGGTGCACTGGCATCTGAATATTTTGGAACGAAACTGATTTTTTTCGTTGGAGGAGTGATCTTAGGCGATATGCTGTTCGCGGGGGCAGCATGTCTGTTTTCGCGCATCGGCGGCCGCATCTGGCATCGCAATATTGAGAGTTTTTTGTATGGGATTGCAGGATTTTTGATATTTGTCTGCTGCTGTGTATATGGAAGTGTTGGCAATGAACATATGGTCAGCACTTTTTTTGCTGCATTGATTTATTTTTTGCTGCTGTTATCGGGAAGATTTATCTGGGCGTGGCTTGTGAAACGACGGCATACACTGTTTAGCGGAATCCACTTTGCAGCGGGCTGCATCGTCTGGTGCGCATTTTTGGCATTTTTGTTTGGACAGGGATTTTCGGACAGATATATTTCGGATTATCTCAAAAAAAATATCTATGTGACACAGGCAGGTGAGGTGGCAGGATTTGCAGATTACTGTGCAAAAGGAGCATATACGCCCGTCTGTTTGACCTATGGTCCGGATGGTGGAACCGATATGACGACGGGGACAGTGGATTTAAGTCCATATGTGGCAAAAGAGAAAAAGTGGCACAGAATCTATCGCAGTTTCTTTACGAAACATACCAGAAAAGATGCACCAATCGCGGGAAAAATCTGGTTTCCTAAGGAGGCAGAAAACTGTCCGGTCGTGTTTATGGCGCACGGCAACCACAGCATTACGGCAGAGTCATATCGTGGATATGATTATCTCGGAGAGTATCTGGCATCACACGGCTATGTGTTCGTCTCTGTGGATGAAATATTTTAAATGAGAGAAGTGGGGAAAATGATGCGCGCGCTGTTCTTCTTTTGGAAAATATCGGGGAGATCTTAGAGAAAAACGGGGATGAATCGCAGCCGGTCTACAGTAAGATCGATGAGGACAATATTGCACTGATGGGACATTCGCGGGGCGGTGAGATGATCGCGGATGCATATCTTTTTAATGAGTATGATGCATATCCGAGCAATGGAATGTTTATGTTTGATTATCATTACAGAATCCGGGCACTTATCGCAGTTGCACCGTCTGTCAGCCAGTATCTGCCGGCGGGGCATGAAACGGAATTGTCAGATGTCGATTATCTGGTGCTGCAGGGGGCAAACGATCAGGACATCAGTGTTTTTCTCGGAAATGAGCAGTATGAGAATGTTTCATTTTCAAAAAGACGGATCGTATATAGCATCCTCGCTCTATATTGCCGGTGCAAATCACGGGCAATTCAATACGGAATGGGGAGAATATGATATCGGGAGGCCGTTTTCCCTGTGGCTGAATGTAAAAAATTTTATTACAGCGGAGGATCAGCAGGAGATCTTAAAAATTGCCTCGCTTGTTTTTTTAGATAAGAGCTTAAAGGAAAAAGACACCTATGCGGATTTTCTGACAGATTATGCAAAGTATGCGGAATATCTGCCGGAAACACTCTATGTGCAGCAGTATGAAACGTCAGACGCTTTGTTTATCACTGATTATGAGGAGGACTCTGATTTAGAAACGGCACCATGTGGCAGCGTATCAGCGGAGCATTTTACAATGTGGACGGAGGAAGAATTGGCGGATTCTGAATCGGCGATGGGAAAGAGGGAGAACCATGCAGTGCGCCTGAAATGGAAGGACACTAAAGCGGCATATTATGAGATCGCACTGGATGAGCCGATGGCAATGGGAGAGGGCGGAATCTGTTTTGATGCCATGGATTTGAGGGAGAAAGCGGAGAATGAACCGATGGATTTTTCTGTGGTGCTGACAGATATCCATGGAAATCGTGCGGTCAGTACTTTATGCGATTCTACGATCCTGTATCTGGCATTTCCGGTAAAATTATCCAAGATCCAGTATATCACAGGAAAAAATGAATATAAGAGGCAGCTTCAGACCGTGCATATCACGGAAAAGCAGTTTACGGAGGAAAACGGATTTGACAGGAGTCAGATCAGAAGTGTACGGTTTGCGTTTGACAGGATAGAAAACGGTGCGGTGAACATGGATAATATCGCTTTTGTAAAATAGAAAAAAGAAAATTTTCCGGGAAGGTGCATATAATAGTGGAAAGAATGATACAAAGGGGAAAATATGCAATTTTTAATACAGGGAGACCGTGGTATCTGGGTAGAATATTTGCAGCTTGCATTGACCAGAGCGGGATATCCGACGAGAATTGACGGAATTTTCGGGGAGCACACCTGTCAGGCGCTGAAAGATTTTACCGGAAATACGGATGTGTGTACGGTAAACCGTGCGGTATGGGAGCAGTTAAAACCATATCTGACCGGATACCGCATGCATACGATCGAAAAGGGAGATACGGTCTTTGGACTGTCGCGCAGATATGGGACAACGGAGGAGGCAATCCTTGTGGCAAATCCGCTGATCGATCCGGATGATCTGGTTGTTGATGCCATTTTAGCGGTTCCGCTCGGATTTCCGTTGGTTCCGCAGATGGTAAAATATACGTCGGTCTTAACACAGTGATCATAGACGGGCTTGTGGTGCGCTATCCGTTTTTGTCGGCTGGTGTCATAGGAAAAAGTGTGATGGGAAAGGATATTCACAGTCTTTGGATCGGAACCGGTGAGAAGCAGGTATTTTACAGCGCATCTTATCATGCCAATGAGAGCATTACAACGCCGGTGCTCTTAACATTTGTGGAGGAGTATGCAGCAGCTTATGCGGCAGGTGGAAACATTGTTTTTTCATCGGCTGTCCGGGAGGAACATAGTGGACAGACGGGCATGGGGCAGGAATCCGTCGATGCGAGGACGTTATTTGATGAATACAGGCTCTGCATGGTGCCGCTTGTGAACCGGATGGGGTGGATTTAGTCAATGGCCTGTTAAACAGCGGTATTTATTACCGCAGGGCAAGGCAGATTGCGGATGATTATCCGGCAATACCATTTCCGGATGGTTGGAAGGCAAACATTGATGGGGTGGATTTAAATCTGCAGTTTCCGGCGGGCTGGGAGATGGCAAAGCAGATCAAATTTTCCCAGGGGTATGATAAACCGGCACCGAGGGATTTTGTGGGGGAGGCACCGCTTACCGCACCGGAGAGTGTGGCAGTATATGAGCTGACAAAAGAGAATGATTTTTTACTGATCCTTGCATATCATACACAGGGTGAAGTCATTTACTGGAAATATCTTGATTATGAACCGGCAAGATCAAAAGAGATCGCAGATTATTTTGCCAGTGTGAGTGGTTATGCGGTGGAAGAGACACCAAGTGCCTCCGGTTATGCCGGATATAAAGACTGGTTTATCGAGGAATATGACAGACCGGGTTATACGGTCGAGGCGGGTATGGGAGAAAATCCACTGCCAATGACACAGGTTGAGAGGATTTATCATGACAATAAGGGAATTTTGGTTGGTGGTATGACACAGTTGCGCTAAAATCAGAAGAAAAGAAGCGGCAGAATAAATAAGAATCCTGTCCCACAGGATTCTCTGCCTGCACACAAACCTGTGATACAAATGGAAAGGTTATTTTCATTGAAAAGTGGGTAAAAATGGAAATTTAAAACAGCGTAACAGGCGGCTGAAAAAGGAGAATGTGAAATATGGTAAAAATAGATCTGATTACCGGATTTTTAGGTTCCGGAAAAACAACATTTTTAAGAAAATATGCTTCGCATCTGATTGCACAGGGGCAGAATATCGGAATATTGGAAAATGATTTTGGGGCAGTCAATGTGGATATGATGCTGCTTGGTGATTTAAGGGGGGATAACTGTGAACTTGAGATGATATCGGGTGGCTGTGATACTGACACGCACCGGAGACGTTTTAAGACCAAACTGATCTCCATGGGAATGTGCGGATATGACCGTGTGATCGTGGAGCCGTCCGGGATCTACGATGTGGACGAGTTTTTTGACACACTTCATGAGGAGCCGTTAGACGGCTGGTATCAGATTGGAAATGTCATCACAGTTTTGGATTCAAATCTGGAAGAAGACCTGCCGGAAGGCGCAGAATTTCTGCTTGCATCGCAGGCGGCAAATGCAGGGTGTGTTGTTCTTAGCAAGACACAGGAGACAACGGAAGAGGAACAGAAAAATGCCGTTTCCCATTTAAACCGTTCCCTGAACAATATTGGATGTAAGAGACAGTTTGACGAAGTTTTTGCAAAAGACTGGGATAAGCTGACGGATGAGGACTTTAAGCAGTTGTTATCCTGCGGATACCACATGGAAAACTATCGCAAGCCGGATCTGACACAGGAAAAAACATTCCAGTCCCTCTATTTTATGAATATGCACCTGACGGAGAAAAAATTACAGGAAGCCGCAAAAAAATTGTTCCTGGACAAGTCCTGCGGAAAAATATTCCGTATCAAGGGATTTATGAAGAATGAAAAAGAGCAGTGGATCGAGATGAATGCCACCAAAAAGAATCTGGTGATCTCGCCGATCAAAATGGGGCAGGAAGTCATCATTGTGATCGGGGAACAGCTGGATGAGGATGCGATACGCAGCTGCCTGGAAGCATAGAATCTTAATTGCATTGAACAGTACAGAAATGAGGAGTACCATGCAGACATATTATCAATGTTACTGGAACAAAACCAGTGAGGAAAATATAAGGATTTTGCGCATGTTTGGTGAGTCAGAGGAGGCAGTTGTGCCGGAGATGATAGCCGGACGTGCGGTGGTGGAGGCAGGAGATTACTGCTTTGCGGTGTCCGAACATCTGCCGGCAGAGTATGGGTGCACGGTCTGCATCTATGACACAGAGGAAAAAACATGGCAGGAGATACCGGCAGATGGGGCGGACTGGAACACACGCCTTGTGGAACTTAGTGGTGCCAGGTTAAAAAAGCTGACACTGCCGGATAATATGCGCAAAGTGGGAAACTATGCATTTTATAACTGCACTGCCTTAGAGATGCTCGTGACCGGAAAGTATCTGGAAGAAATCGGAAGCGATGCCTTTATGAACTGTAAAAAGTTTCACTTTCTGACGGTGCGCTGTGATGTGGGGGAGCGCAGCGGGGCAAAACAGATCTTAAGCCGGATTTCAGCGGATATGGAAGTGACATTTGCCGGAAAAACAGGGCAGACGGTTGTCTTTTATCCGGAATATTACGAGAGCTATGATGAGATCGCTCCGGCGCATATTTTCGGGCGGAGTATCGAGGGCGAAGGTTTCCGGGCAAGGCAGTGTTTTAAGGAGGGAGTCCCGGATCTAAGTTTGTATGATACGATTTTTCCAAAGGCATGTGCAGAAGAAAAAGAGCACACGCTGCTTCACATTTTAAGCCTGCGGTTACGGTATCCGGTCAGTCTCACGGATGAGGCGAAGGAGCGTTATGTGGCACATTTAAGGGAGCAGGAATTATATATCATACCCAAACTTGTAGAGCAGAAAAATATGGAAATGACCGCATTTTTCTGTGAAAATGGCTGGATCTCGCAGGCGGCAGTCAAAGCCGGATTAGAACAGGCTTCCCGGATGGAGTGGGCAGAAGGAACAGCAGAACTTTTGCACCTGCAGAGTAAATACTTTACGGAGCAGAAAAAAGAACGCTATTCATTTGATGATTTATGGTAAAAATGTTAAGATGTTGTTAATGGCATATTTGTCCTAAACATCATCTTAATCTACCGTAATTTAAAGGAGAAACACAAATGGCGCATATACAGACAGAGTCAGAATGGCAGGAAGAGATGTCGGCGAAGATCATGGAGTTTGTACGGCACGAATTATATATGGAACTGCGGTATTTGAAACTGGCATTATCGCAGTTACAGTTAAAGACCGATCCGAATCTGCGGGCATTTGCGACGGACGGTGCATATCTTTATGTGGCACCGGAATGGCTGATCGGAATTTTTGAGAAAAATGCGCAGTATTTGGACCGTGCGTATCTGCATACGGTGCTTCACTGCATTTTTTCCCATCTGTGGATCGGCGGGAACCGGGACAGGAAAACGTGGCATTTAGCGTGTGATATTGCGGTGGAATACACGATCGACTGGATGCAGGCAGAGTGTACCAAACGTATTTTAAGCTGGACGAGAAAACAGATGTATAACAGGCTAAAAGAGCAGAAAATGGGAATTTCTGCGGCGGTGATATACCGGATAATCGAGAATGAAGAACCGGTACAAAAGCTTTTGCTCCAAAAGGAATTTTACACGGATGACCACTGCTACTGGCCGAAAAAAGAGGACGGACAGGCAAAGCAGGAGCAGGCGGTAAGAAATCAGAACCAGTGGAATAAGATCGCAAGGCAGACGAAGATGGAACAGGAGTTACGCGGCGGCGAGACAGCGGACGGCGAAGATTTATTTCTGGCGCAGGCGACAGCGGAAAAGAGCAGAAGAAGTTATAAGGATTTTTTACAGCGGTTTTCCGTGCTGCGTGAAGAAATCGGCGTGAACCAGGAGGAATTTGATTTAAACTATTATACCTATGGATTAAAATTATATGGAAATATGCCGTTGATGGAGCCGCTTGAGAGCCGTGAGGTAAAGAAAATCAGGGAATTTGTGATCGCAATCGACACCAGTTATTCAACGAGTGGTGCACTGGTAGAACAGTTTTTAAAGGAGACATTTTCTGTCCTGACACAGAAAAACAGCTTTTTTGCGCAGTCAAAGATCCGTGTGATCCAGTGTGATAATCAGGTCCGGTCGGATGTGGAATTAAGAAGCGAGCGGGATATTGCGGCACTGATGCAGAAATTTACGGTTGCGGGCGGTGGAAGCACGGATTTTCGTCCGGTATTTTCGTACGTCAATGACTGATCGAGCGCGGAGAGTTAAAAAATATTGGTGGGCTTTTGTATTTTACGGATGGCAGGGGGACTTATCCGAAAATGAGACCGGACTATCAGACGGCATTTTTGTTTTTAGAGGACTATGATGATGCGGCGGTTCCGCATGGGCAATCCGGCTTAAGTTAGAGCCGGAGGAATTTGCAGGGACGCCATAAGGGGGACACGAATCAGAAAGTTGAATGAAGGAGAAGGGAAAATGAAATCAAAAACAGATTTGAGCGGAATGTGGGAATTTTGCCTTGACGGGGACAAAAAAGGCATGGAACAGGAATTTTATAACAGACATTTTTCGGACACGATCGCATTGCCTGGAACGACCTCGGAGGCAAAAAAGGGTGGGCGGAGAGAGAAAAGAGAGATAGGATATCTGACCGAACCTTATCATTTTGAGGGGTATGCGTGGTATGGCAGAGAGGTGGAAGTAAAAGATTATCAGCCGGGGGATCAGGTCATTTTAAAATTAGAGCGCACAAGAAAATCTTATGTGTGGATCGATGGCGTGTTTGTGGGAAGCCGTGAGAGTTTCTGCACAAGCCATATCTATGATCTGACTGCATATTTAATGCAGGGCAGGGGACACCTTTCTGTCATGATCAGCAATGTGGATTATAAGGCGCCGGGCGGTCATATGACATCCCCGGATACTCAGACGAACTGGAACGGCATCTTAGGTGAAATTTCACTTCGGGTGTATCGCGGTGTGCGGCTTAAAGATGTTTTTGCAGAGTCGTGTTGGAAGAAACGGCAGCTTAAGATCGCTGTAAATGCAGCGGTGGATGATAAAATATCGCAGTTTATGCAAAGCTTGCGGTCAGTCTTTGCAAAAAAGGGGAATCCGTGAACTGGTTTTGTGAGAGCGTGCCGGTACAGCTTACTGCGGGAGCAAATGAGATCACACATACATTTGATCTAAAAGGACAGAATGAACCGGAAGGCTGGAATGAGTACACGCCGGTTCTCTATGAAATGAGGGTGGAAATTTCTGGAGAGACGTCCGGCGGCACTTATGCGGATGAAAAAAAGATCTGCATTGGTTTTCGGGATCTCACAACGGATGAGCGGAGTTTTTATCTGAATGGACAGCCTCTGCTGCTGCGTGGAAAACACGACGGAATGATCTTTCCGCTGACTGGCTATGCCCCAATGGATGTGCAGTCCTGGGAAAAGGTGTTTCTGACCGCAAAGGATTACGGGATCAACCACTACCGGTTCCACACCTGCTGTCCGCCGGAAGCTGCATTTGTGGCAGCGGATGAGGTCGGAATGTATTTAGAGCCGGAACTTCCGTTTTGGGGAACGATCGCGGCGGAAGGGGAGCCGGAGTATGATAAGACGAGACAGGAATTTTTAAAACAGGAAGGCTATGATATCTTAAGGGAATACGGAAACCATCCGTCATTTCTCCTGTTTTCACTGGGAAATGAGCTGTGGGGAAATCCGAAAGTGTTAGATGAGATCCTCGGTGATTATAAAGCGGTGGACCGTCGTCACTGGTATGTGCAGGGATCAAATAATTTTCAGTTTGTGCCGACTGTGCTTGTTAATGATGATTTTTCTGTGGGGTACGTTTTTCAAAAGAGCGGCTGTTCCGTGGATCCTATGCCATGTGTGATGCCCCGCAGGGCCATGTGCAGGTTAAAAGACCGGAAATGGAATACAGTTATGATGATAAAATCCGTCCGGCACAGAAAGCAGAGATGGAGAGTGGTGTCGGGGAGATCGAGATCCAGTTTGGAACAGGGACAAAGAAGGTAAAGGCAGAAGGAAAGGAAGAGTTGATCCTCACATCCCGGTCGTATCCCACGAGATCGGGCAGTACGAGACATACCCGGATTACCGGGAAATCGAAAAATATACCGGAGTGCTTGTGCCGGAGAATTTAAAGATATTTAAGGAACGGCTGGAGCAGGCCGGCATGGTACATATGGCGCAGAAGTTTTTTCAGGCGTCCGGGAAACTTGCTGTGCAGTGTTATAAACGTGAGTTAGAGACGGCATTTAAGAGCAGAGAACTTGCAGGTTTTCAGATCTTAGATCTCCAGGATTTTACCGGACAGGGGACGGCATTGGTCGGTATCTTAAATGCTTTTATGGAAAATAAGGGATTGATCACGGCGGACGATTGGAGAAGTTTTTGTTCGGATTGTGTGCTGATGCTTTCTTTTCCATCCTTCGTGTATGAAGAAGGAATGAAATTTTCCTACCGCATCCTGTTTTCAAACATGAATCCGACAGAACTTAAAGATGCCAGAATCGTTGTGACCATGCAAAATAAAGTGACCGGGGAGCGCATGAGAAATGAGACAGAGCGGATGCATTTTACACAGACGCGTCTGAGTGAATACGCTGACGGAACATTTCGGATTCCGGAGTGTGGTGTGCCGCAGGTTTATGAGGTCCATGTGGAGATAGAGGGAAGCAGTATAGAGAACAGTTATGAGATCTATGCCTTTCCGAAATGCCATTCTAAACTGGGGGATGTTGTGAACATACTGCGTCAGAAGGCGGATACGCTGCCGGTCATCACCGATCGGTATGAAGAGTTAAAGCGTGCGGTGGCAGAAGGCAGGAAAGTGTTATTTTTTGGCACCGGTATCCGGGATGCCTATGCAATGATCGGAACCTACTGTACGGATTTCTGGTGCTACCCGATGTTTGCATCGATCTCCGAGAGCATGAACAGACCAAAACCGGTTGGAACGATGGGACTTTACATCCGCTCAGAGCATCCGGCGCTGGCGGAGTTTGTGACGGAGGAATATGAGACACCGCAGTGGTGGGATATCGTAACAGAGGAAAAAAATGCAATTTTAGACGGGACAGACATTGAACCGATCGTCTGGGTAATCGACAATTTTGCCCGCAATCACAGGCTTGGACTGATCTATGAGGCGAAAGTGGATAATGGAAGCGTACTGTTTTGTCAGCCGGATCTTTTGCATAAAGATGAGATCGCGGCAAAATGGCTGTTCTACAGTTTGTATCAGTATGCCGCGTCAGAGCGTTTTGTGCCGGAACAGACTATGGAACCCGGACAGATCGAAAAAATGTATGGATAAAAACAGAAAATTTTGAAGAAATGCACATTTTGTGATCTTATATTTGGGAGATACTTATGTATTTTAAAAGAAAAGTATATAACGAATTATTAGAATGGAAAAAGACTTATTCAGATAAATACGCTGTTTTGCTTGAAGGTGCCAGACGGGTTGGAAAATCGACGATCGCGGAAATTTGCCCAAATGAATATAAATCATATATTTAATAGATTTTTCAAAAACAGCGAATAATATACGGGAATGTTTTGATGATATAGGAAATTTGAATATGTTTTTTTGAGACTTCAGGCGGAAACCGGAGTGACATTATATGAACATGAGTCATTGATCATTTTTGATGAAGTACAACTTTTTCCTAAAGCAAGGCAGGCAATAAAGCATCTTGTTTTGGATGGGAAATATAGTTATCTCGAAACCGGCTCTTTGATTTCAATAAAGAAAAATGTAAATGAAAAGACTTATAGTTGCAAGCAAAAAGCATGCGGTTCTATATAAATTTAGAAGCGGCATGCTTTTTTTGGGATTCATGTCAAAAAACGCAAATTCACAAAAATACATGCGAATAAAGTCTGAAAATTACCGTATATCCGGAAAATGACAACTGCTATAATGAAATCTGCGTCGACAAATGAAAAAAGTACATGTGGTAAACAAAAATTTTTTTACCTAAAGTTATCAGACAACACGCAATATGACGCGGAAATAAGAGAAAAAATATAAAATAGTACTTATTTACCACACAACGGTTTCTGTGGATATTGAACGAAAAGCGGCACGAAAATAACTTAAAAATAAA